>Ga0335070_10004050_pt1 | contig 17096 bp, 19 predicted proteins | sample Lox_Sample_13_FD_206722 | JGI IMG/M metagenome (GOLD analysis project Ga0335070, IMG submission 206722) | Soil microbial communities from Loxahatchee National Wildlife Refuge, Florida, United States - Lox_Sample_1.3 | ecosystem: Environmental > Terrestrial > Soil > Wetlands | place: USA... | reverse complement strand
CGCCCGGTAACGCGACGGCGACCGGGTTGCAGTCGGTTACCAAATGACCCGCCGCGAATACTGCAATGCGAAATCGGGCCGCCCAGATAGCTCGTACCGGAAGGCGCCGTCTTGCGCAATCCGGCCTCTCAGAGCCAACCCTAAGGAGCTTCATCATGTCCAACCGCATTCATGCCGTCCTGATCGCGCTGGTGGCCAGCTCGGCCCTCTCCACCGGAGCCTTCGCCGCCATCAACGGCGTCAACCATGCCAACGACGAAGGCCATCCGACCTCGCGCCTGCAGATGTCGGCCGACTGCAGCGCCCTCGAATCGCAGTACCAGGACGCCGCCCAGGACCACCAGGGCGCGCCCGGCATCGACAAGGCGTCCGAGCTCTATTCCCAGGGCCGCAACCTCTGCAACGACAACGAAGGCTCGGCCGGCGTGCAGAAGCTGCAGCAGTCGCTGCGCGACATTGGCGTCCAGCCGCAGGGCTGACAACATCTACGCTGACCCGGCGGGCCGGTCTCCAGCCGAGGCCGGCCCGCGGATCCGCTGCCCGTGAGGTCAGTCCTTCTTCGGCAGCTTCATGAGGAAGGGATCGATCAGTGCGGGCGAGAGCATGCCGGCGAACCAGGCGAGGAAGGCTGTCGGGAACGGAAAGGCGATGCGCCCCTGATTGCGCTCGAGGCCGCGGCGGACGATGCCGGCGGCGCGGTCGGCCGTCATCAGAAACGGCATCGGAAACTTGTTGCGGTCGGTCATCGGACTCTTCACGAAGCCCGGCATGATGACGCTGACGCCGATCCCCTTCGGCGAAAGATCGCCGCGCAGCGACTCGCCCCAGACCTTGACCGCCGCCTTGGAGGCGCCATAGGCCGGCGCGCCCGGGAACCCGCGAAAGGCGGCGAGCGAGCTCATCAGGCCGATCTGCCCCGCCTTGCGCTCGCGCATTCCGGGAAGCGCCGGAAAGACCGTGTTCATGACGCCGTCGAGATTGGTGGCGAAGATTTGCCGGGTCTTCTCCTCCTTCTCGGTCCCCTTCAATGTGCCGCCGGAGATGCCGGCATTGGCGATCACCAGGTCGATCGGCTTCAAGCGATCGGCTTCGGCGATCCATGCCGCCATCGCCGCGCGGTCGGTCACATCGACCGCCGTCGTCTCGACCGTGGCGCCGCGCGCGCGGCAGGCTTCCGCCACGGCTGCGAGTCGCTCCCGGGATCGGCCGCCGAGAAAAAGGGTGACACCGGGCTCGGCGAAGACCTCGGCCAGCGCGGTGCCGATGCCGGAGCTGGCGCCGCTGATCAGGATCGACTGGAATCGCTTCACATTGCCCTCGCTTGCCTTCAATGGCGGCATTGGCGAAGATAGCGGCATCCGCCGGTTTTCCAAAGGGGTGGCCCATCCGGGATCAGCCTGGATCCCGGGCCGACGGCGGAACCTTTAGGGGGAGTTCCGAGTGTCGATCGCCAGCATGACAGGCTTCGCGCGCGCCGAAGGGGCGATCGGCGAGTTCGGCTGGACCTGGGAGTTGAAGAGCGTCAACGGCCGCAACCTCGATGTGCGCTGCCGCTTTCCGGCCGGTTATGAGCATCTCGACGGCTTCGTCCGCGCGAAGGTTGCGGAGGCGCTGAAGCGCGGCAATCTTGCGGTCACGCTCACCATCGACGACGCCGCCTCGCAAGGGCGGCTCGCGGTCAACCGTGAAGCGCTCGACCAGGTGCTCGGCATCGCGGCCGAGCTCAGCGGCAAGGTCGCGGCCGAGCCGCCACGGCTGGACGGGCTGCTGGGCTTGAAAGGCGTGCTCGACCTGGTGCTGCCCGAGATCGACGAGGCGGAGACCGCGCGCCGCACCGAGGCACTGCAGCAGGGCTTCGGCAAGGCGATCGGCGGTCTTTCCGAGATGCGACGGAGCGAGGGCGCGCGGCTTGCGGCGCTGATCCTCGCCCATCTCCAGGAGATCGAGCGGCTGCGCACGGCGGCGGCGGCCAGCGCCGGCGCCCAGCCGCTGGCGATCCGCCAGAAGCTGGAGCGGCAGTTCGCCGAGCTGCTGCAGGGGCTGCAGCCGCTGAACGAGGACCGGCTGGCGCAGGAAGCCGCCGTGCTTGCCGGCAAGGCCGACGTGCGCGAGGAGCTCGACCGGCTCGCCGCCCATGTGGCGGCGGCGCGCGACCTGATCGCCGGCGGCGGTGCGGTCGGGCGCAAGCTCGACTTCCTGTGCCAGGAGTTCAACCGCGAGGCCAACACGCTTTGCTCCAAGAGTGCCGATATCGGCTTGACCGGCATCGGCATCGAGCTCAAGGCCGCCATTGAGCAGCTTCGCGAGCAGATCCAGAACATCGAATGACGACCTCATGAGCGCGACCACCGACAATTCCGGCTTCATCCAGGTGCAGCGGCGCGGGCTGATGCTGGTGCTGTCCTCGCCCTCCGGCGCCGGCAAGACCACGATCTCGCGCCGCCTGCTCGGCTTGGAGTCCGCGCTGACCATGTCGGTCTCGGCGACGACGCGGCCGAAGCGGCCGGGCGAAGTCGCGGGCGTCGATTATCACTTCGTCGATCCGACGGAGTTCGGCCTGATGATCAACCGCGGCGAGTTCCTGGAGCACGCCAAGGTGTTCGACAACTACTACGGCACGCCCAAAGGACCGGTCGAAGCGGCGCTCCGGCGCGGCGCCGATGTGCTCTTCGACATCGACTGGCAAGGCACGCAGCAGCTGGCGCAGAACGCCCGCGACGATCTCGTCAGCGTCTTCATCCTGCCGCCCTCGACCCGCGAGCTGGAGCAGCGCCTGAAAGCCCGCGCCCAGGACAGCGCCGAAGTGGTCGCCGGCCGCATGGCCAAGGCCGCGGACGAGATGAGCCACTGGGCGGAATACGACTACATCGTCGTCAACCGCAACATCGACGAGAGCGTCGCCCAGGTCCGCGCGATCCTGACCGCGGAGCGCCTGCGCCGGCAACGCCAGGTGGGGCTGGTGGATTTCGTGAAGGGTTTGCGCGAGGGGCAATAGCCTCTACGGCCAGGCAATCCTCGGCAGCTGCGCCAGCTTGAAGGGTCCCCAGGAGAGATAGTTGCCCTGGACGGTGAGGCCGGTCGCGACCTCCTTGCCGCCGCCGGGGGCGTCGCGCTCGGCGCCCTGGACGAAGAGCTTCATCTTCAGGGCATCGGCCGGAAGGATGCGCTTCTGCTTCTCCAGCAGATCGACGGTCGGGCCGAGGCCGCGCGCCTTCAGGTCGGCGGCGACGATCGGCTGCAGGTCGGCGTCGAGCGCGATCGTGGCGGTCCCCGAGAGCGTCAGGGTCGCCTGCTCCACCTTGAAAGACAAAAGCTCCACCGTGCCGCCCTGGTCGCGCCACATGGCGAGCGCCTCATGCAAGGCGGCCGCCGGCGGCACCGGCCCCTTGATCGTGCCGGCGACCGCGGCCTCGGTCAGCGGGTCCTCAGTCAGCAACTCCGTCCCGCGCGGGAGCTGCAGGTCGTTGATGACCGAGGAGAACTGCAGCAGCGGGTCGCGATCCGTTTTCGGCGGCTGCAGCGGCAGCGCGAGTGCCACGCTGCCGGAGCTGGCGGAGACGATCCGGCCATCTGGAAACGTCAGCCGCATCGCCCGGAACCGGGCCGATCCGCCGGAAAGCAGCCCGTCGCCGGTCAGGTTGACGCGCGCCTTCATGCGCCCGGCATCGATCCTGGCAGGACCTTGGCCGAGATCGAGCTGGTGGAGACCGGGCGCGTTGAGGGTGATGGTGCGGAAGTCGAACGGCGCGAGGCTGGCCTCGACATCCGGACCACGCCAGTCGAACGATCCGCCGGGCATGACGCCGGCGATGTGGGGATGCGCGAACGTGGTGCGGAAGGCGAGCGGATAGCCGCGCACCGGGCCACGCTCGAACTCCAGCGTGAGTCCGGACTGGCGCTCGGCCGCGGCCCAGGCATCGATGCCGTCATCGAGCCGCCCGGCCACGATCCACCAGTAGACGCTATAGGCCGCGGCCAGCAGCAGGACTGCCGCTGCGATCCAGGTCAGGGTCTTGCGCGTCATGCCTTCGAGCGGGTTTCTGTGACTCGAGTCGCCCCTAGGGCGTCGCCAGCGGAAGAATAACCGGTTCCGGCGGGAGTCGATCCCGGTTTAGATGCTTTTCCACCCAATAGAGCAGCCGGGTGAAGACGAAGACCAGCGTGATGTAGATGATCGCGGCACCGAGCAGCGGCGGATAGGTGCGGAAGCTCTGCGCGAACAGGTCCTCACGAACGCCCATGATATCGAAGACCGTGATGGTGGAGGCGAGCGAGGTCGCCTTCAGCAGCAGGATCACCTCGCCTGCCATCGTGGGAAGCTGGATCCGGATCGCCCGCGGGAGCTTGATGCGCCAGAAGATCAGCCGATTGGTCATGCCGAATGCACGCCCCGCCTCGATCTCGCCATGCGGGACCGCGTTGAGGCCGACCCTGAGGATCTCGCCGGTATATCCGGCGGTGTTCAGGCTGAAGGCGAAGACCGCGTACCAGAAGCCCTGGCGGAGATAGGGCCAGAGCCAGCTGTGCCGCACCCAGGTCCCGGGCAGGAGCTCGCCGAGACCGTAGTAGATGAAGAAGAGCTGAATCAGCAGCGGCGTGCCGCGCATGACCAGGATGTAGCAATAGGCCGGGACCCAGAGCACCGGATTGTGCGAGGTACGCGCGACGGCGACTGGCAGGGCGAGAAGATTGCCGATGACGCCGGAAATCAGCGTCAATCCCAGTGTCACGGGAATCGCCGTGATCAAGTAGGGCAGCGCCACCACAAACAGGTACTTGATGCCGTCGAGGAAGATTTCCACCGCCTCAGGCCCGCCGATAGCCGCGGTTCAGGCGCTTCTCGATCCGCGCCTGGATGATCATGGAAGTCACGGTGATCAGCAGATAGAGACAACCCCCGGCGAAATAGAAGAAGGCGTAGTGCTTGGTGCCCGCGGCGGCGCCGCGTGTCGCCGAGAGCAGCTCCGGCAGGCTGCCCAGCACCACGATCAAGGCACTGTCCTTGGTGGTGTTGAGCCAGAGATTGCCCATGCCGCCGGTCGCGTAGCGCATCATCTGCGGGAAAAGCACGCGGCGGAACCTGAGCCCGAAATGCATGCCATAGGCGCGGGCGGCTTCAATCTGCCCCTTCGGGACGGAGAGGATCGCACCGCGCAGAACCTCGGTCATATAGGCGCCAAGAATGAAACCGAGAGCCATCACCGCGGCGGGGAAGGCGTTGATCTGGAAATCCTCGCCGGCGAGGTGAAGCCCAACCAGCAATCCCTTCACCATATCCGTGCCGGCGTAGTAGAGCAGGAAGAGGAGCAGCAGCTCGGGCAGCGCCCGGATGATGGTCGTGTACCAGTCGCCGATCCGCATCAGCCAGCGATTGCCGCTGAGCTTCATGCCGGCGCCGAGCAGGCCGAAGCAGAACCCGACAATATAGGTGCAGACCGAAATCTGGATGGTCAGCCAGAGGCCGTGCAGCAGCTCGTCGCTATAGCCCGTGGTGCCGTAGCTGAGCAGATCCCAGTTCGACAGGTTCGGATTCATCTCGCCCGGTCTCGCGCCATGCGCGTCCTGGTCATCCTGCTTCCCCGCTTCCGACGGCCCGTTTCAATCTGGGCGCTTTCCCCGTTCATGAAAAAGCAAACGCCACCCGAGCGCAAGCCTCGGGTGGCGTTCCGGTATCGATCGCTACGACGGCTTAGCTGCCGTAGATGTCGAAGTTGAAGTACTTCTTGGTGATCTCGTCGTACTTGCCGCTCTTGTGGACCGCGGCCAGTGCGGCGTTCAGCTTGTCCTTCAAGGCGGTGTCGTCCTTGCGGATGCCGCCGCCGACGCCGTCGCCGAAGATCGGATCGGCCGGCACGGTCGCCTTCACTTCCATGTCCTTGCCCTGGTCGGACTTCAGGAAGTCGGCGAGCGCGATCGAATCGGCGATCACGTAATCGATGCGACCGGCGACCAGGTCGGCGTTGCAATTGTCCTGGGTGTCATAAAGCTTCACGTCGGACTGGGTCAGGTAGGTCTTCACGTAGTTGGCGTGAATGGTCTGGATCTGGGCGCCGATGGTCTTGCCCTTGACGCTGGCGGGATCGATGATCTTGCGGCCCGCGGCGTTCGGATTGTCGATGATGCCGACCTTGCCGCTGTCGCTCTTCGGGCCGATCAGCACCGCCGGGGTCTGGTAGTACTTGTCGGTGAAGTCGATCTGCTTCTTGCGCTCCTCGGTGATCGACATCGACGACCAGATCACGTCGAACTTCTTGGCCTGCAGGGCCGGAATGATGCCGTCCCAGGCGACCGGCACGATCTCGCACTTCGCCTTCATCTCGGCGCAGACCGCGTCCATCAGGTCGACTTCCCAGCCGACCCACTTGCCGGAGGCGTCGGGTGACGTGAACGGCGGATAGGGCTCGGCGGCGATGCCGAACTTGATCGTGTCCTGAGCCTGTGCGGAGAACGACGCCAGCGCCATGACGGCACCCGCGACGATGCTCCCGAAGATCGTCTTCTTCATGTTTGTCCCTCTTCCCGTAAAGCTGCCGATTGTCGGCCGAAACGCTCCCTGCGCCTGTCGTGGCGAGCCTTCTTGGAGCTCGTCCTTTCAGTAGGCCGACCGGCGACGCTGAAAAGACTAGCATAGCGCCTTCCGGCTTGGGTAGCCGGGACTGCGGGCCGGTCGCTTGAAATATCGAGGATCGTTAATGCCTTGGCGGGCAAATCAAGGGCAGGCGGATCGCCGGGAAACCCGGCGATTCAGCGTCCAGACAGGAAGACGGCGAGGCGGTCCATGGCGAGGCCTATCCGCTCCGGGCTCTGGGCATAGCAGAGCCGGAGATAGCCCTCGCCGCCGGCGCCGAAGGCGGTGCCGGGCGCGAGGCCGACCCGGCCCTCGGTCACCAGACGCTTGCAGAACTCGGTGGCGTTGCCCATGTCGGCGACCCGGAGCATCAGGTAGAACGAGGCCTCGGCCGGGATCACCTGGACGCGGTTCATCTGCTGGATGCGCTCCATGACGACATCGCGGCTCTGCCGGCAGCGCGCCACCATCCACTTCACCCAGTCCTCGCCCTCGGTGATGGCGGTGACGCAGGCCTTCTGCAGGAAGCTCTGGCCGCCGGAGGTATTGTATTCGATCAGCATTTCCAGCTTCGCCATGATCGAGGGCGGCGCCACGATCCAGCCCACGCGCCAGCCGGTCATCGCCCAGGTCTTGGAGAAGCTGTTGACCACGAAAAGCGGATCCTCCGGCTCGGCGATCTCCAGGAAGGACGGCGCCACCGGGCGGTCGTAGACCAGCCGGGCATAGACCTCGTCGGCGATAATGGCGATGCGGCGCTTGCGGGCGAAGTCCAGGACCGCGCGGCGCTGCTCCTCCGGCATCATCCAGCCGGTCGGATTGCCGGGCGAGGCGAGGTAGATCGCCTTGGTGCGGGCATCGCAGGCGGCGAACAGCTTCTCGAGGTCGAGATGCCAGCCCTTTTCGTCGCCGCTGAGCGCCACCTGGCGCGCCTCGCCGCCCATGACCTCGATCGCGGCGAAGATGTTGGGCCAGACCGGCGTGACACAGACCGCGTTGTCGCCGGCGCCGATGAGGATCTGGCAGATCAGCGTCATCGCGTTCATGCCGCTGGAGGTGACCGCGATCCGGTCGTCGCCCAGGGTCACCTTCCAGTGCCGCTTGTAGTAGTCGGCCAGCGCCTGGCGGAGCTCGGGAATGCCGCGCTTGTAGGTATAGAAGGTGTGGCCGTCGTTGAGCGCCTTCGCCGCGGCGTCGCAGATGAAGCGTGTGGTGGGCAGGTCGCCCTCGCCCACCCAGAGCCCGATCACGTCGGGCACGGTGAAGCCGAGCTTCCAGACCTCCACGATGCCGGAATCCGGTAGTGTCGCGATCTCCGGCCGCACCCGGTAAGCCAGGTTGTCGAAGGGCGATTTCGGACCGGGGCCAGTCATGTCGTTCATTCGGCGGAGCCCTTCTGGAATTGCGGTGCCGGCCGGGATTGCGAGACTGGCACGGGTCGGCGCAGCAGGAGGATGAGGTTGCCGGACAGTACCAGCACCACGCCGACCGCCGCCAGGGGCGTCCAGCGATAGCCTTCCAGCAAGGTCGAGAGCGTCAAGGCGACGATCGGGAACATGACCGCGCTGTAGCCGGCGCGGCCGGCGCCGATCTTCTGCACCAGGGAGAGGTAGCAGCCGAAGCCGATCACCGAGGCGAAGAGGGCGAGGCCGATCAAGGTCATCCAGTATCCGGGGCGGGGGTCGAAGTTGAAGGCGGCGCCCGTCGCCAGCGAGAAAACGAAGCAGAAGAATGCGCCGTAGCTCATGCCGATCGTGTTCGATTGCACCACCGGAATTCTGAGAGACTTCAACTTCAGAGAGATGATGTTGCCGAAGGAGGCGAACAGGGTCGCCAGCATGGAGAGCTCGAGGCCGAGCAAGGCGTCGGCACGCTCGCCCTGCTCGGCGAACTTCGGATAGAAGGTGAGCGCGATGCCGACGAGGCCGACCAGGGCCGCGAGGGCGGCATTGCGGTCGATCCGCTGGCGCAGGAACAGGGCCGCGTTCACCACATTCATCAGCGACATGGTGGAGAAGCAAACCGCGAGCAGACCGCTCACCAGATGCATGGCCGAATAGTAGAAGAGGATGTAGTTGCCGCAGAACAGGAACAGGCCCTGCAGCGCCATCCAGGCATGGGCGCGCACCGGCAAGCGCAGGCTGCGGCGGGTGGCGATGCAGAACAGGAACAGCATGGCGGCCGCCAGCAGGAACCGGTAGGCGATCGAGACCGTCGGCGCCACGATACCGACCTGTTCCTTGATGCCGTACCAGGACGAGCCCCAGATCGCGACGGTGACGGCGTAGAGCGCCCAAATGGGCATGGACTCCCCCTGCTTATGGCTTGCGCGGCACGCTAATGAAGCCGCGCAAGCCGGGCAACCCGGGAGCATGCATGCCGGGCATGCGGACCGCGACGGTCACCCGCCGATCGCACTTTTCGCCATCGCCCGCTCCGTCTATGCTTGCCCCCATGCTTGGGCGCGGCGGGTGGATCTGGCTGCTGGTGGCAGCGATCGTGGTGGGCATGATCGCCATGGCGGCGCACATCGCGCCGGGTGCACTCGACGATGACGACCGGCGGCTGCAGCTCATTTATCTCTGCATCGTCCTGGCGGCGCTCAGCGCCGGGTTGGCGGCGCGGCTGCAGGCGAGGCCCGGCACCTCGATCTCCCATCTCGGCGCCTGGGGCGTGGTGTTCGCGGCGCTGGTCCTGATCTACAGCTACCGCGACACCTTCGTCTCGATGCGGGACCGGATCGAGGCCGAGCTGGTTCCGGCCAGAGGCCAGGAGACCGGTCCTGACGCGATCGCCTTCGCCCTCGAAGCCGACGGCCACTACCACGTCTATGCGACGGTAGACGGCGCCATGATCCCGTTCCTGGTGGACAGCGGCTCCAGCGACATCGTGCTCTCGCCGGCCGATGCGCGGACGCTGGGCATGCAGCCGGAGGCGCTCGACTACACCACGCGAGCAGCGACCGCGAACGGTGAGGTGCGCGGCGCCCCCTTCACCATCCATACGCTCAAGGTCGGCCCGATCGCGATGCATGACGTGCCGGCGACGGTGAACCAGGCGGAGATGCCGGTCTCCCTGCTCGGCATGGAATTCCTGCGGCGCCTCAGGTCCTGGGGCGTCACAGACGGCAGGCTGACGTTCCAGCAGTAGCGGCGTCAGCGCCGGAACAGCGCCACGATCTCCACATGGGGCGACCAGACGAATTGGTCGACTGCCACCAGCTCCCGCAAGGTGAAGCCGCCATCGACCAGGATCCGCGCATCGCGGGCGAGGCTGGCGGGGCTGCAGGAGACCGCGACCACGCGCTTCAGCCGGGAGCGCGCCAGCATCTCCGCCTGGGCCTTGGCGCCGGCGCGCGGCGGATCGAACAGGACGCAGTCGAACGGCTTCAGCATCTCCGGCGGCAGCGGCGAAGAATCGAGGTTGCGAGCCTGCGCCGTCACGCGGCCGGAGAGGCCGGAGCGATGCACGGCGGCGGTGATCGCCGCCACGGCCGGCTTCGACGCCTCGAAGGCCGCGACCTTGCCGAGCTTCGCCAGCGGAAATGTAAAGGTGCCACAGCCGGAATAGAGATCGGCGATCGCCTTCGACTTGCCGACGAAGCGGGTCGCCGCTTCGACCAGGGAGGCCTCGCCCGCGGCACTCGGCTGGAGGAAGGAATCCGGGGGCAGATCGACCGCGATCCCGGCGAAACTCACCCGAGGCAGCACGTGCTGCACCAGCGGCTCCGGCTCGGCCCTGCCCTGTTGAAAGCAGAGTCGCGTGATCCCGGCTTTTGACCCGATCTCGGTCAAGGCGCGGCGGCGCTCCAACGCATGGGCGGCGCTGACCAGCACGTCGAGACCGGTGTCGGTTTCGGTCGCGGTGATGGTCGCTTTCTGCCCACCCCCGAGCGCCGCAAAGGCGACGTCGCGCAGCAGCGGCAGATGCGCCGCAAGGCTGGGAGTGAGGACATGGCATTCGGCGATGGAGACGATCGCCTCGCTCTCCGGCGCGTGGAAGCCGAACAGCAGCCCGTCCTTGGCGCGTTCCGCGGCGAAGCGTGCGCGACGCCGGGTTGCCGGGGCGGTCGCGACCAGTGATGAGTCGGGCGGCATATCGAGGCCGCGCTGGCGGAGCGCGGTCTCGACCAGGCCGCGTTTCCAGACGCGATAGGCCTCCACCTCAAGATGCTGCAGCATGCAGCCGCCGCAGATGCCGAAATGCGGGCAGGGTGCTGCGATCCGCTGCGGGCTGGGACTCACGATCTCGATCAGACGCGCCGTCCAGCCGTCGCCACGGCGCCCGGCGATCTCGGCGCACACCCGCTCGCCGGGCAAAGCGAAGGGCACAAAGATCCGCGCCTCGCCGCTGACGGCGATGCCGTCGCCTTGCGCGCCCAGCGATTGGATGTCGATCGGCTCCTTGAGGTTCGGCGTCATGGCGCCCGCCGCGCCGCGATCAGGAACTCGCGATTGCCTTCGGGGCCGAGGATCGGACTCTCGGTGACGCAGAGCACTTCCCAACCCGGCAGCGATGCGAGCCAGGCCGAGATGCGTTCGCAGACCTCGGCATGCAAGGCCGGATCGCGGACCACGCCGCCCTTCCCCACCCGATCCGGCCCGACCTCGAATTGCGGCTTGATCAAAGCGACGGCGAAGGCTTCCGGCTTGGTCAGCGCCAGGGCCGCCGGCAGCACGGTCTCCAGGCCGATGAAGCTCGCGTCGCAGACCACGATGTCGACCGGCTCCGGGATTTCGCTCGCGCCGAGATGCCGGGCGTTGGTGCGCTCCAGCACCACGACCCTGGGATCGTTGCGGAGCTTCCAGGCGAGCTGGCCGTGGCCGACATCGACGGCATAGACCTTGGCGGCGCCGCGGGTGAGCAACACGTCGGTGAAACCGCCGGTCGACGCACCGACGTCGATCGCGACCTTGCCGACGGGATCGAGATGGAAGTGGTCGAGTCCGTGCGCCAGCTTCAGCCCGCCGCGCGAGACCCAGGGATGATCGCTGCCCTTGACCGCGAGATCGGCATCGGCGGCGACGAGCTCGCCGGCCTTGTCGATGCGCCGGGTGCCCGAATAGACCTGCCCCGCCAGGATCAGCGCCTGGCCGCGCGCCCTCGTCGGCGCCAGGCCGCGATCGACCAGCAGCTTGTCGGCGCGCTCCTTAGGCACGGGAGACGACGGCGAGGCCGGCCCGCCCGTCTTCGGCGAGACGACGGGATAGGATCTGGAAACGGAGGGTGAGGAGCCCGCCCGAGGCGGTCAGCCCAATCAGCAGGCCGAGCCAGACGCCGCGCGCTCCGAGACCGAGCACGAACGTTAGCAACAGCGACGCGGCGATCCCGATCGCGCAGTAGCCGATGAAGCACATGATCATAGGGATGCGGGTGTCCTTCAGGCCGCGCAGAGCGCCGATCGCGACGCATTGCAGCCCGTCCACCACCTGGAACAGCGCGCCGATCGGAATGATGAGCAGCGCCACTGCGAGCTGCGCCGCGTTCTCCGGATCATAAGCGTCGAAGTAGAGCCCAATCAGAAAGCGCGGGAACACCAGCATCGCCGCACCGGTCATTGTCATCCAGATGATGCCGAGGACGATCGCGGCGAAGCCGGCGGTTCGGGCGGAGGCCGGGTTCGCGGCTCCCGTGAAGAACCCGACTCGTACCGTCGCCGCCTGGCTTACACCGTAGGGAATCATGTAAGAAACAGAGGAGATGCTGATGACAACAGTGTGGGCGCCGACATCGTCGCGGCCGAGCATGGTCATCATCAAGGTCGAGGCCAGGAACATGGCCGTCTCGAACGCGTAGCTCATGCTGATCGGCCAGCCGACGTGGAACAGGTCCTTCAGCACCCGCGCATCCGCGTGCAGCAGGTTGCTCAATACCCGATAGCGCGCCAGCAGTGGCTCGCGCCGGACGTAGGCCCACATGATTCCGAGCTGCACCCAGCTCGCTAGCGACCATGAAACGCCGACGCCGGTGACACCCAGTTTCGGCGCCCCGAGATTGCCGTAGAGCAACAGCCAGTTGCTGCAGATCGCGACGCCGAGTGATACCAGCGAGATGATCACGACGATGCGCGTCTTGTGCAGCACGGTCGAGAAGTTCCGGAGGCTGGTGTACCAGAGCAGCGCCGGCACGCCCCAGATTCCCGCGCGAAGCATTCCGCTCGTCATCCCGATCATGTCGGAATCGTCGCTGACCCAGTGCAGGCCGAACGGTGTCAAGGCGATGACCGCCATCACCGGCATCGCGAGCAGCGTCGCGAGCCACAGACCCTGGCGGGCGACCCGCGTGACCATGGCGGGGTCGTCGGCACCGTCGGCATTGGCACCGAGTGCGGCGATGCTGGAGAGCACGCCCATCGCCAGGAGCTGCGGTGTGAACAGGAGGTGCGAGCCCAGGCCTTCGGCGGAGAGCGCCGGGCTTTCGAGCTTCCCCGCCATCACCGCATCGGCGACGACGATGCCGATCTCAGCCAGGAAGGCGAGCGCGATCGGCGCGGCGAGCCTGACGGTCGCCGCGATTTCGGCAGCCCATTTCGCCCGGTTCCCATCGGCGGAACCGGTGATGGTGGATCGCTCCGCCATTCCAGTTTCCGTTCAGCTCTTTCGCGAGATCACGAACTCGGTCATCCAGCGCAAGGGATCGGCCTTGGCGCCGAACATGTCGAGATGGGCGTTGGCCTGGTCGCCGAGCAGCCGCGCCTGGTCGCGCGCCCGGTCGAGGCCGAGGATCGAGACGAAGGTCGCCTTGCCCGCGGCGGCGTCGGCGCCGACCGGCTTGCCGGTGACGGCGGCATTGCCCTCGGCATCCAGGAGATCGTCGACGATCTGGAACGCGAGGCCGAGGTCATGGGCATAGGCGTTGAGGTTGTGCCGCGCCTGCGGCCCGGCATGGCCGAGGATCGCGCCGGCCTCGCACGAGAACGCGATGATGGCGCCGGTCTTCATCCGCTGCAGGCGGGTGATCGCGCCGATGTCGAGCGTCATGTTCTCGGCGAGGAGGTCGATCATCTGCCCGCCCACCATGCCGGCGGCGCCAGCGGCGACGGCCAGCGCATGCACGAGATCCGCGCGCACGCCGCCGTCGGGATGGGTCTCCGGATGCGACAGCACCTCGAAGGCGAGGGTCAGCAGCCCGTCGCCGGCGAGGATGGCGGTCGCCTCGTCGAACTCCTTGTGCGCGGTCGGCCGGCCGCGGCGGAGGTCGCTGTCGTCCATTGCGGGCAAGTCGTCATGCACCAGGCTGTAGCAGTGCAGCATCTCGACCGCGGCGGCAGCACGGAGCGCATAGCCCGGGTTGACGTTGAAGAGACCGGCGCTGTTGAGGACGAGATAAGGCCGGATGCGCTTGCCGCCGCCCATGGTGGCATAGCGCATCGCCTCGACGACGCGGCTCTCCGCGCCATCGACCGCCGGGATCAATTCATCCAGCACCCGGTTGGCCGAGCTCGCGGCCTCGTTCAACGCTCGTTCGATCTGCACGATTTCTTCCTATTCCAGATCCGCCGGCTGCGTGCCGACCGATCCATCCGCTCCCAGCACGATCTTCTCGACCTTCATCTGCGCCTCGCGCAGCTTCAGCTCGCAATGCCGCTTCAGCAACGCGCCCCGCTCATAGGAGCGGATCGCGTCGTCCAACTTGTTGTCGCCCTTCTCCAGGCGCTTCACCAGCTCCTGGAGCTGGGCCAAGGCCTCTTCGAAGCTCAACGCCGCGATATCCGCCGGTATCTTCGCGCCGGCGTTGTTGGTATCCGCCATCTGGATCTCCGGAATCTCGGCGCGACACCGACCGGCGCCGCGCGACCCGAGGCCCAACCCCGGTGTCAGAATCGGCGGCATTCTATCCATGCGCCCCGGCCCGGACAAGGCACCGAACGCCGAATAATTTCAATGGGATAGGTTCAGGCTTCCATCAGGGCGGCGAGATGGGCGGCGGCGCTTTCGGCCAGCGCCTGGAGGTCGTAGCCGCCTTCCAAGGTCGAGACCACGCGGCCGCCGCAGCATTCGGCGGCAAGCGCGCAGAGCCGCTCGGTCGCCCAGTGGTAGTCCTCGGTCTCGAACTCGAGGGCGGCCAGGGGGTCGCGGCGATGCGCGTCGAAGCCGGCGGAGATCATGATCAGCTCCGGCCGGAAGGCGGCGATCGCCGGGAGGACGGTGTCCTCCATCGCCGCGCGGAACTCCTCGGAGCCCGCGCCCGGCGAGAGCGGCGCGTTGCAGATGTTGCCGACACCGCGCTCGGCTCTCGCCCCGGTGCCGGGATAGAGCGGCATCTGATGGGTCGAGGCGTAGAAGAGACCGGGGTCACGGTCGAAGAGATGCTGCGTGCCGTTGCCGTGATGGACGTCGAAGTCCATCACCGCCACCTTCGCCAGCCCGTGCACTGCCCGCGCCTCCGCCGCACCGATGGCGACGTTGTTGAAGATGCAGAAACCCATCGCCGTCGCATGCTCGGCGTGGTGGCCGGGCGGCCGCACCGCGCAGAACGCGTTCTTGAACTCGCCCTTGATGACCGCCCCGACCGCAGCGGTGACCGCACCCGCCGCGCGCAAGGCCGCCTCGCCGGACCCCGGCGACATGATCGTGTCGCCGTCGAGATGCACCCAGCCCTGCTCCGGCACCGCTTCCATCGCCTCGCGCACGTAATCCGCATCATGCATGCGCTCGATCTGGGCAAGCTCCGCCAACGGCGCCTCGCGCCACTTCACGTCCGCAAACTCCGGACCCTTCACCGCCTGCAATATCGCTGCGAGCCGCTGCATCCGCTCGGGATGCCCGGCGCCGGTGTCGTGCTGGAGAAAGGCGGCATGAGTGTAGAGCGCGGTGGTCACTGGGAATCGTCACTCCCCTGATCGCTGTTGTCCTGGTCGCTGTTGCCCTGGTCCTTGCTGTTCTGATCGCCGCTGCCGGTCTGGTCGCCGGCATTCTGGTCGACCGGCTGGTCGGCGTTGGTCACGACCCGGTGCAGCACCAGCTGCGTGCTGCCTTCCGACCAGTTCAGCGTATCGGGTTGCGCCGTATCCAATTGCGCCGTCGCCAGCACCTGGCCGACGCAGCCGATGGCGACCTTCCCGCCGTCGCCGGGGGTGAAGCTCGGATTGCTGCAGGTGCCGCCGGTGAAGCTGGTGACCGCATTGCGATCGATCCGCATCATCTTACCCATCAGCGCCGCGGTCGTGGGGTCGCTGCCGTCGGCGTGGTCGACGCGCCAGAGTCCCATGACGGATGAGACCGGGTCGGCCGGACCCGGCTTGGTGAACGGATTCTGCGACTGATCCTGCGCGAAGGCCGCCGCCGCCAACGTCATCAGTACCGTGCCGACCAGGCAAACCTTCGTCAGTCTTCGCGCCATTTCCTCAATCCGTAGACCATCAGAATCGCCCAGCCCGCCAGCATCAAGAGGCCGCCCAGCGGCGTCACGAAGACGACCCAGTGCCAGCCGAGGATCGCCAAAAGGTAGAGACTGCCGGAGAATAGCAAGGCGCCGCCGCAAAAGCACGATCCCACCCCATTCCTGACGCGCGCCGCCTCCGGCGGCAGCGCCGCCAGCGCCAGGAGTGCTGCGGCGTGCCAGAGCTGGTACTGCGCGCCGGTCTTCACCCATTCGGTCGCTTCCGGGCCGATCAGGTTCACCGCGCCGTGGGCGGACCAGGCGCCGAAGCCGACGCCGCAGAGGCCGTTAAAGCCGGCGGCGGCGATCCACTTCCCCATCTATCTCACTCCTGTCCGACGACCGGCGAGCCGTGGCATTATCGAGCGCCTTCTGTCAAACCACGCATGCGGCATCATGACCGAGTCCACAGTCCTCCTCGAGCGCACCGGCGGTATCCGCCGCCTGACCCTCAACCGCCCGGACAAGCTCAACAGCTTCACCCGCGCCATGCTGAGCGAGCTCGGCGACGCCCTTAGCGACATCGCCGGCGACGATGAGGCGCGGGTCCTCGTCGTCACCGGCGCCGGCCGCGCCTTCTCGGCCGGCCAGGACCTGCGCGAGGCCGAGGCGATCGAGGACGGCGCCGCGGTCCGCGCGGTGGTCGAGCGGCTCTACAATCCGGTGGTCCGCCAGCTGCGCAGCCTGCAGATCCCGGTCCTGGCGGCGGTCAACGGCATCGCCGCCGGCGCCGGCGCCAGTCTCGCCGTCGCCTGCGACCTGGTGATCGCCGCCGAATCGGCGAGCTTCGTGCAGGCCTTCGCCAAGATCGGGCTCGTGCCCGATGCGGGTGCCAGCTACCTCGTCCCGCGCTTGATCGGCCAGGCGCGCGCCTTGGGCCTCGCGCTCCTCGCCGAGCCGATCGACGCCCGGACCGCCGAAAGCTGGGGCCTGATCTGGAAGGCCGTCCCGGACGCCGCTTTCGCGGAGACCGTCGAGGCGACCGCCGCGCGCCTTTCGCAATCGCCGACCGCCGCGATAGCGCTCATGAAGCAGGCGCTGAACGCCAGCGGCCATCATTCCCTGGAGCAGCAACTCGCCCTCGAGGCGGAGCTGCAGGCACGGGCGGCGGAGACCGAGGACTTCCAGGAAGGGGTCCGCTCCTTCC
>Ga0335070_10004049_pt1 | contig 17096 bp, 18 predicted proteins | sample Lox_Sample_13_FD_206722 | JGI IMG/M metagenome (GOLD analysis project Ga0335070, IMG submission 206722) | Soil microbial communities from Loxahatchee National Wildlife Refuge, Florida, United States - Lox_Sample_1.3 | ecosystem: Environmental > Terrestrial > Soil > Wetlands | place: USA... | reverse complement strand
GTCGCGCCTGAGCTAGAATGAGCGCATGACGTCGGCCGCTGCCTCCTCGGCTCTTGCTCGGGCCTTTGCGGACCGTATCCTGGTCTTCGACGGGGCGATGGGCACCATGATCCAGGCCCGAGATCTCTCCGCCCAGGATTTCGGCGGCCCGCACCTCGAAGGATGCAATGAAAATCTGAACCTCACGCGGCCGGACGTTATCCGGTCCATACACGAGGCCTACCTCGACGCCGGTGCCGATTGCCTCTCGACCAATACCTTCGGTTGTGCCCCGTATGTTCTTGCCGAATATGGTCTTGCCGATCGCTGCCATGACATTGCTCTGGCAGCGGCCCGGATCGCGCGCGAGGCTGCAGACGGCCGCAGCACCAGGGACCGCCCACGCTTCGTGCTGGGAGCCATGGGCCCCGGCACACGCACCATCACGGTCACCGGCGGCGTGACCTTCGATGAGGTGCTGGACGCCTATTACCGTCAGGCGCGCGCCTTGATCGAGGGTGGCGTGGACGCGCTTCTCCTCGAGACCTGCCAGGACACCCTGAACGTCAAGGCGGCCGCGATCGGGGTCAAGCGCGCCATGGCCGACTCGGGCCGCGCCTTGCCCCTCATGGTCAGCGGCACCATCGAGCCCATGGGGACCATGCTGGCGGGGCAGGGGGTGGACGCGCTCTACACCTCGCTCGAGCACCTCGATCTCTTCTCGGTCGGGCTCAACTGCGCCACAGGGCCCGAGTTCATGACGGACCACCTGCGCTCGCTCGGCGAGATCGCGACGTGCTTCGTCACCGTGTACCCGAACGCGGGACTGCCGGACGACCGGGGGCGCTACGAGGAGACCCCCGAGAGCCTGGCCCTCAAGACGCGCCGTTTCGTCGAGGAGGGCTGGGTCAATGCCATCGGGGGCTGCTGCGGGACGACGCCGGCGCATATCGCCGCGCTCTCGCGGCTCGCTCAGGGGCATGCACCGCGCCGGCCCGCGGCGGTCCGCGCGGCGGCGGTGAGCGGCATCGAGGCGTTCTATCCCACCGACGACAACCGGCCGGTGCTGGTGGGCGAGCGCACGAATGTCATCGGCTCACGCCGCTTCAAGGACCTGATCGTCGAGGAGAAGTTCGAAGAGGGAGCCGAGATCGGACGCGCCCAGGTCAGGGGCGGCGCGCAGGTGCTCGACGCCTGCCTCGCGAATCCCGATCGGGACGAGCGCGCCGACATGGACCGCTTCATGGCCCAGGTCACCAAGAAGGTGAAAGTCCCGCTCATGATCGACTCCACCGACGCGGCGGTGATCGAGAGCGCGCTCAGGGCATGCCAGGGCAAGGCCATCGTCAACTCGATCAACCTCGAGGATGGGGAGGATCGCTTCGAGAAGGTCGTCCCGCTGCTCAAGACGTATGGGGGCGCGGTAGTGGTCGGATGCATCGACGAGGACAAGCAACAGGGCATGGCGGTGACGCGGGCCCGGAAGCTCGCGGTCGCCGAGCGGTCCTACGCCCTGCTCACGGAGAAGTACGGGCTGCCCGCGCGCGACCTCATCTTCGACGCCCTGGTCTTCCCGGTCGGCACCGGGGACGCGAACTATATCGGGTCGGCGGTGGAGACCATCGAAGGCATCCGCGCCATCAAGGCACGCTTCCCCGAGTGCAAGACCATCCTCGGCATCTCGAACGTGTCCTTCGGCCTGCCGCCCGCGGGGAGGGAAGTGCTGAACGCGGTCTTCCTCTACCAATGCACCAAGGCCGGCCTCGACTATGCCATCGTCAACTCCGAGAAGCTCGAGCGCTATGCCTCCATACCCGAGGAGGAACGGCGCCTGGCCGAGGACCTGATCTACTGGCGGGGGTCGGATCCCGTGGCCGCCTTCGCGGCGCATTTTCGCGGCCGGAAGAAGGAGGCCAAGTCGAGCGTCGTGCTGCCGCTGGACGAGAGGCTGGCCCGCTGTATCGTCGAGGGATCGAAAGAGGGGCTCATCGACGACCTCAACCTCAAGCTCACGGAGGCGGCGCCGCTCGCCATCATCAACGGCCCCCTCATGAAAGGCATGGAGGAGGTGGGGCGCCTCTTCAACGACAACCAGCTCATCGTGGCCGAGGTGCTCCAGTCCGCCGAGGCCATGAAGGCGGCGGTCGCCCACCTCGAGACGTTCATGGAGAAGGACGAGAGCGCAACCCGTGCGACCATGGTGCTGGCGACGGTCAAGGGCGACGTGCACGATATCGGCAAGAACCTGGTCGAGATCGTGCTCAAGAACAACGGCTACCGGATCATCAACCTCGGCATCAAAGTGCCGCCCGAGGATTTGATCGCCGCCTACCATCAGCACAAGCCGGACGCCTTCGGCCTCTCGGGCCTGCTCGTCAAATCGGCCCAGCAGATGGTCACGACGGCGGAAGACCTTCGGGCGGCCGGGATCGACATTCCGCTCTTCGTAGGCGGCGCCGCGCTGACCCGCAAGTTCACCGCCACGCGGATCTCGGTCGAGTACGGCGGACCGACCATCTACGCCAAGGACGCCATGGACGGACTCGATCTGGTCAACCGGCTCTTCGGCGCCACCACGCGCGAAGCAATGCTCGAGCGGCTCCGGGCCGAGCAAGACGGACTACGCGCCGGGGCCGACACGGGGAGCGCAGTCGAGACCCGGCCGGCGATCACTGGAGCGGCCCGTTCCGCCGTCTCGCGAACGGTTCCGATACCCACGCCGCCCGACCTCGATCCTCACGTCCTGCGGCGCGTACCCCTCGCGCACATCTTTCCGTATCTCAACCTGCAGATGCTGCTGGGCAAGCATCTGGGAGTGAAGGGCTCGGTCCAGCGGCTTCTCGCCGAAGGCGACGTCCGGACCATCGAGATCAACGAGGTCATTGAGGAGCTCGAGCGCGAGGCGGTCGAGCATGGATGGCTCGAGGCCAATGCCGTGTACCGATTCTTCGAGGCACGCTCCTCCGGCGACGACCTGATCGTTTATCGCGAGGGGCGCGAGGTGGCGCGCTTTCAGTTTCCCCGCCAGCGCGACGGAGAGCGTTTGTGCCTGGCCGACTACGTGCGCGACGTCGGGTCCGGCGAGCCGGACTATGTTGCCATGTTCGCGGTCACCTGCGGCGCCGGCGTGCGACAGCTGGCCGAGCGGTGGAAGGAAGAGGGGCAGTATCTTCGCTCGCACGCCATCCAGGCCCTCGCCATCGAGCTGGCCGAGGCGCTGGCCGAGATGCTCCACGCCAGGCTGCGCACCCAGTGGGGCTTCCCGGATCCGCCGGGCACCGCGATGGAGGACAGGCTCAAGGCGCGCTACCGCGGCCTCCGCGTGTCGTTCGGGTATCCGGCCTGCCCCAATCTCGCGGACCAGCGCATCCTCTTCGATCTGCTGGAGCCTGGGCAGATCGGAGTCGAGCTGACCGAGGGCTTCATGATGGATCCGGAGGCGTCCGTCTCCGCGCTGGTCTTCCACCACCCCGAGGCCAAGTACTTCAAGGCCGAGTAGCGTGTCTCTCTCACCGCGCTTCCTCGCCCTGCTCGCCGCCGAGGGGTTGGAAGGCAAGCGAAGCCTCGACCTGGGCTGCGGAACGGGGCGCCTGACCCTCTGGCTCGCGCCTCGGGTGAAGCACGCCGTTGGACTCGATCGGGACGCGCGGGCGCTGGATCAGGCGCGACGGCTCGCGGAAGAGGGCCGGTTCACCAACGTGGAGTTCCAAGTGGCCGATGTGGAGCGCGAGGACTATGCTCGCTGGGAGCCGGATCTCATCACGGCTCACCTCTGCGCCTCCGATGCGCTCGTAGAGCGGGCGGGCCGGGCGCTCGCCCCGCGGAACTGCCTCGCCATGGTGGCGTTCCACGTGGACCAGTGGCGGGAGACCGGCAAGGTCTCACGCTTCGCCTATGACGAGACCCGGATGGAGCGGGTCTTGCGCTCGGCCGGCTTCGTTCCTGAGGTGATCGAGGTCGAGCGCGAGGTGGCGCACTTTGGCTCGGTGGAGCAGGGGCTCGCCGCCGCCGTCGGCCTCGAGGACAAGTGGCGGGCCGATGGCCGATGGTTCCGCTATATCGGCTTCTTGGAGCAGGGGGGCCGCACGCTGACCCGGGCACACCTCATCGTCAAGGCCCGCAGATCGTGACGCTCGCATCGGCGGCTCTCACCGAGTCGGTCAAGGTCCGCGCCGTCGAGCTGGGTTTCGATCGTGTGGCGATAGGTCCGGCCTCGCCGCCTGAGCATGGGCCGGCGTTCAGCCGCTGGGTCGGCTCGGGGTACGCCGCCACCATGGACTATCTCGGACGCCGGGAGGGCGAGCGCCTGGATCCCGCCCGCGTGCTTCCGGGAGCGCGCTCCGTCGTCTGCGTCGCCCTCAACTACTATCAGGGCGAGCCCGCACGCGATCCATCGTGGTCTCCCGTTGCCCGCTATGCCTGGGGGCGTGACTACCACGCCGTGATGACCCCGCGGCTCAGCGACCTCGCCGCGCATTTGGCCGAGGCCGGCGGCGCCGCGAGCAAGGGATACGTCGACACGGGGCCTCTACTCGAGCGTGACCTGGCCGCCCGCGCCGGCCTGGGCTGGGTCGGCAAGAACACCATGCTCCTTCACCCCGAGCTTGGCTCCTGGTTCTTCATCGGCGCGCTCCTGACGACGGCTACTCTCGACTTCGACGAAGCCCTGCCGGACCGCTGCGGCAGTTGCCGCGCGTGTCTCGACGCCTGCCCGACGGACGCCTTCGTCGCGCCGTATGTGCTGGACGCGCGTCGCTGCATCTCGTATCTGACCATCGAGCACCGCGGAGCGATTGACCCCGATCTCGAGAACGCGCTCGGCCCATGGCAGTTTGGCTGCGACGTATGCCAGAGCGTCTGCCCGTGGAACCGGAAAGCACCTCTGACCCGCGAGCCGGCCTTCCATCCCACCGCGCCGTATCCGGAGCCCGCGCGGATCGTCGAGATGACGGACGAGGAGCTGCGCACCCGATTCGGCGGCAGCGCCATGCTGCGCGCGAAGCCTGCGGGGCTTCGGCGCAATGCCGCGGTCGCGCTGGCTCATGCCCCCGGGACTCTGGACGGCGCCGCGTGAGCGAACCTTTCATCGGGCACCCTGCCGCGGCCTCGACGTCCATGATCAGCTCGATCACGGTCTTTTGCGGCTCGAGCGACGCGGTCGACCAGAAGTATTTCGTCGCGGCTGTGGAGCTGGGTGAGAAGCTGGCGAGGCGGGGCTGGAGGCTCGTGTACGGGGGCGGGCGCGTGGGCCTCATGGGAGCTCTCTCGCGCTCGGTGCTCGGTCACGGCGGCCATGTCACCGGCGTCATTCCGCGTGCGCTACTCGACCTGGGCGTGGGCGAGACGAAGGTGAGCGAGCTCGTGGTGACCGACGGGCTGCGGGACCGGAAGGCGATCATGGACGAACGGGGGGACGCCTTCGTGGCCCTGCCCGGCGGGATCGGGACGCTCGAGGAGGTGCTCGAGGCGCTGACTCTCAAGCAGCTCGGATATCACCGCAAGCCCATCGCCGTCCTCGACCTGGACGGCTTCTTTGATCCCCTGTGGACGCAGTTCCAGCAGGGAGTCGACGAAGGCTTTATCAAGCCTGAATTCCTCGACCTTTGGTATCCTGCCCGCGACGTGGATGCGCTGCTCCGGTATCTCGAATCCTATGTGCCGCACGGCTATGGACCGAAGTGGACCAATCCGCCCTTGACTGCATCTGGCGGCTGACGTGGCGAGGAGATCCTGCATGAAAGGTCGTGCCGGCCGACTGGTTTGGGGCATCGTCGCAGTGGCTCTGGCGGGCTGGCTACCGGGAATCGATGCCGCTTCGGCGGCGTCCATCCGCGGTGTCGTACTCAACGCTGGACCCGCCCCGGAGCACAAGCCGATTCCCATCAACATCGACCAGTACGTGTGCGGCAAGAGCAGAGAAAACGACGAGCTGATCGTGGGACCAAACCGCGGCATCCGTTGGGCCGTGGTATCGCTGCTGGGCGCCCCGGCCGGAGCGCGCTCCGAGCCGCCGTCCAAGCCGGTGCAGATGGATCAGCAGCAATGTGTCTATGTTCCGCGCGTGGTGGTGGTGCCGGTGGGCGGGACCGTGGAGTTTCTCAACAGCGACCGGCTGCTTCACAATCTTCACAGCGTGAGCACGGAGAACCCGAGTTTCAACCGCACCCAGCCCAAGGGCCGGACCATTCCCGTGGTCTTCAAGAAGCCGGAGATCGTGCGGGTCGACTGCGACCTTCATACCTGGATGCGCGCCTGGGTCGTGGTTGCCGAGAGCCCCTACTACGCGGTCACCGGCGCCAACGGCGAGTTCGTCCTCGACAATGTGCCGCCGGGCAAGTACACGCTCAAGATCTGGCAGGAAACCCTCGGCACCGTGACCCGCGAGGTGACGGTCGGCGACAAGGACACGACCGGCGTCACCATCGAGATGGGGAAGAAGTAGCCCCGCTCAGGGCGTGACGGCAATCGGCTTGGTCGACTCCCAGGCCGCCGAGTGGGTCGGCTCCTCGACGGCCCGGAGCACGCCGCCTTCGTCCAGCGCGATGGTGAACGTGACCTTGGGAAAAGAAAAGACCGGGTGCAGATAGACCCGGGAGATCTCGGCGGTGTTGATGTAGAGCGCGATGTAGCGTACGAAGTGCTCTCCCAGCGACGGGTGGTCGCCGCCGCCGCCCACGCTGACCGTCACGTCGAACCATTGCCCCCGCTTGACGCTGTCCGGCGCCACGATCTTCGGGGTGTGCTTGGGATCGACCGCGCTCCGTACCTGCTTGTACTCCGGAGTGAACTGCTCTTCCTGACCGGCTCGGACGGCCGAGGCCGCCACGAGCACGACGACGGTGACGGCGGTCCACACGGCACTCCAGCGGCTGGCTCTCGTCATGGCTCTCTCCTCCGTGTCCTGGGCTCAGGCATCGCCGGCCATCCGGCGGATCGTGTCGAGCAGCTGGCGCGGGCTGTAGGGCTTGGCAAGGTAGGCCGAGGCGCCCGCGTCCATGGCCTTCTTGTCGTCGCCGGAGAGCGCGAACGAGGTGACCACGATGATGGGAATCTTCGCCGTCTCCGGCTCGGCGCGAATCGCGCGCGTGGCATCCAGGCCGGACAGCTTGGGGAGCTGGACGTCCATGACGATCACGTCGGGCTTGTCCCGTCGTGCCGCCACCACGCCCGCCTCCCCGTCGTGAGCCTCCAGCAGATCGTAGGGCTGACGGGCGAGGAGATCGCGGACGATCTTCCGGTTGAACTCATTGTCTTCGACGAGGAGGATCTTCTTCTGGCTCATGCGGCCTCCGTAGCTTCTGCCACGCGCAGGGGAATCGCGAAGCGGAACGTCGAGCCCCGGCCCGGCTCGCTCTCGACCCAGATACGCCCGCCGTGGAGCTCGACGAAGGTCTTGGTGATGCTGAGCCCGAGCCCCGTCCCGCCGAATTCCCGGCTGATGCTGGCGTCCACCTGACGGAACTCGCCGAAGATCTGATCGAGCTGATCCGCCGGAATACCGATGCCGGTGTCGGTCACGCGGTAGACGACGCAGTCCCCGTCGAGGCGCGCTCCGATCTCCACGCGGCCCTGCTTCGTGAACTTCAGCGCGTTGCCGACGAGGTTGGTCAGGCACTGGGTGATGCGCTTGCCGTCACCGTAGGCGAGGGGCAGGTCAGGCGCGACGTCCGCGACGAACTCGAGGCCCTTTTCCGCGGCGAGCGATCGGAGCGACGTCCGCGCAGTCTCCACGACTTCCTGGACCGAATAGTCGGTGAGCGAGAGCTCCATGCGGCCGGCCTCGATCTTGGAAAGATCCAGGACGTCGTTGATCAGCCGCAAGAGCTGCTGGCCGCAGGTCCGGACGTCCTGGATGGGGCCCCGGATATCGGGCGGCACCTCGCCGTAGATGTCGTCGAGGATCATCTCGGTGAAGCCGAGGATGGCGTTCATCGGCGTGCGGAGCTCGTGGCTCATGTTCGCGAGAAACTCGGACTTGGCCTGGCTCGCCCGCGCGAGCTGCGTGTTGACCATCTCCAGCTGACGGGCGGCCGCCTGCTGCTCCTCGTAGAGCCGGTTGAGCTCGGCGCTCATGCGGTTCATTTGCGCCGCGAGGTCGCCGAACTCGTCGCGGTTGTCGACGGTGACGGTGGTGCTGAAATCCCCCTTTGCCACACGACCGAGGAACCTCTGGGCCTCTCGGACGGGGAGGATGAAGGACCACGAGGTGACGAAGCCCAGGAGGAGGGCCAGCATCAGCGAGGCGATCACGAGGCCACCCATGAGGTAAAAGGCATGACGGTTCGCGAGTGCGGTCGCGTCACGCTGGCGGTCCATGTTGCCCTCCTCGATCCGGACGACCTGCTCGACCAGGCCCTCGACCTGCTGGAAGAGCGGGTAGCCGGACTTGAGCTGGAGCTGCATGGCCTGCTCCACCTTGCCGTCGCGGACGAGGTTGGCGACGTCGGCCACCGTGGCCATGACATCGCCCTGGGCGCTGCGGATGCGCTGGATGGCCTCCCGCTCCTCGGCGGGGGCGGCGTCCTCGATCTGGGCCAGCATGGTATTGAGCCGGTTATTCTCCTTGAGGATGCTTCCAATGGTCGCCTCGTCCCGGAGGATGAGGGCCATAGCCGTGTAGTTCATCTGCAAGGCGAGCGCGTGCTGGGCCTGCCGGGCGGAGGTGACGCGATGGTGCGCATGGTGCATCGCCTCGCTTTGCCTCGACATCCGACTCATGATCTCGAGGCTGATCGCTCCCATCACGGCGACGAGGAGAGCGACCAGCAGGAAGGCAGCCAGGAGCTTGAAATGGACGGACGACCGCATGCGCGCAACCGCGCGGACCAGCCGTCCGAGAGGCGTATAGATCAGGAGGAGACGGGCGGTGCGATCGCTCAGCCCGGTAGCCGCCGGGGGAGTGGCGGCGGGGCCATCGAGTATTCCGACTTCGTTACCCGGCATTGAAGGCACTGCAAGGGCATGCTAGCAACCGCTCCCGGAGGAGTCAAGAACCGGCGCGAGCGGCCGGATGCTTGACAGGGGAGTCGTCCGCGGCTTAGCGTCGCGACATGCCACCGAAGAAGATTCTCGTCGTCGACGACACGGCTCACAACGTGAAGATGCTCGTGGACCTCCTCTCGGCGAAGGGCTACGAGACCATCACCGCGGCGTCCGGCCAGGAGGGGCTCGATCAGGTGGAGGCCAAGCGGCCCGACCTCGTCCTGCTCGACGTGATGATGCCCGGCATGGACGGCTACGAGGTTTGCCGGCGGATCCGCGCCAATCCCGAGTACGGCATCCTTCCCGTCGTCATGGTGACGGCTCTCGACCCGGCGCGCGAGCGCATCAAGGGGCTCGACGCGGGAGCGGACGACTTTCTCACTAAGCCGGTCAATATGGCCGAGCTGGTTGCGCGCGTCCGATCCCTCCTGAGGATCAAGGACCTCTACACCACCGTCCAGGCCCAGGCCGCCGAGCTCGCGGACCTGAACGCCAACCTCGAGCAACGCGTGCAGTCGCAGGTGGCGCAGCTCGAGCGTCTGGGTCGTCTCAAGCGATTCTTCTCGCCTCATCTCGCGGAGCTCATCGTGACCGGCGGGGCCGAGGATCCGCTCAAGAGCCACCGCCGCGAGATCACCGTGGTCTTCGTGGACCTGCGCGGCTTCACCGCCTTCGCGGAGACGGCCCCGCCCGAGGAGGTCATGGGGGTGCTCCACGAGTACCATCGCGAGATGGGGCAGCTCATCGTCGAATGCGAGGGTACGCTCGAGCATTTCGCGGGCGACGGCCTCATGGTCTTCTTCAATGATCCAGTGGAGGTGCCGGACTCGAGGGAGCGCGCCGTCCGAATGGCGGTGGCGATGCGAGGCCGCGTCGAGGCGCTCGTCCCGCAATGGCGGCAGCGCGGCTACGATCTCCATTTCGGCGTGGGCATTGCCCACGGTGTTGCCACCCTGGGCGCCATCGGCTTCGAGGGTCGCTGGGACTATGGCGCGATCGGGTCCGTGTCAAATCTCGCCGCCCGTCTCTCCGCCGAGGCGAAGCCGGGCCAGCTGCTCCTCTCGCGCACTCTCCTCTCCGCCGTGGAGTCGCTGGTGACTGCGGAGCCAGTCGGTGAGCTCAGCCTCAAGGGCTTCGCCAAGCCGGTCACCGCCTTCAATGTCCTGGGTCTCCGGGCAGGCTAGCCGGCCCATGTTACACTTCCGGGGCAGAGGAACCTTGACATGGCCATCCTGAAGGTCGCCCGGCTGGGACATCCCGTACTGCGGGAGAAGTCGCTGCCCGTACCCATCGACGAGATCCGGTCGCCCGAGATCCAGCGGCTCATCGACGACATGGTCGAGACCATGCGCGAGTACAACGGGGCAGGGCTGGCCGCTCCCCAGGTGCATGTCCTCAAGCAGATCTGCGTCATCGAGGTGCAGGGCAATCCGCGCTACCCGGAGGCGCCCGCCATCCCGCTGACCGTGCTCGTCAACCCGGTGGTGACATCGCTTACCGAGGAGACGGAAGACGGCTGGGAGGGGTGCCTCTCGGTGCCCGACATGCGCGGCGTGGTCCCACGCCAGACCGCGGTCAGGCTCGAGGCCTACGACCGCGAAGGTGCCCGGGTAGACGTCGTCGCCAAGGAGTTTTTCGCGCGGGTCATCCAGCACGAGACCGACCATCTCCAGGGCAAGGTCTACCTCGACCGCATGCGCGATCTCTCCACGCTGACCCACCTCGCAGAGTGGAACAAGTACTGGCTGGGGATCCAGGAGCAGGACGATTAGAGTCGTGGGTGTAGTCAAAGATCTGTTCTTCGTGGCGCGCATCAGAGAGACGGCGCGATTGGTCGGGACCCCGCTCACCTTCGCCCGTACGCCCGAAGACCTGGGCGCCGCCCTCGTGGAGCGCCCCGACCTCGTCATACTCGATCTCACCACCGCGGGCTGGGACTACGAGGCCTTCTTCGCTGTCCTCGACGCCGCGATCCCACGCCCGCCGGTTCTGGGGTTCACGACTCACGCGCTGGCCCGTGCCACGCAACCGCTTCACGGCCGCTGCGCACGCGTGGTCACCAAGGAAGCGCTGACGCAGGAGCTGCCGGAGCTTCTCAAGACTGGAGTGGCGGCATGACGCCTGAAGAATTCGTCCGCGATCTCGATGCCCGCAACCAGATGGTGCTCAAGCGCCTGGATCCGGATTCGACGCTCAAACCCGAGGTCCAGGGCGAGCTGACCGTGCTCAACCTCCTCAAGGTCGCCCTCAAGAACGAGATCGAAGCAACGGAGATCGCCTCGCGCTGGCTGGTGGGCACCGACGACGTCGACGTGAAGATGGCCTTCGCCCGTCAGGCGGGCGACGAGGCCAAGCACTATCGCATGATCGCCGACCGCCTGCGGGAGCTCGGCTTCGATGCCCGCGGCTTCAATCCCGTCAGCAAGGGCTATGGCCCGCTCTTCCAATTCCTCGACCGCCTGCCGTCGACGGTCGAGCGGGTGGCGGCGGGACAGTTCACGCGTGAGGCCATCGCCGTGGTGAAGAATCGCCAGTTCATCGAGTTCTGCGAACGGGCGGGCGACAAGGTCACGGCGACGCTCTATCGCGACGTCATCGAGCCGGACGAGTACTTCCATCATCAGCTCGGACGCTCGCTCCTGCTCCGCCTCGCCCTGACGGACGAGGCGCAGGAGCTGGCCCGCCGCGCCTCCGCCCGCACGCTCGCGCTGGCGGAGGAGCTGCAGCAGGCCGCGCTCAAGACCGCCGGCATCCATCACGCTCCCGGCTGCTGATGGACTCCGACCCGTCGCTCCTGGAGCTCTCCGAGCTGGTCTTCCGGCCTGACGGCCGTATCGACCTGGCCCGGGCCGCGCTGTGCATCGCCCGATGGCAATACCCCAGCCTGGACGTGGAGGCATACCTCGAGCGGCTCGATGGCCTCGCCCGCGCCGTCGACGGAGCGCGCCGGTCCACCGATGCCCTGGGCCGGCTCCACCGCCTGCGCGAATACCTGTTCGTGGAGCAAGGTTTCGCGGGCAACCGCGAGGACTACTACGATCCGCGCAACAGCTTCCTCAACGACGTGCTGGACCGTCGGCAGGGCATACCGATCACCCTGAGCCTCGTGCTCATGGAAGTAGGCAAGCGCCTGGGGCTCGAGATCGAAGGCATCGGGCTGCCCGGCCATTTCATAGCCGGGGCCCGTCTCGATGACTCGCAGATTCTGCTCGATCCCTTCAATGGAGGCGGGCTCCTCACCCCCGAGGATTGCGACGGGCTGGTCGGAAGCGTTCTGGGACGTGCGGTGACGCTCTCTCCTGAGCACTATGCGCCCGTGTCGGGGCGCCAGCTCCTGACCCGCATGCTCGCCAACCTCAAGGGCGCCTACTGGCGGCGCGAGGAGTGGGAGCGGGTGGTCGGCGCCATCGACCGGCTGCTCGTGCTTGACCCGAAGGCGGCCACGGAATGGCGTGACCGTGGCGTCGCCTGGAGCAACCTCGGCGAGGTCCGGCGCGGACTCGGCGACTGGGAGCGCTACCTGACCGAGTGTCCCGACGCCGAGGACCATGAGACGGTGAAGGGGCATCTCCGCCGAGCGCGGCAAAAGCTCGCCCAGCTGAACTAGCCCGATCGATCGCCCACGAGGATCCGGAATGAAGGTAAGGGGCGGGCAGAACATCTTCGGTTTCTCGGTGGGCATTCTCATGCTCGATACCCACTTCCCGCGCATCCCGGGTGACATGGGCAATGCCACGACCTTCGACTTCCCCGTGCTCTACCATCGCGTTCGTGGCGCCTCTCCGGATCGCGTGGTGCGCCGTGGCCATCGAGACCTGCTGCCGGACTTCATCGAGGGTGCCCGTGCTCTCGAGCGTGAGGGTGTCCGCGCCGTCACCACGAATTGCGGCTTCCTCGCCATGTTCCAGGCCGAGGTGGCGGCCGCCGTCTCCATCCCTGTCTTCACCTCGAGCCTGATGCTGGTGCCGCTCGTGCACCGGATGCTGCCCCCCGGCAAGGCGGTCGGGATCATGACGGTGGATGCCTCCTCGCTCCGACCTGATCACTTCTCCGGCGCCGGCATCACCAAGGACGTACCGACGGTGATAGCAGGGATGGAGACCGAAAAGGAGTTCACGCGAGTCCTGATCGACAACCAGCTGGAGCTCGACGTCGAGATCGCCCGCCAGGAGCACCTGACGGTGTCGCGGCGCATGGTGGAGGCGCATCCCGAGATCGGCGCCATCGTTCTCGAGTGCACCAATATGCCGCCGTACCGCGCCGACATCCAGGCAGCGACCGGATTGCCCGTCTTCGACATCACCACGCTCGTTCGGATGGTCCACGACGCCGTGAGCCACGGACTGCCCCCGAGGCCTGCCTGAACCGAACCCCGGCGTGAGCAAAATCTCGGCAGCTTCGTGACCGAGATCGTGCTTGACGGCCAAACCACGAGCATGGATATTGGCGCAACGTCCCTGGTCCCGTTCCGGGCCGGACGTTCCGGGCGGACGGTCCACCCCGAAGCCAACACTCTCTAGACGGGGGCACAGCGATTCTCGACGAGGCGGCCGCATGAAGCTCGCCGGGGTGCGGGTGATCCAGGCCGACATCCCGGTGGAGCGACCCCACAAGATGTCCTTCACGACGCTCGAGGCGGTGAATTTCGTCTTCGTGCGCCTCGAGACGGCGGACGGGCTCGTGGGCTGGGGCGAGGCGGCGTGTCTCGGCGGGCCGACCTGGAGCGAGGAGTCATCGGAATCCATCGCCGCCGTGATCGAGCGCTACATCGCGCCGTGGCTCGTCGGGCGGGATGCCGCCGGGATCGAAGTCCTCGCTCGGGAGATGGCGCGCCGGGTGCAGGGTAATCCCTTCGCCCGCGCCGCGGTGGAGATGGCACTCTGGGATCTCAATGGACGCGCGCTCGGAATCCCCGTGCACCGCCTGCTCGGCGGCCGGGTGCGTGACCGGGTACCGCTGTCGTGGTCACTGGCCGTGGCCGACCCCGTGGCGGAGATCGAGGAGGCGAGGGCCAAGGTCGCGCTCGGGCATCGCATTTTCAAGATCAAGACGGCGGCGCGTCCCGTCGCGGAGGACGTGGAGCGCGTGCGCCGCCTGCGGGAGGCGCTCGGCCCCGACATCTCTCTCCGCGTGGATGCCAACCAGGGCTGGGACCGTCCGACTGCGGTCAGGGCCATCCGGGCGATGGAGCCCTACGGCGTGGACTTCGTGGAGCAGCCTGTCCCGCGGTGGGATCTCGAGGGAATGGCCGAGATCGGCCGGCGTGTCGACGTGCCCATCATGGCCGACGAATCATGCTTCTCGCCCCCGGACGCCCTCGCGATCGCGCGTCTCGGAGGCGTGAGCATTCTCGGTCTCAAGCTCACGAAGTCGGCCGGGCTCATCGGGAGCATGGCCATTGCCCGCATTGCCGAGGCGGCGGGCATGGGCTGTTACGTGGGCTGCATGATCGAGACATCCCTTGGCACCGCGGCTTACCTGCAGGTCGCGCTGGCGGCGGCGCCGGTGACCTGGGGCTGCGAGCTTTTCGGACCGCTGCTCCTGAAGGGTGACGTGGTCCGCCATCCCGTCCACTATGCCGACGGCGCCATTGTCGCCCTCGACGGCCCCGGGCTCGGCGTCGAGGTCGACGAGACCGCGCTCAACGAATGGACGCGGAAGCCGTGAGCCCGGCGGCTGCGGAAGGCCCGGTGCTCGAGACACGGGAATTGACCAAGCGCTTCGGGGGGCTGGTGGCCGTCGACCGGCTCTCGATGGCGGTGCCCCGCGGCGAGATCCGCGGGCTCATCGGCCCCAACGGCTCGGGCAAGACCACGACGGTCAACGTGCTCTCCGGTCTCTACCGTCCTGACGGTGGCGAAATCCATCTCTGCGGTCGGCGGACCGACAGGCTCCGGCCGCACCAGATCACGGCCTGCGGCGTGGCGCGGACGTTTCAGATTTCCAAGCTCTTCGGCAACATGACCGTGCTCGAGAATGTGCTGTTGCCCGCCCTGGCCGCGCTCGACCGGGGAAGCGAGCGGCCCATGACCGAGATCCGCGACCGCGGGCGCCAGCTTCTCGAATTCGTGACCCTGGATCGGATGCGCCACGCTCAGGCCCGAGAGCTCTCGGGTGGTCAGAGCATGCTCGTGCAGATCGCCCGCGCGCTCATGATCGAGCCGCTGCACCTCATCCTCATGGACGAGCCCTTCGCCGGCGTGCATCCCACCATTCGCGACATCATCATGGAGGCCATCATCCGGATGAATCGCGACAAGGCCGTGACCTTTCTCATCGTGTCTCACGAGATGGCCGAGCTCCGACGGCTCTGCCATCGCGTGACGGTGATGGACGACGGCCGACGCATTGCCGAGGGCACCCTGGAAGAGGTGGCGAATGATCCCGTTGTCCTCGAGGCGTACCTCGGCGGATAGATGGCGCTCCTCGAGCTCGAGCACGTCGCGGCGGGATACGTCGAGGGGATAGACATCCTCGGCGACGTCACCCTCCGCGTGGAGCCAGGCTCCATCACCGGCGTCATCGGGCCGAACGGGGCGGGGAAGTCGACGCTGCTGAAGACCATATTCGGCTTCCTCCACCCGCGCCGCGGGCGCATCACGCTCGGCGGCCACGACATCAACGCGCTGGCACCCTATGAGGTCAAGCGGCTGGGAATCAGCTACGTGCCGCAGGGGGCCAATATCTTTCCCCAGCTCACCGTCGAGGAGAACCTGCAGCTCGGCGCCTGGGTGATCAAGCAGGACCGGACGCGCGTGGCGGGCCGGCTGGAGAGCGCCTACGCGGCCTTTCCCCGCCTGCGGGAGAAGCGGCGCCGGCGCGCGACGACGCTCTCGGGCGGCGAAGCGAAGATGCTCTCTCTCGCCAAGGAGCTCGTGACCGAGCCGACGCTGCTCCTCGTAGACGAGCCGTCGGCGGGGCTCGCGCCGCGCATCGTCGAGCAGGTCTACGCTCAGCTCCTGGCGGTGCGGGAGCAGGGCGTGACCATCCTGCTCGTCGACCAGAACATCAACAAGGCCGTCCAGGTCTCCAGCTACCTCTACATGATCGAGCGCGGCGAAGTCCGGCGCGAGGGGCCGCGACGGGACTTCGCTGATCAGCTCCACGCTATCGTGCGCGACGCGCTCCTGGGCGCGTGAGCGGGGTGTCGCCGCTGGCGCGCCGCATCGCCTGGTCGCTCCTGACCTTTGCCGCTCTGTCCTGGCTGCCCCTGGCTGTCTCGGAATATCACACGCACGTGCTCATCATCAGCCTCTATTACGTCATTCTTGCCGCGAGCTGGAACCTCCTCGCCGGGTACGCAGGGCAGTTCTCGCTCGCTCACCATACCTTCGCCGGAATCGGAGCGTACACCTCCGCCCTCTTGAGCCTCTACGCGGGTGTCCCGATCCTGATCGGCATCGGTGCCGGGGTGGTGGTGGCGGCCATCGTGGGCTACGGGCTGGGCACGCTCTGCCTTCGCATGCGGGCGATCTATCTGGCGCTGGCCACCTGGGCCTTCGCCGAGTCGATCAGACTGCTGGTCTCCGTCGAGTATCCGATCACGCGGGGCGATCTGGGGCTCAAGACGGCCCTGCTCTTCGGCACCGCGCAGCCGACGCCCTACTACTATCTCTTCCTTGCCCTGACGCTGGCCTCCCTTCTCGTGATCTGGCGGATCGTCCACTCGCGCGTGGGGGCGTACCTGCGGGCCATCCGCGACGACGAGGAGGCCGCAACGGTCATGGGCCTGGACACCTTCAAGTGGAAGCGGGCGGCCTTCGTGATCTCGGCGGCCTTCGCCGCCGTCGCCGGGGGCTTCCAGGGGCACTACATCGGGCTGCTCTCGCCGACACCGATGAAGTTCAACGAGATGGCGATGATCATCATCATGGTCATTGCGGGCGGCTTCCGGACCTTCAGCGGGCCGGTGCTGGGTGCGGTCTTCATCGAGTTCTTGTCGGAAGAGCTTCGTGCGTGGGGGGAAGTGCGGATGGTGCTGTTCGCGGTCCTGGTGATCGTGGTGGCGCGAGCCTACCCCGCGGGGCTCCTCGGCATCTGCGTCGCGGTGGGCCGGTGGCTCACGCGACTCATGCCCGCCCTCGCCCCTCTCCTGGCGACGAAACCGCCGGAGGACTGAGCGCCGGCCTAATCGG
>Ga0335070_10004047_pt1 | contig 17101 bp, 8 predicted proteins | sample Lox_Sample_13_FD_206722 | JGI IMG/M metagenome (GOLD analysis project Ga0335070, IMG submission 206722) | Soil microbial communities from Loxahatchee National Wildlife Refuge, Florida, United States - Lox_Sample_1.3 | ecosystem: Environmental > Terrestrial > Soil > Wetlands | place: USA: Florida... | reverse complement strand
GTGAAGTGGACTTCGATCTGTACCAGGAGGACCGCAAGCGTTTCAAGAATCCCGACGACGTCCCGTTCCTGTGCTCGGTGTCCCCCAGCGGCGCGTTTACGGACGATGAGCCCAAGTACCGCGGCCGGTGGGTCAAGGATTGCGACAAGGACATCTGTCACGACATGAAGGAGCGCAAGGTCCTGGTTTTTACCGAGCAGTACGTCCACGACTATCCGTTCTGCTGGCGAGCCGAGGAAGATCCGCTTATTCAGTATCCGCGGAAGAGCTGGTTCATCCGCACGACGCAGTTCAAGGAAGACATGCTGGCGAACAACCAGGAGATCAACTGGCTGCCGGAGCACATCAAGGCGGGGCGGTTCGGCAAGTTCCTGGAGTCGAACGTGGACTGGGCGCTCTCCCGGGAGCGCTACTGGGGTACGCCGCTGCCGATCTGGATCTGCCAGGATGCCAAGTGCGGTCACAAGGAGGCAATCGATTCGTATGCGTCGTTGACGGCCAAGCCGGGCGTGGAGGGTCTGGAGGTGTGGAAGAACGCCAAGGCCAAGGACCCCGGCCTGTCGGACCATTTGAAGGTCCACAAGCCGTACATCGATGAGATCACGTACAAGTGCCCGAAGTGCGGGGACCGCATGCAGCGAGTCTCCGACGTCATCGACTGCTGGTTTGACTCCGGTGCGATGCCCTTCGCGCAGTGGGGCTTTCCGCACCAGAACCGGGAGATGTTCGCCAGCCAGTTCCCTGCGGATTTCATCTCCGAGGCGCTGGACCAGACGCGCGGGTGGTTCTACTCGCTGACGGCGATCAGCGTCATGCTGTTCGGCAAGAACGGGCTGGCCGGAGCGGGTCAGCACTCAGCACTCAGCACTCAGCGCTCGGCTCTCGCTTACCCGCAGCCGTTCCGCACCTGCATCGTCCTCGGCCTGCTGATGGGCGAGGATGGGCTGAAGATGTCCAAGTCGAAGAAGAACTATCGCGAGCCCAGCTATGTCTTCGAACATCAGGGCGCCGACGCCATGCGCTGGCTGTTCTTCAGCGGCCAGACGCCGTGGACCAGCATCCGGTTTCAGGAATCGACCATCGCCGAGAGCCAGCGCGAATTCCTCATCCGGCTGTACAACTGCTACAGCTTCTTCGTCATCTATGCGAACATCGACAAGTGGGAGCCGAACCAGTGGCTGCGGGCGTTCTGCCAGAAACCGGCGACCACAGAGGGAGGCTGCCGGCGCGACTGCCAGGCCTTCACCGAGCTGGACCGCTGGATCATCAGCGAACTGAATCAATGCTGCGTCAGTGTCTATAAGCACATGGAGGCGTACGACAACTACAACGCCTGCAAGGCTTTGATCCAGTTTGTTGACGCTCTCTCGAACTGGTACGTTCGCCGAAGCCGCGAGCGGTTCTGGCGGGCGGGCATGGATGACAACAAGCAGGCGGCCTACGGGACGCTCCACGAGTGCCTGGTCACCGTCTCGAAGCTGATCGCCCCGTTTACGCCGTTCCTGGCCGAGTCGATGTACCGCAACCTGGTTTGTACGCATGAGCCCGGCGCGCTACTGAGCGTTCACCTGTGCGACTATCCGATCACCGCGGCCAACGCGGCGGAGATCGAAAAGAGCATCGACCGCGACCTCAACGCCAGCGTGGAGGATGTCCGCCAGCTCGTCTCCTGCGGACGGGCGGCGCGATCGGCTGCCAAGATCCGGGTGCGCCAGCCGCTGGCCAGGATCGAGCTGCACCATCGCAAGGCCGACGTCATCAAGCGGTACGAGGACATCATCAAAGACGAGCTCAACATCAAGCGAATCGACTACGTCGAGTCCGCCGACATCGACGACATCGTGCAATACGAATTGAAGCCGGACTTTCGCAAACTCGGCCCCAAGCACGGCTCGCTGGCCCCGAAGATCAAGGCCGCGCTGGGCAAGCACAAGGATGTTCAGGCCCTGGTCAAGGCCCTGGAGCAGGACGGCGAGTTCATGATCGAGGTCGACACTCAGCGGGTATTCCTGAACGCGGGCGAAGTCGCGGTGGAGCTGCACGCCAAGGAGGGCTGGACCGCCGAGCGGATTCCCGGGGCGGGCATTCTCGTCCTGGACACGCAGCTCACGCCCGAGCTTCGCGATGAGGGGACGGCCCGCGACCTGGTCAATCAGGTGCAGCAGATCCGCAAGCAGTTGAATCTGCGATACGAGCAGCGGATCGACCTGGCCGTTGTCGGTCCGGATGAGGTTCAGCGGGTGGTCAACGGTTTCGGCAAGCACATCATGGGCGAGACGCTGGCCCAGAGCCTGCTGAACCAGAAGATCCCCGGCATCGAGCCGGTTTCCGCGGAGGTCGAGCGGCACCCGATAGAGATTTACGTCAAGCCGCTGTAGTCGATTCAGAAATGTGGGGTAGCTGGAATCGACAGCTCCACGTTCCGGAAAAGCGGATCGGCGGGCCAGGACACCGGCGGGAGGGTGGCTTGGACTTTAATCGGATGGGCCGCCTCGGTAGGATGGCAATGATAAGTGGAAAATCCCGGATAAAGGCGGAGGCCGAATCATGCGGACCTCGTGGCGATTGCGTCCTGGATGCAGCCTAATCAACCCGCTCCTATCGTTTGCGGCATTGTTCGTGTTACCAGCGAGCGCGCTTGCACAATCCTGCGCCGTCTGGTCCGAGCGCACGCCGCCGCCTGGCGCTCGCTATCAGCCGGTGATAACCTACGACGGCATTCGAGCCACGACCCTCTTGTTCGGCGGACGCCCGAGCGTTGGCTATGCCAATTCTTCCGTCACTCTCGGATGGAACGGCACTGCATGGTCCGCGCTGAGCACGCACGGCCCCTCGCCTCAAGATACAGGTGCGATGGTGTTCGACAGTACGCGGGGCGTAGCGGTTCTGGTCCAACGCGCCGGCTACGACGATGCTTCCTTGCTGCAAACCTGGGAGTGGGATGGGGCCACCTGGGCCTTGCGCTGCGCGGCAGGACCGCCAGCCGTTGCTAACCCTGCGATGGCATACGACTCCCAGCGGAGCGTCAGCGTTCTGTTCGGAGGATACGAGCCCTACGAGGGCACACTCAGCGGGCAAACGTGGGAATGGAATGGAAGCACATGGCGGCTCCGATCTTCGACCGGGCCCTCGCCACGCAGTTATACAGCTATGGCCTATGACTCGATCCGCGGCGTAACCGTCTTGTACGGCGGCCTGGGGGAGGACGCATTGAGCAGCGAAACATGGGAGTGGGACGGCGCTGCCTGGCAGTTGCGGGCAACTTCCGGGCCAAGTCCGCGAGAAGCCCATGCAATGGCCTTTGACGCAGCGCGCGGCGTGGCTGTTCTGCATGGGGGTCTCGATGACGGGTCTGGATACCATGGGCTGGGGGATACGTGGGAGTGGGATGGCGTCGCCTGGACGCTGGCGTCGACCTCCGGCCCCTCGCCGCGGCGCGGACATGCGATGGCCTTTGACACGGCACGCGGAGTCACGGTGTTGGTCGGCGCCGATGACAATGGCGAGACCTGGGAATGGAACGGCACAGCTTGGTCCCCTCGGGCAATAAGCGCACCGGCTCCGCGCGATCTGCACGGAATGGCCTATGACCAGCATCGCGGCGTCACCGTGTTGTTTGGCGGATATGGTGGAGATGGTGATACCTGGGAGTGGAACGGCGACCTATGGACTCTACGGGGAGGAGGCGGACCAGTACAGCGCGCCGGGCATGCGATGGCGTATGACGCTGGGCGTCAGGCCGTTGTTCTCTTCGGCGGCACCACCGGCGACCTGTATGAGCCGCCGCTCGGTGACACGTGGGAATGGAATGGAACGAGCTGGACCCAATTCACGTCGGCTGGACCGTCGGGGCGAATCGAATCGAGCATCGCGTACGATAGCGGTCGGGGAAGGGTCGTCCTGTTCGGCGGCGTTACGAAACAGGACACGTGGGAACGGGTCGGGACAACATGGAGCCTGGCGGCAACGACGGGCCCGTCTGCGCGCGGTTATGCGGTGATGGCGTATGACGAAGCTCGAAGTGTCATTGTGCTGTTTGGCGGCGTTGCTGATACCTACCTCTCGGACACCTGGGAATGGGATGGAACGATGTGGGTACAGCGGTCGTCCGTTGGACCGCCGCTGTGGCCAGGATACTCCATGGCGTACGATGCGAGCATCGGTCGAGTCGTGCTGTTTGGTGAGTCCGCCGATGACCGAGCTCACGGTCAAATCTGGAGTTGGGACGGCACGACCTGGTCGCTGAGTCCCGCGTGTGGTGCGACTGCGCTGCGATTTGCGCAAATCGCCTACGACACCCAGCGCAGCACGCTCGTGCTATTCGGTGGAAGAGACGACAGCCTCAATCCTCGAAATCAGACTTGGGAGCTTCATCGCGATTGCGCGCCAGCGATCATCGGACAGCCTGCGAGCCGGACGGTCGCGTCCGGCGACTGGGTCCCCTTCAGCGCGAACGCCGGATGCGATCCCTCCGTGAGCTATCAGTGGTGCCATAACGGCGTCCCGATCGGTGACGATGAAGGGTTTTCCGGTGTGGACACGCCGAGCCTATCGAAGTACCCCGTGATGGAACAGGACACCGGGTTGTACACGGTAGCCGTCACGAACTCGTGTGGCGTCGCAGTCAGCGACGCGGCCGAGTTGTCAGTGATCTGTTGTACGCCGAATGGCGACCTGAACGCGGATGGCACGACCGATGCTCTGGACATTCAGCCATTTGTTGAAATCATCCTGGCTGGCTACTCGACAGCTTGGGATCGATGCCGAGCCGATTTCGGCGGTGATGGAGCAGTTAATGAGCTTGATATCCCTTCTTTCCTGAACAAGTTCCTGGGGACATAGGCGAACTGCGCGATTGCGCCAGATTGCACTGCGGGCTCCGTTCCGATCTTCGTCGGGACCTCAGGGCGCGGCTACACCTTCTACCGCTCCACTTTCTTCTCCGGTTCCTTCTTCGGTTCTTCTTTGCCGGCGGCTGTCACCACCATCCGCGCTGCGTCGGTACGCAAGTTGTTCACAATTTCGCGCAGGCCGGGGAAGTCCTTGGCTGCGATGTTATCCGCGGTCACCGTGAAACACCTGTGGAAGCGGAGGAATCGGCCGTCTTCGGAGATGATCTGCTTCGCGGTGCCCCAGCTTCCTTTCACTTCGTCCTGCGTCACGGGTTTGGCCAGGGCGGTCCACCCCTCGGGCAGCTCAATGGCCACGTCGATGTCCTCGTTGAACTGCCCGGGAAGCTGCACGTCTGTTCGACGCACCCACCGACCAAGCGGTAACGGGATTTCCGGCAGGAACGAAGGGCCATCACCCAGACGCAGGATGTAACGCTTGTCGTAGTTCTTGAGGGCTTCCGCGGAAGCGATGCCGGCCCTGGCCCGCAAAACATCGTCGGACAGCATGGTGATCGCATGGCTCTTCAACGTCGCACCGCTGACCACCCGCCCGACGATGTTCTTTACCAGCGCCTCCTGCGCGGCGGCGGTCTCCAAGTTCGCCGGGTCATAGAACACCCCGGTCAAGCGGATGATCAAGTCCCCAGTCGCCTTGCCTTCCTTGTCGATGGTTATTTTCCCGCTGACATCGATTTCACTTGGCCGTTCCTCGCCGCGGGCGTGGATGTACGTCTTCCGCAGAGCGCCGGACTTGTCCATCGCCAGGAGCCATCGCCGCCCCCATGCGCCGGGCTCGCGAACCACGCCCTGCTGCGGGCTCACTCGCAACGGCCCGCCCGGCACGTCGACCAGCACGACCGCACCACCGAATGCCGACAGCGTCGGCACTTTCTCGTCCCATGACACGGCGTCTACCGCGACTTCAACGCCGGCATCCAGATCCAATGCTCGAATTGCCGCCTGACACAGCGCAGCCGCCTCCAGCGGGTTGCCGTAATCGGCCTGCAGCACGTCCGCGGCATTGCGGCAGGCCAGTGATCGCAACACCTTGGGAGAATCCACCACCGTGAAGGAATCCCTCAGCTTGGCGGCAATTTTCTTCACCCGCTCCACGGGGTCCGGTTCTTTCTCCACCGCTGCCTCGGCAAACTTCTTGATTTTCTCATCCGGCTTGGCCGCGGCCTCGATGCACTTCAGCATGGCGGCCACCCATTCCTCCGCGTTCTTGCACGTCGTGAACCGCAGCCGAGGGCTCCTCTTCTCCCATCGCAGCGACTGGGTCTCCCCCGGCGCCGCCGGCACATCCTTGAACGTCCACCGATACGTCATCAAGCCGCCGGACGGCAGCTTCTCCGGCTGCCCTGCCGAGCCCGTCAGGCCATCCACTTGCGAGTGCAGCTCGGTTCCGTCGGGCACCGACAGGGAGACGATCCGCTCGACAATCGGGTATTCGTCGCTGATCCGCACGTCACCCTGAAGCCACGGAAGCTGCCCCGCCTTGGTCGCGACCTCGTAGTCCAGCTCGATCACGCACCCGTCTTCAATACCGCTGAAGCAGATCACCTGCTGCTGCCAGGCCGCGTACTCCGGCCAGCCGCCCACATCCTCGGGGGCGGCCAGGTTGAAGGAGTACTTCGGCACCGGCAGAACCTCGCCGTTCGGCAGGATCGTCTGGGCGGTGTGAATGGTGAGCTTGTCCTGCCCGTCGCAGAAGTCGATCCGCTGATCGCCAAAGCGGCCGATGGCGCGGTGGTTCAGCAGCTTGGCCCACTGGTGGTCGCGGCGCCGAACCGTGCCGTCCTTGTCCAGGGTCCATTGCTGCTCCCATCGCAGGATAACCGCGTCGTCGTTGGGGAATTCCTTCGCACCGATCTTCATATCCGGCGCCACAGCCTTCGCCGGCGGGTTCTGGGCCGGACAGTCCGCCGCCAGCACCAGCATCTGCACAGCGGCCGCCAACCCCGCAAGCGTCATCAGCCGCGACCAACGCCCCCGCCGCTTACCCACGATTCTCATATTCAGCTTCATCATGATCTTCCTCGGTGATGATCTGTCGAATTCGTCGTTCGCTAGCTCTTCTTCACTTCGCCGCCCACGCTGCACACGATCCACTCGTCGCGCAGCTCGTTGATGGTGTCCATCGCCTTCTTGAATCCGGCGTAGTCCTCGGGCGGGATGATGTTGTTCTTGACCTTCATCTCCAGCCGATAGGTCAGCACGCCGTCACCCGGCGTGACCTCGAAGGTCAACGACGCCGAGCCGGAATCCATCTTCTTGGCCTCCGGCACGCGGTCCACCTTCCAGCCCGGCGGCAATTGGAGCTTCTCTTCGATCTGCACGAGCCTGGTGGCGCGCATCCGCACGGCCAGCTTGCGCTCCGGCGTCAGGTTATAGGTGAAATCGGAAAGCAGGAAACTGCCCAGGGGCCGCTGCATCATCGGCAGCTTGAACATCCACACCACGTCTCCGCCCGATGCGTACGTCGGTGCGGAGACCTTCATCTCGACGTGCGTGTCCTGCGAATAGTCGAACGGATCGGTGTGCTTCAGCTCCTCCAGCCGCGCGTTGGGCGAGATTGCCAGCGTCTCCTCGATGAAGCCCCGTTGATCGGGCTTGCTGAAGCGGTCGATGCTCCTTCTGAAGGCCGTGCACGGCGAATTGGCCATGTCCATCACGATATTGGTTGTGAGTCTTCCGTCCTCGGCGATCTGGCTGGTTCCGTTGTAGATCAGCCTGTTGTGCTCGGGCGGGTAATACGGCGAGAGGGTCAAATCTTGGCCCTCCGGCGTGCCGTACACCAGGCCCTGCTGGGCTTCCCAGCTCGACCATGTCTCCTTGCTAAGCGGTGACCATGTCGGGTCGAGAATGCGGAAGGTGCCATCTTTGTTCCGCATCACGGTCACGGTGTGATTGAACTGGTCCGCGGGAATGGCCTCCACGCGGGTGCCCGCCATGGTCAGCGAGGGATACACCTCAAGCCCCAGCACCCGGAGCATGGTGACCAGCATGCCGGCCTTGTCCTTGCATACGCCGCCGCGATCGCGGAAGGTCTCCGTCCCCTTGTGCAGGGTGAATCCCTCGCAGGGCCCGCGGCTGGTGCCATAGTATCGAACGTTGTCAGCCACCCAGTGCAGGCAGGCCTTGATCTTGGCCTCCTCGTCGGGCAGGCCGTCGGTCAGCTCGTGGACTTTGGCCTTGATGGCGTCGTCGGCCTCGAACTGCGACTCGTTGGCGTTGAAGAACCACTTCGACTTCGCGAACCAGTCGGGGATAGTCGCCATGACCAGCTTGGTGGCCACGTCCGCGCTGCCGGTCATGAACGGCTCACGCTTGACCGGGGCGATGTCCTCCGCCCAGAAGGTGTACACGTGATACTTGTCCGTGAACCAGAGCGACGATTTCAACGATCCGTTGTACACCTCATACTGGACGGGTTTGTCTTTCGGCATGTACACCGAGTAGCGCTTCTTGATGATGGGATGATCGTTCTGGAATTCGGTCACTTCGTACCAGTGGCCGGGCATGGGAGGCTGCAGCGTCTCTTCGCCCGCCGGGCTCGCCGCCGCACCGCCGGCGCTGCCGGGTTGATCGCCGGAACCATCGAGGTAGGCAATGTTGTAACCGATCTTGCTGGTGCGGATCTCCAGGCAGTCGCCGATCTCCAGCCTGGGGATCGAGAGCAGGTGCTCCCGGTTGCCCCAATAGATGGAGTGCTGTTTGGCGGGCGGCGTGATCATCGAAGAGACCGGCACATCCTCGATCGTCCCGCCCTTGCGGTGGATTCGCACCGACTTCAGAGAGATGCGATTGGTCGCCGGATCGAATTCCATGCGATAGACGCTCCTGGCCCGAATGCCGGCGTCGGTCAGGATCTTGACGATCTCGCAGCTTTCGGTGGTCGCGAGGCCGCTGTCCTGCACGAAGACGTCGGCCTCGTCGAGCACGGTGACCAGGGCTGCGTTGTCGTACTTCTTGGCGTCTCCGGCGGCGGCGATCATCTTCTTGATGTCTTCATCCGTGGCGGGGCGCGGTGCACCGGCCAGGGCTGAGGCTGCGCACCAGCCGAGCAGGCCCAGCAGTAACAAAGATCCTCTAACAATGGCATCTCTTTTCATGCGATACCCCTTTGTCGTTCTTTCCCCGCGTGTTTCCGTGCAACTAGCTCTCAAGGAAACCCGCGCCGAGGGGCGCAGACGCGTCCCGCTCGCGGTCGGCAGTACCGCCCAATGTAACGTTTTGCCCTCGCCGAATCCAGTCCCCCAGGGGTCGTTGCCGCGGGCACGTCGAGCGGGTTTCACCGGCCGTTCAGTTCCCGGCAGGCTGGTCGGGTGTCCCGTTGAGCACGTCCTTCTTGAACACCCGCGTCTCCAGCGATTTGATGTACTCTGTCCAATCGCTGTCCGCGTTTTTGGCCCCCTCGATGCCCGACAGGAACATGTGAATCTTGGCGTCGATGTTGTCCAGATAGTGTACCACGATCGCTTCAGGGCAGGCCGGCAGTCTGGGGCTGCCGAACTCGTGTGTTCCATGATGGGCCAGGACGATGTGGGTGACGAGGTCCTGCAAATCCGGCGGGAAGCGTTTGCCGGTCTGACGCTCGGCGTCGCCGACCTTCTGATCGATCCAGATAGCCGCCTGGGTGATATGGCCGACCAGTTGGCCGGCGGTGGTGTAGGCGAAATTGGTGTCGTAGGACAGCTCGGCGGTCTTGCCGATGTCGTGGAGGAAGATGCCCACGAGGACCAAATCGCGGCTCACCTTCGGATAGAGGCTTTTGGAATCGTCGGTTTCGCCAAATATCCGCGCGGCCAGTTCCAGGACATTCAGGGTGTGCTCCAGCAGGCCCCCGATGAAGGCATGATGAAGCTGGACCGCCGCCGGAGCCTTCCTGAAGCCTGCGGCGATCACCTCGTCCTTGACGAACGCCGAGATCAGCCCCAGCAAGTGCGGGTTCTTGACGGTTCGCAGAATCGCCAGCACGCGATTCCACATCTCATCCACGTCGCGCTGCGTGCATGGGACAAAGTCCGCCGGATCGAACTGTCCCGGCTCCGCGGCCCGCAGACCATCGACGATGAACTGCGAGGTGCCCTTGTAGCTCTCCACCCGCCCGCGGAGGCGCAGATGGCCGCCTTCGGGAACGCTCTCGTATTGCTGCTGCGTGGCGTTCCAGATGCGGGCCAGCATCTGCCCCGACCGGTCGGCGATCACCAGATGGATGTACAGGCTGCCATTCGCGGTGGTGCGGAGGTCCTTCTGGTGGATGAGGAAGACCTGGTCCTGGATCAACTCGCCGGGCTGAAGCTGATTGATGTAACGCCTTGCTTTCGCGTCGGTAGGTTTCGCTAAGGGGGCCATCTGTCACCTGTGTCTGTGCTGAGCCGCCAGCGGGCAGCGATCAGGTTCGGCATTCAGCCGCGGGGCGAGCCGAGGCCCGCGCCTTCATTGAGCGCTGACCACCGAGTGCTGACAGCTTTTCAAGCAAGGTAACTGGATTTGCCTGGCGAAACAAGCTCAGAAAGGAATGGCCGATGCGGGCGGTCCTGGCGCGGCAGGATGAGGAAGCAGGACATCACTTACCAGGCTGTCGCGAACGCAGCCGGCGCGATTCTGTCGAAATTCCGCGCCGTCTCCCATCGGCTGACCTTGACCCGCGGTCCGACCATCTTGCGGTGATTGCTGAGCAGGTCCTTGGGATCGAACAGCCCGCAGCCGAGGTCAGGGTGCTGCACGAAGCGGACGCCCACGCGACGGATCTCTCTCTCATGTCGGGCGCTGTTGACGACGATGCCGGTTTCGCGGCGGGTGATCGATTCGGTGCCGCCATCAGTATTGGGTGTCTCGAACTCGAGGTCGATATACTCGCCCAATGCCGGAGCGTTGTACGCGGTGGTCAGCATTCCTGCTCCACCGTAGGACAAGTCCAGGAGGTGAGCGGGCATGGTTTCGTCCCGGTCCGCGCGCCGCAGCGTAATTGGTATGAAGGTCTGAGTTCTGGGATCCCGTCGCCGTTCCAATATGTCCGAGTTCATGGTCGCGCCCACCGTGCCAGCTTTGCGAATGCTCGCTGGCGCTCTGGTAGAAGGTTGCACCTGCAGCTTGATCGGAACGGTCCAGCCGAGAATTAAGCTAATACTTACATGGAAAACGAGGACGGGGGGGAGGGCGGACGAGCCGATGGCCCGGAGGAAGGCCGGCCGGGGGGCGCGAGCCTGCCGATAATTCCCCGTCTGCTGATGCTGGCGGATCGCAATCGTGCCATCCGCCGCGGCCCTACTCGGAGGCGAGGCGTTCGGAACTTGTCGTTTTTCTTCGTCCACGTATCCTGATGTTGGGCGTGATGCGACCGCGTGAGCAGCAACCTGCCATCGGAGCCGATCCCGGTGAACGAACAGCAGCCAGCATGCCAGGGTAATGAGCTGTCGACGCAGACCGTCTCCCCGGCGGGGCCGCCACGCCGGAAACGACGTGTACGATGCATCGTCCTGTTGCTCGTCCTAGCCTTTGCCGCGTGGTTCGCACGCTTTGCATATCTCCGAATAACCGTCCGGCCTGCGCCCAGGCCGGAATACTGGGAAGCCCAGATCGAAGCGCTCGATCCGCCGCCAGCGGGTGGGCTCACGGTGGAACAGGCCGCCGAGATTCTGTCAGATCACCCTTGGCTGGACTTGCCCGAGGTTCAGGCGGGCCTTGGGAGCCGCACCAAGTGGAACAGTGTGCTGACCGGCCCTTGGGACGAGACGCGGCCGGACATTGTTTCGGCGCGATTTGCCTTCGGGACAAAGAGTTTCGATGAAACCAGCGACAGGGTGCGTGATGCGCTGCGCGTGGGATGGTCGCCGTTTATCCAGACGACCTCCCTGAGAATGCTGGCAAACTGGTTTCGTGAATTCTGGGTCTGGTCTACCTGGTTCAACATGCATGCGCGGTGGGCGCGCGAGAGCGGCGTGGGGATGGACGAGGCCGTCGTTGATTGGCTGGACGCTTTGCGGCTTGGCCGTGAGGCACGCCGTCCTTGCCTGGTGATCGCTCAAGGCGCGGCGGCTCATCACGACGACCAGGTCGCATGGGAAATGCTCGTCTGCGCCCGCGAGCCGCATGATAGGGTCGACACGCTCCGGCTCGCTCAAGCGGTTGAGGAAATCGTCGGCCCGCCGGTTCCGCCGTGCGAGATGTTCGAAGGCGAGCGTCTATATCTGCACTCTCACCTGGAGAGAATCTACGCCGGTGGCGGTCATGACTGGCTGGTCGTAAGCGAAGCCGCGAAACATCCCGCTTCATGGGACTGGGGGCCCATAGGCCCTGCAGCTTCCCGGCTATGGAACCTGACGTCACCCGTTTTCCTCGATCTGCCGTCCGCCAGAAGAATAGTGGACGCCTATTTTGCCCGGTTGAATAGGATCCGGAGTTTCGCGGAGTGCGTACAAACCTCCGATATCTCGCGACCGGATGACCGTGAAGCAAGGCCCACGTCGCTCATCGGCGTGACTTACTCCTTTTCGTCTCGTGGTCCGGAGAACACACTGCTATTTTGTTTTCATGCCCGTATGTCGTTGGATGCGGCGGTCACCATGCTGGCCCTCGACGAGTACCGCCGCGAACAGGAGCGCTATCCAGAACGGCTCGAGGAGCTGATCCCGCGATTCCTCCTGCGACTCCCGACGGATTATGCCGATCTGCAGCCGTTGCGTTACCGCCGACTCAGAGATGACTACCTGCTCTACAGTATTGGTGAAGATCTCAAGGATGACGACGGCATCGGTAAGAGTCCGTATGACTATTGGCCAAGCTACGGCGGCTCGCCGCCGCGAGGCGACATCGTATTCAGTCTGAGCCAAAGGCCCCCATTGAAGAGCGAGGAGTGACGATGCCTGTCCCGGCCGCCGGTGAAGTAACCATGACGCACGTGCCCGCGTCGCTGTCGCCGACTGCGCTGGCGCCCGAGCCCGCGAAACCTGTTCACTTTTTTGCAGGGCTGCTGCTCTTCTGGTGCCGCCCCAGGTGTTACGGACCGCATATGGCGGCGGGTTCGTTCAAACGCGCGTTGGCGGCGCACGTGATCGCATTCATTGTAGCGACTGCAATTGTCGGCTTGGTGGTCCTGGGGATTATGGCGGACGTTTCGCTCGGCTTGCGCGCTTTCCGCGCTGCGATGGCGGAGACGATTCTCGAAGGTGCCGTCAATCTGGCGGGAAATAGCTGGAGTTGGCTCCCGGCAACGCTGTGTTTGTGTTGTGTGCCTCTGGCCGAGTTGGGGCTGGTCTTCCTCGGCACACTGGTGATGCCGTTTGGGGCATGCGGTGATCGTGCTTCCTCGGTGTGGCAGCGCAGTGTGAAGACCGTGTACTGGAGCACTACCATCATTATCCCCATCTCAGTGATATTGGCAGGCGCGATCCTGGTCTTTGGTCGGGCGTTGCAGCTCACCGAAGCGCGTCACATCTTGCTCTTGTGGCCCTGGTTCATTGCCGCCCTCGTGCTGTGGGCCATGTACCTCGTTCCCGCAACGATCCTGGGGATTCAGCGTTATGTCGGCCCTCCAGACGGCCCCGCTTTTGCGGCGCGGGAGCCTCGCTGTGATGACTGTGGTTACATCCTCATCGGGCTGCTGCTGAATTCCCGCTGCCCCGAGTGTGGTAAGCCGGTCCGCGAATCTCTGCCCGGGGGGCGACGGAGGCCCGGTATTTGGCAACAACATGAGTTTAAGCCCCGTGGCTTCGTTGATCTGATCCGAGGGCACTGGATCATTCTCCGCGGCGGAGATTTTTTCCGCCGGCTGCCGGTTCACTGCGGCCTGCCCACCGCGAGGCATTCCTGGTGGGTAAGCTGGGCACTTTTTGTCGTCGGCGCCTTGGGTACCTTGAGGCTCGTCTGGCTCGCGCTGCCTGACGACGCCGAGACGCAGGCGGCCATGACACCTATATGCTTCTTCCTGGTGGCCGCCCCACTGGCATTTCAATCTCTCATGATGTTTGCATCCTGTCTCTGGGCGCAGTTTCGCTACGGCATCCAGGATTACCGCGTCTCCGCCATCGTCTGTTATTACGCGACGCCGCTCATGTGGCCATTGGTGCTGGCGTTGTTCGCCGCTGCTCTCCTGGGCACCACGCCCGTCACCGAGAGTTTGGAAGGCCTCTCGCTTGGACAGATCGCAGGGATTTCCGTGACCGCGTTGCACATCGCCGGCTTGACCCTAGTTCTGGCAATCGTCGGTGCTCTCGGTTTCTGGTGGATCCGGCTGCTCAGGGCCCTGTGGTCGGTTCGCTTCGCCAATGTCTGATGGAGGCCGCCCCTGCCAGACAGCTTTGGGGCACCGTCCCAGAATCAGACTCGTCCATTCGTCAAGATTTGGCCTGATCCTGCCGATCCGACCAGTCGCCCTCAGCCCGGCCTTGCAATCCGTGCCCGCTCGTCTTCCAATGCCCGTTTCTGACGGTTTTGGATTGGAGTTGCCATGCGCTGGACCGAGTTTTTCATCCCGACGACCAAGGAAGTTCCCAAGGACGCCGTGGTGGCGTCACACCAACTTATGCTCCGGGCCGGCCTGGTTCGCCAGGCCGCTGCCGGAGTCTATAGCTACCTGCCGCTGGGCTATCGCACGCTGCGAAAAGTCGAAGCCATCGTCCGCGAGGAGATGGACCGCGCGGGGGGCATCGAGCTGCACCTGCCGGTGCTGCTGCCGCTGGAGACCTGGGAGCAGACCGGCCGCACTATCGCGATGGGCGATACGCTGCTGCGCCTGGGCGGCCCGAAGGGTGACTGGCGGACACAGACCGTTCTGGGCCCGACGCATGAGGAGCCGATCACGGAGATTGCCCGCGCATACCTCAAGAGCTACAAGCAGCTTCCGATCAACCTGTACCAGATTCAGGTGAAGTTCCGGGGAGAGGCCAGGCCGAAGTCCGGGGTCCTGCGGACGCGCGAGTTCCTGATGAAGGACGCGTACAGCTTCCACGACCGCAAGGCCAGCCTCGACGAGACCTACAAGAAGATGTACGAAGCTTACTGCCGGATCTTCGCGCGGTGCGGCTTGCCCTATACGGCCGTCGAGGCGGAGAGCGGGCCGATCGGCGGCGATGCCTCGCACGAGTTCATGGTTCAGACCGACGCCGGCGAAGATCTGCTGGTCCGCTGCTTCCGGTGCGGCTACGCGGCCAACGTCGAGCGCGCAGAGTTCGCCGACATCCCGCAAGACGACGCGGCGATGGAGCCGATGAGGGAGGTCCACACGCCGAATCAGCGGACGATCGACGAGGTCACCGAGTTCCTGGGCACCGTCCCGTCGAAGATGATCAAGACGCTGGTCTACAATGAGGTTGTGCCGGCCGATCAGCCTGGTCCCGCCAAGCCGGTCGTGCCCGTCGTCGCCCTGGTCCGCGGAGATCATGAAGTCAACGAGAACAAGCTCAACCGGCTTGCCGGGACGACGCTGGAGCTTGCTGACCCGGACACGATCCGCAAGCTGACCAGCGCCGAAGTCGGCTTTGCCGGCCCTCAGGGACTGAACAAATCCGGGATGCCTTACCGGTTGGTGATCGATCAGGCCGTCACGGCTATGCGCAATGGGGCCAGCGGAGCCTGCAGGACGGATTATCACGTGACCGGCGTGAATCCCGGCCGCGATTTCCCGCTGGAAGGCCCAAACGTCATCGTCGGCGACATCCGGTCGGTCGTGCAGGGCGATCGGTGCCGGCGGTGCGGGCATGATTTCGATTTCCAGAAGTGCATCGAGACCGGCCACGTGTTCAAGCTGGGCACGAAGTACAGCGACGCCCTCGGTGCGACGTTCCTGGACAAGGACGGCAAGTCGAACTCGTTGATCATGGGCTGTTACGGGATCGGACTGAACCGCATTGTGGCCGCGGCGATCGAGGCTTCGCACGATGAAGACGGCATCATCTGGCCGATGTCGATCGCTCCGTTCCAGGTGATTGTGCTGGCGCTCGATCCGCGGATGGAAGACGTGATGAAAACCGCCGGCGAGTTGCACGACCAGCTCGCCGCAGCAGGCATCGAGGTGCTCTTTGACGATCGAGACGAGCGGGCCGGCTTCAAGTTCAAGGATGCCGACCTGATCGGCATTCCGCTGCGGATCACCGTCGGGCGGAAGAGCCTGAATGAAGGCGTTGTGGAGCTGAAGCGACGCGACGCGAAGGATGTGGAACGTCTTGCACCCGCGGCCGCGATCGAGCGTGCCAAGCAGCTCGTGGCTAAGGCGATGAAGGCGCTGCAGCCCTGACGCCACGAGCGTGCGCCTTCACCGGCCCGCCGCCGACGACAGCCTGTGTTCAGCTTTTCGACATTCGACTTTCGGTGCCTCGCCGTTTGTGCCTATCGCCGGCCTGCTCCTTTGTCGGCGGGAACTGCATCAGTTCGCTCTTCGCGAATGTCCATTCCGGCGTCTCCAGCGTCTCTCCAAAATCGGCCCCATACCATGGCGACAGTTGCGTGCTGGCCGGATTCCTCAGAATGTGAATATCCTGCGCCGGCATGTAGCCCTGGGCCAGCAGGAACACTTTCTTTCCGCCTGCCTTGGTCACGGCCAGGTCCACGACGATCGCGGCATGACCCGGGGAGCCCCTGTGAATGAATACGTCGCCGATGCTGATGTCATCGACCTTCTGTGGAGACAGTTCTTTGCTGAGCGATAAGGTGCCCGCGTACGAAAAGACAACGTCCAGGTAATGCCGGAAGCTTGCATACGACCAATCAGCGGGAGCGCGCTTGATCCATCGAACCCAGTTACCCACCACCACCGGGCGATACCCGTCGGCCCACTGGTTGAATTTCGCCTCATCGCCGCTGGTAAACCTGAAATGGATGGCGCCGAAGTCACCCGTGGAGTAAAGATATTCAGCCCGCAGCCGAATGACTGCATCAGCACACTGCTGCAAGTCGCGCGAGCCAGTATCGATGTCCAAGACCGCGTGATGAGCTTCCTGATTGGCCTTCTTGCTTCCGTTGTAGAGGAGGACGGGAGTACCGGACGGTTTGAGAGGCAGGTGCCTCAGCCAATTGGCGAAAGAATCGGTCGGCACGGGCACCCGCTCGAATCCGTCCGGTGGGGGAATCGCCCTCTCGATGTTCCTCTGGGACGCAGTCTCGATGGGCTGCCTGGGCGTATCGCCCGCGAGCCAGCGGTACGCCGGCTTTGCCCACAGGACGCCGGACAGCAATCCTGAAATCACCACCACGAAAAAGAGCAAACG
>Ga0335070_10004046_pt1 | contig 17102 bp, 18 predicted proteins | sample Lox_Sample_13_FD_206722 | JGI IMG/M metagenome (GOLD analysis project Ga0335070, IMG submission 206722) | Soil microbial communities from Loxahatchee National Wildlife Refuge, Florida, United States - Lox_Sample_1.3 | ecosystem: Environmental > Terrestrial > Soil > Wetlands | place: USA... | reverse complement strand
GAGAAGAACCGGAGGTCAACCAAGAAAAGCTTCCGCCTCGAGCTGAGTAAGATGGCGGTCGTGGGCTGGGGCGTCGGCCTACTTCTCGCCTTGTTGTGGATGTTTCTCCTCGGGCTCTTGGTGGGGAAGGGGCTTACTCCCGCGAACATCAATCTTGCGGAGATCAAGCGACGGATGGTGGCGGAAGGCCTGTGGCCCGGCTCGGGAAAACCTGCACCGGAACCGGGAAAGCCTGCAGCGCCTGGAGCAGCCGAGGAAAAGATTCCCATTAAGGACCTCGAATTCTACGAGGCCCTCGCCAGGAAAAAACAGGCCCGCCTCACCACTCCCGCCCCGGAAAAGGTCCCGGAGCAGAAGACGGTGACGACGCCTCCGACACCGGTGAGCACGGTACCCGCACCGCCTCCCCCGCCTCCGGCGCAGCCGGAGAAGGTGAGCGCAGGCCCCGAGAACGCCTCAGCCGCCCGCTACACCGTGCAGATCGCCTCCTTCAAGGAGCAGGCGAGCGCCGAGAAGTTTGCCGCCTCGCTCAAGCACGTGAAGTCGCCGTTGAGCGTCCACCCCGTGGACTTGCCAGGAAAGGGCCGTTGGTACCGGGTGCAGGCGGGTGGACCCCTCGGCCGCCAGGATGCGGAAGCCCTGGCGGCACGCCTCCTCAGGGAGCAGCAGGTGAAAGCCTTTGTCGTCCGTGCGGACGAGTGAGATGAAGTGCCACTGAGAGATCCATAGCCGATGTGCAAGTTCTGTCATCAGCATGGTGAAGGGAAGAAGTGGTATCTCCAGGCAAGGCATTACGCCGAGGACCTCCTGAACGATCTTGAGCGGCGCCGGTACATCAAGGAGTTTATCTTCCGTGTCGGCAACGGCTCCGTCTCCGATTGGGAGAAGGACTTTCACCGCGCGCACGCCTTCCCGGCGATTCTGCGCCGACTAGCTTACCGGTATTTCGAGCGCGAGTGCCGCCAGGACCACTTCGGGCAGGTGGTCCCCCTGGAGGACCTGGATCAGGTTTTAGATCTTACCAACTCCATCGTGCGCCTTCCCTGCATCTGTCGGAAGAACACCATGGGTGCCAGAGAGGCACGCTACTGCTTCGGGCTGAGCATGGATCCGGAGAAACTCCTCGAGATTCGCGACGCCTTTCTCCAGACCTTTGAATTCGGGCCCCATGACCGCCTCTTTGAGCGACTCTCCAAGGGCGCGGCCATGGAACTCCTCCGTTCTTTCGAACGAGAGGGCTTGATCCACACCATCTGGACTTTCAAGACCCCTTTTATCGGTGCCATCTGTAACTGCGACAAGGCCGACTGCCTGGCCATGATGGCCTACCGGTATGAGTTCCATCTCTTTTTCAAAGGGGAGTGGGTGGGCGAGGTGGAAGAGACGGCGTGTACCGGCTGCAAGGCCTGCTCCACGGCATGTCAATTCGGCGCCCTCGGGTATTCCGCCGCTCGGCGTCGGGCCTTCATCGACCCTCTTCGGTGCTACGGATGCGGGACTTGCCGCACCTTCTGCGACACGAGCGCCATCCGTCTCCGCCCGCGCGCGGATCATCCCCTTGCCAGAAGACTCTGGTAGAGCTAGGTGGAGCTCAGCAACTTCCCACCTGCCGCATGGAGAGCTCCGCCTCGATAGCCCGGCGAACCGCCTGCTTTAGTGTGCCCAGGTCGAATGACTTGATCACGTAGTAATCGGCCGCGAAGGCCTTCGGATCCTCACGATAAGTATCGTAGGCGCTGCAGAGAATGACCGGCAGGTCGTGGTGCCGTGCTCGGATCGTCTGCAGGAGATCCAGACCGTCGTAGTCAGCGAGCCTGATATCGAGAATCACCGCATCGGGACTGACGATGTCCATCCGGCGCAGGAGCTCGTGCCCCGACCCCGTTGTGAAGACCTCGTGGCCCTCCTCGGAAAGTTCCTCGGAATAGTACTGGCGGATGTATTCCTCGTCATCCACCACCAGAATCCTTGCCATGACTGCTCCCTCCCTTACTCGACCGCCCTCGGACCCTCTGACGCCACCCGCGAGGCGGCGGCAGATGAACCGTCAATACCGAAGCTCCTGAAGACGTTTTCGGTCGATGTCGGCATCCCCTGGAAGGAGATCTCTTTGAAGTGGCTCCGCTGACTGCGGATGCTCTTCGCCAAGATGGCGACGCCGAAGTATTCGTAAGTGTGGACACCGCCGAGATCGAAGACGAGCTTCCGTCCCTTGGATTTCTCCAGGAGGCGGTGCAGGGCCTGCTCCACCTGGCAGGCGCTGCTGCCGTCCAGGTTGCCCCTGAGTCGCATCACCACCGTATCTCGGTCCCCTTGGATGCTCACCTGCATGCGTCCCGGCCCAGTCACGAATCTTCCTCCGACCTGAGATGTGTGGCCCCTATTGTGGGGTCTCGGTGCCTTGGTGTTCGAGAGATGGATCAGGTGGGCCGAAAGCGTCGTCGTCCCCGCGTGCTCCCGACATCTCTTTAGTCGGTATTATGGAAACAATCGCCGCGATTTCGCAATCAGGGTATCCCTGATTTTGCCCTTCGAAACGGCTGAATCCCCCTGGGGCGAAAGATGAGCCCGAGCCCTGACGACAGCAGGAGACAGGGCGGGTGAATGCTATCTCCCCTCGCAGGTTGCTGAAAAACCCTCTGATTTGGCGATTACGAGCAGCGGCGCTTTAACGTGAAACCCGGGGCCGAAGGCTTCCGACAGTGCCCGTTTCCAGTGACGGTCACCGGGTCTCGGCTGTGCAAGACGGGGCGGTGCCGGGGCAGGGATGGTCTGCGGCGCCAAGCGCATGCGGAGCCTCTACCTTCCGTGGATGACAGGAGTGACCCCCAAGCTTTCCACCACAACCCCGCAGAACGGCCTGGCCTCGCTCTCCACTATCGATGATGCGACTATGCGCCTTTGCAGAGCAGACCTCCCTGCCACTGCTACCTCATCGCGGCTGGAAGCCGCTGCCACAGCGTTCCCTCTCACAGGGCCTAGAGCTCGAAGAGAAGGACGGCCAGATCCGAGATCGCAGCAGGCGGCTCGTGCGTACTGTGGGCTAGCCCGCATTATGCACGGGACGCCGTGGCGAGATCGCGGAGATGGTCGTGCCACCGGGCAACCGCAGGAGCTCGAATCTGAGGCGTACTTGTCAGTACGTCGCAAGGTTCGAGACCCGAGGACGCCCGGAAGGACGGCCAGATCCGAGATCGCAGCAGGCGGCTCGTGCGTAATGCGGGCTAAGGTTCCAGGGAGGTTAGCCCTTCGCGAATGGCATACTTGGTGAGCTCGGCGATGCTGTGCAGGCCTAGTTTGTCCATGATCTGGCGGCGGTGGGTCTCCGCGGTCTTAACGCTCACGTGGAGGTGGGAGCCGATCTGCTTGGTGGACCAGCCCTCGGCCAGGAGCTGGAGAACTTCGCGCTCTCTTGTTGTCAGGGCGTAAGCCGTGGTGGACTCACTCGGAGTCATGCGGCGCACATAGTCCTGTATAACCGTTCCGGCTATCCGCGGGCTCAGATACGGCTGGTTGGACATCACGGCGCCTATCGCCCGTGCCAGCTCATCGAAGGCGCAGTCCTTGAGGAGAAACCCGGAGGCCCCCGCTTGGAGCATGCCCGCGACCAGGCGGCGATCTGAATGCATGGAAAGAGCGATGACCCTCACCCCCGGCTGGGCCGCGAGCATCTGGCGGGTCGCCTCGATGCCGTTGAGATCCGGCATGCTCACGTCCATGATGACCACGTCGGGCTTCTTCTCTCGGGCGAGTTCCAGCGCCCGTCGCCCGTTCTCCGCCTCACCCACAACCTCCAGGCCTTGCTGCTTTTCCAACAGTGAGCGAAGCCCATCGCGCACGATCTTGTGGTCGTCAGCAAGAAGAATTCGTACCGCCATATCTCGCTTCCCTCTATGGAATGGCACTCGACTGCAGCTCCCCGTCCTCTGGTCCACCATGGGCCGCCAGAGGCATCAATTCCATGAAAGCACAAAGGGAAGGAGAAAGGCAAGAAAAAGAGACGAACCGGCGACGGGAAATGCGTCGTGGCAATCATCCCGGCGAGCAGACGGCCCGCACGAAATAAGAGCAGCTGAAATCCTGCCACCAGACGAAACCCAGGTCGATGCTCACATACCATGCTGCGACGAAGGACCGCCGATCACAGCTCCAGAGCCAGCGTCTATCCTGGGCAAAAACAGAGGGGATGCAGAGATCGCCCGCATGGGGTGCCTCACTGAGGAGGGAGAGGAGTTCCGCCACGGTCGGCAGCCGCCAGGCCGTACGCCCGGAAAAGCGTGTGGCATCCAAGCGTCCCACATAGGCGTGGGCCTGATCCCAAGTCATGGGAAAGTCCGACCCATCCCGTTCCCAGGTCAGCCCAGCAGCCAGGTCGGTGACGGTCCCGTCTCCGTTCTCCCGAAAATCATTCGAGAAATACCGCCGTGGCCGCCAGAGCTCATCCAGACCAAAGGCTTCCTGCGCCTGCCGTGAGCCCACCTTGATCGCCCTCTTCCGAAGAGGCCGCACCCGGGCCGTTGGCGCCTGAACCGATGGCTCTTGGGCCAGCAACTGGCCACAGTTCTTCTCCTTCCGCGCTTCCCACTGAGTAGCAAGCCGCTCCAGGGCTGCAGCCATGTCGCGGGCACTGCTGAAACGGTCCCGGCGATCGGGCGCCGCCGCCCTCGCAAGAAAGGAGTACCACCGAGAGTCGAGGTCGGCACGGTGACCACGCGCTCTCTCCTCCCCGTCCATGACGAGCCTCCCGGTGACCAGGCGGAGGAGAAGGACACCCATGGCGTAGAGATCGGCGCGGGCATCAACGCTGTCAGGATCCACTTCCTGCTCCGGGGCGGCGTAGTAGGACGAGCCCACCATAAGGTTGGGCGGTCGCGGGAAGGGTTCGCCCCGTAGCCGAGAGAGCCCGAAGTCGCAAATCTTCACCCGGTCGTCGTCGGTCAGGAGCACATTCGCGGGTTTGAGGTCCCGGTGGACGATCCCGGCCTGGTGGAGGCAGGAGAGGGCACCAAGGATCTGCCGACCGTAGTGGAAGATCTTGTCGAGGCTCAGGATGCGCGAGGGATGCTCCAGCTGGTAGGTCTCGCCGATCACGAGACCGAGGTTGTTACAGTAGTACTCCATGATGAAAAAGGGTTGTCCGTCCGCTTCCCCGTAATCCCAGACGGCGACGATGTTGGCGTGTCTCAGCCGCCCGAGGGCCATGGCCTCGCTCTCGAACCGGCGGCGGATCCCTTCCATCCCCACGAGCGCCACCAGGTGGGGGTGGGGGGCAAGAAGCTTCAGGGCTGCTATCTTCCCAAGCACGGGGATACGCACCTTGTAGACGGTGCTCATGCCGCCCTTGCCGAGAAGACCACAGATTTCGTACCTTCCGATCCGCCTCATGGAAACCCTCCGTGGCTCTTCTCACCACAGGCGTCGACCGCACCACTCCGGGAACCCCCGCTCCTTCACCTTGCCTACTGTACGGGCGATGTCATAGGCCACGAACCTGACCTCGATCGTCTTCTCCTCCCGGTCCCAAATCACGTACTTGGCCTTGTTGTTCCCGTCCCGGGGCTGTCCCACGCTCCCTGCATTGACGATCCACCTGGGCGCTCCTACGAGTGGAGTCACCCCCCGACCAAGGGGAAGCCGCAGCAGTCCTTCGCCGCCCAGGCCGATGATCGCCAGCTCATGAGTATGACCGACGAAGCAGACCGTCTCCGTCGCACCCCTCAAGGAGCGGATCAACTCGCGGTCTGACACCTGAAAGAGATAGGCGGTGACCGAGTCGGGGGGATAGCCGTGGACGCAGCGACACCCGTGACGGACGGTGGCAGGGGGGAGTGAGCCGAGATAATCCATGGTCGCCCTGGAGAGAAAGGTTTCCGTGAGGAGGAGGCAGTCCCTGGTGGGAGGGTTGAACCAGTCCAGGTACGTCCGGTCCAGGAGCCCGAGCTCGTGATTGCCGAGGACGCAGGGGATGTCCCGCTCCCGGACCAGGCCGATAACCTCCTCGGGCTCGGGACCGTAGCCGATGCAGTCCCCGAGGCAGACGATCTCATCAACCCGTGACTGGTCGATATCGGCCAAGACCTGGCGGAAGGCCTCGAGGTTGCCGTGAATGTCCGAGATGATCGCCAGCCTCATAGGGCACAGCGCCCCTGTCTGTCGTGATCAGATCTTCTTGCCGATGGAGAAGGCGTGGCCGAGAAGTTGGCCGATCCCGTGGTAGGTGGCGCTCTCCGGCACGAACACCATGGGCTTGACCTTAAGGATATCCGGGGATCCGTCCGGCCCCAGGACGGATTCATCGGCCTTTACGTCCAGGATCTCGCCGATGAACTGGGTGTGGAGGCCGATCTCCACCGTGTGGAGCAGCCGACACTCGAGCGCCACCGGGAACTCCTTGACGTAGGGGGCATCAACCAACTCGCTCTTCACCGGCGTGAGTTTGCTCTTCGCGAATTTATCCTGAGTTTTTCCTGAAGTGATGCCGAAGTAGTCCGCCTCGCGGGCATGAGCCTCGGAGGGAATGCTGATGGTGAAGGCCTTCCGCCCGACGATGTTCCCATAGCTGTAGGTCGCCTTTCTGAGCGAGACCGCGACGCACGGCGGCGCAGAGCAGCAGATACCGCCCCAGGCTGCGGTCATGACGTTCGGCTTGCCGGCGTTGTCGTAGGTTCCCACCACGAAGACCGGCGTCGGATAGACAATGGTTTTTGCTCCGAGCGACTTCTTCATGATCTCTCTCCTTAGTGAACTAGTTGCAGCCTACTTTGACGATTCCGGGTGGACCACCATCGGCTTGGCAACCTCCCTCGCCTTTTCCTCGCCGTAGAGCACCTCGACGAGCTTCAGGGCAAACTCGATGGCGGTGCCGGGAGCGCGGCTCGTGATGCACCGGCCGTCCACAACCACCCGGGATTCAACGGCATCCGGGTTCTGCAGCCGCTCGACAAAGGCAGGATGGCAGGTTGCCCGGTGCCCCCTGAGAAGCCCATGGTGCTCGAGCACGACCGCCGGGGAGGCGCAGATGGCAGCGTACCAACGTCCTTCGCCTACGTGGCTTCTCAGGATCTCCGCGAGGTCGCTGGAGTCACGAAGATGTTCCGCCCCCGGCATGCCGCCCGGGAGGGCGACGAGATCGTAGAGCACCCCGCGGCACTCCGAAATAGGCCGGTCGGCGACCAGCCTCACACCGCGCGAGGCGGTCACCTGGAGTCGGTCCACGGAGGCGACCGTCACCTCCGCCCCCGCCCTTCGCAGCACGTCGATGATGGCGACCGCCTCTATCTCCTCCGTCCCATCGGCGATGGGAACGAGCACCTTCTTTGTCATGCCAGCCTCCGCAACCAGCTCCCACCCCCCGATTCTCGCTTAGCCCCTGTCCATGCTGAAATGACTCGCCACGATCCCGACGGCGCCATCGATCGGTTCCGCCTCCACGACATGATCTGCACTCTCACGCACCTCAGTGTGAACCGGGCAGATGGCAATGCCGAGACCTGCTTTTCTGAAGAGCGGGATATCGGCCTTCCCATCCCCGAAGGCGACTACCTCCTCCGGCCGGACGCCATACGCGGCGAGTACCTTGTCCATGATGTCGCCCTTGCTCTCCTCGCGAACGTTGATGGTAATCTCCCCCGTACAGATGTCTCCGTCGAAGTGGAGTTCGTTGCAGATCACTCGATCCATTCCCAGGTCCCGGGCGGTGTGCTCATGGAAGATGGAGAGCCCCGTGCTGATCCCCACGCAGGGAATCGCCTTGGAGGTAAACCAGCTCACAAGCTCCCGCGCCCCCCGGCGCACCGGGTTCTCATCAAGCGCCGCCACCATCCTCGCCCGGAGAACCCCACGCCAGAGCGCCGCGTCGAGCCGAGCCCACTCATCGTAGGATATCTCACCTCGACACCAGCGCGGAATCAAATCCCTCGCCTGCTCGGCCACACCAAGGAATTCATGGAGGTGAATCCAGGGATCACGGACGCGGCGGATGGTACCGTCGAGATCGAAAAGAGCCAATCTCAATGATATTCTAGCCATGGGATTCTCTTGAGACCCCCTGTTCTCGAGCCACAACCGCGCGAAGCAATGGCACATGACAAATGATTAAGCAATTCTGTCGAGCCGCCGATGCGTCGCCGGAAACCCTGTTACCGGGCTACCTCCTTCTGGCCCGCCCCAGGTGCCGGACTCGCGGGTTGTGGCACCTTCCCTCTCTGGGAAACGGCCTGCCCGCCGTTCCCGGAGGCGCTTGGCGCACGCCCCCGGCCATTGCCTGGCTCGAGGCGCGCTGCGGCTGGACTTTCAGGTTTCTTGAACTCCCCCTGGGGCGTTTCCGGGAGAACCTTCTCCATCACCTCTGTCCAAATGGGAAGAGCCGCCTGGGCGCCCGTTTCTCGAGGCCCCAACTCCTGGCCGTTGTCGTATCCCACCCATACCCCCGCCACCACCGACGGTGAGAAGCCGACGAACCAGGCATCCCGGAAGCTCTCCGTGGTCCCCGTCTTCCCGGCGAGCGGCCAGGGGAGTCTGCTGGCAGCCTTACCGGTCCCGCGCTGAATCACCCCGGTAAGCATGTCGGTGAGCGTGGAAGCGGTTTGTTCGCTGCACACCAGGCTGCTTCCGGGCGTATGTCTCCACAAGGACCTCCCGTTGGCGTCCAGGACGTCGACGATACCGGAGGGCTCGACCCAGATCCCGCCATGAGCGAAGACCTGGTAGGCGGATACGAGTTCGAGGAGGTTCACCTCGGAGGTACCGAGGGCCAGGGAGAGATTGGGTTGAAGGCGGCTCGTGATCCCGAGCTTGTGGGCAAACTCCACCACCGGGTTGGGGCCGACCCGTTCGAGAAGCTTGATGGCGATGACGTTCTGCGAAACCTCCAAGGCGTGACGCAGGGTCATATCCCCTTCGAACTTGCCCGAGTAATTCTTGGGCTCCCAGCGCGTGCCGTCGGCCTGAGGATATGACACCGGGCCGTCGTAGATCCGATCCGACGGGGAGTAGCCGCGCTCCAGGGCATAGGCGTAGACGATGGGCTTGAAAGCAGAACCGGGTTGGCGCTCGGCCTGAAAAGCCCGGTTGAACTGGCTTGTGGCGTAGTCGCGGCCTCCCACCATCGCTCGGATCAGGCCGGTTGCCACATCCAGAATCACTACTCCCCCCTGGGGCCTCGCATCCCCCTCCTCTTTGCCGCGATGACGCTGCTCCAAGGCGGTGAGGCCGTTTGCCAGCGCTTGCTCTGCGATCCGCTGCCAGTTGTCGCGAAGGGTGGTTTGCACCGTCAGGCCGCCTCGGTAGAGAAGGTTTGCTCCCAGCTCCTCCTCGAGCTGGGGCCTGAGGTAATCGGCAAAGTAAAGGGTGCCGGCACCGGATCCGGCCGGCGGGGCGAGTCCGAGTGGTTTGTCCAAGGCCAGGCGATACTGGTCCTCGGTGATAGCATCGGCCTCTCGCAACCGTTTCAGCACCAGGGCACGGCGAGCCATGGCCTTCTCCGGGTTGACCAGGGGCGAGTAGACGCTGGGCGCCCGGGACAGACCGGCGATGAGGGCGCACTCGGCCAGGTCCAGCTCCCAGACGTGTTTGCCGAAGTAAACGTTGGCCGCTGCCTCCACTCCATAGGTACCGCTTCCGAGGTAGATCTGGTTCAGGTAGAGGGTGAGGATCTCGTCCTTCCGGTACCGTCGCTCGATCTGAAGGGCAAGGAGAGCCTCCTTCCACTTGCGCCGCATGGTCCGTTCGGAGTCGAGGAAGAGGAGCTTGGCGAGCTGCTGGGTGATGGTGCTCCCGCCTTCCACAATCCGGCCCGCCATCAGATCCTTGACCCCCGCCCGCATGATCCCCTGCCAGTCGATGCCGGCATGCTTATAGAAATTCTGGTCCTCAATGGCGATCACCGCCTGTTTGAGGTAGGGGGGAATCTCGGCGAGGGTGATGGGCAGCCTTTTCTCCACGAAGAACTCGCCGATAACCTTTCCTTCCACGGAGAGAAGCCGTGTTGCTGCACTGGGCCGAAAACTTTCGAGTTCCCGAATGCTGGGGAGGTCCCGAGTGAGGGCGAGAAAGACCCCGAGGGCTGCACCGCATACGCTCCCGGCCACGAGGACTAGGACCGCGATGAGGAGCACTTTCAGGTTTCTGATTCTCTTCGGGTTCATGACACCTTGACTACGCAACCGTCGCCCTTCCCGTCAGCACCAGCAGGTTGCGAGGGGAACCACCCTGCTGGCCCTGCCTCTGCCCTACGCCGCTACCTCTGGCAGACCGGGCAGAAGTAGGTCGCCCGGCCGGCGAGGACCCGACGCCGGATAGGGCTGCCGCAACGCCGACAGCCTTCGCCCTCCCGTGCGTACACCTGGAGTTCACGCTGAAAGGAGCCGGCAACGCCACTACTGCTCACAAAGTCAGAAATGGTGGTGCCGCCGCAGGCAATGGCTCGCTCGAGGACTTGCCGACAGCCCCGCCAGAGGCGGCGGCAGTCGTCCTGGTCGAGCCCGCCGGCCGGCCTGGCGGGATCGATCCCGGCGACAAAGAGCGCCTCATTGGCGTAGATGTTGCCGATCCCGGCCACTACGGTCCCGTCCATGAGGAAGTTTTTGATGGGCCTCTTTCTTTCCCGCGTCCGCGCCAAGATATAGGCGGCAGAAAACGCCCGGGAAAAGGGCTCGGGCCCGATGCCAGCGAAAAGCTCCGCCTCCTCGCCGCCCTCGGGGATGACAACCTGCACCGACCCAAACCTGCGGGCATCGTTGAACCGCAGCTCAAGGCCGTCATCCAGGACGAACCGGACATGGTCGTGGTCCCTTCGAGGCGCCCCCGCAGGGACAAAGGCCAGGCGTCCACTCATCCCCAAGTGGATCACCAGCCGGGCTCCGCTCTCCATGGTTACGAGCAGGTACTTGGCGCGGCGGCTCACGGAGGTCACCTCACGCCCTTCGACCCACCCCTTGAGCCGACCTCGCGGGAGGGGAAGCCGTAGACGGCGGTTCTGGATCACCACCCTGGTAATCTGCCGACCGGTCAGGGTAGAAGCCAACCCGCGGCGAATAACCTCGACTTCCGGGAGCTCAGGCATCCTTCATGTCTTTCCGCTCGACCGATTCCTCACAAGTGGGCTTGATAACGTAACGCCGCCCGCCGATAGCGACGTAGAACCGTTCGAACTCGCCCTCCATCTCCAGGTGGCGCATAAGCTCGTAGTAAGCGGGGCGACAGAAACGAGCCCGCAATCGTTCATCCGTTGCCCGACAGTAGAGTATGTGGTGAGGCGAGATCTCAAGGGTTTCCCCGTCAAGCATCTCCCGGCGGCCGTCCCCCAGTTCGATCTCCACCCGCTCCAGCCCTCCGCCGGCGCCTGTCAGGCGATGGACATGGCGTACCACCAAAGGCGCATCGGCAACCGTAACCGGATGAACCTCGCCCTCGCAGGCGACAAGGTAGTTGCCACCTCGCTCGACCAGGCAACGGCTCAGGAAGGCGGCGAGCTCCCGGTCCTCGACCGGTTGGCCGTCGCAGAACCAGTTCCCCTCCGCGTCGATGAAATACTGGTAGCGGTAATTCTCAACCATGTCGTCCCGCTCTTTCCCAGAAGCCGTCCCCCGCCGTGAGGGCCATGCGGCCCCAGGCCGGGACTCACCGCTACACCATCAATGGCGCGATCACGCCTCGGCGTGACGCCTCTGCAGAGCAGATCTCCCTGCCTCTGCTCACGCCTCTACAGTGTTTCTCCCCGCACAGCCCGCCGCGCGGAGGGAAGGCGCCCGTATCCGAGGTCGCAGCGGGTGGTCCGGGTGTATTGCGGGTCAACGCTGTCGCGGCCGCTCCTCGAGGAGCACCCGCACTCGATCTCGCTGTAGACCCCCTCGGTATACTTCCAGGGTAATGATATCCCCGGGACGTTTCTCTCGGATCGTGCTGATGAGGTCCTCAGCCGTCTCCAGGTTCCGCCCGTCAACAGCCACAACCACGTCGCCTCCGAGGATGATGATCCTGTTTCCCACGCGGACGCGGCGGGTTCCCCCCTGGAGTCCGGCCTTGGCGGCAGGGCCGCCGCGGACCGCCTCGACGATGAGCGCGCCGCGCTCTGCCACGAGCCCTACAGCTCGCGCGTCCTCAGGGACCAGGGTCGTGACCGTGGCGCCGATCCATGGATAGGCGTAATAACCCTTGGCGATGAGCTCGGGAACCAGACGGCGGACCGTCGCCACCGGAATGGCGAAGCCGATACCCACCGACGCCCCCGTGGGGCTGAAGATGGCGGTGTTGACCCCGATGAGCCTGCCGCTCGAGTCCAGGAGCGCCCCACCGGAGTTCCCCGGATTGATGGAGGCATCCGTCTGAATGATGTCCTCCATGAGGACACCGTTTCCGGCGCGGAGGGTCCTCTTCAGTGAGCTGACCACGCCGGTACTCAGAGTCTGCCCCAAGCCGAAGGGGTTGCCGATAGCCAGGACCTTCTGGCCCACCAGGAGCGTGTTCGAATCCCCCATGGGGAGGGAGACGAGTCGCTCCCGCGGGGCCTCGATCTTGATCACCGCGAGATCGCTGTCCGGGTCGGTCCCGACCAGCTTCCCCCGCCACTTGCTGCCGTCGGCCAGCGTCACCTCGAGCCGCTGGGCATCCTCGATGACATGATGATTGGTGAGGATGTAGCCCTCCGTGTTGATGATGCAGCCCGACCCCGTCCCCTGCCGCGGCACGATATTGAAAAAGAAGTCCCGCTCCAGAGAGATGCTCGTGATGTTCACCACCGCCGGCGCCGCGCCCCGGTAGACCTCGACGTTGTTCTGTTCCTCCTCGGTGACGGCGAGGCCCTTGCCCGGCAGGCCCGGAACGACGATAGCGCCGACAAGAAGAACGATGCCGAGGACTGCCCCACGCATGCACATGTCTCATCCCTCATCCCGCTGAAAGCGACGCCGCAGCCACCAGATGAAAGATCCCACCAACACCGCGGCCAACACCCAACTCGCCACTCTCGGCCACGGGGAAACCAGGCCGGGCAAGAGCTGACGCACCGTCTCCGAGGGGATGGCGAAGCCGACCCCCACGTTTGCCCCCGTTGGGCTGAAGATGGCCGTGTTCACTCCGATGACCTCGCCCTCAGAGTTTATGAGAGGGCCGCCTGAGTTTCCGGGATTGATGGCAGCATTCGTCTGGATGGCGCCGCGAATCACAACATCGCGACTGATCCGCACGTCCCGTCCAACCGAGCTCACGGTTCCGGTGGTGAGGGTGTGACCGAGCCCGAAGGGACTGCCCACAGCCAACACTTTATGTCCCACCTGCACACCCGTGGAGGATCCCAGGGTCAAAGGTTTCATCGCCGCCCGGGGCGCCTCGATCTTGATGAGGGCGAGATCGCTCGCGGGAGCCTTCCCCACGACGCGGGCCGGCCACTTGCTCCCGTCCGCCAAGGTCACCTCCAGCTCGGCCTGGTCTCGGACCACGTGGAGGTTGGTGACGATGTGACCCTCCTCGGTGACAATGAACCCTGAGCCGCTGCCCTCCATGGGATAGGGATTAAAGAAGAAATCGTAGGCAACGGCGGTGGTCGTGATGTTGACAACTCCGGGCGCCACCTGCTGGAACACCCTGACCGTATTCTCTTCACTCTTCGTGAGCGCCGCGGCGGTTCCGGCCCCCCAGATCAGGTGCAGGATGAGAAAGAGAGGCCCAAACCCCACACCGACTCTCCCACGAGAATGCGACGCCCGCGTCTTTTTCCGGCATGGCATACGAACGTTTCCGCAAAAGAGAGCAGCCGCGTTGAAGCGGCTGTTTATTTATAAAAGGTTTTCCCGTCAATGAACAGGGGAAAAGCGGAGACGGCCGTCCTTCCGGCTGCGCAAAACGGGGGGGCGCCAGAGGCAGGGACGGTCTGCGGGGCCAAGCGCATCCGGAGCCTCTACCTTCCTCGGATCACAGGAGTGACCCCCGGGCATTCCACAAGAGCCCCGCTCAAAGGCCTAGTCTCGTTGTCTACTGTCAGGGGCGCGGTCACGCCTGGGCGCGACGGCTTTGCACAGCAGACCTCCCTGCCTCTGCTCGCTCGTCGTAGTTATCTCCACGATCTCGCTACGCCGCCTCGTGCCCAATGCGGCCTAACAGGCGGTACCATGCGATCCCGAGGTATTCGTAGAGGGCGGAGGTTGACGCTGAGAAAGCCTCCGCCGAAGGCAGATAAGAGAGAGGATCACCGGGACGGCCCAAGGGATGAAAATCGCACGGGGCCGGGATCGGCGTTTCGCCGAAGGCGCTGAAGACCCGCAGGGCTCGGGACATGTGCCGAGCGGAGGTAACGACGATGAGAGGGCGCTTGAGGGGCATCGCGAGGAGTTGCTCCACATTCTCGAAGGTGGTCCGCGACCGGGTCTCGAGGATGATCTTGTCCTCTGGGATACCAACACCGATCAGGAAGTCGCGCAGTACCGGGGCCTCGGCCACGGGCGAAAAAGGATTCCCAGGGCCGCCGCTTACACATATCTCTGGCCCACCCATGAGGTGGTAGAGGCGAACCGCCTCAACGGCACGCCGAAAAGAGGCCCTCCCCAGTCGGTCCGAGGCTGGAAAATCCTCGAGCGGTGAGACGCCACCGCCAAGCACGACCAGCGTACCCTGCTGCGGCAACCGGTCGCGGCCGAGGGGCCGGTATGCTGACTCCAACGGCCCAACCAGATATCTGGCGGTGGTGCCCAGGCTGAGACAACCGTAGAGGAGGATGCCGATGCCAAGGCAGACGAAGCCCGACGGCCGCCGCCTGGTCAGACAGAGGAAGAAGCCGACGAGAAGGAGGAGGAGAATCAGGTTCGGAGGGAGAGCGGCATATTTAATCAGGTAGAATACGGAAAACATAAGGGGTCCCAACTGATCTGAAACCGAGATGGCGGTGAACCAGCTGGCCGGAGCGCAAACGTCTCGCCCCCTGTGGATGAAGTGCTCCGGCAAAAAACGACCGGCGCTGTAAAAAAACAGGTTGCCAAGATGAGGTTTTTTTGTACACTGGTTTCCGGGCGAGGTCAAACGAGACCACACAGTCCCAGTTTCCTGACCGGTTTCCTTATCCCTTCAGCTACCGAAAAAATGCCACGTTTTCTCGGGAGAGAACGGGCCGATGGACCCGAAGACCTTCAGAGAGTATGACATCCGCGGGATTGTTGGGTCTCAGATTTTAGAGGCGGACGTGACCAGACTCGGCCGTGCTTTCGGCACCTACATGGTGCGCCAGGGGAAACGCCGGGTGAGCCTGGGACGAGACGCTCGCCCCAGCTCCGAGGCATTCCGCGACGCGCTGCTCGAAGGCCTCCTGGCGACCGGCCTAGAGGTCACCGATCTCGGGATCTGTCCCACACCGGTCTTCTACTTTTCGCTCCGCCACCTTCCCCTCGAGGGCGGGGTGATGATTACCGCTTCCCACAACCCGCCCGAATACAATGGCTTCAAGGTCTGCAACGGCCCCGACACCATCTTCGGCAGCGAGATTCAGGATCTCCGTCGCCTCGTGGAGCAGGGTGAATTCGTCTCCGGCCGGGGCCGTCTCGAGTTCGCTGAAGTGGTCAGCCCCTACCGGGACTACATCCTCGACACCGTTCGCCTGGACCGGCCTCTCCGGATCGGCCTGGACGCCGGAAACGCCGTGGGTGGGCCGGTGGCTCTCCCGCTCCTCCGCAGCCTGGGATGCGAGGTCCATGACCTGTACTGTGAACCGGACGGGACTTTTCCCAACCATGAGCCGGACCCCACGGTTCTGGAAAATCTCCGCGATCTCACCGCCCTTGTCAGACGCGAGGGGCTCGATGTTGGCATCGCTTACGACGGCGACTGTGACCGCATCGGTGTCGTCGACGAGCAGGGTCGGGTGATCTTCGGCGACCGCCTTCTCATTATCTTTGCCCGCGAGATTCTGGCACGGCGCCCAGGAACTACCTTCGTATCCGAGGTCAAGTGTTCCAAAACCCTCTATGACGATATCCGGAGGCGGGGCGGCACGGCGATCATGTGGAAGGCCGGTCACTCCCTCATCAAGAGCAAGATGCGGGAGGTAAACGCCGTCCTCGCAGGCGAGATGAGCGGCCACATGTTTTTTGCCGATCGTTACTTCGGCTACGATGACGCCATCTACGCCTCCTGTCGGCTTCTGGAGATTCTCGCCGCTACAGGTAAATCCATTGCCGAGCTCCTTGAGGGCGTGCCCGAGACAGTGGTAACACCGGAAATCCGAGTCGACTGTCCCGACGAGATCAAGTTTTCTCTGGTGGACAAGGTGAAAGAGCACCTGCGCCAGAGCCACCAGATCATCGATGTGGATGGCGTCAGGGTGCTCTTCGACCGCGGTTGGGGTCTGGTTCGGGCGTCCAACACCCAGCCGGCCCTGGTCCTTCGCTTCGAAGCGGAGACGGAAGAAGCGCTCGACCGTTACCGCGAGACCGTTGAGTCCGCGCTTAGGCGACTTCGCCCCCCCGTGGGGCAGTCACGATAGGGCAGCATGCAGGAGATGATCGATTTCACCACAACCTGAAGGAGAAAAGGAGGCAGGTATGAAACGGAAGGCTACCTTTAAACTTCGCGTGACCCGCAGAGAGGCGCTCTACGTCCACGACGAGCCTGACCACAGCCTGATGCTCACGGAGATGGAGGGTGTGCCGCTTCAGTATGAGGTGGGGGTCGCCGGTGAGTTCGTTTCCCGCCGGAGCGTTAACTTCCACGATCGGGCCCAAGGATCGGGCCCCATGCAGGGATATGCGATCACGACCTACCAGTACGGCTCGGTTTTCAGCCGCTTCGAGGGTAAGCGCGACGCCAAGACCAAGGTGACCAAGGGAACCTGGAACACTTACAAAGGTACCGGCAAGCTTGCCACCGTCAAGGGGAAAGGGACCTTCACGGTGAAGGCCGGAGATACCCCTGACGAGTTCGTCCTCTCGATGGACGGGGATTACGAACTTTAGAGAGGAATCGGGAACAAAAACGCCCGCCGCGTTGGCGACGGGCGTTTTTCTTAGCCCGCATTATGCACGAGACGCCGCGGCGAGATCGTGGAGATGGTCGTGCCACCGGGCAACCGCAGGGGCTCGGACCTGAGGCGTACTTGTTCAGTACGTCGCAAGGTGCGAGAC
>Ga0335070_10004045_pt1 | contig 17109 bp, 16 predicted proteins | sample Lox_Sample_13_FD_206722 | JGI IMG/M metagenome (GOLD analysis project Ga0335070, IMG submission 206722) | Soil microbial communities from Loxahatchee National Wildlife Refuge, Florida, United States - Lox_Sample_1.3 | ecosystem: Environmental > Terrestrial > Soil > Wetlands | place: USA... | reverse complement strand
CGACTGTTTTCGATTGATGTTCGCGGCAAAAGAGTAGTGCTCAAACCCAACTTGGTGGACTACGCTGCCGGCGATGCAATCAACACGCACCCATTATTGGTACTCGCTGCAGCCGAATCGTTTCGGCGGATGGGTGCTAAGTCGGTGGTCGTGGCCGAGGGGCCAGGACATCAGCGGGACACACAACTGGTGCTTTCCCAGAGCGCTTATCAAGAATCGCTCCGAGACGAGGGGATCCGATTTGTCGATCTCAATCGAGATGAATTGATTCGCACACACCTGCGCGCGAGCTACATGGGGATGAGAGACCTCTGGCTCCCTCGCACTGTGCTGGAGGCGGATTTCCTGGTTTCCATGCCCAAGATCAAAACGCACCATTGGGCGGGCGTCACCCTCAGCATGAAAAACATGTTCGGGATAATACCTGGCTGCAGATACGGTTGGCCCAAGAACATTCTCCACTGGAAGGGCATCCAGGAGAGCATCCTAGATATCTGTGCAACAGTGCCAATTCACTTTGTTATTGCAGATGGGGTGGTGGCGATGGAGGGCAATGGACCACTCAACGGTACTCCACGTTCGTTCGGTAAGATCGTGCTCGCCGATGACCCCGTCGCTGCCGACGCAACCTGCTCGCGCTTGATGGGCATTGAGCCGAGCCGAATCACTCATGTCCGCGCGGGATCAGACTTCCTGGGCAACTGCGCTCCGGCGCGAATTGACCAAGTCGGCGAAAATCTCATTGATGCGAAGCATCCGTTCAAGCTGATTCCGGGGTTCACGTATTTATACAAGCAGTGAGCATTTGTCAGCCAAACAAAGACTCCGCCCTTGGTGGCGTCTCGCCCGAACTGTCCCTTTGCAAACCCAAGATGCAGATTTCAGCGCGTGCATCAAATCTTCCAATCTTGCTTGCAGCCGCCATCACCGAATTTAATCCCGACAAGTCCTGGAAACCTATTCAGCCATAACGTTCTTGTCGAGCCAATCGGTCACCCTGACGCTCTGTTTTCGCCATTGGCAGTAAGTGCCGGAGTCGCACGATAATCGCGCCGGGTTTTTCCATTTGCTGCCAAATTAACGCGCAAGAAGGCGAGCGATAGGTGATCTTTTGAGCTGCACAGTCAATTGCCTCTCCCCAGTGATCCCATTATGTCCATGCATTGGAAGAGGGCCATGCGGTTCGGTTATGGGCTACCAGCGGGCTCATCTACCGCATCTCGCATAACTCGTCACCCGGCTTCACTTCATGCCGAACGTCCAACTGAGACCCGAGCTTGTACCGTAGTCGCTGCCTACAAAGTGGAGTGGTGGCTGGTTGTCCCAGTTGCCGTAGAACGACACGTTCCACGTCAGATTGCCGGTGATTTTGATGTAGTAGGTCGCATTCGTATTGAACTTGACCCGCCCCGGGTCGTTGAGAACAGGGAAAAGCAGCCCTGTGAAACTTAGATCGGTTTTGTTGAACGTGAACAAATTCACTTTGCCAACGATCAAGCCGCCAGCCAGGTTCTGCGTACCGGCACCCAAGGTAGATTGGTTGTATTGAGTGTTCTGCCAAGCGAAACCTCCAAGAACGGAGATTCTCGCCCGGTTAGTGTTCTTCAAATAGCGCCCGACGCCCCCGCCGGCCGTTGTCTGAAACTGGATTCCTTGCACAGAGCTCTGCAGGAAGTCCCCCAGGGCACTATAGAAATAGTTGTCCCAGGGCAAGAGATGCTGGAAATTCGGAGTGATCTCATTCCGCGTAGCGGCGCTGGCACCGCTGCTCGTCGATAAGGTCGAGCTCCAATTGACATCTGCCGACCAGCGTTCCCGAAGATATTCGGTCTGCGATCCCAACACGTACTGCACGGTTTGGTTTCCCTTGGAATACGTGACCCCAAGGTTTAATGCGCCATTCAATCGTTGCCGGAACTTGTCGGACGTCTCGGCGATCTGCACAATCTGCCCCTCTGGGATCGCTACTTGCTTTTCCAGTGTCTCCGCGACTTCAATTTTTACGGGATTGCTTCCCTCCGTCATCTCGGTGTTAAGCGTCCCTCGATAAACCGAACCGTTCTCGGTTCTGACGATGAACAGCTGCTTGCTCTCTATGCGCGCCACCTGGGACCAATCCACATAGAACGTTTGCACGACATACGGCAAACTCACATAGAGCTGTCCCGAGTCGAGTCCCTTAACCTGACCTGTCATTCGGTCACCGTTTTTCATGACGATCACGTCAGTGTTCTCTCTCGCGGAGAGCGGCAAACAAAAAGTGAGGAGAATACTGAAAACAAAAGGTTTAACCTTCAAGGCGCTGCTCCTGTCTGCTGTTCTTTATGGATCAGAGTTATGCGGAAGTTAGTACGAATAACGGCCATATCGCTATGAGAGGCAGCGCAGAGGAACTCTGACCGCAGGACTACCGTTGCCGCCGCCCTCCCGTGGGGATTGGACAACCGAGCGCCTAATCGAACAGCCGGTCAATCGGATCATCTTTGGATAGACCGGCCTTCCCGAACGAACTCTCCAGCAGGTGCAATGAGCATTGCCGAGGTGGCGTAAACGGCGGGTCGGTCCCTCCTGGGGGGGAACGCAGTCATTGGGCCGCGCCACGCCAGTCATATTGTGTCCAGGCATCGGACGGACGAACTATGCAGTTTTCGCAGGCTGCTATATCAACTCGGCCGTTTTTTGCCATAGTTCAGCCCACGTCTGGAGCCCACAAATGGAACGCTCCGGCGCCATCATTCGTGGGACTTGGGTGGATTACCCATCAGGCGGTACACCGTGGCCGTCTTTGTGCAGTTCAGGGCAATGTATTCCTCGGCCGAATACTGTAGCGATATGAAGAAGGACTCGGCGCGGCGCAGCGCGTTTTTGTCCAGTTTGTCGCGGTCCTGGAAGCGGAACTGGTAAGCAAACTCGCCAATGAGCGGGCGATGCTGGCCGCGGGTACGCCAGATAGCCACGTTGCACTTGCAGGCCAAGCCCGCACCGAAATCCACGACGCCGATATCCTGCAGGACTTCCTCAACAATGGTGTTGCTGACTAGATGGATCTTCTCGCCCGGTGTCTTGCGCACTCTGCCCAGCGCGGGCAGCAAATCAACGAGTTGATCCATGTTCTCCACATTTTCCTTGCCCATGCCAATGGCGGAGCGCAAGAACTGGACGTTGTGCGAGAAGAGCATGCGAACGCCGCCCAGTTTTTCCTTCAGCGGCATAGCCTGGACTTTGAACTTCACGCGATGGTCGCCGAGGATTTGCGGGCGGACGTCGGTCTCGGCCGCCAACTGCAGGTCGGCGTGACGAAATTTGAAGACGATTTCCGGTTCACCGATAGGGAAGCCGTCCTTATAGGCAATGCGGCGGCGTAGGATGAAAGCGTTGTTGTAAAGGCGGAAGTCATCAGTATCGTAAAAGATGACCTCGCGGAGCTTCACGGGCTGAGATTCGAAACCACCGGTGGTGAATTTGACGCCGTGTTCTTTACAAGGTTCCTTCATCACCTTGGCAAAGTCAAAGAAGCTCTGGCGGGAGTGAAATTTGTTCGGCCGGAGGATCAGCTTACAGCAGATGTACTCCGGAGGGTGAATAGGCATACCATCGGCATAGGCGCCGGGCTTGAGCTGCGGGACGCGTCCCACCCAACTGGGAGTAACCGGCTTTCTTTTCGAGGGTTGTTTATCTTCTTTGATGTTGACTGATGCAGCGGCTAATTTGGGCATAATCGTTTCGCTCAAAGTGCTCACTTTCGTGATTCAAGAATTATCTTTAAGGTTCGAAACAGTGTATTTGTGCTGCGATACCTCTTCATCTGCCTACTTCAGAAACGGAAGACTCTGCTCGCACCCACACGTCTAAGCCGGCTTAAAAGAGAACAGGCCGACGACGGCTGCAGCCACGACCAGAAGCGCGGGATTAATCTTGTACTGAAGTAGTATCAGTAACACACCGACCGCGATCGCACCGGTCTCCAGGCCTGTGATTGCACCTTTGGCCATAGTGAAGCAGCCCGCCAACAGCAGTCCGATTGACACAGGAGCAAGACCTTGCTGAATGGATGTTCTCCATGGCCACTTCTCAAGCTTCTTCCATGCTTTCGCAACCACGAAGGCAAGCAAAGCCGTTGGACCGAAAAACGCGAGAAGTGTGACGATCGCCCCCAGAAGGCCGCCCGCCCATTGCCCGATGATAACGATCATCATCATGTTGGGACCCGGCGCCATCTGGCCTACGCTATAAATGTGGATCAATTGCGGGAACGTGAGCCAGTTGTGCACTCCTACGGTAAGGACCTTCATTTCGGGAAATGCCGCCATACCCCCACCAACCGTCAGCAGCGAGAGGTAAGCAAAGACGCGTGCAAGTGCAGGTATCTGGTTCATTGTGCAAGCTCCGACTTTTCGTGATGTCCGTGCGGGCGGTGAAATAGGATCGCCAGAATACCCACTATTATCAAAGCCCGAGGGACCGACCAATGCAGGCGATTAACGGCCAAAACCGTGGCTGCCGTGAAGAAGAAATCAAACTTGTGGGAAAGCGCCTTCTTGCTGAGGCCCATGACCGTGTAAAGAAGCAGACCGACCGCAGCCGCTGCGACGCCCTTGAGCCCTGCCGTCACCCAGGCGTGATCACCATGTCGATGATAGAACTCGCCGACACCGTACATCAGTACCGCTCCCGGCAGGCAGATACCCAAGATCGCCATAGTGGATCCCATCCAGCCGCGCAGTTTTTCCCCAACCAATATCGCCATGTTCGTCGCATTCAGTCCGGGCAGCGATTGGCTGATGGACAGCATCTCGACAAACTCTTTGTCATCGATCCAATGCCGCTTTCTAACGAGGCTGCCGCGAAGATAGGGCACCACGCCGCCGAAGCTGGTAGCACCAATGATCAAGAATTCGAGGAATATGTCCAAGATGGACGCTCTTGATGTGGACACTTCGCTGTCCACCACTTGCGTAGCAAGCTCTGTATCAGTGTGAGTCATAGTTCTGGCTCTTGCTCCTTCTGAGCAGTCGGCGAATTCTGCCGAAAGCTGTGATAGGTCTTCCCTTTTAGCTCCGCTATTGTCTTTCTTCGTTATCATCCCAATCGCTCTGAGCGACCGTCCGCCACGAAGAGATTGGCCTCACAGATCCTCAGCTAGGGAATAACGTGACATGCTTTGGAGGTGGAGTTGAGGCTCATCTTACGGAGGTGCTTATAGCTAGGGCTGAGCAATATCCTCCACGATTCGCAATCCAGTGACTATGCAGATTTCATTCGCAGGGCCCAGAATTCTTGGGTCTTTCGTCACATGTGTCCAGCGTGCTAAATCCGTTTGATCATTCTTGTACCTGCTCGGGCGGGTCTTTTAGGGCAGACTCATCCCGAGGTCGCCGCGTAAGTTGCTGTTTGAGGGGTTATCCTTTGCCTCCCGTTCGACTGAATGACTCATCAATGATCGCCTGCAGGTAGGCCACGGATTCCGGAGTAGGAGATCGAAAGTCCTCCATTTCATAGACCTGTCCGAGAAAACCGTACTTGCTTTCGCCAAAACGGTGATACGGCAGCAGTTGGTAGTCGACTACATTCCCGTGCGGCCGGATAAAGGCCAGAACAGCGCGGACATGCTCTTCATCGTCGTTTACGCCGGGTATCAGCGGAGTGCGTGCAATGAAAGTGGTATTGGGGAAATTCTCATAGGCTTTCTTGAAGTTTTCGAGTATCCGCTTGTTGTCTACACCAACCCATTTCTTGTGCTTTGCGGGATCTATCTGCTTGTGATCGTGCAACATGGTATCGACGTGTGGCAGCACTTTCTCCATGAATCTCCAAGGTACATTTCCCGCGGTTTCAATGGCCGTATTGAACCCGCGTATGTGTGCCGCTTCAAGTAGCGCCGCAGAAAAATCCGCTTGTAATAGACACTCGCCACCACTGAGAGTAATGCCACCTCCGGATTCGCGGTAAAAGGTTTCGTCGCGCCCAACTTCCTCTAGTACTTCCTCAACTGACATCTCTTTACCGAATAAATACAGCGCATTGGGTGGGCAAACGGGCACACACTTCGCACAATTGGTGCAGAGGTCCCAATTCACGCGCACCTTGGCGTCTGGTTCGAGGACAAATAGGGCGGACTCAGGGCATTCCTTAAGGCAGAGACCGCACTCCTTCTCGCCGATGCACTTGTTGAGGTCATACGCCAGCTCTGGCTTCGGATGGATGCTTTCCGGGTTGCTGCACCATTTGCAGCGTAACGAACAACCTTTCAAAAACACATTAGTCCGAATACCTGGGCCATCGTTGGTGCAGAAATGCTGGATGTTGAGAACAATGCCGGATTTTGGGTTCTGTTGCATGTCTCAGTTCCCGAGGGAGACACCTAAAGACCGGGCGATTTCTGTAAATAGACCGTTTAGCGGCAAAGTCCGCACTTTATTGATCGCTTCGGCCAAGGGCACGAACTTGGTTTCCGGAGGCTGAAATGCGACCATGACGCCAGGCCTATCTTCTTTTAGAGCGCGCACCGCAGCGGCGCCATAGCCCAATCCTAGGTGACGGTCCAAGGCTGTAGTCGAGCCTCCCTTTACCAACTGCCCAAGCACCAGCGCATATGTCTCCTGTCCGGTGAGCCTCTGCAGTTCCAGAGAAACGCTGTGTGCCGCCAGACCGGTGCGGTCGATAATGAAACGTCCCTGTTGATTTGTAGCCATTGGTGCCAGGCTCTTCTTGAGTGGATTGTCCGGCCCGGCATCGGGGACCGCAGCCGAATTTGCACCTTCAGCCACGACAACAAGACCATAGGGATGCCCGGACTCGGCTCGCTTTTTTAGCTTGGCCGCAACCGCCCGCAGATCGTATGGAATCTCTGGAACCAGCACGGCGTCTGCGCATGCTGTCATGGCTGACTGTAGCGCCAGCCATCCTGTGTGCTGTCCTGGAACCTCTACAACCACGATCTTCCGTGTCGAATGTGCGGCCAGCCGGGCATTCTCGAGCATGTCAACGGTGAAACTTAAGGCGCTGTTGAAGCCAAAGGAAAGCTGCGTTGCGGCCACATCATTCTCAACGGACTTGGGAATGCAAACAACCTTCAGCCCCTTGCGATGCAGTCGGAACAATGTGTTCAGCGCTTGTGAACTGACAATCGAGATTACTGCGTCAATACCCTGAGCTTTAACTTCCTCCAACAGTTGGTCAGACTTGTCGAGTTCTTCAATCTCGTTCTCGGCATTTACTGCTTGCACGCGAAACGGATCTGTTCGCGGATTCGTGCCCAGTATTGCTCCGGCACCAGAGGAAAGCGATTCCACAAGATCGTTGGTGAGGTGAAGGAGGCCGCCGGAAGGATAGCGCTCGGGAAAGAGCAAACCATCGAAGCCGTCTTTGATGCCGATGACATCCCATCCAAGTTCGCTGGCAGCCAGCACGACCCCTCTGACAACGTAATTGAGTCCGGGAACATATCCTCCACCGATGTTGATACCGATATGACGTGTCGCTGGATTCATTGACGAAACTCTTCTGCCGTCTGACATTAGCGTGTTCTCACGGCTGCCGGTTAACAAACCACTTGAATTCGGGAGTTCTTCGGTTACGGGTATTGTGTCGTTAACGCTTCAGGCGGGCTATGCAGATTTCGCATGTCATCTGTAGCGAGCTTGTCCCTCTACTCAAATCATCCCGGGGTGCGGGGTGTTCTGAAGATTGGGAGGAAGCACAACGTTCTGGGGACGAGGACCCTATTTCGGGCGCCCATAAATTCCGAGTGGCTCAGTCCATCCTTGGAGCGACCTGCTCCACGGGCTGATGGATGGGACGCGGCATGACAGAAGGCAATATAACCCTCATACGACCATCTTTACATGCATGGCCCCCGACGCCGCCTCGTCGGCCAATACCAAAGATTGATCGCGACGAACCCATCCGCCAGGGATGGACGGATCTGCATTCTGGAGCTGAAATAGCGCCCTGCCCTTCTCACTACCGGTAACCACCCAAAGAATCTGCCGGGCGCGGTTGATGACCGGGTACGTTAGCGTCATCCGCTTGTGGCCCTGATATAGGCCCGTTACCGCGACGTCTCTGTCAGTGACCTGCAAGACTGGATCACCCGGAACCAACGAAGCTGTGTGTCCATCCAGTCCAAGTGCCAGGTGCACGAGGTCAATAATTGGCGGCGAGCCCACGATTCTTTCCAGCCTTCTCGCGTACTCTGCCGCTGCGCCTTGCGGGTCCCGGTCTTCCACGGGCATAGCGTAAATTTGTCTGGAATCGATCGGCGCATTTTCCAGCAGCGTCTCCCGCAAATAAGTGAGATTGCGGGCGGGATCCCCACCTGGAGCGATACGCTCCTCTACCTGTAAGACGTGGACGCCTCCCCAAGGCACCTCTTCCGTCGCCAGCATGCGAAGCATGACGCATGGCGTGTAGCCTCCACTCACAGCCATAAGGAACCGCCCACGTGATTCAAAGGCCGCCCGGGCGTGCATTGCAATCACAGCCGCTGCTCGTGCAGCTACCTTGTCCGCATCCGCCAAGACTTCAATCTGCATTCGGTGCCTCCGTGCCTTATGCGACTTCAGTTGGGTCGTGCCAGCCGCCTAGAGGAGCAACCGTTTGTGCGACCTCCATTGGCCCCCAACTATTGGGCTGATACTCGTAAACTGAAGTTTCAGCCTTGATAGCAGGATCGACAATCCTCCACGCCTCCTCGACATAGTCCTCGCGGGCGAAAAGGGTTTGGTTACCCGCCATCGCATCGGTCAGGACGCATTCATACGCTTCCATCTCCTGCGGACGCGGATGACGACTAGCGATCATCTCAGCCTGTTGTCCTATCATCTCCTCGCCTGAAGACATGACAGTTGTACCTATCGCAATCGTCATGTCTGGACTTATGCGAAATCGGAAGTAGTTCTGCATAAATGCGCTTCCCGGTATCACGGTAGGCGGCTTGCGGAACCGCGCGAATACCTCCGTGCAGGTGACCGGCAGGCATTTGCCGGCCCGGATGTAGAATGGAACGCCTTTCCATCGCCAGGAGTCGACCTCAAGCCGCAGGGCCGCAAAAGTTTCCGTCTTCGAATCCGACTTAACACCGGGCTCTTTCAGATACCCCGTAAAACGTCCGCGAACCAGGTCCTTGGTTAGCAGGGGTGGAATGGCCTTTAGAACTTCGGCCTTTTTGTCGCGGATCGTCTCGCTATCGGTGCGGACCGGAGGTTCCATGCAGAGGTTGCAGAGAATCTGGAATAAGTGATTCTGGATTACATCGCGAATCGTGCCGGTCTGATCATAAAATGCGCCACGGCCCTGGACACCGAAGTCCTCCGCCATCGTGATTTGCACACTTTCGATGTAATTCCGATTCCAGAACGGTTCGATGAAGGCGTTAGCAAACCGGAATACCAACATGTTGTGGACTGGCTTCTTCCCCAAATAGTGGTCAATGCGGTAAACCATTGACTCGTCGAATGCACGCAGCACGATCCTGTTGAGAGAGCGGGCTGAAACGAGATCGTTGCCGAAGGGCTTCTCGATGATGACCCGTGCTCCCGTGGCGCAACCTGAATTCACTAGCTGCTCCACGACAGGTCCGAACAGTGCCGGCGGAATCGCCAGGTAATGGGCCGGACTTTCTGCGCTGCCCATCTCCTTGCGTAACCCGTGAAACGTTGCCTTGTCTGCGTAGTCGCCATCCACATATCGCAACAAACTGTTCAGCTTCTCAAAAGCGAAGGGATCAAGGCCTCCGTGTTTTTCCAAGCTGTCTTTGGCTCGGGCCTTGAGCTGATCGAGATTCCAGTTCGCTTTGGCCACTCCGATAACGGGGACATTGAGATGTCCTCGCTTGATCATGGCCTGCAGAGCTGGAAAGATCTTCTTGTAGGCTAGATCGCCCGTAGCCCCGAAGAACACGAGCGTGTCACAATGATTCGCTGCCATGTGCTCTCCTTAGTTGGCGGGCTTCTCAAGATGACCGCCGGACCCGAAACGGATAGCAGATAGCAGCAGGTCCTGATACTCCGCTTCCCAGCGCAATGCAAACCCTTCATGCAGCGCCGTACTCAGCACGGGACCAGGCACACCCTCTTGGATAGCAGCCCTGATGGGCCCCCGGCCCTCGCTCGAGTCTGATACTCGGTGGGCGAAGCTGTCGCTGAGTGCGTTTGTGTCATTCATGGTTTTACCTTCCTTTTGATTGCGCATTTGCTCCGACCACCGCGGAGAGGTCCATGTCAAGAAGGTCGCTGATTCGCTCAATGCTTACATCTGCCGCCGGATTAGCCGCCACTGTCGCAGAATCGCGCGCGAACTTGCCTTGTTTTACGAACACGGTTGTTACCCTGTCAGCCCAGGCTCTCTTCACTGCCGTCAAGATGCGGAGTTTGTCGTCGATCAGAACGTAGTGTTGCGCGGGATACCGCTCTCGAACATCATCCAAAGCGTTTTCTTTGTGGATGTATATGAGGACATGGCCCTCGACTGCATCGGCAATTCCGGCCCTTTCTACTTTTCTTGGCTGGAATACAACGTCGCCATCCGACAAAATCACTGTCTGCCCCCAGGAACGCAGGCGCTCCAATACGTCGAGCGCGCCGGGATACAGCCGATTGGCAAAGGGGTAGTCCACCAGGTAGGACGACATCGCCAGCAAGCGGACGTCGAAGGGATGCTCCATTCGGTACCGTTGCAGCGCGCCGAGATAGTCGCGGTATCCCAATTCCTGCATGAGTTCCTCTTGGATCGCCCAATACCGCTCGCGGCACTCCGGGCCATATTCTTTCTCCAAGTGTTTCTGTAGGTCGTCCTGAATCTTGTCGTTGGCGAGCAAGGTATCGTCAACATCTACCAGGAATACAATTGGGGAATTAGTCGTCATGCGATGCTCTCGTCGGTCTCCATCTCCCGAATACCACGATTAACAGTTACGAATTGAATTTGTTGGCTGGTTGGTCCCTCTCTAACAGTGTGGTTACTCCTTCCGGTGATTTAAATCTCAAGTCGTGAACGCCAAGTGGTTCTAAGCATGAGAGCCAGCTTTTCTGAACCGACGGAGCAGAATCCCATCGGAATTCACTCAAATGAGAGCCGTCTTTGTCGATACTGTCGTGCCGCCAATCGGAATCGCTTTGCCCCAAGCCATAAAAACCAGCGCCAACACAACGGTTTGGAAGATCGCATAAACGAGTGCGGAAGACACAGCTAATGTGCCCGCAAAGCTGCCTGTGGCGATCACCAAACCGAGGCCAACGTTTCGAACCGAAGTGTCCGCTGCAATGGCCCGTCTGGTTCGCACATCAGGACCACCTAGCATCCATCCGACCACAACAGTGGCCACCGCCAGCACAAACATTTCGAGATATCCACGCGCGGAAATGCGAGCCAGCGTGTGCCATTGAGCATACAAGCCGACTCCGATGAAGAGCAGGTTCAGTGGCACACTGAGCCTTTTGGCAGGGACCTCGAGCTTAATCGCCGACTCCGGTTTTCTCCAGCGAATGGCCAGTCCTGCGCATAACGGCAGCAGTTGCGTCAACAGCAACGTCAATACCACCTTCAAAACATTCACTGCCAGGGACTGGCTTCCTGCGATGATTGGCAGCAGCAGGTAGAGGAGCAGAGGCGCAACCGGTGCCGCTAGGACCGAGAGAATCACCATCACGCCGACTGCGACCGGGACGTCGCCTCGGGCCATCGCTGTGAACGGAGGTCCGTAGGGTGCGCCGGCGCATACAACTGCGATCAGAAATCCCGCCGCAATCATAGGCTTGACGTGAAAGGCCATGACCAAACCAATCGTGAGGAGCGGCACCACCAGATAACTGGCAATTACGGCTTTTGCGACAAGTACACTGTCTTTCGCGACGTTCCGCACTTGTTCAATCTTCACCCTTAAGCCGAGCAAGAACATCAACTCGGCCAGCGCGATGGTTGCCAAAATATTTACCAACTGATCCGCCGATATCAACGCGCACCTCTACCCAACAACTTGATGTCTCCTGTTCTAAGACGCTTGTGATCGTCCTCTGGAATGAGCCGCATATACCGACAGAGGTGTCCGGAAACTTTGTGATTATGTATCGTCGCTATTGCAGACGCTATGCAGATTTCGTCTGCGTTGCCTTTTGCAGGTTTGGGGCGCACAACGGGTCGCACCTGCGTGGGGTTGCGGGTTTAGCTGCAAACCCCGATAATTGGCTGTATCGAGTCTTCACTAAGTTTGCTCATAAACGCCTGTAGCGGAATAAAGAGGTTGTCGTGTCTGCGGTCGCCTCGAACTCGCATGCAAAAGCCGGTGCTGCGTCACCACGGAAAAAAGTGGCAGGAACGCGATGCGGAGTCGAGAGTTTCCGCGCGGGCGACATAGTCACAGTTGACACCGATGATTTCAGTGAGTTTTGCTCGTTCGCTCGCGGGTGGAACATCGACCATCAATTGGTCGGACGGGGAAATCCGTGCGTCAAGTGTTTCGCTATCGTCACCCAGTCCCTGCAGGTAGGTTTAACCGAGCATTCCCTGGGCTATTGTTCTCAAGGTGACGTTCCTAAGGGAACCGTTACGCTGTGGGCGCCCGTCGACGACTCCCGTCCCGTAATTCATCGTGGCCACAATGTCGAGACGCTGGATGTGATTGCGACCAAGAGCGGCGAAGGCTTCGAACTTGTTAACCGCCTGGGATCGCGCCATCTGACAGTCGCAATTCGTGAGGCACTCCTGGAGCGATATGCTGCCGCTCTGTGGGATGAACCTAAAAAGATTGGCCGTACCCCCGATCGATTCAGCTTTGCGAGCTTGATGTCCAGACGCCGATTTGCTGAGACGTGCCAAGGCATTTTAGAAGAGGTTCGAAGGTCCCCAAATCTGCTGGAGAACCCACAGTGGGTCTCTCTTTTGGAGCAAAAGCTTGTAGAAGAACTGGTGTTGGAAGGGGCGCCGGAGCCCAGGTATGCCTGTCCGCCCTATCGTCATCACGCTGCGCGCCAAGCTTATCAGTACGTTCAGCAGCGAATGGAAGAGTCGGTGTCAATTAGCGACCTTTGCGCTGTGACCGGTGCCTCTTACGGAACTCTGGAAAAGGGTTTCCTCGAAGTGTACGGAATGTCGCCCCTAGTTCACCTTAAGACCTTGCGATTCATCCGTGCCAGGAATGAGCTGCGCCAGCCGAGCCCCGAGACGACTGTGACGAGTGTCGCACTGCGGTGGGGCTTCCTTGAACTGGGCCGATTCTCGGTTCAGTACCGTGAAAGATTCGGGGAATCACCGAGCGAAACCCTTCGCAAGGCGCGTGGCGGTTCGGCTCTGCTCGTCAACGCCGGTGCTGGCCCACAATTGCCTAATGACCCCTATTCGTTAATTGGCAGGTAATCCTAACTGAAGCCAAGGCGATGTTCGCGGGCCGGCATAACTGACCCGACTCTCGATGTGTGCGAAATCTGCATAGCGCAATCTGAGGCTGGGCAACAGAATAACAACGGCTGTAGGGCTTGGAAACCAGCCGCTGAACCCCCGACCGTCGGCAGAGGCGAATGGATTAATGCAATCAGTCGTGCAAAGCGGAGTCGCAGACATTGCTTAGGAAGTCCTGAATCCAAATCTTTAGAAAGGCGATGACTCGAATGCCGGAAACAGCGTCGTCCCGCAACCTGTACTCACTGCGTGAGAGACGGAAAGTGCGCCTGCGAGTGCGCTACCTAGGCGAGATCGATCGTATGGTTCTGCGAACGGACCTGGACTGGGATAAAGACGTATTGCCGTGCACAATTGATCGGGATGCCTCGTTCGCTGAATTCGAAGTCGAACTTGCCCATCCATTTCTCTATCTGAAGCCCTGTTTGCGGAACTCCTCCGGAGTGCGTTGGGCCGTGGGTCCGAATCGCCTCGTGGTTGCGACGCTTGAGGAAATTCCCGACGTGTACCCTTCGTTCTACGACGCAGAAGAGGGCAGCATAACAGACGTAATCACGCTGCCGTCTAAGATTCTGAACCGTCAGCACAGCCTCCGCGTCTACCTGCCTCCCGGCTACAACGAAAACACCTGCCGTACCTTTCCTGTCATGTACATGCAGGATGGCCGTAACCTTTTCTTCCCAGATGAAGCTTTTATGGGACAGGACTGGGGAGTGAAAGATAAGCTGGCCTTGCTGAACGGCATGACTGCAATCCAGCAGATGATGATCGTAGGGATTTTCTCCGCCGACCGAATGCAGGAATACACGAGCCCTGGATACGAGAATTACGGCCGCTCCATCGTAGAGGAGGTCAAGCCCTACATCGATGCTCACTTCCGCACCCGACCAGAAGCACGGGCTACGGGAGTAATGGGGTCGTCTCTTGGAGGCGTGGTGTCCTTTTATATGGGTTGGCAATGGCCTAACGTATTCGGCAATGTAGGCAGCCTGTCCGGCACGTTCACGCACAAAGACAATTTAGTGGAACGGGTGCTGCACGAACAGCGAAGGGATGTCCGCTTTTATATCGATACCGGCTGGCCTGGCGACAATTACGAAGTCGGACTGGCCATGGCCATAGCCCTGGCACAGCGAGGATATCGCTATGGGCATGACTTCTTGTATTTTGCTTATCCCAATGCTGAACACTCGGAGCGCGATTGGGGACAGCGTCTGCATCTGCCCTTCCAATTCTTCGCCGGGCAACCCGCCGTTAACTCCAGGCTTCTCGAAGCGGCTATGGCGAGGGCTTCCCATTGAGCACTTCGAATCTCCGAACGAGTCTAAGCGCAGTTAAAGGAGAGTCTATGAGCCGATTCAGCAAAGTGAGATTCGCTGTGTTGTTCGTGAGCGTAATCCCGCTCGCTGGTTGTCAGCATTTAGTGATCGACACGGAAAAACTGTTCCGCCCTGGTGAAGTGTCAGAGATTGTCGGAGTGCTAGCAGGATTCGGAACGACCTTTGCTGCTTTTCCCGACCTGCTTGCGATGCTCAGGCGCCGGTCCAGCGAGGGCATGAACCCAAGAATGGGCGCAATCATGGGCGCTTTCCAGATCCTCTGGGTCTATTATGGCCTGCTGATTGCCTCGCGCCCCGTGATCATCTGGAACGTGATTGCAGTGTTGATCAATTTCCTAACCGTCGGTGCGTATGCGTACTTCCTTCATAGAGAAAAAGAACAGCGCGCGGCCGAAGTAAGTAAGTCGAAAGGAGCATGAGACGATGCCTGGCTGGCTCCAACATCCCACGTTATACGAGATCAACACTTGGGTATGGCTTGCGGAACTCGGCAAAAAGGCCGGATCATCCGTCGATCTCGGGTCCATGCCTGCTGCCGAATGGGATGCTATCGCGGAGTTCGGCTTCGATGCCGTGTGGCTGATGGGAGTGTGGCAGCGTAGTCCTGCAGGCATTGCCGTCGCCAACCGCAACGAGAACTTGCTCACAGATTTTCGGCGGGCATTGCCAGACCTTCAACTCGAAGACAATGTTGGATCTCCATATTGCATACGGGGCTATGTGGTCGATCAGCATCTTGGGGGCCGGGAGGGCCTTGCAACTGCTCGTGCAGAGTTGGCGAAGCGAAACATGCGGCTGATTCTAGACTTCGTACCCAACCATGTTGCTCCCGACCATCCCTGGGCCGTTGAACATCCGGAGTACTTTATTCAAGGAACACCCGAAGACCTGCATAACGATCCAGCCTCATTTGTCCAGGTGGGCCGTTCCGTTTTTGCCTGCGGCAAAGACCCCTATTTCCCCGCGTGGCCAGATGTATTACAACTGAACGCCTTTGAGCCCGGGCTACGAACAGCGGTCGTGGAAACACTTTCGGACATTGCCGGCCAGTGCGACGGCGTCCGTTGTGACATGGCGATGCTGCTCTTGAATTCGGTCTTCGAACGAACGTGGTCTGCTCGCGCCGGAACGAAGCCAGAGACCGAGTATTGGAGCGACGTGATTCCTGCCATCAAGCAAGTGCATCCGGAGTTTCGCTTCATTGCCGAAGCGTATTGGGACCTGGAGTGGGAGTTACAACAGAAGGGCTTTGACTTCTGCTATGACAAGCGACTTTATGATCGTTTGGAACATGAAAACGCGGAGAGTGTTCGTCTTCACCTCTGCGCCGATTTGCCATACCAGGAAAAGCTCTTACGATTCATCGAAAACCACGACGAACCTCGCGCAGCCGCTACGTTTTCTCCTGCGAAAGAACGCGCCGCAGCCCTCGTAACCTCGACACTTCCAGGCGCGAGAATGTTTCACGAAGGACAATTCGAGGGCCGCAAAACAAGGTTGCCAGTATTCTTGGGCAGACGTCCCCAAGAACCTGCCGACGTTGAACCGCAGGAGTTTTACAGAAAGCTCCTCACGGCCATCAACAGCCAGGTATTCAGGGAGGGGCAGTGGCGGCTATGTGAACGAACCGGCTGGCCGGACAATGCAAGCTTCGAGAACATCGTGGCCTGGAGCTGGAGCAGGCAAGGAGAGTTCTACCTGGTTGTTGTGAATCTGGGTAACAGCACCTCTCAAGCGCAAGTCAAGTTCGCTTACGACGATCTACGCGGTCATCACTGCAAACTGACGGACTTGCTGTCAGGCTCGGTGTACGAGCGCCATGGCGATGAAATGTTCGCGCCAGGCTTATACGTGGATCTGGCTGCATGGAATTTTCATTTCTTCCGGTGCGATCTCAGCGATTGAGTGTGGGAGAAGCTGGCTATTCTGCACAGGGTCGAGCCATCGAATGGCCAACTTGGAGCTTCATCCAGCCGGAAATCGACAGACAGCGCTACCGGATCAATTGATGATGTTTGTGGCTTCGACCTCTTCATCGCCGGTCCGAGTCTCAAGCCCAAGTGCTGCCCGGACGGCTGCAACACTCTCGGAAACGGAGCCGCTAACATCTACGGAAATTGCCTGGGGCGGCACCTCGAGAGTGTCGAACTGACTCTTTAGCAGGTTGGGGTTCATGTAGTGCCCTTGGCGCGCAGCCAGACGCTGAGCGATACAGCTGAAATCAGCATGCAGGAACACGAGCTTCACCTCGGGGCCTTCGAGCAGCTTTCGGCGGTAGCTCTCCTTCAGTGCCGAGCAGGCCAAGACAACGGATTCTTCTCGAGCGAGCCAACCTGCAATGGCGTCATGTAAGGATCGTAACCACGGAGCTCGATCG
>Ga0335070_10004044_pt1 | contig 17110 bp, 16 predicted proteins | sample Lox_Sample_13_FD_206722 | JGI IMG/M metagenome (GOLD analysis project Ga0335070, IMG submission 206722) | Soil microbial communities from Loxahatchee National Wildlife Refuge, Florida, United States - Lox_Sample_1.3 | ecosystem: Environmental > Terrestrial > Soil > Wetlands | place: USA... | reverse complement strand
CGGCGTGCTGCTCGGCGGGCTCGTCTGCGGCTGGCTGCGGTCGGTCCGGCCGCGCTGGCTCGGCCGGATCCCCGGCGCCGCGCTGTCGGTGTTCGAGTCGATCGGGCTGACCGGCTTCGTGGCCGTCGTCGGCCTGAACGCAGGCCCGGACTTCATCAAGGGCCTGCAGAGCAGCGGGCCGAGCCTGCTGCTCGCCGGTGCGCTGACAATCAGCGCGGCGCTGCTCGTCGGCGTCGTGGTCGGGCGCTGGCTGTTCAGGATGCACCCCGGAGTGCTGCTCGGAATCTGCGCCGGCGCCTGCACCGCGACCCCGGCGCTCGCTGCAGTGCAGGAAAGCGCGCGCAGCGCCGTTCCGGCGATGGGCTACGGCGTCGCCTACGCGGTGGGCAACGTGTTTCTGGCGATCTGGGGCACCGTGATCGTCGCCCTGCTCACCTGACAGGTCCTGGAATCGAGGGAGACCGACAATGGACATCTGGGGTTGGACGGTGGGTACGCTGCGCTCCTATCCGGAGCTGGCGCTGTTCCTCGCGCTGGCAGTGGGCTTCTGGATCGGGCCGAAGAAGGTCGCCGGCTTCAATCTCGGCGCGGTGACCGCGACGCTGCTCGCGGCGGTGGCGATCGGCCAGCTCGGGATCCAGATCCCCGGCCCCATCAAGTCGACGTTCTTCATGCTGTTCCTGTTCGCGGTCGGCTACGGCGTCGGGCCGCAGTTCTTCCGCGGCCTCAGCAAGGACGGCCCGAAGCAGATCGTGTTCTCGCTGATCGTGCTCGCGCTGTGCCTGCTCGTGCCGTATCTGTGCGCGAAGTTCGGCGGCCTCGACATCGGCCTCGCGACCGGCCTCTACGCCGGATCGCAGACCATCTCCGCCTCGATCGGCGTCGCGACCGACCAGATCAACCGCCTCGGCCTGCCGGCGAGCCAGGTGAAGTCCTACCTCGACGCGATCCCGATCGGTTACGCCGTGACCTACATCTACGGCACGATTGGCTCCGCGATCGTGCTTGCGCAGATCGGCCCGAAGCTGATCGGCGTCGACCTCGCCAAGGAGTGTGCCGAGTACGAGAAGCAGATGGGCGGCGGGCAGTCCGGCGCCGACCCGGGCGTGTTCTCGGCCTACCGCCACATCGAGGCGCGTGCCTACCGGATCGACGCGAAGAGTGGCCTCACCGGCAAGCCGGTGCGCGACCTGTTCCCCGGCCTCAGGATCTTCGTCGAGCGCATCCGCCGCGGCGAGCAGCTGCTCGACGCGACCGCCGACAGCGTCCTGCAGGCGGGCGACGTCGTCGTCATCTCCGGGCCGCGCGAGGCGCTCGTCGAGAAGGTGGAGGCGGTCGTTCCCGAGGTCAACGACAAGGGCCTGCTGGACATGCCGGCCACCGTCGTCGACGTCTTCATCCGCAGCAAGAGCGCGAACGGGCGCACGCTGCGCCAGCTCGCGGACGAGCCGTACACGCGCGGCGTGTACCTGCGCAAGATCACGCGCAACATGGTCGAGATCCCGGTTCTTCCGGAAACGGAGATCCTGCGCGGCGACATCCTCACGGTCGTCGGCAGCACACGCCACGTCGACGCCGCCGTCGCGGCGCTCGGCCACGCCGACCGGCCGGTCGAGAGCACCGACCTCGCGGTGGTCGCGATCGGCATCGTCATCGGCGGCCTGTTCGGCGCGCTCAGCATCGGCTGGGGCGGCATCCCGATCAGCCTGTCGACCTCCGGCGGCGCGCTCCTCGCCGGCCTGCTGCTCGGCTACTGGCGCACGATCCGCCCGACCTTCGGCAACATCCCGGCGCCGTCGCTGTGGCTGATGAACACCCTCGGTCTCAACGTCTTCATCGCCATCGTCGGCATCAACGCCGGACCCGGCTTCGTGTCGGGTGTGCAGCACGCCGGCCTGAGCATCTTCCTGTGGGGCGTGGTCGCCACCTCGGTGCCCCTCATCGGCGCGGTGCTGCTCGGCCACTTCGTGTTCCGCTTCCACCCGGCGCTCTTGTTCGGCATCTGCGCCGGCGTGCGCACCACGACCGCCGCGCTCGGCATGGTCCAGGAGGCGGCCAAGAGCAAGGTGCCGGCGCTCGGCTATGGCATGCCGTACGCGATCGGCAACACGCTGCTGACGATCTTCGGCATGGCGATCGTGCTGCTGCTGTCGGGCTGAGGATCACGACCACTTCTGCAATCGGAGGCGGAGAGCACCATGGACATCGTGAAACTGCGCGAATACGCGACGCTGAGCCCGTTCGAGATCAAGGACTTCCTCGCCAAGGCCGCCAGTGCGACCGCGAGCGCCTCCAACATCGCTTACCTGAACGCCGGCCGGGGCAACCCGAACTGGATCGCGACGGAACCGCGCGAGGGCTTCTTCCTGCTCGGCCAGTTCGCGATCACCGAGAGCAAGCGGGTGCAGGACCTGCTGCCCGGCGTCGGTGGCATGCCGAAGGCGAAGGGCGTCGCCGACCGGCTCGCCTCCTGGCTCAAGAAGCACAGCGAGCTGCCGGGCGCCGAGTTCCTGACCGCGCTCGTGCCCTGGGCGGTGAAGAAATTCGGCTTCGACGCCGACAAGTTCGTGCACGAGCTGGTCGACTCGATCATCGGCGACAACTACCCGGTGCCGGACCGCATGCTGGTGCACAACGAGCAGGTGGTGCACGAGTACCTGCAGTGGGCGATGTGCGGGCCGCCGCGGCCGAAGGGCACCTTCAAGCTGTACGCGGTCGAGGGCGGCACGGCCGCCATGTGCTACATCTTCAAGTCGCTGAAGACCAACCGGCTGGTGAACCCCGGCGACACGATCGCCCTCGGCACGCCGATCTTCACGCCGTACCTCGAGATGCCGCACCTCGAGGACTACGACCTCAACATCGTCAACGTCGCCGCACCGCAGGAGAACCGCTTCCAGTTCACCGATGCGGAGCTGAAGAAGCTGCTGGACCCGAAGATCAAGGCGTTCTTCGTGGTGAACCCCGGCAACCCGAGCGCCATCGCGCTGAGCGCCGAGACCATCGCGAAGATCGGCGCGATCCTCAAGAAGCGGCCCGACCTGATCCTGCTGACGGACGACGTCTATGGCACGTTCGTGCCCGGCTTTCGCTCGCTCCTCGGCGCGTTCCCGTTCAACACGATCGGCGTCTACTCGTACAGCAAGTACTTCGGCTGCACCGGCTGGCGCCTCGGCGTGATCGCGGTGCACGAGAACAACCTGTTCGACCAGCTGATCGCCAAGCACCCGGAGCCAGTGCTGAAGAAGCTCGACAAGCGCTACAGCGCGATCACGCTGAAGCCGCGCGAGCTGCGCTTCATCGACCGGATCGTGGCCGACAGCCGCGACGTGGCGCTGAACCACACCGCGGGCCTGTCGCTGCCGCAGCAGGTGATGATGACGCTGTTCTCCGCCTACGAGCTCATGGACGAGAAGAAGCACTACCAGAAGGCGTGCATCTCGATCGTCAAGAAGCGGGTGCAGGCGACGATCGAAGGGCTCGGCATCGACATCCCGCCGAACGAGCTGTTCGACTACTACTACGGGCTGATCGATTTCGAGTTCTGGGCGCGCAAGTACCTGGACGAGGACGTCGTCAAGTGGATGAAGGCGAACGTTCACCCGCTCGACATCGTCTTCCGCCTGGCCGAGGACCACGGCATCGTGCTCTTGAACGGTGGCGGCTTCGAGGCGCCGGACTGGTCGGTGCGGATATCGTTCGCGAACCTGGACGATCACGTCTATGACGACCTCGGCCGCGCGATCCGCGCCGTGGCGCGCGGCTACCGGCAGGCGTACGAGGCGTCGAAGGGCAAGACGGGCGGCAAGCCGGGAGAGCAGGGCGCCGCGAGCGGCAAGAAGTCGCGGTTGCCGGAAGCGTAATCGGCCGAACGCCGGCCATATTCAAGTTGAGGAGTTCACATGAAACACAGACTACTGACACTGGGCCTCGCGGCCGTACTCGCGGCTAGCACCATGGCGGCAATTGCGGCCACGCCCCTGCCGAAGGTACGCGTATTGGCCACCGGCGGGACCATTGCGGGTGCGCAGGCGAGCGCGACGGACTACGGCTACAAGTCCGGCGCGTACGACGTCAATACGCTGCTGAAGGCGGTGCCGAATCTGGACAAGCTCGCGGTGATCACCGGCGAGCAGGTGGCGAACATCGGCAGCCAGGACATGAACGACGAGATCTGGCTGAAGCTCGCCAAGCGGACCAACGAGGTCCTGAAGTCGCCGGACGTCGACGCCGTGCTGATTACCCACGGCACCGACACGCTCGAGGAGACGAGCTACTTCCTGACGCTCGTCGTCAAGAGCGACAAGCCGGTCGTGATGGTGGGCTCGATGCGCCCGGCCACCGCGATCAGCGCCGACGGCCCCGGCAACATCTACAACGGCGTGGCGATTGCGGTCGATCCGCGTGCCAGGGGCAAGGGCGCCCTGGTCTGCCTGAACGACGAGTTCCACTACGCACGCAACGTGACCAAGACCGACACCACCAGCGTGCAGACGTTCAAGAGCCTGCTGCGCGGCGCCGCCGGCCAGGCGCACACCGGCAAGATCGACTGGTGGGAGCCGATGGATCGCAAGGTGGGCAACGCCACGGAGTTCTCGGTCGAGGGGCTCACGAAGCTGCCGCGCGTCGACATCATCTACGCGCACGCCAACATGAGTCCGGACCTGATCGAGGCGGCGGTCAAGAACGGCGCGCAGGGCCTGGTGGTCGCGGGCGTAGGCGACGGCAACATGACGACGCCCGCGCTCGATGCGCTGGTCAAGGCCGCGAAGGCCGGCGTGGTCGTGGTGCGCAGCACCCGCCTGCCGATGGGGATCACGCTCAGGAACAACGAGATCAACGACGACAAGATGGGCTTCGTCGCCTCGGGCGAGCTGACGCCGCCGAAGTCGCGCGTGCTGCTGCAGCTCGCGCTGACGAAGACCAAGGATGTGGCGAAGATCCAGAAGATGTTCGAGATCTACTGATGATTCCAGCCGGCCCGGCGGAGCCAGCCAGGCTCCGCCCGGCCGGCGCCGGGCTAGCCCCGCCGCTGGTCGGCGCCGAGGCGCAGCGCGCGGGCGAGGCGGCCGACCGTCAATCCCTGGCCGAGGATCGAGAACACGACGACCGCGTAGGTGAGCATCAGCACCACGTCGCGCCCCTCGCCCGGCGGCAGCGACAGCGCGAGCGCGACCGAGATGCCGCCCCGGACGCCGCCCCAGGTCAGCACCAGACCCGACCCCGGCGGCAGGCCGAACCACCGCCGCCACAGGGTGGCGGGGACGCCGACCACCAGGTACCGCGCGACGATCGTGAGCGCGACGACCAGCAGCACGGCATCGAAGGCACTCGCCGGGAAGGCGATCAGCGCGAACTCGAGTCCGATCAGCAGGAACAGCACGCCGTTCAGCAGCTCGTCGAGCAGCTGCCAGAAGATGTCGAGATGCAGCCGCGTGCGCTCCGACATCGCGCGCGCCCGGCCCTCGCTGCCGATCAGGAGCCCGCTCGCGACCATGGCGAGCGGCCCGGAGACGTGCAGGTGGTACGCGAGTGCGTAGCCGCCAACCACCGTCGCGAGCGTGATCAGCACCTCGATCTGCGCGTTGTCGATCGTGTGTAGCACGCGGTAGACGGCATAGCCGAGTGCGATGCCGAACAGCGCGCCGCCGATCGCCTCGCGGGCGAAGACCGTGAGCGCGGTCGCCGCCGACGGCACGACACCGCTCTCCAGCATGCCGAGCAGCAGCGCGAACAGCACGACGCCGATGCCGTCGTTGACCAGCGACTCGCCCGCGATCGTGGCCTCGACCCGGGCCGCCACCTTGGCCGATTTCAGGATCCCGAGCACCGCGATCGGGTCGGTCGGCGAGATGAGCGCGCCGAACAGCAGGCAGTGGACCAGCGAGATCGAGATGCCGAGCGCGCCGAGCGCGTACCAGCTGCCGTAGCCGACGATCAGCGTCGACAGCGCCGTGCCGACCACCGCCAGCGCCGCGACCTGCCAGGCCACCTGCCGCAGGCTCTTGAGGTCCACGTGCAGGGCGCCGGCGAACAGCAGGAACGACAGCATGCCCTGCATCAGCACGTCGGTGAAGTCGATCGACGCCAGCAGCGCGTGCTCGCTGCCCCGCGGCACGCCGAAACCCAGCTTGTCGAGGGCCATGACCGCGAGCGAGAGCGCGAGCGCGATCGTCATGACCCCGATCGTCATCGGAAACTTCAGGAAGCGATGATTGAGGTAGGAGAACGTCGCCGTCAGCACGACCAGCACGGCGACGATGTCGAACACGGCGTCCTCCGGGATCAGCGACCGGCGCGCGGTCGCAGCGGATCTTGCCACAGCGGCGCCCCTGCGGCCGATCCGGGCGCCGCAAGGCGCAGCGGGTCGCGGCGCCGCGTTGCTCGCGCGACGCGATTCAGCCCGGGCTCGTCCGCTCGGCGATCCAGTCGCCGACCAGCGTGTAGGCGACGGCCAGCGCGACCGGACCGATGAAGATGCCGACCAGCCCGAACCCGATCAGGCCGCCGATGACGCCGGCAAAGATCAGCAGCAGGGGCAGGTCGGCGCCGCGCTTGATCAGAATCGGCCGCAGGATGTTGTCGAGCGAGCCGACGATCAGGGTCCACACCAGCAGGAACGTTCCCCAGCCCGTGGCGCCGCTCCAGAAGAGCCACACCACCGCCGGCGCCAGCACGAGGATCGGCCCGACCTGCGCGATGCAGAGCACGAACATGACCGCCGTCAGCAGGCCGGCGAACGGCACGCCGGCGATCGCGAGCCCGGCGCCGCCGAGCAGCGACTGCACGATCGCCGTGACGCCGACGCCGAGCGCCACGCCGCGCACCGCGCGTGCGGCGAGCAGCACCACGTTCTCGCCGCGCTGGCCCGCGAGGCGCAGGAAGAAGCGCCGCACGGCGAGCGCCGCGGAATCGCCGCCCGCATACATGATCGCCGATATCACGGCGGTGAGCAGCAGCTGCACGACCAGCGCGCCGGTGTCGCCGAGCGCGCCGAGGAAGAATTTCCGGACGTCATCGAGATACGGCAGCAGCTGTTGCGCCAGTGCGTCGGCGTCCGAGGTCGCGAGGTGATTCCAGATCTCGGCGGCACGCTGGCCGACCACCGGCAGCGATGCCAGCCACGGCGGCACGGGGCCCGGCCGGTAGGCCGCGAGAGCCCTGGCCGCCGCGGCGAAATCGCCGGAATGCGTGATGATCGTGTAGACGGCCACGCAGAGCGGCCCGAGCACCACGAGCAGCAGCAGGATGGTCATGACGGCGACGGCGAGACTGCGGCGGCCCCACAGGCGCCGCTGGATCGCCAGCATCGTCGGCCAGGTGGTGATGACGATCATTGCCGCCCAGACGGTCGCCGGGATGAACGGCCGCAGGACCCAGAATGCGGCTGTGATCAAGAGGCCGATCGCCAGCACCGAGAGCGTGACGGTGGCGATGTCGCGTGGCCTTTCGGTCGTGGACATGGCAGGCCCTCCAACGGATTGCGAAAGTTCAGACGCCGGTCCGCTCGGAATCGGGCACCGCGCGAGCCGGGGGGCGGGGCCGCTGGTCCGCACCGCGACGATCCTCGACCGGTGCCCGGCCTGGCTGCCGCCGGGCGCGAGCCGAGACGCGGGCTGCCGGCTGAATCCTGTACCCAAGCGCGGCCGGCGCCAATACGCATAAAGACGGGCTCAGCACCCCGCGTCGGGAGACGGCACGCGCCGCCGGCATCTGACCTGACCGGTGCCGCGGCTCCCACGCCGGGCGCATTCGCAGGCCGCGCCGGCCCCGGTTGCGGCGCCGCCGCTTCCGTCGCCATCGGGCGCCGCGCATGACCCCGCTGCTCGCGTAGACTGCGTGCCCAATGAATCCCCATCCCCGCGAGGTGCTCGCCGCCGGGCTCGGCGAGCTCGGGCTCAAGCTCGACGCCGTCCAGCTCGACCAGCTGCTGGTACTCCTCGACCTCGTGCGCGAGTGGAACGGGAAGTTCAACCTGACCGCGATCACCGAACCGGTGGACATGGTCCGCAAGCACCTCCTCGACAGCCTCACCGTGCAGCCGTGGATCGAGGGGCCCTTCGTCACCGACGTCGGCACGGGCGCCGGCTTTCCGGGACTGCCGCTCGCGATCGCGAACCCCGGACTGCGCTTCACGCTGCTCGACTCGACCGCCAAGAAGATCCGCTTCGTCGAGCACGCGACCCGCACGCTCGGCCTCGGCCACGTGACCGCGACCTGCGCGCGCGCCGAGAACTTCCGCCCGGCGCAGCGCGCCCAGACCGTCATCTCGCGAGCGCTCGCGTCGGTCGCGGAGTTCGTCCGCGTCGCCGGGCACCTCTGCGCGCGCTCCGGCCGGCTGCTCGCGATGAAGGGCAAGGACCCGGCCGCGGAGCTCGCCGAGCTGCCGCCCGGCTGGCGGGTCGCGGGCGTCGAGCGCCTCACCGTGCCCGGCCTCGACGCCGCGCGCCACCTCGTCATCCTCGAGCCGGCGGGCGCCCGATGAGCGCCGCGGCGCTCGAGTACCCGATCGCCTCGCCGCCGCAGATCGGTGGCGCGAGGGCGCTCGGGTCAGGCGTGACCTGGGTGCGTCTGCCCGTGCCGGGGGCGCTGCGGCACATCAACGTGTGGCTGCTCGAGGACGGCGCCGGCTGGACGCTGGTCGACACCGGCATGAACGTCGCAGCCGCGCGCGAGGCCTGGGACGGGTCGCTCGCCGAAGTGCTGGGCGGCCGCCCGATCACGCGGATCATCTGTACCCACCACCACCCGGATCACGCCGGCCTCGCCGGCTGGCTCGCGGCCCGGCACGGGGTACCCATATATATGAGTGCGCCCGAGGAGCGGCTGCTGCGCGCCCTGCTCGGGACCGGCTCGGATCCGCAGGCCGTGCGCGCCCGGGTCGCCGCCTTCGAGCGCGACGGCCTCGCGGTGACGGCGGAGATGCGCCCGGCGGCCGCCGTCGAGGGCTACCGGCGGGTCATGTCGGGGATCCCGTCGGACATCCGGCGGCTGTCCGGCGGCGACGAGATCACCGTCGGCGGCGTGCGCTGGGTCGCTCACATGGTTCGAGGCCACACCGACGGCCAGCTCGTCTTTCATGCGCCCGAAGCGGAGCTGCTGATCGCGGGCGACCAGGTGCTGCCGCGCATCACGAGCAACATCGGCATCTACCCCGAGCGGCAGGACCCGGATCCGCTGGCGTCCTTCCTCGACTCCTTCGAGGCGCTGGCCGCGCTTGAGCCCGAGCCGCTCGTGCTGCCGTCCCACGGCGACGTCTTCCGGGGGCTCAGGCGGCGGCTCGACGAACTGCGGGTCCACCACGCGCAGACGCTGGATGAGGTCGAGGGGCTGGTCTCGGCGCCGACCACCGCCGCCGAGCTGGCGGGGCGGCTGTTTCGCGCTCCGCTCGACCCGTTGAACCGGCTGCTGGCGGTCGGCGAGACCCTCGCCCACCTCCACTACCTGTCCGCCCGGGGCCGGCTGCAGCTGGTCGAGGAGCCCGGCGCCGCGCGCCGCTTCGGCCCCGTCCCGCGCCTCTAACCGGGCGGCCGGGTGCTATTCTGGCCGGCCTATGAACCGGATCATCGCCGTCGCCAACCAGAAAGGCGGCGTCGGCAAGACCACCACCGCCGTCAACCTCGCCGCCTCGCTCGCGGCCACCAAGCGCAGGCTGCTGCTCGTCGATCTCGACCCGCAGGGCAATGCGACCATGGGCTGCGGCGTCGACAAGGGGGGCCTCGAGCGCTCGGCCTGCGACGTGCTGCTCGGCGAATGCCCGGCGGAGGCCGCGATCGTGCGGGTCGAGCCGGGCGGCTTCGACCTCATTCCCGCGAACCAGGACCTGACTGCCGCCGAAGTGCGGCTGCTCGCGACGCTGGCCGGGCGCGAGCTCAAGCTCAAGCGCGCACTGGCGCCGATCAGGAACCGCTACGAGCTGATCCTGATCGACTGCCCGCCGGCGCTCAACATGCTGACCGTGAACGCCCTGGTCGCCGCGGACACGGTGCTGATCCCGATGCAGTGCGAGTACTACGCGCTGGAGGGGCTGTCGGCGCTGCTGACCACCGTCGAGCAGATCCGCGCCAACATCAACCCGGAACTGCGCCTCGAAGGCATCCTGCGGACGATGCACGACCCGCGCAACAACCTCGCCAACGAGGTCAGCGCGCAGCTGATCGAGCACTTCGATGACAAGGTGTTCCGCACGATCATTCCGCGCAACGTGCGCCTCGCCGAGGCGCCGTCGCACGGCCGGCCGGCGCTCTATCACGACAAGGAGTCGCGCGGCGCGCTGGCGTACCTCGCGCTCGCCGGCGAGATGATCCGCCGCGAGGAGGAGCCGGCCGCGGCCGGCGGCTTCGACGACGAACCGGAGAGCGACGAATGAGCGTCAAGAAGCCGGCCCTGGGCCGCGGTCTCGGGGCCCTGCTCGGCGAGACCACCGCCCGCCAGGTGACCGCCGCGGCGGCGGCCGGCGCGGTGCGCCCCACGGGCGATGAATTGGTGCGGCTGCCGCTCGATTTGCTGCAGCGGGGCAAGTACCAGCCGCGCATCGACATGCGCCCCGAGTCGCTGACCGAGCTCGCCGACTCGATCAAGGCGCAAGGCATCGTCCAGCCGATCGTCGTGCGGCCGATCGGTGCCCCGGGAGCGACCGAGTCGCAGCGCTACGAGATCATCGCCGGCGAGCGGCGCTGGCGTGCCGCGCAGCTCGCCGGGCTCACCGAGATACCCGCGATCGTGCGCCGCGTGCCGGACGAGGCCGCGGTCGCGATGTCGCTGATCGAGAACATCCAGCGCGAGAACCTGAACCCGCTCGAGGAAGCGCGCGCGCTCGAGCGGCTGGTCACGGAGTTCGACCTGACCCACCAGGAGGCGGCGGACGCCGTCGGGCGCTCGCGCGCGGCGGTATCGAACCTGCTGCGGCTGCTGGAGCTCGGCGAGGAGGTCAAGGCGCTGCTCGCCGAGCGCGCGCTCGAGATGGGCCACGGTCGCGCCCTGCTTGGCCTCGGCAACCGCCGCCAGCAGTCCGAGGTCGCGGCGCTGGTTGCCAAGAAGGGCCTCTCGGTGCGCGAGACCGAGGCGCTGGTGCGGCGTCTGACCGCGCCGGCGCGGGCGGCCGCCGAGCCCGCCGCCGCCCCCGATGCCGACGTGCGACGCCTCGAGACCGAGCTCGGCGAGAGACTCGGCGCCAGAGTCAGTTTCCGGCAGGGCGCACACGGTCGCGGCCAGCTCATCATCAGCTACTCGAGCCACGAGGAACTGGACGGGATCCTGGCTCACATCCACTGATGCCGAAGGCCTGAAAGGCAAATAAGTACAGATACTTAGCGCCGCCGGCGCCGGTATCTTCCGTTCTTGTAGCACTGCAAAAAGCCTCCTATAATGCGCGCGCTTTTGGGGATGCCGTCGCGCTTCCCGCAGCCAGAGCGCCACTTCGCGTGCGTCGGCCCTGACGCTTCGGAGCGGTTTTTTTTGCGCGCGTGAATCCGCGACCTCGGGGCCTTGAGCGAGGGCCTGCGATGTCCGCAGTGAACCACCGGGCGCGCGGCCGGCGGCTCGTGCTGCGCTACGCGGCGCTGCAGATGGCCGCGGCGGCGCTGGCAGCCGCAGTTGCGCTCGGGCTCGGCGGGCTGACCGCGGCGCGGGCGGCCCTCGCGGGCGGGCTGGTGGTCGCGCTCGGCAACGCGGTGTTCGGCTGGGTGCTGTTCCAGCCGGGGATCGCGCCGGTGCGGGTGCTCGCGCGGGCGGCGGTCGCCGGCGAGGTGCTGAAGTGGCTGTGGGTGGCGGTGGCGCTCTGGCTCGCGTTCGCGGTCGCGCACCTGCCGCCGCTGCCGCTGGTCGCAGGGCTGATCGCGGCGCAGCTCGGGTTCTGGCTGGGGCTGGCGCTCTTTAGGTGAGTCGGGGAGACGGGGTAAGCACGATGGCGGCCGAAGGCCCAGAGAACATGACGGGGTACATCACCCATCACCTCGTGCACCTGAGCTCGGGTGAAGGTTTCAGGGCTTGGCACCTCGACAGCATCTTCTTCAAGGGCGCGCTCGCCCTGCTCTTCGTCGTTGTCTTCATCGGTGTCGCGCGCCGCGCGACCTCCGGCGTGCCCGGCAAGCTCCAGTGCGCGGTCGAGATGCTGGTCGAATGGGTCGATGGTCTCGTCAAGGAGACCTTCCACGGCCGCAGCCGCCTGATCGCCCCGCTCGCGCTCACGATCTTCGTGCTGACCTTCCTGATGAACTTCATGGACATGTTGCCGGTCGACGCGCTGCCGGCGGCGGCCCACTCGGTCGGCATCGAGCACCTGAGGGTGGTGCCGACCGCGGACCTGAGCACCACCTTTGGCATGGCCATCTGCGTGTTCATCCTGATCCAGTACTACGGCATCAAGCACAAGGGCCTCGGCGGCTTCCTCGCGGAGTTCGTCACGGTGCCGTTCCACGCAGACGGCATCGTCGGCAAGATCCTGCTGGCGCCGGCGAACCTGCTGCTGCGCCTGATCGAGGAGGCCGTCCGGCCGGTGAGCCTCAGCCTGCGACTGTTCGGCAACATGTACGCCGGCGAGCTGATCTTCATCCTGATCGCCTGCATGACGCTCGGCGCGAGCCTCGACGCCGTGAGTACCTACCTGCTCGGCTTCGGCCAGATCATCGCCGGCTTCGCGTGGACCGCCTTCCACGTCCTGATCATCACGCTGCAGGCGTTCATCTTCATGATGCTGACGGTCGTCTACCTGAGCATGGCCGCCGAGCACCACTGACGACCTCACCCAACCGTTCCTGTCGATCTATTTGAATTCACGGAGAAGACCATGGCAATCGAGAACGTCCCACAAGTCGCCGAGGTGATGAGCCACACGCTCCTCGCCGCCGGTCTCCTGATCGGCCTCGGCGCGCTCGGCACCGCGATCGGCTTCGCGCTGCTCGGCGGCAAATTCCTTGAGGGCGCCGCGCGCCAGCCCGAGCTCGCACCGATGCTGATGACCCGCATGTTCATCGTCGCAGGCCTGCTCGATGCGGTGCCGATCATCGGCGTGGCGATCGCGTTGCTGCTGATCTTCTCGAATCCGTTCCTGGCCGCGCTGGGCGTCAAGTAATCGCCCGGCAGGCGGTGTGCGCGCCGGCCCACGGCCGGCGTCCGCCGCGTTAGTCAGGAGACAGGCATGAGCATAACGATCACGCTGATCATCCAGGGGTTCGCGCTGTTCGCGGTCGCGTGGCTGGTCATGAAGTTCGGCTGGCCGAGCATCATGGGTGCCATCGAGACGCGGCAGAAGAAGATCGCCGACGGTCTCGCGGCCGCCGATCGCGGCCAGAAGGACCTCGACGACGCGAAGGCGCAGGCGCTCGAGATCGTGCGCGAAGCCCGCACCAAGGCCGCGCAGATCGTCGAACAGGCCAATCGCCGCGGCGGCGAGGTGGTCGAGGAGGCGCGCGGCGCCGCGCTCGCCGAGGGCGAGCGGCTGATCGGGGTCGCGCGGACCGAGATCACCAACGAGACCACCAAGGCCCGTGGCGAGCTGCGCAAGGAAGTCGCGCACCTGGCACTGGTCGGGGCCTCGCAGCTCCTGCAGCGCGAGGTCGACGCCAAGGCACACGCGCAGCTGCTCGACGAGCTCGCGGCGCGGATCGCGGCGACCGGCTGACGGAGACGCCATGGCCGAGAAAGCCACCATCGCCCGACCCTACGCCCGCGCGGCCTTCGAGCATGCGCACGAGAGCCAGTCGCTCGCCGCCTGGTCGCAGCTGCTCGCCGCCGGCGCGGCGGTCGCGGCGACGCCCGGTGCCGATGCGCTGTTCGGCAACCCGCGCGTCTCGGCCGCCGAGCTCATCGAGCTGGTGGCCGGCGTCGCGACCGAGAGCGGCGCCGCGGTCGGCGCGGATGGGCGCAACTTCCTCGGCGTGCTCGCCCACGAGCACCGCCTCGCGCTCCTGCCGGAGATCGCCGCGCAGTTCGAGGCGCGGCGTGCCGAGGTCGAGAACCAGCTCGACGTCGAGATCACGAGCGCGGTCGCGCTGACGGACGCGCAGCGCGCCGCCTTCCGGGCGGCGCTCGGCAAGCGCTTCGGCCGCAACGTGCGGCTCGCCGAGCAGGTCGACCCGACCCTGGTCGGCGGCGCGGTCGTCCGCGCCGGCGACATGGTCATCGACGGCTCGCTGCGGGGGCGCCTGGCGCGGCTCGAGCAGCAGATTTCACAGCCGTGAGCGCCGCCGCGCGCACGGCCGCAAGGGCTTAGAAGGAAAGCAGCATGTCCATCAAGGCTTCCGAGATCAGCGATCTCATCAAGGCGCGCATCTCGCAGTTCGACGCCGCCGCCGAGGCGAGCAACGTCGGCACCGTGGTCAGCGTGACCGACGGCATCGTGCGCATCCACGGGCTCGCAGACGCGCGTGCCGGCGAGATGATCGAGTTCCCCGGCGACACCTTCGGCCTGGTGCTCAACCTCGAGCAGGACTCGGTCGGCGCGGTGGTGCTCGGCGACTACGAGCACATCACCGAGGGCAACGAGGTCAAGACCACCGGCCGCATCCTCGAGGTGCCGACCGGGCCCGAGCTGCTCGGCCGCGTGGTCGACGCGCTCGGCAACCCGATCGACGGCAAGGGCCCGATCAAGGCCGGCAAGCGCTCGCCGATCGAGCGCGTCGCGCCCGGCGTCATCAGCCGCCAGAGCGTCTCGCAGCCGGTGCAGACCGGCCTCAAGGCCATCGACTCGATGGTGCCGATCGGCCGCGGCCAGCGCGAGCTGATCATCGGCGACCGGCAGACCGGCAAGACCGCGGTCGCGGTCGACACGATCATCAACCAGAAGGGCACCGGCGTTAAGTGCATCTACGTCGCGATCGGCCAGAAGCAGAGCTCGATCGCCAACGTCGTCAGGAAGCTCGAGGAGCACGGCGCGATGGCCCACACCATCATCGTCGCCGCCTCGGCCTCGACGCCGGCCGCGATGCAGTACCTCGCGCCCTACTCCGGCTGCGCGATGGGCGAGTACTTCATGGACGAGGGCGGCGACGCCCTGATCATCTACGACGACCTGACCAAGCAGGCCTGGGCGTACCGGCAGATTTCGCTGCTGCTCAGGCGCCCGCCGGGCCGCGAGGCCTATCCGGGCGACGTGTTCTACCTGCACTCGCGCCTGCTCGAGCGTTCGGCGCGCGTCAATGCCGCGTACGTCGAGAAGGTCACCGGCGGCCGCGTCAAGGGCAAGACCGGCTCGCTGACCGGGCTGCCGATCATCGAGACGCAGGCCGGCGACGTCACGGCGTTCGTGCCGACCAACGTGATCTCGATCACCGACGGCCAGATCTTCCTCGAGACCGACCTGTTCAACTCCGGCATCCGGCCGGCGATCAACGCCGGCATCTCGGTGTCGCGCGTCGGCGGCGCCGCGCAGACCGGCATCATCAAGAAGCTCGGCGGCGGCGTGCGCCTGGCGCTCGCGCAGTACCGCGAGCTGGCGGCGTTCTCGCAGTTCGCCTCCGACCTCGACGAGGCCACCCGCAAGCAGCTCGACCGCGGCGTGCGCGTCATGGAGCTGATGAAGCAGAAGCAGTACGCGCCGATGTCGGTCGCGGAGATGGCGCTGTCGCTGTACGCCGTCAACAACGGCTTCTTCGACAAGGTGCCGAAGGAGAAGGTGGTGGCGGCCGAGGCGCAGCTGCAGGGCTTCTTCAAGACCAACGCCGGCGAGCTGACGAAGTCGATCAACGACAAGCCCGAGCTCAGCAAGGAAGTCGAGGCGGCGCTGAAGAAGGTCTGCGAGGACTTCTTCGCGACGGCGAGCTTCTAGGCAGCGCGTCATGGCCGGCACCAAAGAAATCCGCACCAAGATCGCGAGCATCAAGAGCACGCAGAAGATCACCAAGGCCATGGAGATGGTCGCGGCGAGCAAGCGGCGCAAGAGCCAGGACCGCATGCAGGCGGCGCGGCCCTACGCCGAGAAGATCCGCACCGTGCTCGGCCACCTGCGGCTCGCGAACCCGGACTTCCGGCACCCGTACCTGCTCGAGCGCGAGGTCAAGACCGTCGGCCTCATGATCATGAGCACCGACCGCGGCCTGTGCGGCGGGCTCAACGTCAACGTCTTCAAGCAGACGCTCGCCGAGATCCGCGCCTACGAGGAGAAGGGCATCGCGGTGCGCCTGTGCCTGTTCGGCTCCAAGGCGGTGCAGTTCTTCCGGCGCCTGAAGCTGCCGGTCGCTGCGACGATCACCCAGCTCGGCGACCGGCCGCACGTCGCGAGCCTCATCGGCCCGGTCAAGGTGATGCTCGACGAGTACACCGCGGGCACCATCGACCGGCTGGTGCTGGTGCACGCCGAGTTCGTCAACACGATGACCCAGCGCCCGGTGATCCGGCAGCTGCTGCCGGCGGAGACGGTCGAGAGCGAGGAGCTGCAGGACCTGTGGGAGTACATCTACGAGCCATCGGCAGCGGAGCTGCTCGAGGGCCTGATGAGCCGCTACGTCAATTCGCAGGTCTACCACGCCGCCGTCGAGAACGTCGCCAGCGAGATGGCGGCGCGCATGGTCGCGATGAAGAGCGCGACCGACAACGCCGGCAAGCTGATCGACGAGCTGCAGCTGATCTACAACAAGGCGCGGCAGGCGGCGATCACCAAGGAAATCTCCGAGATCGTCGGCGGCGCGGCCGCCGTTTGAGAAAAGGTTCCAAGACATGAGCACGCAGAGCACCGCCGTCACCGGCAAGATCGTCCAAATCATCGGCGCCGTCATCGACGTCGAGTTCCCGCGGGAGTCGATGCCCAAGGTCTACGAGGCGCTGAAGCTCAAGGACGGCGCGCGCGAGCTGACGCTCGAGGTGCAGCAGCAGCTCGGCGACGGCATCGTGCGCTGCATCGCGATGGGCGTGTCGGAGGGCCTGAAGCGCGGCATCGCCGTGCAGGCGACCGGCAAGGGCATTTCGGTGCCGGTCGGCACCGCGACCCTCGGCCGCATCATGGACGTGCTCGGCGATCCGCAGGACGAGCGCGGGCCGGTGCAGGCGAAGGAGCACTGGGAGATCCACCGCCCGGCGCCCTCCTACGACGACCAGGCGGGCGGCCAGGACCTGCTCGAGACCGGCATCAAGGCGATCGACCTGCTGATGCCGTTCGCCAAGGGCGGCAAGATCG
>Ga0335070_10004043_pt1 | contig 17114 bp, 13 predicted proteins | sample Lox_Sample_13_FD_206722 | JGI IMG/M metagenome (GOLD analysis project Ga0335070, IMG submission 206722) | Soil microbial communities from Loxahatchee National Wildlife Refuge, Florida, United States - Lox_Sample_1.3 | ecosystem: Environmental > Terrestrial > Soil > Wetlands | place: USA... | reverse complement strand
TTTGCGGGAGACGCCAGCTGTCGCGTCCCCGCTCCATCTCGCCGGCCTTCAACAGGGAGACGATAGCCCCGGAACACGGCAGAGCGCCCTCGCCCCCAATGATGCTCTGCCCTCTCCCCTGTGATACCTGGTTACAAGAGGACTGACGCGGGAAACTTCAGGTGAGCGATTGCGGGATGGGTTTGGCGTTTATCACTGTCATGGCCTTGTCAAGACCATCGGTCAAGAGCTTGGTAATGGCCGCCGCAGCGCGAGCCACTACCCGGGGAACCTCGATCCATTGATCTTCCGACCAGGGGCTTAGCACGTATCGCTCCGCGGACTCGCCGTGACCTGGCCTGTCAATGCCGATCTTGAGCCTGACATACTGGGTGACCCCGAGAGTGTCATGGATGGAGTCCACCCCGCGATGCCCACCGGTACCCCCTCCGTGAACAAGCCGCACGCGTCCAAACTCCAAGTCCAGATCGTCCTGGATGACCACCAGATGTTCCGGCGACAGGCTGAAGTAACCCATAAGGGCCGCTACCGCCTCGCCGCTCCGGTTCATAAAGGTCTGAGGCTTGACCAGAATCACCGGGTGACCGACGATAGCACCTCGGCCCCAGAGGCTTCCGGCTCGCTTTCTCATGAGTCGAATCCCGTAATCGGTCGCGAGGTGGTCTACCACCAGAAAGCCAAGGTTGTGCCGTGTTAAGCGGTAGACTTCACCAGGATTCCCAAGCCCGACGACGAGGTACACGGGGCGCACTCCGTGAGGCGGCCGACACCGGAACAGCTACTCTTCGGTCTCTTCTGTCTCCGGAGCCGCTTCAGCCAACTCCTCTCCCTCAGCGGGGGCTGCGGGCTTCTCTTCCATTCTCTTCGGCGCAAGCACGGTGGCGATCGTCAGTCGTGGATCCGACAGCAGTTCAACACCGTCCGGGACCCGGAGGTCGGATACATGGAGCGAATGCCCCATGGTAAGGGAGCTCACGTCCAACTCGAGAGTGTCGGGAATGCGGTCCGGCAGGCACGAAATCTCCACCGATCTCACCACCTGCTGGAGCATACCGCCCGCGGCCACCCCAATGGGATCGCCGACAAGATTGATGGGGGCCTCCACGGTAATCTGCCTATCCATCGAAATTCCGAGGAAATCCACATGGAGGATGGTGCGCTTCACCGGATCCACCTGAATCTCGCGAATCATGGCCCGCTGGTTCCGCGTGGACTGGCCGTCGGTGATCGTGAGATCTATGAGGATATTCTCAGCCGACGCGGTACTCGTTGCCTTTTCGAGGTCCCCTGGGCTCACGGACAAAAGGGTGCTCTCAATATCGCGGCCATAGAGCACTGCCGGAACGAGCGATTGACTCCGCAGACTGCGAGCTGCGCCTTTTCCTAACGTCTTCCTTACCTCCGCGCTAAGCGCCACCGTATGCATGATTCCTCCTTACATGGAAGGGTAAGACAACGATGGGAGGCGTCCCGCCTGCACGCCTCCCATCGTTGTACCTTCTCTTGCGACTATCTCAATCGCGTGATCAAAATACCTCACCTTAGACAAAAAGGGAACTCACCGAATCGTTCAAGTGGGTGCGTTTAATGGCCTCGCCGAGGAGGCCAGCCACCGAGAGCACGCGAATCTTCTTGCAGGCCTTCGCCTCAGGCTTTAGCGGCACGCTGTCGGTGACGATGAGATTCTCGATGGACGAGTTCTCGATCCGCTCCACCGCTGGTTCCGAGAGGACCGCATGGGTGCAACAGGCGTTGACCGAGGCTGCGCCTTGGTCCGTTAGGGCCTTCGCCGCTTCCGTAAGAGTGCCGCCTGTATCCACCATGTCGTCGAGGATAACCGTCGGCTTCCCCTTCACGTCGCCAACAACCTGCATCGCCTTCGCCAGCCCGCTCTTCTCGCGCCGCTTGTCGATAATCGCCAACGACGCGTCTAGTCGCTTGGCAAAGGCTCTCGCCCGCTCCACGCCGCCAGCGTCGGGAGAGACGATGACGAGGTTGTCTTTGAAATGCTCACGCATATAGGCAAGCATAACCGGAGCAGCGAAGAGATTATCGACTGGGATGTTGAAGAAGCCTTGAATCTGGTTGGCGTGGAGGTCGAGAGAGATGACCCGGTGTCCTCCGGCGACAGTGATGAGATCAGCGACCAACTTGGCGCTGATGGGGACTCGAGGAGCCACCTTTCGGTCTTGCCGCGCGTAGCCATAGTAAGGCAGGACGACATTAATGCGCCATGCCGAGGCCCGCTTGAGGGCATCGATGATGATGAGAAGCTCCATCAGATTGTGATTCACCGGGGTCGACGTTGACTGGAGGACAAAGACGTCTCGCCCCCGGACGTTCTCGCCGATCTCAACCATGATCTCCCCGTCGGCAAAGGTGGAGACCAGAGCCTTACCCAACGGGATCTGGAGGTAGTCGCAGACGCTTGCTGCCAGATCCCGATTGGAGTTGCCGCAAAAGAGCTTTAGCCGGTCAAGGATCATGGGCCTCCCACCAAACGCGGAACAGACCTTTGGATCACGTGCTTCGTCCTAAGCGTTGTCGACAACCTCATCGCGCCAACTATTTCCGCCAACAGTGGGCGCCAAAAGAGACGTGATTCCCAACCGACCGCTCACCTGCTCCTGAGCGGCCTTCGCCTTACCTTCCGAGGCGAAAAGACCGACCAACGTGGGGCCGCTCCCGGTCATGGGCGCCGCCCGGGCTCCAGCTGCCAACAATGCTTGCCTGATTTCTGCGAGTTGGGGGTAGTGGCTGAAGACCAGGGGCTCGAAATCGTTGACCAGTAGAGGCAGCAAGTCCTCCAGAGTCGAGCACTGCCGGCCAAGGAGCCGCTGACGATAAGCGCTCACCTCTCCTACTATAATCGTACCGTGACCATTTAGAGTAGAACGATTCGTTATGGTTGTCAACGTCAAATGCTCATAAGCCCACCGCGTGGATACCTGAAAACCGGGGTATACCAGCACAGCCCACACTCCCGGCACAACGGCGACCGGGCTGAGGCGATCACCGATCCCCTCAGCTAGCGCCGCACCTCCCAGGAGGAAGAAGGGCACGTCCGCCCCGAGCCTGACCGCCAGACCGTGGAGGGTGTCATGCCCGAGGCGAGAGCCCAAGAGCTCGTTGACCCCTTGCAGCGTCGCCGCCGCGTCGCTGCTCCCACCGCCTAAGCCGGCGCCCACCGGAATCCGCTTGCGCAGCTCGAGCCGCACACCGGCATCGCTTCCGCATTCACGGAGAATAAGCTGGGCGGCACGGTGGACAAGATTTCCCTGATCCGTGGGCAGGTCGCTATCCGGACAGATCAACTCAATCCCGCTCGGGACCGACTCCATGCGCACTACGTCAAACAACCCAACAGGCACCATGAGGGACACGATGTCATGGTAACCGTCCGAACGGCGACCGAGGACCCTGAGTCCAAGATTGATCTTCGCCGGGGCGCGAAGAGTGACTACCCGGGCGCTACCGAGTTTTTTGGACATACCGGAGCCGGAGATCGTAGAGGATATGCTTGAGGAGGCTCTCCTCATCCTTGGTCAGGTTCCCTCGCGTCTTCTCTTCCAGCAGGACCATAAGGTCAATCGTCTGCTTTGCCAGAGGCAAATCCACCTCGTTCTTGCCGGTGCCCGGGTCCGGGTAGTCGCCGAGGTGAACCAGCGCCGAGGTGTTGAGGGAAAAGATGAACGTGGAGAAGGTGATCACCGGAAGCGGAGCCTCCCGAGGAGTCTCCCGCGAACTCTCCTGAGCCATTGTTGCCCCAGATTTGGCACCCTCCGGGGTCCGGGGCTCAGCCGACTCCGCCTTCTCGTCGGGTGGAGCCTTCTCCTTCGCCTCCCCCGCTTCCGTGAACCGTCGACGATCCTTGACTGCAAAACCCTTATCTTCCGTCTCTTCACCAACCATGGTTACTACCTCGCATATGAAATTGACCTGGTTCGGGTGCTTCCAGCCTGATCTGGGCCGCAGCCCCCATCTCGCCGTGTCCCCGTGTCGTCTCTTCACAGTTCCAAGCGCTGCACGAAGAGCACGTTCTCAAGGGCCAGCAAGTCTTTCTGCACATCCGACGGAACGGGAGTATCGGTTCGAAGGAGGATGATATTCTGCCCTGATTCGATGACCCGGCCCACATCCATGGTGGCAATATTGATCCGATGACGCCCGAGGCATGTCCCGATGGCGCCGATGGTGCCGGGCTTGTCATAATTATAAATGAGCAGGAGATGACCTTCCAGGACGGACTCGAGACGAAAGTCGTTGATGCGGACAAGGCGCGCGTCCCGTCTGCCGAAGATCGTCCCGGATACCGTATTGTCAAGCTCCGTCGTCTTCAGTCGCACGGTAATGAGATTCGTGAAGTCTTGCGCCTCGGTGCGCTTTGACTCCTTCACCTTGATGTCCCGCTCTTTCGCCAGGATCGGCGCGTTGACGAAATTCACCTCGTCACCGAGGATCGGGGTGAACACCCCCTTCAAGAGGGCAATGGTAAGCGGCGTCGTATCATACTTCACCACGTCGCCGATATAGTCAACGGCGACCTCCTGCAGCCCGCCTCGGGTGATCTGGACCACCATGCTCCCCAGCTTCTCCGCCAGGGTCAGGTAGGGGCGAAGGAGGGCCAGAGTCTCGCCGTCCACAGCGGGAAAGTTCACGGCGTTCCGGATGGTGCCGTTCCGCAGGAAATCCACGATCTGGTTGGCCACGGCCACCGCCACGTTCTCCTGCGCCTCGTCGGTCGCTGCCCCGAGATGGGGCGTGGCAACGACGTTTTCCAGGTCCAGGAGGGGGTTGTCGCCGGGAGGCTCCTTCTCGAACACGTCCAGGGCGGCCCCCGCCACGATCCCATCGTGGAGAGCCTGACAGAGGTCCCGCTCGTTCACGATCCCGCCCCTGGCGCAATTGACGATGAGCACACCCCGCTTCATCCGGGCAAAACACCCGGCGTTGATGAGATTTCTGGTCTCAGGCGTGATCGGGGTATGGACCGTGATGCAGTCTGATCGAGCCAGAAGCTCGTTCAAGGTCACCGGCTCGGCGCCGAGCCGACGTATGGCCTCGGCAGGGATGTGGGGATCGTAGGCAATGACGCTCAGCTTCAGGCCTCGCGCCCGCTCGGCCACCACCCGGCCGATCCGCCCGAACCCGATGATCCCCAGGGTCTTGTCGAAGAGCTCTCTACCTCGGAACCGCTTCTTCTCCCAACGGTGCGCCCGCATGGAAGCGACCGCCTGGGGTATGCTGCGGCTGAGGGCCATGAGCATGGCGATGGCGTGCTCGGCCGTGGCAATGACGTTGCCCTCGGGGGTGTTCATGACGACGATGCCCCGCTTGCTGGCCGCGGGAACGTCCACGTTGTCGAGGCCGATCCCCGCCCTGCCGATCACCTTGAGCCGGTCGGCGGCCTCAATGACGTCGGCGCTCACCGTGGTCCCGCTCCGGATGATCAGGGCCTCGTAGCTCTTGATGACACCCAGCAGCTCCTCGTGAGTGAGGTTGGTGTTCACGTCAACCTCGAATCCCGGCGTCTCCTCCAGTACCTGAATCCCCCTGTCGGAGAGGGGCTCGGTGACCAGGATCTTCATGCGCTCCTCCTCGCGCGCCATTCCTCTTGAGCCAGCAGCATACAGACGTTCACGAAGTACCATCATCTCCAGGAGTTGTCAACGACGGGCGGGCGGCCGTGTGCCCGTACCGTGCTCGTCTGCGCGAGGTGGGGTGGAGAGGCGTCCGGAGGAGTCAACCTGTTAGGATTACGGGGTCTTCCCGACGCTTGTACTTTTTTTCTTGACAGCCCTCCGATGTCATAGTACTTTCGCCCCAGTTCGTGTCCAGCCGCACGAATGCCATCCCTTGCGGAGAGGAGGTGGTGCGTCGGGTACCTGTCTTTCCTTAGTTTTTAGCGGGCCAGTTCAGAAACAAAAGAAACAAAGGAGATCAGAGTTCAAGACTAAGGAGGCTGTATGAAGCGATTTCTGCTTGTCTTGATCGGAGTTGCGGCAGTGGTCGCCCTGATGACCCTGCCCGCCTCCGCCGCCGACTTCAAGTTCGGCGGTATGTTCTGGACCAAGTATTACAGCACCAGCAACACGACCGACGGCTTCAACAACCACGACGACAACCTGAACGCCTTCTACACCCGGATGCGGCTCTACTTCACCGCCACCGCGAGCGAGAACCTGATGGCGGTCTTCAAGTACGAGATAGACGACGTCTGGGGTACCGGCCGGATCGGAAGCACGAGCGTCGACGGCGGCTCCCTCGCCCGGAGCGACAACAGCACCCAGCCCTCGGCGAACTCGGGCGGCGAGGTGAAGAACGCCTACATCCAGTTCAACATGCCGAACACCCCGCTCACCTTCATGGTGGGCGCGCTCCCGGCCAAGCTGGGCACCGGCCTCGCCTTCAACGACGACACGAACGGCATCGTGGCCATCGCCAAGTTCGACATGGTGAAGCTCGTCGGCGTCTACTCCCGGCTGAATTCCAACTCGCAGCCGGCCGTCACGACGCCTGTCACCACGAATAGCCTCCTCGGCAACATCACCTCCGCCTTCGAGGCTACGAACACCCCGGCCAACGTCTTCAGCGCGTCCTCCAACTGGGACCTCTGGGCCGCCTCGGCGCGCTTCAACCCCACGAAGGAGCTCTCCTTCGACCTCTCCCCGACCTGGGTGAGGACGACCTTCAAGGACGACGCACCGTTGTTCACCGGGAGCAATAACTTCAACCTCTACAACATCGTCCTCGACGCCGATTACACCACCGATCTCTTCAGCCTGTACTTCACCGGCGGCAAGAACTTCGGCAAGATCGAATCGGCCGCAGGCAACGTCGACTTCAAGGGCTTCCAGCTCGAGGGCGGCGCCACGGTGAACGTGAAGCCGGTCGTGATCGGCGTGGACGGTTACTTCAGCTCGGGCCAGAAGTGGAATACCCTTGGCGACGTGAAGAGCTACGTGACCCCGGGCATTGACGGCCGGAACACGTACAACATCGACGAGATCGTCTTCCCCGGCTGGTTCGACGACTACAGCGCGACCATCACCGGCACCTTCACCGGCATCAACGGCGCGCCTGCCTATAACCAGACCAACCTGACCTCGACCGGCCTGACCAGGACGAACCAGGGCTACGTCCCGACCAACATCTGGGCCATCGGCGCCCACGCGGACTTCAAGCCCCTCGAGAAGACCCTGGTCCAGGCGGGCGGCGCCTACCTGCAGTTCGTCGACGACGTTCCCTCGAAGACCACGACCGGCCTCCTGCCTGCCGGTGCTACTGTTGCAGCTCAGAAAGCCCAGGTACTGCAGCAGGATAAGCCGATCGGCACCTCGCTCTACCTCCGTCTGAGCCAGCAGATCGTGGACGGCCTCGAGCTCAAGGCCGCCTTCGGCTACTTGATCGCCGGCAAGGCCTTCACCCCGCAGGAGAACGACGACAACGCCTACAAGTTCGCGACCGGCCTCTTCTGGAGCTGGTAGCGAGGTCCGGCTGGCACGAACCTGACCGCAAACCCCCGGGGGAAGCCCCGGGGGTTTTTTTCTTTTTCGCCGTCCTCTCATATGGTAGGTTGGCGCGGTCGACTTGATGGGAAAGGTCCGGGTGTATGCGGCGTGAGCTTGCCGTTTGTCTGCTCCTCCTTGCGGTAACCCTCGCGGTCTACTGGCAGATCGGGGATCACCAGTTTATCCGCTATGACGACACCATTTACGTGACCGATAATCCCCACGTGAAGCGCGGGCTTGCCTGGAGCAGCGTCGTCTGGGCGTTCACGGCGACGGAGGAGGCGAACTGGCACCCCCTCACCTGGCTCTCCCACATGGCAGACTGCCAGCTTTTCGGCCTACGTCCGCGGGGGCATCACCTGACCAGCCTTTTCCTCCACCTCGCCAACGTCCTCCTGCTCTTTGTGGTGCTGAATCGGTTGACGGGTGCCCTGTGGAGATCGGCCTTCGTCTCCGCCCTCTTTGCCCTCCACCCGCTTCACGTGGAGTCGGTGGCCTGGGTGGCGGAGCGCAAGGACGTCCTGAGCACTCTCTTCTGGCTCCTTACCATGCTCGCCTATGCCCGGTATGTGGAGAAGCCGACCCGGGCCCGGTACGCGCTGACCCTTGTCGCCTTTGCCCTCGGTCTCATGGCCAAGCCGATGCTGGTCACGCTTCCCTTCGTTCTCCTGCTCCTCGACTACTGGCCCCTTGATCGAGTGGCCGCCGGCAGGAGAAGCGACGAGCCCTCCAAGCGCAGGCGCAAGAAAATCCGCCCGTCCGAGCAGCGGCTCCCCCTTTCCCGGTTGGTGCGGGAGAAGACACCCTTCTTTGTCCTCGTGGCGATTTCGAGTGTAGTGACCTTCTCCTTTCAACAAAGAGCGGGGGCGGTCGTCGATACGGAGATCTTCCCGCTCTCGTCCCGGATGGCCAACGCTCTCGTCTCCTATCTGCGCTACATCGGCAAGATGATCTGGCCGAGCGGTCTTGCGGTTCTCTACCCCCATCCGGGGACCAGCCTCCCCCTGTGGTGGGGGGCAGGGGCGGGGCTCGCACTCCTTGGCCTGTCCATCCTCGTGGTTCTGGTGCTCCGGCGGCGCCCCTACCTCGCCGTCGGCTGGCTCTGGTATGTGGGGACGCTCGTGCCCGTGATCGGACTGATTCAGGTAGGAGTTCAGGCCTACGCCGACAGGTACACCTACGTGCCCCTCATCGGCCTCTTTATTATGATCGCCTGGGGAGTTCCCGAGCTGCTGGGGGGGTGGGCGCATGCCAGAACGGTTCTCGCCGTCTCCGCGGCAACAGCCCTGGCTGCGCTCACAGCCTGTACGTGGATACAACTGGGTTACTGGAAGGACAGCCTCTCCCTCTTCTCCCACACCCTTCAGGTGACCACCAAGAACTATGTGGCCCACAATAACCTAGGGAATGCCCTGGCCGACCGGGGCAAGGTGGAGGAGGCGATCTCCCACTACGCCGAGGCGCTCCGCATTAAACCCGACCACGCGGAGGCATACAACAACTGGGGCACGGTTCTGGAGGAGCAGGGAAGATTCGAGGAAGCCGTGGACCGCTTTCGCATGGCCTTGAAGGTCAAACCCGACTACGCCGCGGCCCACTCTAACCTGGGGCTCGCCCTCGAGCGGCAAGGACGGCATGAAGAGGCGATCGCCCAGTACCTGGAGGCCCTGCGGCTCGACCCAACCTATGCCCAGGCACACAATAACCTGGCACTGGCGCTGGCCGCACGAGGGCAGCAGGACGAGGCTATGGCCCACTACGCGGAGGCACTCCGTCTCAGGCCTGACTACGCCGAGGCGCATAACAACCTCGGCCACCTCCTGGTCGGCCTAGGACGGCTGGACGAGGCGGCCATCCACTTCGCCGAGGCGGTTCGCTACAACCCTGACTACGCCAAAGCGCGCAACAACCTGGGAATCGTCTTGGTGCGGCTCGGGAGGCTGGACGAGGCGGCGGCCCAGTTTCGCGAGGCGTTGCGGATCAAACCGGATTATGGCGAGGCGCGCAACAACCTGGCGGTGGTATTGCGGGGAAAGGAGGAATCTCCCGGGAACTCCGGCAGCCGAGGAGTGCCCTACTAGCCCGCCTTTCCTTACCCCTTCGGCGGCTTCTGGGGCGCCGCGATGGGGTAGACGACGACCTTGCTCTTCCCCTCCGACCAGATGGAGGTACCGGGGCTGGTAACGAGGACGACGACGAGTTCCTGCTGGCCGTCGTTGTTCAGGTCAGCCACCTCGTAGGCTGTGGTCATCCCCTGGAAGGCGGGGGTGTGCCAGTCCTCCACCATGGTGATGCCGTTCCAGCTGAAGGAGTAGAGCTCGCTCTTCCCGAAGAAGTTGACGTTCAGGATATCCCGCCCGAAGATGCCGGCGACATTCTTGTTCGCGATCACCTCGGGCCGCCCGTCCTTGTTCAAGTCGGCAAGGACGATCGGGGCGTTGAGGAAGAACTTCTCCCGCCCCGAGTCTTTGCCTCCACGGTCAGGATCCCGCGGGAGCCCCGATATGTAGTCGAAGGAGGCGGCGAAGCGGTCATCGGCGAGCCAGAGAAGCTCTCCGTCGCTCTTGGTTATCTTGAACCTGCCGGCGTTGTCCACAAAGGCCACGTCGCGGGTCCCCGGCTCGGTTATGGGCCCCACGGCGAAGTTGTAGACGTTGGTGCCCTTCGGGAGCGAGAGCCCCTCGAGGGGCTTGTAGTCCGACCCCTCCCTGGTGAGGATGGAAATGCTCCCGGAGAAGGGCTCCTCCTTGCTGCCCCCCTGGCCCAGGAGCACCTCTCCCTTATCAGGCAGACGTGCGGCCCGAATGTGCCAGCGAATGCCCTCGGCGGTCTTGACCCAATCGCTCCCGTTCCACTCCAAGACGAAGGACGACATGACCTCCTCGCGGACCCGGCAGCTCACGTAGATCTCGGGAACCTTGTTGTGATTGAGGTCGGCCGTCGAGACCCAGAGAAAGTGCTCGTCCCTCTCACCCTTGTAGGACTTGATGAGCTGGAGCGCATTCCCGGACCGCTGGTAGATCTGGAGCTCCCGGGGCCCGATGAGGATCACCTCCTGGCTGCCGTCCCCGTTCACGTCGCCTACCGCCATGGAGGTGACGGGAAGCGACACCGTCTGGCTCTGCCAGAAGGCGCTGCTCTGGGCCACCGTTGCTGGGACGATGAAGCCCGGATTCAGCTCTGATGTCTGCGCCTGCGACTGGCCGGGGATCGTCCCCGGCACAACGAGCTTTTCCGGGTGGGCCTGGGAGAACTTGGGCTGCTCCTGCGCCGCCGTCACCACGGGCGCCCGGCCAAAGATCTTGCTGTTGATGTCCTGGGCGAAATCGTTGATCCGTGGGATGACCTCGTTCATTCCCTTGGTCTGGGCGAAGACGGCCACCGGGGCCTTGTCGCCGGTGAGATCCACCATCTGGGCGTCCATGCTGACGCTGTCGCCGAAGACGGTGAGGCTCCCGAAGAGGACATAGTCCGCGCCGAGAGCCTTCCCAACCTGCCGGGCAGCAGCCTCGTTCAGGGGACCCTGGCGGCCGGCCATGGCCTCCTTCACCAGCTGCTTCTCGATCACCTGCACCTTGCCTTCCCAGGCCAGGCGGCTCGCCAGCATGTCGAGGATCCCCTCTCTGAGATAGCTGAGGTCCTGGGCCGCATTGATCTGGAAGGGCAGTACGGCGACCTTTTTCGCTGCGGCTGGGTCGGCGGCAAAGCTCGAGCGCACAGCCAGAAGGCCTACCACGATAGCAACGCCGAAAATCCTCTTGACCCATCGTTTCATTCGTTGCATCCTTGCACGGCCCGCGCCGCAGGAATGGAAAGAGGCATGGGCGGATCCCCCGGGGTGCCCCCGCGAGCGACAGCCACCCCACGGCTGGTGACTTCGCAAGAAGTCGCCAACGCAGACGGCACAAGCTCTCCCGCCACAGGCGGGACGCGGCGCGCGAATCTTGAGGAACGAGGCGTACATAGAGATACGCTGCTGTGACGAAAGACGAAGCGCAACGCCGCAGATGGACTTTTTACGAGGCCGTCACGGCTGAGATGGGCGTTTCTACCACGATCCGCGGCTTCGGTCAAGAACGCCAGGGGAAGCCGCGGTTGCCGCCGCCGGGCGCACAAGTTTCCTCTTGGCCCTTTCCGCGTTCTGACTTACATTCTTAATTCATCAGATCAACTAGAGCCCAAGGAGGTCTCCTATGGCAGAGCTCAAAGAGATGTATCGGAGGGTGATGGACGACCACTTTCCGGACGTCATGACCATCACCTTCGGCGACCAGACCCTGCACTACCGGAAGCGGACCTGGAGGATCCCTGATGAGGAGACCGGGGTCCTCATCGAGAAAGGTCTCCGCTACGGCGAGAATCCCGGCCAGGAAGCGGCGCTTTATGAGTTGGTAGGCGGGAATGTGACCCTCGGGGGCTGCCGCTTCATCGAGCCGGGGTTCGGCCTGGTGAGCGCCATCACCGAGACCGATATGATCCAGCCGGGGAAGCACCCCGGCAAGACCAACCTGACCGACCTCGACAACGGGCTCAACATCCTCCGGTATTTGAGCAGCCGGCCAGCGGCGGTGATCCTCAAGCACAATAATCCCTGCGGCGCCGCTCATGGCACCAGTCTCGCCGACGCCTATGCCCGGGCCAATCTGGCGGACCGCATCGCCGCTTTCGGCGGCGCCGTTGTCTTCAACCAACCGGTGGACAAACCGACGGCCGAGGCGGTGAGCGCCAATTACCTCGAGGTGGTGGCCGCGCCGGACTACGAGGAGGGGACGGTCGAGATCTTGAAGCAGCGGGCCAATCTCCGTATCATCCAGATCACCCGTTTGGACCGATTGCGAGACTACCGGACCTTGCGCTTCCTGGACTTCAAGTCCCTCATCGACGGTGGCCTTATCGTCCAGCAGTCGCCGCTGAACGCCATCCTGAGAGCGGAGGATTTCAAGCCGGCCGAGACAACCTACAAGGGGAAGGCGTACCGGATCCAGCGTCCCCCGACACCGGACGAACTCAGGGATCTCCTCTTCGGTTGGAGCATCGAGCAGGGCGTGACCTCCAACTCGGTACTCTACGTTAAGGATGAGTGCACCGTGGGCATCGGCACCGGTGAGCAGGACCGGGTGGGCGTGGCTGAGATCGCCGTGTTCAAGGCCTACACCAAGTACGCCGACCGCCTCTGCTTCGAACGCCACGGCATCCCGTACAAGGAGCTGGAACTCGCCATCGCCCGGGGCACAAAAGATCGGGCCCTCCAGGATGAGATCGACGAGGCCACCCGGGCGGCCAAGGGCGGCCTCATCGGCTCGGCCATGGTGTCCGACGCCTTCTTCCCGTTCCGAGACGGGGTGGATGTGGGGCTCAAGGAGGGAGCTAAAGCTGTGGTTCAGCCCGGAGGCTCGCTCCGGGACTTCGAGGTAATCGAGGCCTGCAACGAGAGCGGCGCGACCATGGTGTTTACCGGGCAGCGGGCGTTCAAGCACTGATTCGTTCAGGACGGGATTTCTTGACGAGTGGCATGGGAGAGCAACCTATGATCATCGAACAGGTCGCCGTGGGGCAGATGGCGGTATTCTGCTACGTGGTGGGATGCGAGGAGACCCGAGAGGCGGCGGCAATCGATCCTGCGGGCGACACCGGGAGAATTCTCGCCCTCCTGAAAGAGAAGAATCTTCGGCTTACATACATCATCAACACCCACGGCCACGCCGACCACACCTGCGGCAATGAGGCCCTGGCCGCCCGAACCGGCGCGAAAACAGTGATGCATGCTGTCGACGATGACTTCTTCACATCCGCCGCAGGCCGTCGCTTGTCCGAGGCCTTCGGTCTCTGTTCGGCCGCGCCCGTGGACGTTCGGGTCAACGACGGTGACCGGCTCCCCCTCGGCCGATTGTCCCTGGAATTCATTCACACGCCCGGCCATTCCCCGGGGGCTGTGTGCGTGCGGGTGGGAAACCACCTCTTCACCGGAGACACGCTCTTTGTCGGGGCTGTCGGTCGAACCGATCTGCCGGGAGGGTCCTTTGAGGAACTCTTGAAATCAATTCAAGAGAAACTCCTTCCCCTGCCACCGGAAACCGTGGTCTGGCCGGGACACGATTACGGCGACCGACCCGTCTCGACCCTGGCCGAGGAGATGGAGGCGAATCCCTATATTACCGATTTCATTTTGAACAAGTAATCGCTGGGGATAGGGGGTCCCTGTCCGGACCACTGCGAAGGAAACTTACGGGCGGGGATAAACCCCGCGCCTATCTGCTCACAGAAAAGGGGGCGCCGGGCCACGAGTGAGGTAAATCCGTGGAACAAGTAATCTCCTATACCAGGGTGGCCTCGCCCTGGGGCACCCTGCTCCTGGCAGTATCAGAGAAGGGGGTCTGCTGCTGCGAGTTTCTTGAGGGGAAGGAGCTCAGCCGGGCGCTCGCTCACATCCACGACCGTCATCACCCGGTTCAACTCAGGGAAGATAGTCGCCCCTTGGCCGCGGCCGTCGCGGCTCTCAAGCGATACTTTTCCGGTGAGCTCAGCTACCTCCGTCATCCTGTGGACATCAAGGGAACTCCCTTTCAGCTCGAGGTCTCGGCTCGCCTTCGGGAGATTCCCCCCGGTCAGGTAACCACCTACGGGGAGATCGCCGCCCGGCTCGGAAGGCCCCGGGCGGCTCGGGCGGTGGGACAGGCTTGCGGGAGTAATCCGGTGGCGCTCTTCGTCCCTTGTCACCGCGTTGTCGCTGCCGGGGGCAAGCTCGGCGGCTTCGCCTCCGGAGTCCATGTCAAAGAGGCCCTTCTTCGCCACGAAGGCTGGCTGCGATGATGCCGCTAGCCGGAAGGGAAGGGGGTAGAACGGAAAAAGGTATCGGGCTCGTGTTTGAGATCCCGTTGCATCAGGCTGGCCACCGCGTCCCGAGGTGATCGCTTCTCGTAGAGAATACGGTACATCTCCTCGCAAATGGGGAGCTCCACTCGCTGTTTGCGGGCGAGATGGTAAACCGATCGGGTTGTTTTCACCCCTTCAGCCACCATTCTCATCTCGCCAAGGATCTCCTCCAGTTTCTTCCCCTGGCCCAGTTGAAATCCCACGGTACGATTGCGGCTTAGCTCGCCGGTGCAAGTGAGGACAAGGTCACCGACCCCCGACAAACCCAGAAAGGTGAGGGGCTGGGCTCCCAGCGTCGTCCCGAGCCTACTCATCTCCGCGAGACCGCGGGTAATGAGGGCCGCCCTGGTGTTGTGACCGAGGCCGAGGCCGTCGATGATCCCCGCCGCCAGGGCGATGATGTTCTTCAAGGCACCGCCCAACTCGACGCCGATCACGTCCGTGCTGCTATAGACCCGGAAGAATGGTGTGGCGAAAAGGCGTTGTACCTCCACCGCCACCTCCTTGCTCGTAGCGGCGACAGTGACGGCAGTAGGCACATGTCGCGCCACCTCCCGGGCAAAGCTCGGGCCGGACAGGGCGGCGTAGTCCCACGTCAGGCGCTCCGGCGTGATCTCTCGCCAGATTTCCCCCATGGTCTTCAGGGACTCGTTTTCGATACCCTTGGTGGCGCTGACAATGATCACCCGGTCCGGGAGAAGGGGAATCGCTCGGACCGCCACCTGGCGGTACACATGGGAGGGAACCGCCATCACCAGAACCCGTGTTGCCCTTACCACGTTGGCGAGATGATTTTCGGCATGCACCCGGTGGGAGAGCTGAATCCCGGGAAGATAGAGAGTATTCTCCCTGGTCTGGGCGATGGTCTTGGCGAGATCTTCCTCGTAGACCCAAAGGGAAACCGGAATCCCCTTTTCCGCCAGGAGATTGGCAAGGGCGCTGCCCCAGCCGCCGGCCCCGATCACGCCTACCGGTTCTATCTCCCTACCCTCCCTGGTCGGCTCACTCACCCGTCTCCCTCCTCAGGTTGCTGAGACAATCGAGAAACACGCGGCGACACGACGAGCCGGGGGCCAATCATTGCCGCGGGGACGCGGGGATGGCGAGACACGGCGAGGGTCGTGATATCCCCGTGTCACGACGTCTCCGTATCGGCATCTCCCCATGTCCCTGCATCAGCACGTCGCCGCCTCGTTCATAATCATGATCCCGTCTTCGAAACATCCCCGTCCGGCCCCGCTGACGGCGGTGACTCCTCCGGGCCCTCCTCTTCAGCGAGCGTCGCCATGTCTACGACCCGCTCGCCAGGCTCCATATCGATAAGGCGGACACCCTGGGTGATTCGACCGATCACCGAGATCTCACTCACGTTCATCCGAATGAGTCGCCCCCGGTCGGTGATGAGTATGATGTCGTCACCATCGGTCACCTGGCGGAACCCCACAACGGGCCCATTCCTCTGGGTTGTCCTGATCGTGAGGACGCCCTTGCCGCCCCGCCGCCGGAGGGGATATTCGCTCGTTCTCGTCCGTTTGCCGAAGCCATGCTCGGTTACCGTAAGGATGGTTGCCTCCTCGCTCACCACCTCCATACCCACAAGGGAGCTGCCGTCGACGTCCATGCCCTTCACACCGCGGGCAACTCGCCCCATGGGCCGGATCTGTTCCTCCCTGACTCGCGTGGCTTTGCCGGCCTGAGTGGTAAGCAGGAGCTGCCGGCTCCCATCGGTGAGGCGTGCCGAAATGAGTTCATCGCCGTCATCAACCCGGAGGGCGATGATTCCTCCAGTTCTGGGGTTCCCGAAAGCCATCAACTCGGTCTTTTTCACCACCCCTTTCCGGGTGGCCATGACCACATAGAGTTTGGCGCCGAAATCCTTCACCGGGAGAATGGTGGCAACGCGCTCCCCTTCCTGGAGCGGCAGCATGTTGACGATGGCCTTTCCCCGGGCCAGAGGGCCCGCGGCGGGAATCTCGTAAACCTTCAGCCAGTACACGCGCCCGAGGCTGGTGAAGAAGAGGAGAGAGTCGTGGGTAGAGGCCACGAAGAGATTCTCGACGAAGTCTTCCTCCCGGGGGCGGATGGCGGTTCTCCCCTTTCCACCGCGGTGCTGGCTCCGGTAGAGGCTGATGGGAGTCCGCTTGATGTAGCCGGCGTGAGACACCTTGACGACAACCTCCTCTTCGGCGATGTAATCTACCACCTGGAGCTCGCGAACCTCCTGGACGATCTCGGTGAGGCGTTTATCCCCGTACTTCTCCTTCAAGTCGGCAAGCTCTTGCCGCACTACCGCCATGAGGAGGGCGCTGTCCTGCAAGATACTCCGGAGCCTTGCCATCTCCTCCAGGAGCGAGCGGTGCTCCGCGATGATGCGATCGCGCTCGAGGCCTGTGAGCCGCTGGAGGCGCATGTCGAGGATCGCCTGGGCCTGCGCCTCGGAGAGAACGAACCGGGCCATCAGCCCGGCTTTGGCCTCCTTCGGACTCGCTGCGCTCTTGATCAGCTGGATAACCGCATCGAGGTTCTCGAGGGCGATCTTCAGCCCCTCGAGGATATGGGCTCGCTCCTCGGCTTGCCGGAGTTGGTATGCAGTGCGCCGAAGTACCACCGTCCTCCGGTGCTCGAGGAAGTGGCCGAGAGCCTCTTTGAGGGAGAGAACCTCGGGTCGGTTGTGAACAATGGCGAGCATGTTGATACCGAAACTCACCTCCAGCTGGGTGTGCCTGTAGA
>Ga0335070_10004042_pt1 | contig 17117 bp, 18 predicted proteins | sample Lox_Sample_13_FD_206722 | JGI IMG/M metagenome (GOLD analysis project Ga0335070, IMG submission 206722) | Soil microbial communities from Loxahatchee National Wildlife Refuge, Florida, United States - Lox_Sample_1.3 | ecosystem: Environmental > Terrestrial > Soil > Wetlands | place: USA... | reverse complement strand
TCTGGGGGAGGCCCTTGGCGGGGTCGAGGCCGTGACTTCAGATCGGCCGACGGATGCAGGCCCCGCGGTCGTCCGTGTGGCGCACATGGATGTCCGGGTGGGCACTCGCTTGCACTGACCCTGCAGCCCTTCACCCACGCCCATCACTCCTCGTACGAGGCCTGACGGCCATCCACCTCCATCAACGCTCCACGAGGTCGGGAGGCCGTACGAGCCGCCCTCCCCGACTCGGACGGGTTCGCCCGTAGACATCGGTCCCCCCAGACGCGTCTCCGTCCCCGCACTCACCAGCCTGGATAGCCCCGGACGCCGTCACACGGTCCCCGTTCTTCCGGCCCGAGGTGCGCCCAGAGGTTCTCGCCGACACGTTCAATCACGTCCCGGAGCTCGAGCTGATCCAGCCACTCTGCAGGGATGCCGCTCCGTCCGTGTAGGAGGCCGAGGAGGTTTCCGGCGATGGATCCGGTGCTGTCCGAGTCGCCGCCGTGGTTCACAGCCAGGAAGGCGCCTTCGTTGAAGTCCCGAGCAGCGGATCCGCTCTGGAGAGGAAGCCCTGACGGGGCTTGGCCAGGCCACTGCTTCGGGCGGCAGATGTTCCCGCTCTCGAAACGCCTGCAGCACGCTGGAGGGACGACCCTCGACAGGAGGGGGACTGCGCCGGACCCGGTCGATCAGAGGTGGGCGAGCGCGAACTGGGCGAGCTGCTTCTCCTTTTCGAGGATCTGATCCACCGCCACTCCTCAGACGCCTGGCATCCCGCGCCCCAGCCCCACGTCCCTACGGGCCGCTTCTCCTCTTCTGCCACTTCACCGCGACGCGGCTGCCCAGCTCGTTGTCGCGGCCTTCGTAGACTTCGCCCATTCCTCCGCACGCGACGAAGCGAAGAATGACGAAGCGCCCGGCGAGGCAGTGGCCGGTTGCCAGCCGCGGCCCGCTACCCATCGCACCCGCAGGAGAAGGAACGGTCGGTTCGTCGCCAGGCGTGTATCCAACCGTGGATTGATCCGGCCCCGCACCACGCGGATGCCTCTGCCCAGGGAACTCCTCGGTCGGCTCTCCGCCGTCTTCGAGGTCGATGGTCATCCTTCGTCCCCGCTTCTCAAACCATCACAAGTCCCTCAGGGCTTACTGACGGGTCGCGGAAAGCCGTGCTGCGCGAGTCGGCTCGGAGACCCCCCTGGGCGGCAGTGAGCATCGCGAGCCAGGCCGAGCCTTCGACTGTCGCTGCTCAGCCCGGCCAGCGGTGGAAGCCGTGGTGGACGCGACGGAGCGCCGGCCGTCGAAGGCACTCGAACGCGCCATACGTCCATCATCGGCATCATCTGCAGACGCAGAAGCCGCTCGCACACACCACATTGAATCCGGGAGGCGGCAAACAATTATCGGGGCCGCCGCCGTCGCCCAAGGCGTAGCACCAATGCCGTCCCCAAGTGGAGTCCGCTTCGCCGTTACACCCCTCGAGAATTCGCTGACCCATGGCCTCCGGCCACGCGTTATCGACACGACAAGCGTAGCCGTTCACCGAACACGTTTCCGGGTTCGCGCAGGAGAGAAGCCAGACCGAGGAGGCAGCTCCCACCAGCACCAGAGCGGCTGTGAGAGATGCACGCATTTCCAAAGAACCTCCGAGACGCTCGGGACCGGACTAAGCAGGAGACGGTCCGCCTTCTCCATCGTCGATGTCAACTTCGGGGAGCAGGACCTGGGGGTGCTTCGGCGGAAGCCGCAGTCGCTGCGTGCCCCGGCGCCTCCCCGCCCCAGCCCTCCTGCAACGTCGTTCTGCCGCTCGCGGGCTGAATGCGCGCCCCCGACATCGCGCCTAGAATCTCGGACCGAGTGACAGTAGGGCACCAGGGAACTCCCCGGGGGGCCGTGCCGATGCGCTGGCTCGCACGTCGTTGTGCTCGTCGCACACCCCAGGCGGGTTGCGAGGTGGCGGCGGTCCCTGCTCGAGCGAACAGGCACTGCATCGTTGGTGAGCCTCTGCGCACCATCGCCCCGCCCCCTCGCCGGCCCGACGTCCCAGTCCGTACCCGGCTTCCGCCGCGAAGACCCCGTTTGTTCTTCCTTGGACCCCGGCAGTAGGGTCGGGCCGTGAACGCGGCGTGGCACGAGCGGCACGTCCTGCCGGAAGGCGCGGCGCTGGAACAGCGGATCGCGTGGCATCGTGAGCACCAAAGGCGCTGCGCGTGTCGTCCGATCCCGCCGAAGGTCCTCGATGCCATGAGGCGCGACCCCGCCATCGACGTGTACCTCGCGGGCGTGAATCCCCGAAGCCGGGCAGTGCTTCAGAAGCTTCGCAAGACCATTCGCTCCCTCGTCCCCCAGGCCGAGGAGTGCATCAGCTACCGCCTGCCCGCGTTCCGCTACAGAGGCAACATCATCGCGGGCTTCTCCGCGACCGCGACGGGCTGCTCGTACTACCCCTTCAGCGGAACAACGCTGAAGACGCTCGCGGATGCCATCAAGGGCTACGGCAAGACCAAGAGTGCTCTTCACTTCGGTGCCGACAAGCCGCTGCCCGCTTCTTTGGTTCGAAGGCTGCTCCGGGCGCGCATCGCCGAGGGCCAACGCCAGTAGTAGCAGAGCCCGAGCCGCGTGGCTCGGTCACTCGCGGCGTCATCGACACGAGGATCATCGCCTCCGCCGGACGTTAGCCCAAGCGTCCCGTTCGCTGGGCTGCGCTCGGCCACCATCCTCGAGTACCTGTGTCAAGGCTCGGCCGTGGTGATCGCACCCGGTTCGGCCATGATGATCGCGTGACGAGCGCTGCCGCCGTCGGCGGCTTCGAGCGCGTCGCTGTGGCGAGGCTGGTTCGGCCAAACTGATCGCCTCCCACCCGCGTGGTTGGAGTACGTCCGATGTGGCGATCGTCGTTCCTGCGGGCAGCCAGGGCCCTCGTTCTTGATGGTCCGGAAGTACCTCGAAGGCGCCCCGGACCGGATCGAGGCACTCAAGCACCTCAAGGTCCGACCCTGATCGTCCATGGCCGCGAGGATCTCATCCAGGGTACGGTTGCGGTGGAGAACCAGGGCTTCAGCGCAGCGGCCACTTCTCCTACCTGGAACAGCCGGAGGCCGTGGAGAAGGCCATCTTCGGGTTTCTGCTCCCCTGATGATTCACCCGCGCCTTGGAGGTCATCCATGCCCCGGTGCCGTTCAGCCGTCGCCCTCTGTGCCGGCGTCCTCTGCTGCACCGCGAGCCTCGCGGCCGCCGCGCCGGAGCTGGATCGTGCCGCCCTGATGGAGCGGGCCCGCAAGGCGGGGCGCGCCTACGCCGAGGCTTTGACCGGCGCCCCGGCGGTGCCCTCGGAGCCCTATTCGTCGTATCGGGCCCGGCCCAAGGAGCTCGGCATCACGCGCTACGAGGAGCTCACGCTGCCGGTGGACGGCGGCATCGAGCTGCGGGCGTGGTTCGTTCCGGCGAAGACGGGCGGCAAGCCCAAGGGCACCGTCATCGTGCTGCACGGTTGGGGCTCGAACGTCGGCTTCGCCTTGCAGCAGTCGGCCTTCCTGCTCGACCGCGGCTACCAGCTCTACCTGCTCGACGCGCGCACCAACTCGTTCGTCGGCAACGACGGCAAGTATCGCGGGTTCTTGCGTGAAGACCTCGCCGATGTCTCGCGTGCCATCGAGGCGGTCCGCAGGCGGCCGGACGTGGACCCGGACCGCGTCGCGCTCTACGGCTTCTCGTGGGGGGGGACGAAAGCACTCCTCGCCGGGGCGGAGCACCCCGAGCTGCGCGCCGTCATCGCCGACGCCGCGTCGATCCTCGACGCCGGTGGCTCGGTGGGAGCCTTCGAAGACAAGATGCCGCCCTCGGCCCGTAAGGACCTCGGCCTGTTCGGGGAGTTCTTGTTCGCGCAGGTCAACGAGATGACGCGCCTTCTGGGGTACGCGGCGGTCTTCGACGTCGTGGGAGCCGCCGCCCGGATTGCGCCACGCCCGCTCCTCATCATCCACAGCCGCGACGACCGGATGGTTCCGTTCTACTCGGCCGAGGTGATCGCCAAGGTTGCCACGCCGACCAAGGTGCTGTTCGGCGACAAGTTCGGGCACTGCTTGGGCATGCGCAACTCACCCGACGAGTACATCGCGCCCGTCGTGGCATTCCTCGATGCATCTATGAAGTGACGGGCGGTCGGCTCGACACACCGTGGAGCAATCACTCCCGCACGCGCCCCCCGTCGAGCCACGCGGCGGCCCCGAACCCGCCCACCCACCGCACCTCCTGCACCGCGAGCACGTACGGCGAAAACCCCGGCAGCTGCAGCGCCTCGCTGTCCGGGTGCCGGGCGGTAAACGCCGCACGCGCCGCCTCCTCGTCCGCCTCCCCCAGGCGGGCGCACAACCCGACCAGCGTCGCTCGCGCCGGCTGCAGGTCCACCGAGTCGGGCTCGGTCACCAGCAGGCTGCACCGCGGGTCGGCCTCGAGGTTCTTGGTATGCGCCGCCAGCCCCGAGAGAAGCAGCAGCGGCTCCCCGGTCCTCCAGAGCGCGAACGGCACCACCGAGCCGAAAGGCGTCCCTCCATGGCGCACCGACAGCGTGGAGAGCAGCCCGTTCGGTGCCCTGCGCAACAGCGCCTTCAGCGCCTCGACCGTCTCCGACATCCCGCGCTCCTCGCCGCCATGCGGCATCCGGGTGAACTGTATAGCCACGCGACCGCTGTCGACGCTGCCCGACGGACGCCTCGCCTACCGGATGAAGCGGCCTTGCGCCTCCGGCCAGACGCACCTCGTCCTCGAACCTGTCGCCTTCCTCCGCCGCCTCTCCGCCCTCATCCCCCCGCCCAGGGCTCACCTCGTCCGGTCCCTTCACGCCCTCTGAGACTCGGCCCAGAGGGAACGGAGGGAGGTGACGAGGTCTCCGAGAGCGGCCCACGGGGCTCTGGACGGCCTCTCAAGCGCGAGGTGCCGCTCAACGCTCGAGCGCTGGCAGCGCTGGAGGCGCATCGGCACCTCAGGGGCCCGTACGTCTTCTGCCAGAAGACGGGCGAGCCATTCAGCGTCTACAACGCACCGGCGATGGCGATGGCGAGGGCCTGCCGCAGAGCCGGGCTGCGCCACGTCGGATGGCACACGTTGCGCCACACGTTCGCGAGCCACCTCGTCATGCGGGGCGTGCCGCTCAAGGCGGTGCCGGAGCTGCTCGGGCACGCGACCATCGAGATGACGATGCGCTACTCGCACCTGTCGGCAGACAGCCGGCGCGAGGCGGTCGCAGCGTTGGATTAGCAGCGGAGTGCCCAGGGCGGGATTCGAACCCGCACACCTTTCGGCGCCACCCCCTCAAGATGGTGTGTCTACCAGTTCCACCACCTGGGCTTGAAAGAGGACCGCCTACGTATCAAGGACCCCAACCGCTTTCCAGTCCCCCCGTGACGAGCCACACCGCGAGCGGTACCAGGACGTTGTCCGTTGCCCGCGGCGCCGCGGCCTCGGCCACCGCCGCCGCCACACCGGCGCCCAGCACCCGACCGACCGAGAGCGGAGCGCCGAACAGGAGCCCCGCCATCGCCGTCCCGTGCGCCGCGAGCAAGGCCACCACCAGCGACCCCTCCACGCTCTTCGTCTTCGCCCAGGGCACCCGGTAGCGGTGCTTCCCCCAGAGTCGGCCCACCAGGCCACCGAGCCCGTCGCCCAGAGCCAGAGCGAACAGCGCTGCCGCCGCGGGGAACGCAGAGTGGCCGAAGAACGCGACCGCGGTGCACGCGGCCGCCGAGAGTCCGTACAGGACCAGCCCCGACCACGCCTCGTCCTCCCCGGACACCGCGCGCTCGAACGCCCGCGCAGCGGTGATTCGTCGTGCGAGGAGCGGGACCGCGAGCAGCAGCCCGAACCCCGTCGCCGCCACCATCACCGGCGACCACGGCCCGTGCCACGCCTTCCACCCGAGAGGCCACACCCCGGCCCCCACGTGCAGCACGTCGCGCACGTACATCCGCCGCAGCCCTCGCCCCGAGAGCCATAGACAGACCCCGAGGCCTCCGGCGAACACCCCTGACCAGACGAGGACGAGCAGGCCGTCGTGCACGGCCCGGTGAGCCTCTCACGTCCTGCCGGATCGGCTCCCTACTTCTGCGCGGGAGCGCGAGCGGGCACCGTAGGCGCCGGAGCAGGCTCCGCGTCGCTCGCCTTCGGGGCCGCGGCCGGAGCCGCCGCCGGAGCCGCCGCCTTCGCCGCCACGCTGCTGGTCACCGAGCTGCGCACGCCCACGAACGAGAGCCCCAGCGACGTCAGGAAGAACAGCCCCGCGCACACCGCGGTCAGCTTGCTCAGGAACGTCACCGCCCCCCGGCCACCGAACGCCGACGTCGCCGCCCCGCCGCCGAGCGCCGCACCCATCCCCGCGTCCTTCCCCGGCTGGAGGAGGATCACGAAGATCATGAAGACGCAGAGCAGGACGTGGACGGCGGTGAAGAAGGCGACCATGGAGGACCGAGAACCCTAACCGGCCGCCGCCACGATCGCCAGGAATTCCTGGGCCTTGAGGCTCGCCCCACCGACCAGCGCCCCGTCCACGTCCGCCTGCCCGAGCAGCTCGGCCGCGTTGTCCGCCTTCACCGAGCCTCCGTAGAGGATCCGCACCACCTCACCCACCGGCCGGCCGAACAGCCGGACCAGAGACTCGCGGACGTGAGCATGGACCTCCTGCGCCTGCGCCGGCGTCGCGTTCCGCCCCGTGCCGATGGCCCAGACCGGCTCGTAGGCGAGCACCACGTGCGACATCTCCTCGACCGCCACCCCCGCCAGGCTCGCGGTCAGCTGGCCCGTGCACACCTCCAGCGTCCGCCCGCGGTCGCGCTCGGCCAGCGTCTCGCCGATGCACACCACCGGGCGCATCCCCGCGTGCAGCACCGCCCGGGCCTTCTTGCTCACCGAGGCGTCGGTCTCGCCGAAGAGCTGCCGCCGCTCGGAATGGCCGACGATGACGTGGCTGCACCCCACGGCCTTGAGCATCCCCACCGAGATCTCCCCGGTGAACGCACCCTGCGACTCCCAGTGGCAGTTCTGGGCCCCGAGCCCGATGCCGCTCCCGTCGAGCGCCCGCCCCGCCGACTCCAGCGCGGTGTACGGGGGCGCCACCATCACCTCTGCCCGCCCTCTCGGGAGGCCGTCACGGAGCTGGTCGATCAGCTCCACCGCCTCCGGACCGGTCCGGTGCATCTTCCAGTTGCCGGCCACCAGCGGCCGGCGGCGTGGCGAGGTCATGCGGCCCTCCCCGCTCAGGATTCGAGCGCCTTCACCCCGGGCAGCTCCTTCCCCTCGAGGAATTCGAGCGAGGCGCCACCACCCGTCGACACGTGCGACATCTTCTCCGCCAGCCCGAACTCGTGCACCGCCGCCGCGCTGTCCCCGCCGCCCACCACCGTGGTCGCATCGCGCAGCCCGGCGATGGTCTCGGCCACCGCCCTCGTCCCCGCGGCGAACGCCGGCACCTCGAACAACCCCATCGGTCCGTTCCAGAACACGGTGTGTGCGGGCCGCAGGTGCTCGGCGAACAGCGCCCGGGTCTTGGGCCCGATGTCGAGGCCCATCAGCTCCGGCGGCAGCGCCCGCTCCTTCACCTCACGGATGGGCGCCTTCCCAGTCGCATCGGTGCTGGCGAGGTGATCGATCGGCAGCACCACCGCCTTGCCCAGCCGGTCCGCCGCCTCGAGCGCCCGCAGTGCGACGTCCACCTTGTCCGCCTCGACCCGGCTCTTCCCCACCTCGACGCCCTGGGCCTTGAGGAAGGTGTAGGCCATCGCCCCGCCGACGATGAGCGAGCTCACCCGGGGCAGGAGATTCTCGATGACCTTGATCTTGTCCGAGACCTTCGCCCCGCCGAGCACCGCCACATAGGGCATCGACGGCGACTTCAGCAGCTTTCCGAGGAACTCGAGCTCCTTCATCATCAGGTAGCCCGCGGCCCGCTCCTTCACGAACGGCGCCATTCCGGCGGTCGACGCGTGCGCCCGGTGCGCGGTGCCGAACGCGTCCATCACCCACACGTCGGCATTCTCCGCCAGCGCCCGGGCGAAGGCCGGATCATTCGCCTCCTCCTCCTTGTGGAAGCGAAGGTTCTCCAGCAGCACCACCTGGGTGGGCGTCTGGTCCTTCACCATCTTCCGCACCCCGTCGCCCACGCAGTCGTCGGCGAGCAGCACCTCGTGCGGCTTTCCGAGGAGATCCGAGAGCACCCGCGCCGCCGGCTCGAGCGAGAGCTTCGGGTCCACGCCCTTGGGGCGCCCGAGGTGCGAGGCCACGATGAGCTTGCCGCCCATCTGCAGCACCCGCTTCAGCGTGGGGATCTCCTCGCGGATGCGCGTGTCGTCGGTCACCCTCTGCTGCTCGTCCAGCGGGACGTTGAAGTCGACCCGGACGAAGACGCGCTTCCCCGTCAGCTGCAGATCGTCGATGGAGCGGAACATGGGCTCCTCCGCTACGGGACTAGGCCTTCGACATCACGAGCTTCGTCAGGTCGACCATCCGGTTGCTGAAGCCCCACTCGTTGTCGTACCAGGCCATCACCTTGGCCAGCTCGCCGTCGATGACGAAGGTGTTGGTCCCGTCGACGATCGCCGAGTGCGGGTTGCCGTTGAAGTCCACCGAGACCGTCTGCGCCTCGCTGTACTCGAGCACGCCCTTCAGCGGACCCTCGGCCGCCTTGCGGAACGCGGCGTTGATCTCCTCCGCCGTCGCCTTCTTCCCCAGCACCACGGTCAGGTCCACCAGGCTCACGTTCGGGGTCGGCACGCGGACGCTCAGGCCGTGCATCTTGCCCTTGAGCGCCGGGAGCACGTCGCCGATCGCCTTGGCCGCCCCGGTGCTGGTGGGGATCATCGACAGGGCCGCCGCCCGAGCCCGCCGCAAGTCCTTGTGCGTGAGGTCCAGGATGCGCTGGTCGTTGGTGTAGCTGTGCACCGTGGTCATCAGGCCCTTCGCGATGCCGAAGGCGTCGAGCAGGACCTTCGCCGTGGGGGCGAGGCAGTTGGTGGTGCAGGAGGCCGCCGAGAGGATCTGGTGCTTGCCCGGGTCGTACGCCTGGGAGTTCACCCCGAACGCCAGGGTCACGTCCGGGCCCTTCGCCGGCGCCGAGATCAGCACCTTCTTCGCCCCCGCGGCCAGGTGGTGGCTTGCGCCCTCGCGGTCGGTGAACCGCCCGGTGCACTCGAGCACCAGGTCCACACCCATCGATTTCCAGGGCAGCTTGGTCGGGTCCTTCTCGGCGGTGAAGGCGATGGTCCGGCCGTCCACGGTCATCGCCTTGTCGGTCGCGGAGACCTCGCCCGGCCAGGTGCGGTGCACCGAGTCGTACTTGAAGAGGTGGGCCATGGTCGCGGGCGCGTCGAGGTCGTTGATCGCGACGAACTCGATGTTCTCCTTTCGAGCCAGCGCCGCCCGGAGGATGCAGCGCCCGATCCGACCGAATCCGTTGATCGCGACTTTCATGGTGGCCATGGTGCGGTCCTCTAGGAGAAGCGGGCCCGGAATTCAACGCTCCCAAGGGGACGCGTTGACTGCTTCCCTGCCCGGGATCGACTCTGTGCCGTTCCCGCTCCATCGATGACCGCGCCCGCCCCCGTCCCCCTCCGGAAGCCGCCCTATCCGCCCCGCCGGGGCGAGGGGTTCTGGGCATCGGCGCGGCACGCCTGGAACGGGCTGGTCCACACGGTCGTGCACCAGCCGAACATGAAGGTCCACGTGGTCTCCGCCATCCTGGTGGCGCTGGTGGGGAGCGGGCTGCCGCTGGGCCTGGCGGAGAAGGTCACGCTCATCTTCTGCGTGCTGCTGGTCTTCTTCGCCGAGATCCTCAACAGCGCGCTGGAGACGCTGGTCGACCTCGCCACCCAGGAGTTCGACGAGAAGGCCCGGGTCACCAAGGACGCCGCCGCTGCGGCGGTGCTGGTCCTCTCCATCGGATCGGCGGTCATCTTCGCTGCGCTGGTGGTGCACAACTGGGGCACGGTCGTCGCCAATGTCCCGCGCATCGAGCGTCAGGTGGCGTTCGGCCTTCCGCTGGCCGGGTGCGCGGCGCTCCTCATGCGCGATGGGCCGCGGCCATGGCTCCAGGACGCGCTGGCCTTCGCCGCGGGGATCGCGCTCGCCGCCGTGCTGGCGACCTGGACCACCAGCGTGGTGTTCAGCGCGATGACGGGGGGGCTCCTGGTCCTGGCGCTCGCCGCGGCACGGGAGCGCGGCCGGGCGCGAGCCGCCGCCGGAGCGACCGGAAACCGGGCAACAAAAAACCCCGCGGCCACGTGACGGCTGCAGGGTCACCTTCCAAGAACTGCTTCCGCTCGCCCGGGCCTCATGCCCCGGAAACCTGTCCGGAACTCTCGCGTCCGGTCGAGGGAAACCAACAGAAGCTTAACGCAGCTCCCGCCAATGTCTAGGCGGCCGGGCGACTCTCCTCGTTGGAGGTGATCGAGGGGGCGGCCGAGGGCTTGTCCCCTTCCCTGATGTCTGTGGCGACGAGGTCGATCAGCTCCGTCGCCACTGCAATCACCTGCGTCGGGGTGTAACCGCTCGAACGCAGCTGATGGAAGAACGTTCGGGCGAGGATCTTGGTGGCCTTGGCGTCGGTGCTCACGGGCTGCTGTAGGCTGCCACACCCGTGCCACGTGGGGCTAGCAGTGTAATCCGTTGAAACAATTGGAAGCGTGTGACAGACCAGGACTGCAGGGGTGCGAAGACCCCTGCGCACTGCCAACCGGGTGCGCCGGACCCCGGAGCATTGCTTCCACCCACCGTCGCCCCTAACACCACAGACTTGCCCTATCGGATTCACAACGTTCCCCTCTGGCTCGGCGAGCCGGAAGCCCTCCTCCGCCGCCGGGCCGCCGAGTCGCTGGGCGTCCGCCCCGACGACCTGGCCACCGTCCGTGCAATCCGCTCGGTGCTGGACGCCCGGAAGAAGGGCTCGCCCCGCTTCATCCACACGGTCGAGGTGACGTTCGCCGAGGGCCGCGCCCCGGCCCACCTCCCGGCCGGCGTGACCGAGACCGAGCCCGAGCCTCCCCCGCCGGCGAAGGTCCGTCCCCCGGAGCGCCGCCCCATCATCGTGGGCACGGGTCCGGCCGGCCTCTTCTGCGCGCTCGGGCTGCTGGAGCGAGGCGTCCCGTCCGTGCTCCTCGAGCGCGGCCGGGAGGTGGTGCAGCGGCGCAAGGACGTGGCCCGGCTGATGCGCGACGGGAGCCTCGACCCCGAGAGCAACATGAACTTTGGCGAGGGCGGCGCGGGTGCGTACACCGACGGAAAGCTCAGCACCCGCATCAACCACCCGCTGGTCCGCAAGGTCATCGAGACCTTCGCCCGCTACGGCGCGCCCGAGCGGATCCTGGTCGACGGCAAGCCGCACATCGGCTCGGACCTCCTTCCCTTCGCCGTCGCCCGGCTCCGCGAGGAGCTGATCGCCGGCGGCTGCGAGGTCCGCTTCGAGGCCAGGGTGGACGACGTGCTCTCCACCGACCGGCACACCGCGGGCGTCGTCCTGCAGGACGGCACGCGGCTCGACGCCGACCGGGTGGTGCTCGCGCCGGGAAACAGCGCCCGGGAGCTCTTCGAGCGCTTCGCCCGGGACGGCCGCGTCGCCATCGAGGCCAAGCCCTTCGCCATCGGCTTCCGGGCCGAGCACCCGCAGGGCCTGATCGACACCATCCAGTACGGCGCGGCGTCGCAACACCCCGAGCTGCCGCCGGCCGACTACAAGCTCGCCGAGAACTTCGAGGCTGGCGGGGAGATGCGCGGGGTGTACTCGTTCTGCATGTGCCCGGGCGGAATCGTGGTCCCCACCCCGACCGAGGACGGGCTGCAGTGCACCAACGGGATGAGCAACAGCCGGCGCAACGCCCGCTACGCCAACGCCGGCATCGTGGTCTCGGTCTCTCCTGCCGACTTCGCGCGTGCCGGCTTCCACGGCCCGCTGGCCGGGCTCGAGTTCCAGCGGCACTGGGAGGGCGAGGCGTACCGGCTCGGCGGCGGTCGGTTCTTCGCCCCGGCGCAGACCATCCCCGACTACCTCGCCGGCCGGAAGGGCGCGCCGCCCGGCGGGACGAGCTACCGCCCCGGCCTCACCCACACCGATCTGAACGTGCTCTTCCCGCCCGAGCTGACACTGGCGATCAAGGCGGCCCTCCGGCGGTTCGACCAGAAGATGCGGGGCTTCGTCAGCGCCGAGGGGAAGCTCATCGGCATCGAGAGCCGCACCAGCTCGCCGGTCCGGCTGCCCCGTGACGAGACGCTGCAGTCGGTGTCGGTGCGCGGCCTCTATCCCTCGGGCGAGGGATGCGGGTATGCGGGGGGCATCGTGAGCTCCGCCATCGACGGGCTGCGCATCGCCGAGCAGATCGCGCGGGAGCTGTCGTGAGCTACCGGGTGCGCACCCCGGAGGGCGAGCTGGAGTTCGCCTCGCTCTACGAGATCTCCAACGCCCTCCGGCACGGGCTGGTCGGTGGCGAGGACGAGCTGCTCGTGCCCGGGCAGACCACCTGGATCCGGGTCGCAGAGCACTCTGCCCTGAGGGCGCAGGTCAAGCCCTCGGGGGGGCTTCGGCCGGGCGGCGTCCTCGGTGGGCTCGAGCTCGGGGCGACGCTGGCCTCGGCGCTGGTGGCGGTCACCGGCATCTTCTCCGGCTGGAGCTACTGGGTGGTGGGGGGCGCGCTCCTGGTCGCGGTGTGGCTGTCGACCCGGCTGGCCCTGCGTGCGACGCGGGTCCGCTCGTCGAACCGGGTAGACTCCCGGCGTCGATGAGCCGCCGTCTCCTCCGCTCCACCGCCCTCGCCGTCGTGCTGCACGCCGCGGCGGCGAGCGCCGACGACGTGTACGTCTGGACCGATTCCTCGGGCGAGGCGCACTACACCAACGACGTCGCCAGCATCCCGGAGAGGGCCCGGCGCACCGCCCGGAAGCTCGAGGGGCAGACCCCGGATGCGGTTGCCCCGCGGGGCGCCATCCCCGGAGTCGAGGTCGACCGGTCCACCACGAAGCCGCCGGAGCCGGACGCCCCGGAGGCCAGGAAGCCCCCGGGCGACCCGCAGCCGCCGCCCCCGCAGCCCATCGAGGAGACGCTCCAGGTTCCCCGCGAGGACCAGAAGCTCAGCGAGGAGCAGTGGCGGACGATGTTCCGCAAGGCCAACGAGAGGGTGACACGGGCCGAGCGCAAGACGCAGCGGACCCGCGAGGCGCTGGCCAAGCTCCCGGGACAGGACCTCACCTCCTACGACGTCGCGGGCAACGTGGTGGTCGACAGCCGGTACCAGTCCCTCAAGGTCCAGCTCGAGGAGGACGAGTTCCAGCTGGGCGCCGCGCGGGAGGAGCTGCACGACCTCGAGCGCGCCGCGGCCCGCGAGGCCATCCCGCTCGAGTGGCGCCGCTGACCAACCCGTGAATGCGGCGGGCCCGGCGGCGGACTCGCGGATCCTCTCCGTCGCTCCGCGCGCGGACGCCCTGAACCTAGGTCCAGAGCCCGCGCGGCGGACGGGTGGTCCAGTCGCGCCGCGGCCGGGGCAACTGTTCCTTCTTCAGGAACACCGCCAGCGCCATCCCCACCACGAAGCCGCCCACGTGCGCCCACCAGGCGACTCCGGATGCCGCCGCGCCCGCCCCCGGCGAGAGCGAGGCGGTCCCGTTCAGCAGCTGGGAGACGAACCACAGCCCAAGGAAGACGACCGCCGGCAGCTCGATGGTGAAGACGAAGAAGACCAGCCCCAGCACCCGAGCTCCCGGGTAGAGGACGAGGTAGGCACCGAGCACGCCGGCGATCGCGCCCGAGGCGCCCAGGGCAGGGACCTGCGAGGTGGGGAGGACCCAGCCCTGGATGAGCATCGAGCAGGCGCCGCACAGCAGATAGAAGAGGAGAAACCGGAGGTGGCCGAAGCGGTCCTCGACGTTGTCGCCGAAGACCGCCAGGAACCACATGTTGCCGATGATGTGGAGCCAGCCGCCGTGCAGGAAGTTCGCGGTGACCAGCGGCACGAAGCGCCAGGGATCGAGCGGCGCCCCGCCCGCCTGCTCCCACCCGAAGAACCGCAGTGGGACGAACCCGAACACCTGGATGAAGGCGTCGAGCTGGGGGCCGAGGCTCAGCTCGTAGAGGAACACCAGCGCGTTGACCACGATGAGGCCCACCACCACCACGGGCCAGGTGCTGGATCGGACGCTGTCGCGGATCGGGAAGATCACCCGGCACCTCTCCTAACTCGCCACACCCCCGGCACGCACCTGGTCTGGTAGGGTCCGCCGTCCCGTGAGCCCGACCGACGTCAACTCCAGCGAGACAGCACCCGGCGACGAGGTGGTGCGCAAGGTGTACGTGCGCGACCTGCGCGACAAGCAGCCAATCCACACCGTGTTCAAGGTCACCCGGAAGGCGCGGGTCACCGCCCGGAGTGGAAAGAGCTTCCTCGTAGTGGGCCTCGGGGACCGGACCGGCGAGGTGGACGCTCGGGTGTTCGACCAGGTCGACGCGCTCGAGCCCGCGTTCCAGGTGGGCGACCTGGTGCTGGTGCGCGGCCACGTCACCCAGTTCCAGGGCAAACCGCAGATCCTCCTCGACCAGGTGGACCGGCTCGACCCGGAGCCGATCGATCCGGCGGAGTTCGAGGTCCCGCCGCCCCCGCCTCCACCCACCAATGCCCCGGCGGCAGCCTCGGCCCACGCCGGCGCTCCTGCCCAGCCACGGCCACCGCACGAGTCGCCCCGCTCGACGCCGGACGGGGCCCGCGCGGTGGCGCAGATCCGCGAGCTGGTGGAGCGAGTGGGCGACCCGCATGTGAAGGCGCTCCTGCTCGCCTTCCTCGACGACCCGGTGGTCGCGCAGCGGCTCCCCGCGGCCCCGGCGGCCAAGGGCATCCACCACCCCCACCGCGGCGGGCTGGCCGAGCACATCCTCTCGGTGATGCGACTGGGACAGCGCGTGGCGGACCATTACCCGGTGCTGGATCGCGACCTGGTCACCGCCGGGGCCCTGCTCCACGACATCGGCAAGGTGCACGAGCTCGCCTGGGAAGGGGGAAACACCCGCTACACCGACGAGGGCCGCCTGGTCGGGCACATCGTCCTCACTGCGCAGGCCATCCGCGAGAAGGCCGCGCGCATCCCGGGTTTCCCGCCGCTGCTCGAGGCGCACGTCACGCACGGGGTCCTCGCCCACCACGGCCACCTCGAGTACGGCTCGCCCAAGGTGCCGATGACGCTCGAGGCGCAGGTGGTCCACACCATCGACTCGCTCGACTCGCGCATCGACAGCTGGCTCGATCTCATGTCCCGGGATCCGGGCGAGACCTGGACCGAGCAGACCAAGCTCTACGACCGCCACCTCTGGAAGGGTCCCTCGCCCACCGCGCGCGGGCGCTCGCCGGTGGAGGGTCGGGGGCGGCGCGCCGAGAAGCGCAAGCGGCAACGCGGGGTGGCTCCACCCTCGCCGACGCCTGGCGCCGCCGCCGGGCCAAGGCTCAGCTTCAAGCCGCTCGAGGCCTTCACCGGGGAGACGGCCTCGCCGGCCACCCCGGCCGCTCCGTCCGACCCGGCCGCTCCGTCCGAGTCGGCCGAGACCCCTGTGTCGGAACGACCTCCGGACGGGTGAACGAAACCAGGGGGGTGGCAATTCTTCTCCCGGGCTGGATCCGGCAGAATCCCTGACATTCAGGGATGAGCCCGAAGCTCGGAGATCGCCTGGTCGCTGCGGGGCTGGTGGCGCGCGAGGCCGTGGACCAAGCGCTGGAACAGCAGCGCCTGACCGGACACCGCCTCGGCGACTCGCTCGTCGAGATGGGGCTGCTCGGTGAGGCCGCGCTCCTTCGCTTCCTCGCCACGGAGCTGAAGACCCGCTACGTCTCGGCGGAGAAGCTCGCCCGGGCGCAGATCCCCAGCGATCTGCTCGACCGGGTCCCGGTCCGGCTTGCCGAGGCCCACCACTTCCTGCCGCTGGCGGTGGACGACGAGCGCCGCATCCTCTCCATTGTCGCCGCCGAGCCGCAGAACGAGAAGCTCCTGCGCGACGTGGCCTCCATCGCCGACGTCGACGAGGTCTATGCATACATCGCGCTGCGGAGCGTGGTGCGGGCCGGCATCCAGAAGCACTACTACGCGGACACCACCGCCTTCGCCTCGCTGACCTCGGGCCCGCGCGCGAGCCGGGCTGACCTCGCGGGAATCGCCGCCGCATACGAGTCGTCCGGGAGCAGCAAGCAGGCACCGCCGGTCCCTCTGAGGCTGCGGGGCGAGAGCAGCCAGGCCCGAACGCCGGCCGCGCGGAGCAGCCGCCCGACGACCGGCGAGAGCGGGCTCGTCGCGCCGCGCGGCTCCGTGGACCAGAACGACTACCTCGAGACGCTGAGGGTGCTGGTCGGTCAGCTCGAGCGGGGCCGCGGGGAGATGCGCGGCCACTCCGCCCAGCTGGCGCGTCAGGCCTCGCTGCTGGCGATGCGCCTGGCGCTCCCCGGCCGCGAGGTGTCCTGCGTGGCGCTGGCCGCGTTCCTCCACGACCTCGGCAAGGGAGCGGTGCACCTGACGCTGGCCGGCACCGCGCGGAACCCCGAGTGGAAGGCAGAGGCCAAGAAGCTGGCACTCGCGCCGGTGCACATGTTCGAGTCGGTGCACCTCCCGGCCCAGGTGGGCGCCACCCTGGCCCAGCTCTACGAGGCCTGGGACGGCTCGGGGACGCCACACGGCGCGCACGGCGAGGACATCGCCATCGGAGCGCGCATCCTCGCCGCGGTGGACAGCTGGCTGGACCTCACCCGGAACCCGGGAAACGCCTTCGGCAGGCTCTTCACCCGCGAGCAGGCCCTCAGCCACATGGCCGAGCAGGCCGGGAAGCTGTTCGACCCCCGGGTGGTGGAGATGCTCGAGCTGCTCCACTCCGGCGAGCTGCTGCGCCGGCGGCTGGAGAGCGACGGGCGGCAGGTGCTGGTCGCAGACCCCGAGCCTTCGCGGCGCGACGCGGTGGTGCACGCCCTGGGCAGGAAGGGGCTGGTGGTGCACGCCACCAGCACGCTGGAGGGCGCAGTGGAGGCCGCCTCCGGGTCCGACCTGTGGCTGTTCTCGGTCGCGCTCGGGCTGCCAGAGGTGGCGGACGCGGCGGTGCAGCTGCGGTCGGATCCGCGGCTCGCCGGGACGCCGCTGCTCGTGAC
>Ga0335070_10004041_pt1 | contig 17119 bp, 16 predicted proteins | sample Lox_Sample_13_FD_206722 | JGI IMG/M metagenome (GOLD analysis project Ga0335070, IMG submission 206722) | Soil microbial communities from Loxahatchee National Wildlife Refuge, Florida, United States - Lox_Sample_1.3 | ecosystem: Environmental > Terrestrial > Soil > Wetlands | place: USA... | reverse complement strand
CTGCTGGTTTTCTGCTACCTGATTGTACCCTCAGTGGGAGCAATGTTGTTCGCCGATCACGTCGGCCGCAGATTGGCCATCGGCTGGACCATGGGCACGCTGGTCTCCGCCCTGGGTGTCTATTTTTCGGTTCTGCTGGATTTGCCCACGGGTGCCACCATCGTGTGTACCTTCGGCGCGGTGCTGGTGGTCATGTTTTTTATCCATATGTTCTTTTTCCATGGTCCCCGGGCGCACGCTCTGGAAGGGGCCGTCTCTGCTGGAAGGGCAAGAGAAGCGGCGGTAGCACAAACACGCCACTAGCAGACGGGGTTATCTAAGAACGATGTTGCACAGCATTTCGAAGCGGCTGCGCGGTCCCGGATTACCCAGTTCACCTCCCGCCTATTACTTTAGTGCTACGACTATGGCACGTTCGTGGATTGACCTCATGGCCACAGGTTGCTAGGTTGAACTCGTACCGTCCGAGTTGAAGCGGACTCCCCAAGGTGCCGATGAAGCATCTGTACAGAACCTGGGGTGGCCTATGCGGTTGATGCATCTTTGCTATGCGGCGTTGGGGTTCGCGGTGGCTCGCTGGTTTTTCAAGCGGCAACCCATGCCGGTGGCAGATCCGGTAGTACGCTTCCGTTCCTCTGGCCTGTTGTAGAGGCTGCGCCATAGCTGGGCGTGCGGCGCTCCGTTGCTTGCTGCTTCGTTCCCGCACGCCCAACCTCCTTGCCTCCGTTCAAGCATCGCTCCAAGGTTCTACTACTAAGGAGTACCTGTGTAACCGCTTTTCCCTCCTGACAAGTCGTTAGAATTTCTGTGAGAGCCGGGATTTTTTGCGGCCAGAAAACCACCAAGTCTCATGAGCCTGAAACCCCGATTGGCGGTGCTTTTGCTCGTGCTCGGACTCGGTGTCCCCGTGCGTCTGGCGGCCCAAGCCGACGATATTTCTCTTGGGGATCTGGCCCGCACTCTTCGCAAGAACAAAGCGGATGCGGCTGCCGCCGCGGCGGCTGCGGCGACACCCGCCGCGCCCGCAAAGACTGTGATCGACAACGACAATCTGGCTCAGATCATGGAAGACGTGCAGAAGCTCAAGGCCCGAGAAACGATGGCCTACTCGTTCGACAACACGGGAAGAACCTTTCAGGTGTCCTCGCCCGATGTGACTTGCAGTCTTTCCTTCAACGCCAACGCTACTGCGTTGCTAGCAGATCCCTTCGTGGCGCGCAATCTGCCTGCTACCGAACTAGGGAAGCTCGAAGGCCCGGCCACGATCCAAGGCGATATGCTGCAAGTATCCGTGCACAACGGGAGCGGCTGGAGCCTGCGTGAAATTACGGTGATTCTGACGATCTTGCATCACGCGGATGCAAGCCCTGCGCCGGTCGCCAGCTCACCGACCACGGCGGAATATCACCAGCCCCGGCTGGTGACTGCGGCTGAGACTTCGGTGGAACCGCCGCCAGCGCAGCCGCCCGTTCTACCCCCGCCCCCATCTGAGAAACGCTCCGACTTCACCGTGCTTTATCGCCTCAAGGGCACGGCACCGCCCGCAGCAACGACGGTCTTCCAGCAGCCTCTCGACGCTCCCCTCGCCCCAGGCGACGACTGGCACTGGGCGATCGTGGAAGCCAAGGGAATCCCGCCGACGCCCGCGCTGCCGGTCGGACCACTACCGACCGGACCGCTAGCGCTCCCGCCGGCGGCCGGGCCCACAGCCAAGACTCCCGCGCAGAACGTCTTGAACCCGTCGTCAACGGCCAAGTAGTCCGCGCGCAGAAAAACTCCCGGACATGGTCGGTAGCTTTGTCGTCCGCCCGGCTGTGACTTCATCAAGTCTGCTGCGGTATGATCAACCCAATGTCTGACCTGCATCCTTTTCAAACGGACGACCCACGGCTGCAGCCTATCCATGACAAGGTCATGGCAGGGGAACGTCTGAACGCCGACGACGCTCTCGTACTCTATCGCACGGGCGGTGTCCTGGCCGTGGGCTGGATAGCGAATCACGTTCGCGAACGGATGCACGGCGACAAGACCTACTTCAACGTCAATCGCCACATCAATCCCACGAATGTGTGTATCGCGGCCTGCCGGCTGTGTGCCTTTGGGCGCAAGAAAGACACGCCCGGCGCCTATACCATGGCGCTGGACGAGGCTTTTGAGATTGCGGCTTCCGGGTACACCGAGGTGGTCACCGAATTCCACATCGTTGGCGGCCTGCATCCCGACTTACCGTTTCAATACTTCCTCGACCTGATTTCCGGGCTCAAGCAGCGTTTTCCGCAGGTTCACATGAAGGCCTTCACCATGGTGGAGGTGGCGTATCTGGCGAAGCGGGCGAAGCTGTCCATCAAAGAGACGCTGGAAAGACTGAAAAAAGCGGGCGTCGATTCGCTTCCCGGAGGCGGGGCCGAGATTTTTGCCGACCGCGTGCGCCATATCATTTGCGACCACAAGATCGACGGCGACCAGTGGCTGGAGACGGCGAAGCTGGCCCACCAGATGGGGCTGAAGTCGAATGCCACCATGCTCTATGGCCACGTGGAAAATGACGAAGACCGCGTTGACCACCTGATGAAGTTGCGGGCGCTGCAGGATGAAACCGGCGGCTTCCAGACGTTCATCCCACTGGCATTCCATCCTGACAACACGCCGCTGCAACACCTGCCGAAAACTACCGGCATGCTCGACATCAAGCAGATCGCGGTGAGCCGCCTGGTGCTCGACAACTTCCCGCACATCAAGTCTTATTGGCAGATGATGACTCCGAAGATTGCGCAGATTTCCTTGCGCTTTGGCGCCGATGATATGGACGGCACCGTGATTGAGGAGAAGATTTACCACGATGCGGGCGCCACAACGCCGCAAGGTATGCGTCGTCAGGAATTGGAACGGTTGATCCGCGCCGCCGGCCGTGTGCCCGTGGAGCGCGACACCCTATACCGCCCGGTGACCCGGACGGAGACGTCGGTGACCGTGGCGGTGTAGCGCTGCACCGCGCTCAGGATGACAGAAGAGCGGTGGAGCGGCTCTCCCTCCCTATCCGGTCCGGCAAGGAAAATTCCGATTGAACCGATTCCCGCTTGCCTATTTCCCAGAGGTGTAGAATCATCCTTAGGTAAGGACCATAGCTTCACGGGATCCGCTGCCCGTTCTCGAGGCCCGGCATGAATGTCCACATTAGCTACAAGGTCCACAAAACTCCTGACATTGAAAAAGAAGTCAACCACCAGGTGGAAAAACTGCGCCGGCGGCTGCAGGTGTTCCGCCCGGAACTCGTGCATCTGAAGGGCAACATTGAGCAGACTTCTCCCCGCGAGTGGATGATGGTCTCGCTGAACCTGCGGCTGCCTTCCGGACAAATGGCGGTTCAGACTTCTTCCGCGACGGCCGCAGCCGCGCTGAAGGCTGCCTTTGAAGACTTGCTGCAGCAGGTAAGCAAGCACAAAGACCTGTTGCGCAGCTCGCATAAGTGGCCGCGTTGGCGGCGCGGGAAGGAGACTCGGCCGGAAAAGCAAGTGCCTTTCGAGAGCACGATTGCGGCAGTGCAAACGCCGACCATCTCTTCCGACGATATTCGTACTTACGTGAACGCCAACCTGGGCCACCTGGAGCGTTTCGTGGAGCGGGAGTTATATTTCCGCGAGGCGGCAGAGCAGATTGCCCCGGAGTCGGTCACGAAAGAGGAAGTGATTGACGAAGCCATCGCTCGGGCGCTGGGTGACGGTCTGGAAAAACCGGAGCGTCTCGCCCTTGAGCCCTGGTTGTACCGGCTAGCGCTGCGGGCGATGGACGAACTGGGATCGCGCGCCGAAGAGGGCAATTCCGACGTGCCACTGGAGCAGTCGGCACGGAAGCCTAACGTGCGGGGCAGTGACGAATCGGAGCTCCAGTTTCATCAGCCCGATGAAACATTGACGGAAGAGAACGTCATTGCCGATCGAAGAGTATCTACGCCGGAGGACATCGCTTACTCGGACGAGATGGTGACCCTGGTGCAGTTCGCTTTGCAGGGGGCCAAGGCGGTGGACCGCGAGGCCTTCATCTTGCATGCCCTTGAGGGTTTCTCAGCGGAGGAGATTTGCGCCATTACGGACCGTTCGTTGGAGCAGGTACGTTTGTCGATTGCATCGGCGCGCGAACGTCTGCGACGCTCCCCGTCGATGGCCAACCGTTTCAGGGATAAGTTGTTGCAGCATACGGCTACCGACTGACCCGCGAAAACAGCATTTAGGAGTACTCGTGATGATCAGGCGCGAAGAGATCCGTGAGCTGGCTGAATTTCAGACCGAACGGGAAGGGGAGTGCGCCATTACCTTCTACTTCCAACCGCGCACCCCTCAAAACAAGTCACACCGCGAGGAGAGCATTCTGGTCAAGGATTTGGTGCGCACTGCCTTGCGGGAAACCCAGAAGAGCGGAAAAAACGGCGGTGCCCGCGCCGACCTGGAGCGCATACTCGACCTTGCCACCAAGCTGCCGGGCAGTCAGGTTCAGGCCAAAGCGGTATTCGCCTGCGGCGCTCGAAACTTGTGGCGAGAATTCGATCTGCCTCCACGTCTCCCGGGTACGCAGCTCGCCGTAAACCGGCGGTTCCATCTGAAGCCCATCGCTTTGCTGTTGGGAGCACAACCACAGCTGGCGGTTGTCCTGGTAGACGGTCACCGGGCTCGTGTATTCGATCTCCGTCTTGACGAACTCAAGGAGCGTGAAGGCATTTTTCGTCCGCAGTCCCGGCGCGGACGCGGGGACGGGTTCGGGGGCTACGATGCTGGCCATGCCGAGCGGCGCGTGCAAGACGAAGCCATGCACCACTTCAAGACAGTGGCCGATCGCCTGAAGGTTGAGATGGAGAAGGGAACCTGGGACAAGCTGATCGTAGGATGCCTCGACAGCAGTTGGCGTGAATTCGAGCCCCATCTTCATCCCAACGTAAAGCAGCGCCTGCTCGGACATTTTGCTGCTGAAGTGGCTGGCATGAGTCCTGAAGCGGTGCGGGAGAAAGCCGACCAGGTCTTGCAGGGGGCGCTCGAACGCCATCGCCATGACGTGGTTCGGGAGGCTTTGGGTCAAGCTCGCAGCCACGGCCGAGGGGTGACCGGCTTGCGGCGCGTGCTGCGTTCACTGGAACTGGGTGAAGTGCAGGCCCTGTTGATCGGGCACAACTACAACGCTCATGCCGTGGAATGCACGGCTTGCGGACGAATTGATTCGCACATGATCCCTTATTGCGCGCTGTGCGGCCGCTCTACCCGTGAATTGGAGGATGTCTGCGACGCCATCATTCCGCTCGCTATTCGTCGCGACATCGAATTGTTGTATGTTGACGACGCTGAACTGGAACAAGTGGGCAACATTGCCGCGCTGCTACGCTTCCGCACCGACAGGAGCAAGGGCGAGCAGATCGCCGCCGCATCTTAACCAGTGAGACTCGGTTCAAATGGTCCGCGCTTGCGGACCTTTTTTTGCTTGCGTCGTGGTGTCCATTCCCCGCGACCGAAGCTGCTATGCTTCTTCCGGCTGGGACCCGGCCGCCGGAGGACGCAATGCCAGTTTCCCGTCGCGATTTCTTGACCACAACTGTTGTGGGAGCGATGTCGATTGGCCTACAAGGCCAGAACCAGGAGAGCCCAGCCGCGCGGCAAGAAGAATCCAAGAACGCGAGCGGGAAGCGGCCCATCATCGTATGCGCGGGCAACGGCTTTAATTATCTCGACGAAGCTTATGCCTTCCTCAAGAACGGTGGGGACACGCTGGATACCGCCTTGAAAGTGGTGAAAGGTCCGGAAGACGACCCGAACGATACTAGTGTCGGATTTGGTGGTCTGCCCAACGAAGATGGAGTAGTAGAACTGGACGCCTGCTGCATGCACGGGCCCACCCGGCGAGCCGGGTCGGTCGGCGGCGTGCGCAACATCAAGAACGTTTCACTGGTGGCAAAGGCTGTGATGGAGCACACCGGCCACGTCATGCTGGTCGGGGATGGTGCGGAACGCTTTGCGGTTGCCATGGGCTTCCCGCGAGAAAACCTGTTGACGGAACACTCGCGCAAGGTCTGGCTGCTTTGGAAGGAATATCACTCGAGCAGTGACTGGTGGGGCCCGGGCTTGGCTGATCCGCACTGGAAAGCGCCGGCGGCGGATCAGAAGCCGCAGTCTGAGTTGTGGCGGGAGCGCCTGCGCCGGCTGGAAGAGATGGCATCAGGGATTGGTATTGATCCCGAGTTGCGTGCCCAAGCCATCCGCAAAGTGCTGTTCCCGCCGACCGGCACCATCCATTGTTCAGCGCTGAACGAGAAAGGCGAGATTTCCGGATGCACTACGACGAGCGGTCTAGCGTTCAAACTACCCGGACGTCTGGGCGATTCCCCCATCATCGGCGCCGGTTGCTTCGCCGACCAAGATGTGGGTTCAGCGGGAGCGACCGGCAGCGGGGAAGAGAACATCAAGGTTGCGGGCGCGCACACCATTATCGAGAACATGCGGCGAGGCATGTCACCCCAGGAGGCAGGCACAGACGCACTGAAACGCATCGTGCGCAACTACAACAACGATATGGACAAACTGCAGTTCATGGACATGACCTATTACATTCTGCGGAAAGACGGCACGTATGCGGGAGTGTCGCTGTGGGAAGGCTACGAGCCGGGCAAACCGCATCGCATTGCCGTCCACGACGGGAACAAACGAGCAGAGAAAACCGTGGCTCTTTTTCAAGGGGCGTCGCAGGATTTTCCGCCCGAGCCGAAGATCCCCGCCGAAGTCGTGCATCAGTCCCGATAACTCGACCGCACTTTCAAAGCTGACTACGAAGTGTAGGACTCACGATGGATCCTCAGGACCTGCAAACGGCCGTTTACGTCGGCGTGAAATAAAAACTCTGGGGAGCGGGACTGAAACGCTTTCCCTGAGTTTGTTTTCTCCGTTGGCCTGGGGTACCGTGGTCTGCGATGAAGCGGATTCTGTACCATTCGTCTCTGGCGATTGCGATTCTGGCGTGCTTGCTGTATGCAGGAGACGATCTGGTTCTTCGCTACAAGGTCAGCAAAGGCCGCGGCCTGGGATCGGTCACTGTCTATCGCTATTATTCGATCGAGAAGAAGGCCAATAAGGTCGAGTACGACTTCCTCGATTCGCAAGCGCAAACCTGCGTCCATGCTATGTTCCCGCACATGGACTACGCACCCTGCTGGTATCTACAGCGCCACACCGAGAAGCGGATCGCGATCTAGCGGGAGTCCGTCTGCCAACTTCGCCATTGCCCACGTCTCACCGATCTCGCTAATTTGCCGCAAGCCACGCATACGCAACAGCCTACGGCCCACATCCTCGTGCCACCCCCTTCATCTAATAGTTTAGAGGTGAAGAAAGTCATGAAACTGTCATGGAGGATGGCGCAAAGCTTCTTCCTGGCAGGAGTTTTATCTGCGCTGGCTTGGGGCGCAAATACAGCGCTGCCAGGAACAATCAACTACGTAGAGGGACAAGCCCAGATCGGCGATCAGTCTCTCGACGCAAAATCCATCGGCTCGGCCCAGTTACAGGCCGGCCAATCCTTAAGAACTCAAAGCGGCAAAGCGGAGGTCCTGCTTACCCCCGGTGTCTTTCTGCGGCTGGGGGACAACAGTGCCGCGGAAATGATCTCGCCACGTCTGACCAAAACGGAAGTCACTATCCAAGAAGGTGACGCCCTGGTCGAGGTCGCTGAGATACACGGGGAGAATGATCTGCGTATCCGCGAAGACGGCGCAACTGCTCTCCTTCTGAAGACCGGTATCTACAGCTTCGATGCCGCCAACAAACAAATTCGCGTGTTTGACGGAAAGGCCGAAGTTCTGGACGGCGACCGCCAGATTACGGTGAAAGGCGGGCACGAAGTCGATCTGAGTGCTCCCCTGAAGTCGCAAAAGTTCGACAAGAACGATTACAAGCAAAGCGATCTTTATCGCTGGAGCAGTCTGCGATCTTCCTACTTGGCTGAGGCCAACATCGACGCCGCGCGTACGTATTACGTAAACGGCTGGTATGGGCCTGGCTGGATCGGTGCAGGCTGGTACTGGGATCCGTGGTTCGGAGGCTACACCTTCATTCCGGCGGACGGACTCTTCTACAGCCCGTTTGGCTGGGGATTCTATTCGCCGCTGTGGGTGTACCGTGCCCCGATCTTTTACCGCACGCCGTACTATCACCACTTTGACCAAGAATACAGACCGCCAGTCGCTGTACACGCCGGCCATTTCGCTCCACGGGGCCCAGTTGGCGGGTTCCATGGATCTCCTGCTATGCGCCCGGCCCCTAGCATGGCCCAGCCGCGCGCTTACGGAGGATTCGGCGGCTTCCACGGAGGAAATTTCGGCGGACGTCGGTAACGGTCCACAACTTTCCGCTCTGCGGGGCGCAATACGCGCCCCGTTTTCTTTGTGTAGGTTACTTCTTGGGCGTGCGGTTCACTTCGGCAGCCGGTTCTGTTCTCTCTTCCAGCAGAAGACGGCGCAAGGTGCGCAGATCATTGAGCAGGCGGCCGCCGGTTTTTAGGTGTTGTTCCAGGCCGTCCAGCTTGTGCAGAACCAGTCGCAGGGCCTCCAGGCGGCGTCCCGCCTTGGATTCCTCCGCGGCAGCAATATCGGACCCGATATCTTGCTTCGCCTCGACGACGGCGTCTACCAGCATGCGCACGTATTCATGGGCGTTCTCGACGCTGTCGAACGGGGTTTCACGCGACCCTGCCACAGTACAGGAACCTCTATTGGGAAAAATCTGCCGGAGACGAAACCACTAAGCAAAGTTCTGGCGGAGAGGGAGGGATTCGAACCCCCGATACCCGTTAAGGTATGTCCGCTTTCGAGGCGGATCGTTTCAACCGCTCACGCACCTCTCCGCGACAAATTGGTCTGTCTATCGTTCGTTTTTCCGCCGCAGTTCCTCGCTTTCCCGTCAACGACCAATGACTAACGGCCGAGGACTAACGACGGCTTCTAAAGAACTCCTGGAGCACCTCGGCGCAACGTCCGGCGAGCACGCCGCCCTGGACTTCCATCCGGTGATTCAACCGGGGATGATTCAGCACCGCCATCACGGAGTGAACCGCACCAGCTTTGGGGTCGTCCGCGCCGTACACCAGGCGTTTGATGCGCGCGTGCACCATAGCACCCGCACACATGGCACACGGCTCAATTGTAGCAAACAGGTCGCAGCCGCTAAGACGATGGTTCCCAACCGTTTTGCCCGCTTCGCGCAAGGCGACGATCTCCGCGTGAGCGGTCGGATCCGCGGCAGTGAGATTCTGGTTCCAGCCGCGGCCAACGACTTTGCCCTCGCAGACCACCACGGCGCCGACCGGTACTTCTCCGGCTTCGAGCGCACGCTGCGCGGCACGGAGGGCCTCTTCCATCCAAAGCTCGTCAGGGGTGGTCATCTGCTGGTTGGCTCCACAAAGCCGACAGGGTCATTGTAGCGAGGGGCGCAGGAGGCGATGCGCATAATCTAGAACACTCAAAACACCAAGGACAGGAAGGTTCACAAAAGAAAAGGGTACGATCCTCGCACGTCGGATTTCGTCGATCGCGGTGTCGATGGTATTCTTACCGGCATATGGGGATGCCAGCTCTGCTCCGCAAGGTCCTGCTGCTCGATTTGGTTAAGGGTTTGAGTATCACGTTCCGCTACCAGGATCCTAAGGAAATCTACACCGAGCAATACCCGCTGGAGAGGCCGCAAGTGGCCGAGCGCTATCGGGGTGCGCCGCGGCTGAACGTGAATCCCGATACCAATGAGACCATGTGTATCGCCTGCGACCTGTGTGCGCTGGCCTGTCCTGAGCACCTGATCGTGGTCTCCAGCGAACGCAACGAGAAGACCCGCCGCAAGGAACTCACCACCTTTACTTACGACCTGAGCCGATGCATGTTCTGCGGACTGTGCGAGGACGCCTGTCCTACCGACGCTCTGGAGCTAACCCAGGACTTCGAGCTGGCCAACTACACCCGCGAAGGCGCCATCTGGAACCGCGAGATGCTGGAGAAGGGGCCTCAGCCCACACAGTACCGGAAATAGTCGTTTGCCAGCGGTAAAAAGCAGATTTCTTGCGGCTGAGCCAACTCGGAATGACATCTTTCTGAGAGCTGATGGCTGACAGCTAGAAGCTAGATCGCTGGTTCTTGCTGCGTCATGCAATGAATTGCGCCGAAGCCCCAGATCAGATCGCCGCAATAGATGGGAACGACTTGACGGTCAGGGAACAGCTCAGAAAGGGTATTGAGAGCAAGGCGATCATTGGGATCGTTGAAGATCGGGACCAGCACAACTCCATTGGCGATGTAGAAATTTGCGTAGCTCGCCGGCAAACGAGTTCCCTTGAAGATAACCGGCTTGGGCAGGGGAAGTTCCACGACGGTGAGCGGCCTGCCGTCCTGATCTGTGGCGGCGCGGAGACGCCGGAGATTTTCCAGCAGAGGTTTGAAATTCTTGTCCCTGGGATTAGATTCAACAACAGCAACGATGGTGTTGGGCGCAACGAATCGGGCTAGGTCGTCGACATGGCCGTGGGTGTCATCGCCAGCGATGCCGGAGCCTAGCCAGATCAGATTCGTGATCCCCAGGTAGTCGGCGAAGATCTTTTCGTAGTCTGAGCGCTTCATGCCCGGGTTGCGCTGCTGCGTTTTGCTCAGCAAACACTCCTCGGTCGTCAGCAGAGTGCCGCAGCCGTTGACATCGATAGAGCCACCTTCGAGCACGACTCGTTCTTTGCCGGACATCGGCCGGAGTTCTTCGACGCCCGCGGCTTTGGCCATGAGACTGCCAATCTTTTCGTCATGCTGCCAGTTCAAGTACTTTGCCCAGGCATTGAAGCGCCACTTGACGGCGGCAAGAGCTGCCGAGCTGCGCTCGGCTCGGACGGGTCGGAGACCCGTCCCCACACGGTCAGCGGCGACTACAAACGTGCAGCCTGAGTCGCGGGTCCAAACCCGGTTGGTGGGCCAGCGATGGAAGCGGACATTCAAACTCAAAGCATTCGCCTGAGTCAGGACCCTGCGCGCGAACTTCTCCGACGAAGAATCGTTGACGATCATTGCAACGCGTTCGTGGCGCCCGAGATGGCGAATGATTTCGGCGTACACCCAGGGGATGGGCTCGAACTTTCCCGGCCAGTCGTTGCGATAATGCGGCCAGGCCAGCCAGGTGGCAGCGTGCGGTTCCCACTCGGCGGGCATGCGACAGATGCCTGATTCCAACTTTAAAGTGTTACTTGAAGTGGTGCGCAGGCGAGATGCCATGGTGCGGGAGAATCCTCAGTCGATCATCCGGCTGGTGATGGCAGCGTAGCTGTCGATGCGGCGGTCGCGCAAGAACGGCCAGTTGCGCCGGACATCTTCCAGCGTGCGCAGATCAACGTCCCCAAGAAGGACCTCTTCCTTGTCGTGCGAAGCCTCGGCAATCACGCGGCCGAAGGGATCGCAGAAGAATGACCCTCCCCAAAATTCGAGCCCGTCTCCCTCGGCCGACTTGCCGCGGATGTTTCCGGTTTCGAAGCCGACGCGATTTACCACGGCGACATACACGCCATTCGCGATAGCGTGCGCCCGCTGGATAGTTCGCCAGGCGTCGTGCTGCGCTTCGCCGAACTCCTCTTTTTCGGCCGGATGCCATCCGATCGCCGTGGGGTAAAAGAGCACGTTCGCACCCTGCAGCGCCGTGAGGCGTGCGCCCTCGGGATACCACTGGTCCCAGCAAACCAGAGTTCCAACCTTTCCGATATTGGTATCAAAGGCGCGGAATCCGAGGTCGCCGGGAGTGAAGTAGTACTTCTCGTAATAAAGCGGATCATCGGGAATGTGCATCTTGCGATACACGCCGCGCAACCCACCGTCGGCGTCCAGAATGACAGCAGTATTGTGGTAAACGCCGCGCGCACGTTTCTCGAAAAGGGAAGCAACTAGCACGATGCGAAGCTGCTTGGCCAGTTCTGACAGTTTCGCCGTGGTCGGGCCCGGAACCGGTTCGGCCAGATCGAACAGCGAAGCATCTTCACGCTGACAGAAATACTGCGTCTGGAAAAGCTCAGGCAGGCACACTACCTGCGCGCCGCGCGCAGACGCCTGATGAACGCGGTCGATCGCGTGCTGCAGGTTCTTTTCCGGGTCGGGCGTAGCCGACATCTGCACCAGTCCGACACGAAATTTCTCTAGCGACAAAACAAAAATCCTCCCTGAGCCGACTTAGAATACCAGAGAAAAACCCCTTCCTTCGGATTGCTTCGTCTGCGAGCACGCTGCGCGGTCGCCTTAGCTAGCCGACTTCGGTGTGTTTTAGTAAAGTAAGGCAGCGCAGCACTTCGGAGGTGTGACCTTGAAGCGCAACAACCATGACGGCGCCGGAATCGAGCGCCACCTGCACAACCCGATTGAGGACCGGCTGACCCCGCTGGAGCCACTTGATCTGCGGCGGGTGCGCACGGTCGATGACCTGGTGCGCGCGATGGGAAAGACTGCTTTCACAGGCCGCCAGGTGGGCGAGGCGGCGGATGTGCTTGAGGCCATGGCTCGGGATGAAGAGTGTTTCGTAGTGATGACCCTGGCCGGAGCGATGACCGTGGCTAAGCAAGGCCTCGTCATCACAGAGCTGATCGACTGCGGCATCGTAAACGCCATTGTCTCTACCGGCGCATTGATGGCCCACGGCTTGGTCGAAGCTACTGGCCGCTCGCATTTCCGGTATAACCCTGAGGTCTCCGATGAAGAACTCTACGAGCAAGGCTATAACCGCGTGTATGACACTCTGGAACCGGAGACGAATCTCGACGATGTAGAAGAAGTGATTTCCCAAATCCTCGACGAATGGGATCACAACGAAGTCGTCTGTTCCTACAAGCTTAACCACGTGATCGGAAAGTATCTGGCAAAACACTCCGCCGAGCAGCGCGGCATTCTCAAGTCGGCGTATGAAAAAGGAGTGCCCGTGTTTGTGCCTGCGTTTTCCGACTCGGAGCTGGGCCTTGATTTTGCCCTGGGCAACCGCTTGCGGGAATCCACGGGACGACACAAGCTACGTTTTGATCCTTTTGAAGACCTCGAACACTTCGCGACGACCCTGCTGCGGCAGAAACGCCTAGGCATTCTCACCATTGGCGGCGGAGTACCGCGGAACTGGTCGCAGCAATTTGGGCCCTTCATTGAATTGCGTCATCGACGCATGGGCGAGAACGTTCCCCTGAAGCGCTACCACTACGGGGTCCGCATCTGTCCCGAACCGGTGTACTGGGGCGGGCTCTCCGGAAGTCCGTACAGCGAAGCGATCTCCTGGGGGAAGTTCGTGCCTCCGGCTGAGGGTGGCCGCTTCGGTGAGCTCTTTGTCGATGCGACTGTTGGCTTACCCTTGGTCGTTGCTGCGGTTCTGGAGCGGCTGGAAAAAGACTCGAACAACGCCGGCCACAAGACGAAGCGGGAGAAAGCGACGGCGAAGAAGTAGGTGGCCCGGGCCGCAGTATTCTTTGCCGAATGGGCCGCTTCACCGCACTCGTAAGCTCCCTCGACAACTTCAGTGTGATTTCAGGTTACTTTAGGTCCATCACCCCCACCATCTGGGCCATTCTCGCGCTCTTTCCTAAACTATTCCGGTAATTTCCCCGAAGTTCTTCGTAGCCACGCCCGGATAAGGGGGGCGCGAAATGCTAATTCCACTCCGCCACGAGAACATGTCAGCGCGTCGCTGGCCGGTGGTCACGCTGACTCTGATTGTGCTAAACGTCCTCGTTTTTTTATGCACTTATTGGTCGATTGAGCAAGACGCACCGGAATTGGGCGAGCTCAAAGCCCACATCTTGATGCTTGCCGCCATGCACCCGGAAGTGAACCTTCCTCCCCAGGTAAAGCCGTTAGTGGACAACTTCCGCAAAAGCCACCCCGACACCTGGACCGAGATTCAGCAGCCCAACCGCAGCGTCGCCGATGCCTGGGATGCAAAGATGCGGCAAACGACCGAGACCGAGGAGTTGCAAGATGAGATAAATTCGCTGGCAACTCGCTACGCCCAGCTCAAGGCTTCGTCCATCGCGGAACAGTATGCCTTTGTGCCGGCTCATCCCAGTCTCCTCACCTATCTGACCGCCAACTTTCTTCACGGTGGATGGCTGCACCTGATCGGCAATATGTGGTTCTTGTGGCTGGCAGGTTTTGTGCTTGAGGATGCCTGGGGGCGCTCCATTTATGCGGTTTTTTACCTGATCGCAGGTGCGGCGGCGTTGCAGTTCCACGCCTGGCTGAATCCGGGCAGCACCGTGCCGACACTTGGGGCCTCGGGCGCGGTAGCGGCGCTGATGGGGGCATTCCTGGTGCGCTTCCCCAAGATGAAGATTGAGATGGGCTGGGTCCTCTGGTTAATCCGAATTCGGATTTATCGCTTCAAGGCCCCGGCTTACACGCTATTGCCCCTGTGGCTGTTGATGGAAGTCTTCTACGGCTCTTTATTCGGACAGTCCAGTGGCGTCGCGCATTGGGCTCACGTGGGCGGGTTCATCTTCGGCGCGATTGCCGCTGTGGCTCTGGGTTACTCGGGACTGGAGCACAAGGCCAACAAGGCCATTGAGGAAGAGATCAGCTGGAAGGCCGATCCGGCAATTGAGCAAGCCAATGAGCTGATGGAGAAGGGTCAGCTTGATGAGGCAGCCACCGTCCTGCAGAACCATGTCTCCGGCCAGCCGGGTTCGGTGGACGCCCGCAACCTGTTGCGCCAGACTTACTGGAGGAAGAATGATGTGGACGCCTATCAGAAAGCTACAGTCGAACTCTGCGACATCCATCTGAAAGCGCGGGAGTGGGAGCAAGCCTGGCAGGATTACGACGAATTTCTCAATTCGGGCGGGGAAGTGTTGCCCGTAGTGACGTGGCTGGCACTCTGCCGTGCAGCGGAAGAACAGCATTGGTACGAACGGGCTTTGGCCGAATATCAGAAGTTGGCGGCAGCCTATCCCAAGGAGCGGCAATCGCTCACGGCGCTGATCGCAGCAGGCCGCATTTGCGTGAAACAGCTGAACCGCGCTGAGGACGGTCTGAAGTTCTATGAGGCTGCAGCCAAGTCGCCTGTGCCTCACCTCGATTGGGAGCAGAGCATCAACGCGTGCATCCGCGAAGCCAAGGCGGCTCTTTCGGGACAGAAATCCCTCTCCGCGGGCGCGTAGGCGAAGGCTCACCAAAAAAAGGCCGGTCCATGTGGACGGCCATTCCTTTTGGTGAAGGTGCTAGTCGAAGATGAAAATCGCTGCGGCGATCACCGTAGTCCATAAGCCGCGCTTGTCGCCGACGGCGGACTGGGTGACATTTGCGGTGCGCACGATCTTGTTGGATATCCGGTAAATCTCCTTCTTTTCGTCCCAGGATCGGTCGGGATCGAATTCGACATTCAACGTGGTCGCCAGCATCTCTGCGGCCAACTCTTCCGCATAATCGCCAGCGGCATCCTCAGTCTCGCCAAAGGAGTGGTGTTCGCTGAGGTACCCGTAAGCATTCCGGTCGGCGGGAATCGCCACGCCAATGCTGGAGGCCAACAGGCGATGCGGTTCGTGGGTGGAGTTCTCCGCCACCACGGCAAACACGACTTCACCGGGGTTCAAATACTTCAGGCCCTGGGAACGCGCGATCAGCTTGCACTGTGGCGGGAAGATGGATGAAACCCTGACCAGATTCTGTGCGGCGATGCCGGCGTCTCGCAACGCCAGCTCAAAGGATGTGAGACGTTCACGATGCTTGCCGACCCCCTTCGTGAAGAAAATCCGCTTGGGGACCATGTCTTTGCCCAATTCGCTACTCCTCCACGATGGCGGTCCGGGAAATTCGGCTCAAATCTAACACAGCGAATCCGGACGGCAATATGAAAATTGAGTTACTCGCAAAAAAGCGCGGCGAGGCAAGACCTGACCCGGGCCGCAAGTGGCGAGGCAAGAAATCTCGCTACGCTTACTGGGCTGGAGCCACGGAGCTCACCGCGATGGTCTCTCCGTCTGCCGTTCCGGTGACCTTGGCATTCTTGTCGGCCAGAGCGTCGAGCTTCCCCAGGAGCGTCTTGTCCTTGGTGTCGAGGGTGTACACCTTGTCCCCGACCACCAGGGCATACTTCGAGCCCTTTTCCACGCAGGCACGGAGGCAAGCAGCCGCGTCGCCCTCCATCATGTGCTTGGCGCCACACATTGAGTCGCTGACTCTGCCGGTGAAGGTCTGTGCCTTGCCAGCGGCCGAGGCCACCGACACCAACAGGAGCGTTGCCAGAGCGAGAGCGAGCAGTGAAACCAAGTTCATACAGAAGATTCGCATGGACCCACACTCTCCTTGAACTGATCAGTGGTTGGATGCGCGGGGGGAAGACCCGGTTTGAGCTGTGTTAGGGACCTCACCCCTCACTCAGCTTAGCAGACAACGAAGCAGCCGGGGTAAAGGTTGTCACGGGCCGCCAGGCGGAGGTTCAAAACGCAAGGTCACGTCCACACTCTTGTCGCGGTTCAGCGACTGGTGGACGGTCATCTTCCAGTTGGTTCCTGGCAGCAGATCGGCGCTCTCTTTGTAGAACCGTTGCGGATAGCTGGAGTCGTACGTGTCCCCGGCCCGCAGCTTCCAGTTCTCTACGAGATGGGGGGTAGTGCGGCTGTCCACGCCTTCGATATCCAGCTCTCCCATGACGTAGACCTCACCCTCTTCGACCTGAAGCTGGTAGTTGGCTGTGGCATGCTCGTCGTCCATCCGGGCAATGGGCCTGATGGAAACGGCGAGGTACCCCTTGGTGCCGTAAACGTCTTGAACCGCCTTCAGGTCTTTGTCCAACCGGACGGCGTCCACGGGCTGACCCGGACGCAGATTAAGCATGGGACCCAGCAAGTCTGCCGGGAATGCCTTGTTCCCCGACCACTCCACCGTTCCCGCTTTGTACTGCAGCCCGGGAGAGACGTTGAAAGTGACGTCCACGAGGGCCTCGACCGGGGTGCTCTGGACCACGCTGGGCTGGGCGTCTGAGAACTTGGCCTTAAGGTAGCCACGCGCCAGGTAGATAGGGAGAAAGTCCTTCTCCGCCTGCGCCCGAAGGGCGCTGCGCGAGTATTCTACTCGCGACACCTTTCTGGCTGCGGATTCCAGCGCTGGCAATTC
>Ga0335070_10004040_pt1 | contig 17119 bp, 14 predicted proteins | sample Lox_Sample_13_FD_206722 | JGI IMG/M metagenome (GOLD analysis project Ga0335070, IMG submission 206722) | Soil microbial communities from Loxahatchee National Wildlife Refuge, Florida, United States - Lox_Sample_1.3 | ecosystem: Environmental > Terrestrial > Soil > Wetlands | place: USA... | reverse complement strand
AGCTGTTTCTCCAGATGAAGGACCTGCCCAAGGCCGAGGAGCGGCTCACCGTCCTCGAAGGCGCCTGCGCGGGTTGCCAGGAATACAACGAGCTCAAGGCCAAGATCGTGGCCTATAAGCTGGCGGCGCAGGGCTGAGCAGTGCGCTGTGGTCCCCTCCCCCTTTGCGGGGGAGAGGACAGAAAACAGACATCCCCCATTTTTTCTACCCCGCCAGCGCCCTCGCGCGCTGGCGCATGCCCTTCTCGCTGAGCCCGGCGAACGGCGGCAGGACCTTGGCATCGGCGACGGCGAGGACCGCCAAGGGCTGGCTCCGGCCACGTACGGCGATCTCATGGCGTTCAGCCTCGGCAAGCTCAGTGCCGGCCAGCTCGGCGACCGCGGCCGAGACCACGAGCTGACAGGCAAACTCCTTCGTCAGCCCCTCGAGCCGGCTCGCGGTATTGACGGAATCGCCGATCGCCGTGATCGAGGTGGCGCGGCCATAGCCCATCTCGCCGACGATGACCGGCCCGACATGGATGCCGATGCCGATCCGCAGCGGCTCGGGCAGATCGTGCTGCAGCACCCGATTGACCTCCTCCAGGTTGACGGCCATCCGCCGCGCGGCCTCGAGCGCGAGACGGCAACCCTCCTCCGGATTGCCGCCGATGCCGAAGAGCGCCATCACCCCATCGCCGATGAACTTGTCGAGATGGCCGCCCGCCTGCTCGACCGCGGTGCCCATGGCGCGAAAATAGCGGTTGAGCAGGAACACCACGTCGTAAGGCAGCTTGCGTTCGGCAAAGCGCGTGAAGGCGCGCAGATCCGCGAACAGGATCGCAATTTCCTCCTCATGGCCCTGCAGATAGCCCGGTCGCGCCTGCGCGTCGCGCGGGCTCGCAGTCGGCGGCAGCATCGGCAGCACCGAGATATTCGCGCGCGGGCGAAGCTGGCAGGCGAGACGGATGCCGGGTTCGGCCGCCACGCGATCGAGCACCCGCCGTTCCTCGGCGCCGGGTTCCGGCAGCGGTCCGTCGCTCGAGAGGACCCGCACGCGGCAGGTCGAGCAGCGGCCGCGGCCGCCGCAGACGCTGGCATGGGGGATGCCGCCGATCCGGCTGGCTTCGAGTACGCTCGTGCCGGGCTGGATCACCACCTTGCGGCCGTCGGGGTAGGTCACCTGGATGGCTCGATGGCGAATGATCCAAGCCCTGAGCCAGCGCGCGAACAGCGTGGCGACCAGCAGCGCAGCGAAGAGCCAAAGCAAGCCGTCACGTATCCGATAGAGGAGCGCCACCTCCTCATCGCTGGGGAAGCGAATGACGGTCTTGGCGGCCTCCATCCAATCCGGATCCGCGGCCAGCCGCGCGACCGCCCGGCCGCCCTCGACAAATCCGAGCAAGCCCAGGACCGGCACCAGGAGCCCAGCCGCAAAGAGGTAGGGTGCCAGGCGCGGGAACCAGGGCTTCAATCGCAGCCAGAAATAGAGGCCGATGCAGCCATGGATCCATGCGATGCCGGTGACCAGCGCCTGCTTCAGCCCCTCGCTCGGCTGCCAGAGCCAGATGACGAGAAGCTCATAGGCGTAATTGTCGTTGGTCCCGAAGAGGGTCGCGTTGAGCCGCGTGCCGATCACATGGGTGACGATCAGGGGCGGCACCGCCAGACCCAGCAGCAGCTGGGCCGCCTCCCAGGGCGCCATGCGCAGCGAACGGCGCTGATAGATCGCCCAATAGGCCAACCCCTGATGGACGAGGATGGCACCATAGAGCAGCAGCGTCATCGGCCAATTGCGCCAGAGCTGCAGGAAGAAGCCGCGGCCCTCTTCCATCGCATCGAGCGAGATCAAGCCGGCGGCGTGATTGAGGTAATGGGTCAGGAGATAGGCAAAGAGCGTGAGGCCGGTGACGAGCCGGACCCGTCGCACCATGTCCTTTGCCTGCATGGGTCCTCTCGCCTCTCGGGGCCTTCGGCGCGGATGGTTTTCCCGACCCCGCAACTGTGATATTAGACGCGACCATGACTCCCTGGAAACCAGACCATTTTCTCCATCGCGTGGAATTGAACCCGCGCGCCTTGTCCGCCGACACACCCTATCCTGCGGCGCTCTTGCCGATTCTCAGCCCTGCCGGCTTCGCCGCGGCCGCGCAGGAGATCCGCGGCTGGCCCGGCTACCGGCCGACCAACCTGCTGTCCTTGCCGGGGCTCGCAGCGTCGCTGGGGCTCGGCAGCATCTGGTACAAGGACGAGGGCTCGCGTTTCGGGCTCGGCAGCTTCAAGGCGCTGGGCGGCGCCTACGCCGTCTACCGCCTGCTGGCCGCCGCGGTGAAACAGGCGACCGGCCGGGAACCGAGTTCGGCCGAGCTGATGTCGGGCGCCCATCGGGACTTTGTCGGCGCGATCACCGTCACGACCGCGACCGACGGCAATCATGGCCGGTCGGTCGCGTGGGGCGCCCAACAGTTCGGCTGCCGCTGCGTCATCTATCTCCATGCCACCGTCAGCGAGGGTCGCAGCGACGCCATTGCCCGCTATGGCGCCGAGGTCCGGCGGGTCGAGGGCAATTACGACGACGCCGTGCGGCGTGCCGCGGCCGACGCGAGCGCCAACGGATGGCGCGTCGTCTCCGACACCTCCTATGAGGGCTACATGGAGGTGCCGAAGACGGTAATGGAAGGCTACGGCTTGATCGCGATGGAGATCCTCGACGAGCTTCCGGCGGACGCGCGCCCCACGCATCTCTTCGTCCAAGGCGGCGTCGGCGGTCTTGCCGCCGCCCTGACCGCGGCCCTGTGGCAGCGCCTTGGGTTGGACCGCCCGCAAGTGGCGGTGGTCGAGCCCGATGCGGCCGACTGTCTCTTTCTGAGCGCCGTCAATGGCAAGCCCACCAAGGTCGAGGGCGACCTCGATACGCTGATGGCGGGCTTGGCCGCCGGCGAGGTCTCGCTATTGGCCTGGGACATCCTCGATCGCGGTGCCAACGCCTTCGTCACCGTCCCCGACGAGGCGGCGATCTCGGCCATGCGCGCGCTGGCGCAAGGCGTCGAAGGCGACCGGCCGGTCGTCGGCGGCGAAGCGGGCGTCGGCGGATTGGCGGGGTTGCTCGCTGTCGCCACCGACCCCAAGAGCGCCCGGATATTGTCACTGGGTCCGCTCTCCCGGGTGCTCGTCATCGGCAGCGAGGGCGATACCGATCCGGAGCTTTACGAGCGGCTGGTCGGTCTCAGCGGCGCCGAAGTGCGCGCCGCGGCGTGACAAGAAGGCGCCCCCGCCATGGATGACCTGCGGGCCCGTCGGCTGCTCGAGCGCGAAAAGCGGCGCCACGAGCGGCTCAAGATGCTGGCCGAAGGTCCGCCCAGCCCCTGCGTCGGGGTCTGCCGCATCGACGAGCGCAGCGGCTGGTGCATCGGCTGCTACCGCAATATCGACGAGATCCGCGAGTGGATGATCACGCCGCCGGCCGAGCGGCATCGGATCCTCGAGGAGCTCAAGCAACGCCGCATGTCGCAGTCGCCCGCCCAGGCGCATGGGGCAGGCGCCGGTCACGGCCATGCGACGGGCGCGAAGCCGGACGAGAAGGCCCCCATGGCTAAGCCGGTCGAGAGGGCCCCAACGGCGAAGCCGGGCGAGAGAGCCAAGTGAGCGCCCCTCTCTCCAAACGCAATGGCATGCTGATCCTGGTGCCCTTGACGCTCTGCTGGGGCGCCAACTGGCCAGCGATGTTCATCGCGCTTCAGGAGATTCCGATCTGGACCTTCCGGACCCTCTGTCTGGCTCTGGGCGGCATCGGCCTTCTCTCCATCGCGGCCGCCAACGGTGCCTCGCTGTGGATTCCCCGCCGCGAGCTGGTGCCGCTGCTGCTTTGCACGCTGGTCAACATCGTCGCCTGGCACCTGCTGTCGGCGGCAGGATTGCAACTCCTGCCGGCGGGACGTGCCTCGATCATCGCCTTCACCATGCCGCTTTGGGCGGGCCTCATCGCCTGGCCCGCGCTCGGGGAGGCGCCGACCTTGCGCAACCTGGCGGGTCTGGCGCTCGGGCTCGCGGGCATCGCGGCCCTGATCGTGCCCGAGTGGCACAATGTGGTGGCCGCTCCCTATGGCGTGCTGCTGATGATCGGTGCCGCGATCTCTTGGGCGGCGGGCACTGTCGGCTTGAAGTACTGGCGCTGGACGATGCCGACGGCGGTCGTCGCCGGCTGGCAGGTCCTGTTGGGCAGCGTGCCGATCGCAGCCGGCATGCTGATCTTCGAGCGCGGCTTCGATTTCGCCACGGTCGATCTGCGCGGCTGGCTCGCTCTCGCCTATACAGTGCTCGTGGCGATGCTGTTCTGCCACTGGGCCTGGTTCAAGGTGGTCGCGACCTTCCCGGCACAGCTCGCGGCCATCAGCACGCTCGCCATTCCGATCGTCGGCGTTGCCAGCAGCAGCCTGCTGACAGGCGAGGCGATCGGCATCGATGTCGTCATCGCGCTCGCTTGCGTGATCTCCGGTCTGGTGCTGGTGCTGTTCAGGCCGGCGAAGCGGCCGATGGCTGTGGCGGCGCGCGCGGAGGGGTGAGGCGGATCTGCATTCTTGTCCCCTCCCCCGAGGCGGGGGAGGGTCAGGGAGGGGGCAAACGTGATGTCGATGGCGGAGCAGCCCTCTCCCTCACCCTCTCCCGGAACGGGAGAGGGGATTGATCGAGACTTCGCCTCACCCGATCGGCTTGCCTTCCAGCACCGCGGCGACGTCGGCCAAGGTCGCGATGGCGAAGATATGCTCGGCCGGCAACTCGCGGCCGAGCTCCTTCTCCAATGCCTGAACCAACCTGAGATGGGCGAGGCTGTCCCAAGCTTCGAGCGTGGCGATCGAGGCGTCGGATGGGACCGCCGCCACCTCGATCTCGAGCGCCGTCGCGAGCAGCATCTTGGCGCGATCTTCCACGATCATGCTCCCGGCTTCTTGGCGGCTTTGGCGGCCGCCCGCTTGGCCTTATGCGCGGCCCACTCTTCGGGAAACAGGCCGAACATGAATTGATCGACTCGCTCGCCCGTCGGGCTGATGCGGTGGCGCTTCAAGACGGCTTCGCAGCGGAAGCCCTGGGCCTTGTAGTTGAAGACCGAGGGCACGTTGCGGGCCATGGGATTGCCCCAGATCTTGCCCACCTTGAGCCGATCGAACAGGAAATCGATGATGGCGTCGCGCGTCTCCAGGACGGCGCCCTTGCCCCAATAGGCCTTGTCGCCGATCACGACATTGGTGCTGGCGAGATTGTGCCGTCGCTCCCAGTAGCAGGAGTAAAAGCCGATCAGCCGGCCGGTCTCCTTGAGGAACACGCCGAAATGGAACGAGGTCTTGTTGTCGAAGCGGTCGATATATTTATGCAGATCCTCGATCGACATATTGCTGGGCGCGCTGTTGACGCCGCTCATGATCTCCTCGTCCCTGGTCCAGGCGAGATAGTCCTCGCAGACGTCCTGATGTTGCATCGAGCGCACGATGTAGTGTTCGGTTTCGAGACGCAACGGCTGGCCGTGGCGCCAGGCGGCGGGCGGAACGCCCGGATGCGGCCCGCCCGGCTTCGCCGCCCTGCCCGTCGGGCCGGAGGCCGGCGCCGCCGGCAGCGATTGCGGCTTGTCGCTCACCGTGTCAGCCCCTCGCAATGCTTGCGCACATTCGTCCGATTGATCTTGCCACGGTCGGTCTTGGGAATCTCCGGCAGCAGGAACCAGCGCTCGGGCACCAGCTCGCGGCGGATCCGCTCCAGGCACCAGGATCTCAGATCCGCCGGCGTTACCGTGGCGCCCTCGATGGTCCGGATCGCCGCGGCCACGACCTCGCCCGAGACCTCGTCGGCCATGGCGAAGCAACAGGCTTCGGCCACCTGCGGATGGCGTTCCAGGAAAAGGTCGATCTCGGCGGGGTTGATCTTCATGCCGGCGCGGTTGATCTCGTCCTTCTGCCGCCCGACCAGGCGCAAGGTTCCCGTTTCATCGAGCCGGCCGATGTCGCCGGTATGGAACCAGCCGGCGCGAAGCACCGGCTGGGTCAAGTCCGCCCGCTGCCAGTAGCCCTGCATCAGGCTCGGCGTTTGCAGCAGGATCTCGCCTTCGCCCTCGCCGACCAATGCCCCCTCGCCCGTCAGGATCGCCGCCTGGCCGCCCCAGAGGCGGCCGATCAGCCCGTCCTCGGGCCCGCCCTCCGCGGCCGAGGCGCCGGCGACCCAGTTGGCGGTCTCGGTGATCCCATACATGTTCACCACGCGGTCCGTGCCGCTCCAGCCCATTACCTGGCGCCAGAGATCGGCACCCAGCGGCGCCGAGCCGATATGAACGCGGGCGAGCGATCCCTTGCGCGGCGCCTTGCCGGCCTTGAGCGCGATCTTCCAGAAGCTCGGCACCGAGCTCATGAAGCTGATGGCATGATCGTCGACCAGCCGCGACAACGCCGCCGCGGTGGCGAGGCCGCCGGCACCGTGGAGATAGAGGTCGGCGCCGGCGAAGAGCGGCGTCAGGCAGTTGCCGATCAGGCCATGGCCGAAATGGGTCGGCAGCACGCAGAGCGTGCGCGCGAGATCGGCGAGGCCGATATGGGCGCGGTTGAGCGCCAGGCGCGCCAGGATCGAGCGGTAGCTGTGCGCGACGCCCTTGGGCGCGCCTGTCGTGCCTGAGGTGAAGAGCAGCAGGGCCGTGTCGTCAAGGCCGCCGCCGGCAATTCCCGGATGGAGCTGGAGCTCCGCCGCGCCGCGCTCGCGCGACAGTTCCAGAATCGGCACGGCCATGCCTTGACCGTGGGCGAAGCCTGCGACGGCCAAAATCAGCTTCGGTGCGAGAAAACCGGCAACAATCGCAAGCTCGTCGCGCGTGAGACCCGGATTGGCGCAGGCCGCGATGGCACCGGCCTGCCAGACCGCCAGCAAGTCGCAGAAGAAATCGGGTGTCCCGCCATGGGTGATGAGGGCCGCCTGCCCTGGCCCCAGGCCATGGCTGGCGAGGATCGCGGCCCGGCGCAGCATTTCGGCGCGAAGCGCCGTCCCCATCAGGGTCTTGCCGCTGACGAGGTCGGTCATGCTGCCGAACGAGATCGCCTCCAGTCGCATGATGCCGTCTTATCTCCGGGCGCCCTCTGGCGAAAGGGTGTCGCCGATGGTCGCTCCTGAAAGGTCAAGAATCCGTGACGAATTGGCAAGGCCGGCATTGGCTTGATTGGCCCCGGCGTGGCCATCCTTCAGGCCCGGTAGGCACGCGGCAGCTCCGCGGCCGGGATATGGCAGCGGACGAAATCGCCGCCCGCGATCTCGGTCAAAGGCGGCTCCTGGGCTTCGCAAATGGCCCCGATCTTGTGTGGGCAGCGGGTGTGGAAGACGCAGCCCTTCGGCGGGTTGATGGCGCTGGGGATCTCGCCCGTGAGGCGGATGCGCTCCGGCTGGCGCCCATCGAGGGTCGGAATCGCCGAGAGCAGCGCCTCGGTATAGGGGTGGTAGGGCCCGGCGAAGACCTGCTCGGCGGTGCCCACCTGCATCAGCCGGCCCAGATAGAGCACCGCGATGCGGTCGGCCAGATAGCGCACCACGCCCAGATCGTGCGAGATGAAGACGTAGCTTACGCCCTGCATGGCTTGAAGATCCGCCAGCAGATTGAGGATCGCCGCCTGCACCGAGACGTCGAGCGCCGAGGTCGGCTCGTCGCAGACGACCACTCTCGGATCGCCGGCGAAGGCTCGCGCGATGGCGACGCGCTGCTTCAGGCCGCCCGAGAGCTGGCGCGGCTTGGCGCTGAGATAGCGGTCCGCCAGCCTGACCACGCGGGTAAGCTCGAGCAGGCGCGCCATCACGTCGCCGCCCCTGATCCCGGCGAGCTTGGTGATGGCCCGCCCGATCAGTCCGCGCACGGTGTGGGAGCGGTTGAGCGCCGAGTCCGGGTTCTGGAACACGATCTGGAGCTGCTTGACCTGCTTGCTCGACCGCCCGACCAGCGCCGCCGCGAGGGCGTCGCCATCGAGGGTGATGGCGCTGCCCTTGTCCGGCGCCGTGAGCCCCAGCAGCAGGCGCGCGAGCGTGGTCTTGCCGCTGCCGGATTCGCCGACCAGGCCTAGCGTCTCGCCGGGCATCAGGTCGAGATTGACGTCGCGCAGGGCCGCCACCGCGTGGCCGCCGCTCATGAAGGTCTTGGACAGATTGCGGATGCCGAGGATGGGTTTGGCGTTGGCCGGGGCTTTGGCCGCCGTTGGCGCGTCGGCGGCCATGACGCGCGGCAGATCGGGCGCGCGCTCGGGATAGTGGCAGCGCGTCGCGCGGCCGCCCAGACCGGTCAAGGACGGCTCGGCCGCGCGGCAATGATCGTCGGCGAGCCCGCAGCGATCGGCGAAGACGCAGCCTTGCGCGATGCTGCCGGGCAAGGGCAGGAATCCCGGGATGGTATCGAGCCGGCCATGATCCTTGCGCCGGCCGCGGCGCGGCAGGCAGCGGAGGAGACCGACCGAGTAGGGGTGGCGCGGATCGTTGAAGACCGACTTGGTGGGACCCTCCTCCACCAGCTTGCCGGCATAGAGCACGCCAACCCGCTCGCACAGGCGGGCGATCACGGCGAGGTTGTGGCTGATGAAGAGGATCGAGGTGCGGAACTCGCCGCGCAGCTGCTCGACCAGATCGAGCACCTCGGCCTCGACCGTGACATCGAGGCCCGTCGTCGGCTCATCCAGGATCAGCAGCGCCGGATTGGTGGCGAGCGCCATGGCGATCGAGACGCGCTGCTGCATGCCGCCCGAGAGCTGGTGCGGGTAGCGCTCCATGACGCGGCCCGGATCGACGATGCGCACGCGCTCGAGCATCGCGATCGAGCGATCGAGCGATTCCTTGCGCGCCAAGCCGGCGAACTCGAACACCTCGGCGAGCTGATTGCCAACCTTGATCGAAGGGTTCAGCGCGCGACCGGGGTCCTGATAGACCATCGAAACCGATTTCGCGCGCAACGCCCGGAGATCGCCCGGTCCCATGGCCAGCAGATCGCGCCCGTCGACCCGGATCTTGCCGGCGGCGACCCGGCCGTTGCGCGGCAGATAGCGGACCGCGGCCAAGGCCGCCGTGGATTTGCCGCAACCGGATTCGCCCACCAGCCCGTAAGCCTCGCCGCGGCCGATGCGAAAGCTGAGGCCGCTCAAGACCTGTCGCTCGCGCCCGCGCACCTCGTAGACGACGTCGAGATCCTCGACCTCGAGCGCGTCGGCGCTCCGGGCCGGTCTCGACGCCGCACCGGCCGTGGCGATCTCAGCCATCCAGCACTCCCTGGACCGCATCGGCGATGAGATTGACGCCGACCACCAGCGAGGCGATCGCGATGGCGTCATAGAGCACGGTCCACCAATAGCCGCCCCCCACCAGCCCGTAATTGTCGGAGATGGTGAGGCCCCAGTCGGGCGAAGGCGGCTGGATGCCGAAACCCATGAAGCTCAAGGTGGCGACCGTGAAGATCGCGTAGCCGAGGCGCACGTTGAACTCGACCAGGATCGGCGGCAGGACGTTGGGCAGGATCTCCGCCAGCATGATGTAGAGGCCGCTCTCGCGCCTGAGGCGCGCGGCCGCCACATAGTCGAGCTCGCGCTCCGAGAGCACGCTCGAACGCACGGTGCGGGCGATGATGGGCGCGAAGCTGAAGGCGATCACGAACACGACCGTGGTGTTCGAGCTGCCCAGCGCGGTCAGGGCCACGAGGCCGATGAGGACCGTCGGCAGCGACAGGAGCGCATCGATGATGCGGCTCAGCACATCGTCGACCGCGCCGCGGAAATAGCCGGTCACCAGGCCCAAGAGCGTGCCGAGGATGGTGCTGAGCAGCGTCGCCAGCGGCGCCACGGTCAGGATATCGCGCGAGCCCGTGATGACGCGCGAGAAGACGTCGCGCCCCAACTGATCGGCGCCGAACCAATGATCCGCCGAGGGCGGCTCCAGCACGGCCAGGAGATCGGTCTCCAGCGGGTCGTAAGGAACAATGAGGTCGCCGAAGATCGCGCAGAAAACCCAGAAGCCAAGGATCAGCGCACCCACCAGGAAGGTCGGCGAACGCAACAGCTGGCGCAGCATCTCGCCCCATTCCCTGAGGCGGGTGGAGCCGGCGGAGGGCGCGCCCGGGGCCGTGGCGGGGCTCGTCGCGGTGGCGCTCATGCCTGGGCCCCGTAGCGAATGCGCGGGTTGAGGACCGAATAGAGAATGTCGGCGGTGAGCGTGGCCACCATATAGACGATGCCCACCGACAAGACGCCCGCCTGCAGCATCGGGAAGTCCTTGCCCTTGGCGGCGGCATAGATCAGCCCGCCGATGCCCTGATAGTGGAACAGGGTCTCCACCACCACGAGGCCGCCGATCAGATAGCCGGTCTGGGTGGCGATGACGGTGATGGTGGGCAAGAGCGCATTGCGCAGCACATGGCGCCAGATCACCACGGGGAAGGGCAGCCCTTTGAGGACCGCGGTGCGCGTATAGTCGGAATCGAGCGCCTCGACCGTACCGGCGCGCGCCATGCGCGCGATATAGCCGAACAGCACCAGCACCAGCGGGATCGAGGGCAGAATCAGGTAATAGATCTGCGTGAAGGGACCGGCGCCGTCCGGCCAGCTCGCCGAGATCGGCAGCCATTGCAGCCAGACCGCGAAGATCAGGATCAGCACGATGCCCGAGACGAACTCGGGCAGCACGGTCGACGAGAGCCCGAAGATGGTGATGATGCGGTCGATGGGCCTGCCGACATGGAGCGCCGCCCAGACCCCGCCGAAGATGCTCAAAGGCACGACCAGCACGAAGGCGACCAGAGCCAGCTTCAGCGAGTTCACCATCGCGGCGACGACGAAGTCGGTCACCGGATGGCGCAGGGTGTAGGACATGCCCATGTCGCCCTCGGCGAAATGGACGATCCAGTCGGTGTACTGGACCAGCACGGGCCGATCGACGCCCAGCTCGTGATTGAGATTGTCGACGGCCCGCTGATCGGCGAGCGGGCCCAGCATCGCCCGCCCGACATTGCCCGGCAGGAGTTGGGAGCCCGCGAACACGATCACGCTGAGCACCCAGAGCGTGATCAGGGACAGCAGGACGCGCTTGAGAAGAAAGCCGGCGATGGCCCGAACTCCCGATGCCGCAAGATCCCGCGGCCGGCGCTCATGCCGGCCGCGGGAATGGAGTATCGACTTGCTTCAGACCGCTCAGACGCCGGTGGTCTGGCTGAGGAACAGATGTCCCATCGCCGTCGGCTGGACGCCGATCACGCCCTTCCGGATCGCGGTCAGGTAGTCGTAGAAGTAGGCGAAGATGATCGGTGTCTCGTCCAGCAACAGACGCTGGATCTTGCCGGCCACGTCGCGCTGCGCCTGCAGATCGAGCGCCGCGATGTAGCTCGAGACCAGCTGATCATATTGCGGATTATGGAAATGCGCCGAGTTCCAGGTGCCGTCGCTGCGCAGCGGCGCCGAGAGGAACACGTTGGGGACGCCGCGATGGCCATAGTCGGTGATGCCCATGGTGGAGTCGAGCCAGTCCGACTTGCCATAGACCGCATCGCCGTAATAAGCGCCCTGGTCCTCGATCTTGAGCGTGATCTTGCCCTTGATCTCCTTCACGGCGCTCTGGATGAGCTGCGCAAATTCCGGGATCTCGAGATACTTCTCGGTCGTCAGCGTGACCTCGAAGCCCTTCTTCATGCCGGCCGCTTCCATGAGCTGCTTGGCCTCGGCGACGTTCTTCTCGCGCTGCTGCACGGACTTGTCGGTCGAGGGGTAGGCCGCTGCGAAGGGGCTGTCATTGCCGATCTGCGCGCGCCCCTGCATCAGCCCCTTGATCAGCTTGGGCCGGTCGAGGCAAAGCGCGACCGCCTGGCGGACGCGCTTGTCCTTGAAGGGATCCATGTCGGTGCGCATATGCACCTGCTGATGCGCGATCGAGGGCAGGCTCATGATCTCGATCTTCGGATCCTTCATGATCGGCACCGCCGCCAACACCGGCGTCTGCTGCACGACATGAACCTGACCGCCCTGAAGCGCCAGGATCTGCGGCTGGATGTCCGTGTAGAAGGTGAATTCGAGCCGGTCGGGCAGCGCCTTGTCGCCCCAGTAGTCGTCGTTCCGAACGAAGGAGGCGCCGACCTTGGGGGTGTATTTGTCGAGCTTGAACGGACCGGTTCCGTTGAAATGAGCCTCGAAATCGCCCTGGTAGTCGGCCGGAATGATGATGGCGTTGTAATTGTCCGACGAGACCAGATAGGGGAAGTTGCCGTTCGGCGCGTCGAGATGGAACTCGACTGTGTAGGAATCGATCTTCTTGGTGCCGCCCTTCGAAAGATAGCCGGTGAAGGCCGAGAGCGCGTTGGAGGCGTTCGCCGGATCGGCAAGGCGATCCATGGTCGCGACCACATCGTTCGCGGTCATCGGCGAGCCATCGTGGAACTTCACGCCCTGGCGCAGCTTGAAGGTCCAGACCGTGCCGTCCTTGTTGGGCTTCCAGCTGTTGGCGAGCACCGGCCGCAGGGTGAGATCGGCGCCGTCGACGCAGAGATATTCGCCCACCTGGCTCAACATGCAGAGGCCGCCATTATCGGCGACGCTGACCGGATCGATCGCCGCAGCGGGAACCGTCATCGCGATCTTGACCGTGCCGCCGGTACTCGCGGCCCGCGCGAGATTCGGGAAGGCCCCCACGCCGGCCGCGGTGGCGATGCCGCCCAAGAGCGGGATCGACATGCCCAGCAGCGCGCCGTGACGCATGAAGTCGCGCCGGTTGACCTGGCCGTTCAGCAGCATGTCGATCAGGTGATTCTCATGCTCGGTGCGCCGACGCCGCAGCAGATCGAGCAGGCGAAAGTCCTTTGTCATTTTGAAGTCTCCCAGTCTGTGTTTGTTTTCAACACGTTATCATAAAGCCGGCCGCCAGCGGAAGACCGGTCAGACCGCTCCCCCGCGCCTCCTTCGATGGCAATGCTCCCTTTGAAACCCGACGCTATCCTAGCGCGAGCCGCACCGTTTCCGCCCATAGGAAATGCATGATGAATTAGGCGGACCCATTCAGGGCCGACCGTGGCTCGAGAGGCACCGACCGCCGCAGACGCCCGCTCTGGCGTGACCAGGGGCGCCCGTGCTCTTGCACTCCGACTTGTCGCTCCCTCCCGGCTCCCTGGCGGCGCTCAGCCCGCACGGCCATAGAAGCCGCGGCGTTCCTCCGCGCTGAAGCTGACGCCGGGGCGCTCATAGTAGGAGAATATGGCGATCATCCGGTCCCGCTGGCCGACCGGAGGTGTGATCCGGTGCAAGGTGTTCCTGCCTTTGAAGACGTTTAGCGTTCCCGGCGTCACGGCACGGGTACGCACGGCCTCGTCCTCCCCGCGCAGCACGCGCGCCACGCCGTCGAAATTCGGCTCCGCGTCCGAACGCAGGTCGCTGCGATATTGGAACTCCCCGCCCGATTCGGGCGCCTGAATCAAGAGCGTGGTCGTGAACTGGGAGCGGTCGAAATGCCAGTTCAGCGTTTCTCCGGCGCGATAGGCGATGACGTTGATGCGCGCGAGCGGGTCCTCCATGACGTGCAGCGTTGGCAACCGCATGACGGCCGCAAGGAAGCGCGCCAGCGGCGGCCATTCATAGATCCGGCCTAGCGCTGAGTTGCCGATCTGGTCGGCGCAGAGCGTATGGTGCGTCGTATCGACCTCGTGCAGCGCCGGGTGGCCGGGCGGAGCACCCGGGACGGTTTTCTGGAAATAGACATTATGGCGGCGCTGGTGGGTGAAGGATTCGCGCTCGAGCTGCGGTCGCAGCTCCTGCGCGCAGGCTTCGATGACCTGCCGATGCACCAGCTCCTCGAGATCGAACATGCCTTCGGCCGCCAGGTCCGCCTGACAGCGCGCGACCAGCGCCTGGCCTTCGGGCGTATCCAGCCGATCGATCGGGTAACGCTGCAAATCGAGCAAGTGTCTCATGGAGATCCTTGGGAGGAAGAGTGACGCCGCCGGGCGGCGCCTCTGCATCTAAGGTGCCGGCGACCGCCGCATCGCGAGCATCGAGGCAGCGAGCCGGCGGCGCAGGTAGTTGTAGAAATCCAGTACCGGCCCTTCGAGATCGGCGCCAGCCAGCGGTCCCGCCGCGTGATGGCGGGAATTCAGGCCGCGCATCAGTCGAATGAGAATCGCCTTGTCCTCCGCCATCGTCCGCCGGAACAGGTCGACGGCCCAATCGACCTTGTCCTGGGGCCAATCGGCGCCGAAGAAGATGAGGCCCATCTTCACGCGGACCCGGTCGGTCGCCTCGGGCTGGATACAGAGGAAGGAGCTGTAGTCGCCGGCGCAACCGACCACGAGGCCGGGCGGCAACGCGAACATGACGCAATTGTCGACCTCGGCTTCGGTGAGGTCGGGATGGCCCTTTTGCGATCGCGGCAATGTCGGCGAGAAGCCGGCATTGTACCCGAAATAGGCGTCGCCCGGCGGGAAGTGGCGGCAGAGCCTCGTCGGGTTGACGGGATGCAGCGTCTCGGGATGGAGCGGCGTGAGGTGATAGCCCTCCATGAAGTTCTCGACGAGACATTTCCAGTTGGTGTCCCAGACCTCCTCCGCGAGGTATCGCAGCGCCATCTGCTCGAGGTGGTAGGGCCGGATCAGCGCCTCGAGCGCCGTCAAGCGGGCGGCCAGCGGCGGCGGATCGCCGGCACAAGACACGAAGACGAAGCCCTGCCAGAGCGCGCAATGAAACTCGGGCAACCGGCATTGGCGACGGTCGAAGTCCTCGCGCTCGCCGATGCCGGGCGTGCCTGCGAGGCGCCCCTGGCTGTCATAGGACCAATGGTGATAGGGGCAGACAAAACGCTTGCGGTTGCCGCGCCCGCTCGCGACCAACGCGCCGCGATGGCGGCAGACATTCGAGAAGGCGCGAATCGTCCCATCGTCGCCATGGGCGACGAGGATCGGTTCGTCGCCAATTTGGAAAGTCACATAGTCGCCGGGCCGCGACAGCTCCTCGGCGCGCCCGATGCAAACCCACTCGCGCGAGAACAGCCTGTCCTCTTCGAGCGCCAGCACGCGCGGATCGGTATAGAAAGCCCGCGGCATCGACCAGGCGCGGTCATAGCGCTGGTTCCGGCAGCGATCGAGGGCCTCGCCGAGCCCAACGATGAGATTGTCGTCTATCACGTTGTCCCACTACCGCTCATGGAGGAGAAAGAGCCTATATTAAGAAAAACTCGGTGCACATTGCAGAAATAGTTATACTCATGCAGAATTTCTATAAGAGGGCCCCGAACGAGGAGGTGCGATGACCCGCCGGCTGCCGCCGCTTAACGCCGTGAAGGCCTTCGAGGCGAGCGCGCGCCATGGCGGGTTCAGCCTCGCCGCGCGCGAGCTGGGGGTGACGCCCGGCGCCATCAGCCAGCAAGTCAAGATTCTGGAGCAGTTCTTCTCGAAGCAGCTCTTCGTCCGCCGCAACAACCAGCTTCAGCTGACCGACGCCGGTCTCGCGCTCTATGCCGACAGCGCCGAGGTCATCGACCGGTTGTCGGCCATGACGCAGCGAATGCTGGAAGGAAATCTACCGTCCCGTTTCGTGATCAGCACGCTGCCTTCGGTCGCGGTGCGCTGGCTCAATCGCCGTCTGGAGGGTTTCCTCGCGACCGAGCCGGACATCCGATGCGAGATCCGGGTGGAGGACGACCCGGTGGACTTTGCCCGCCACCATATCGACCTGCGAATCTGCTATGGGCAGCATCTCTATCCGGAGCTGGTCACGGTGCCGCTGCTGCGCGACGAGGTCCTGCCTCTCTGCTCGCCCGGCTTCCTGGCCCACGGCCGATTGCAGCAAGGCACAGGGGACGCGATCCTGGACAAGGATCTCATCCACGTGGATTGGGGCGCGAGCTTCGCCTCCTATCCGAGCTGGGCCGAATGGTTTCATACGAACGGAACGGAACGGATGCCGCAACTGGGCCTCGGCCATCTGGTGAGAATGTCGAGCCTGGCCGTCGATTTGGCCGTTTCGGGCTTCGGCATCGCGCTGGGACAGCGCCTCCTTGCGCGCGACGAACTGGCGGACGGCCGGCTCGTCGCGCCGTTTCCGAAGGCGCTTCCCTTGGGATATGCCTATTGTGCGGTTCATCCCCACTCGCGCGGCAGCAAGCGCACCGTGACAGCCTTCATCGAATGGATAAGACGGGACTTGCAGTAACAGGACGAGCGTTCCCGTGACCCGTCGATGCGCTTGGCCGGGATCGGCCGCGACCGGTGGCGGCTTCTCATTCCGTGGAGCAGGCCAGTGAAGATTACGCGGATCAGCCTCTTCGCCCAGTATCAGCCGTTTCGCGACGGCACCTATACTTGCTCCGGCGGGCGCTCGGCCGACGGGTTCGATTCCACCATCGTCAAGATCGAGACCGATGCCGGCCCTATCGGTTGGGGCGAGATGGCGCCGCTGGGCTCCTTCTACGACCCGTCTTTCGTGGGCGGCGCCAGGGCCGGCATGGCGGAGCTGGCGCCGGCCCTCATCGATCAGGACCCGGTGCAGACCGACGCCATCAACCAGCGCATGGATCTGCTGCTGAATGGCCATCCCTATGCCAAGGCCGCCCTCGACATGGCCTGCTGGGACCTCAAGGCGAAGCAGGCGGGCCTGCCGCTCGCAGAGGCCTTGGGCGGACGTTTCGGCGAGCGCATGGCGCTCTATCGGTCGATCCCGCAGGCAGCCCCTGAGGCAATGGCCGCCCGGGCGCGAAAATACATTGCCGAGGGTTATCGCCGCCTGCAGGTGAAGGTCGGGCTCGCGGTCAAGGACGACATCGCCCGGATGGAAGCGGTATTGGATGCGGTGCCCGCCGGCACCGTGATCTTCGCCGACGCCAACGCCGCCTGGCGCCAGCAGCAGGCCTTGGAGTTCCTGCGCGCGACCCGCGATCTCGATTACACGCTGGAGCAGCCCTGCGCGTCTTATGAGGCCAACCTCACGGTGCGGCGCCATTGCGACCGCCCGCTGGTGCTGGACGAGGCCATTGATAGTTTGGCCAGCTTCATGCGCGCCTGGAGCGACCGGCTCATCGATGGCATCACCATCAAGGTCGCGCGCGTGGGCGGCGTCACCAAGGCCAGGCTCATTCGCGACGCGGCCGCGGCTCTCGGCATCGGCGTCACAATCGAGGATACCGGC
>Ga0335070_10004039_pt1 | contig 17121 bp, 16 predicted proteins | sample Lox_Sample_13_FD_206722 | JGI IMG/M metagenome (GOLD analysis project Ga0335070, IMG submission 206722) | Soil microbial communities from Loxahatchee National Wildlife Refuge, Florida, United States - Lox_Sample_1.3 | ecosystem: Environmental > Terrestrial > Soil > Wetlands | place: USA... | reverse complement strand
AACATGGCCGGTTTCTTGGGAGTGCTCAGGAGAAGATAGGTGGCAACGAGGGCGATACCAGCCAGCACCGGTGCCGTCCTCATCCGGTTGATGCCTTCGACGATGAAAGAAAGACCCAGGCCGAGCATGATCCCGCGGACAACGGGTTTGGTGGCGAGCTTGGCGATCCACCCGATCGCGCCGGTAATGCCGACGACAAACCAGAAAATACCCGTGGTCAACCCGGATCCGAAGAGCGCCGGCGGGCTTATGCCGCCCGCAATCGCCGCCGCGCCGATGGCCTTCATGGGCTGGATGGGGATCGGCGTTCTGTAGTAGAGCCCGGCTATGATCTCGGCGATGCCGAACATGAGCAGGAGCCCAAGTGGGTCGACCTTCACGATGGTGATGTAGGCGACCACAAAAGGGATCAAGGTGCCGACATCCCCCAGCGCCCCTGCCCACTCCATTCGATTGTAGAGGTTCTTCTGTCTCTTGACGCCCGCTCTCTCTTTGCCGTCAAGCCCCTTCTCGACCACTTCCGCCTGAGCGTCCCCAGCCATGTCAGCCAACCCTCCCGTCTCGACACCTCAAATCGTTGTCGCAGCCGCTGCCGGTAAACCCTGAGATAACTTCCCTCTCTAGACCGCTCCAGAAAGCGCCGCCTATCTCCGCCCGCCGCCCGAGTCTGGGCGGTCAAGTCACCACAGGGCGTGCCTGGGCTTTTCACATGATAGAACAACGAAAGACGAGAAAACTTGCACTGCATCAATTTTTTTCCTGTGGGAGCATCTTCGCCGAGGGCGGGTAGCAGCGCCGGTGTCGATCCTCGCGGGGCATCGCCGGGCGGAGGGCGAACGAGTGGCTCCTTCCGGCAAGGTTGACAGACCTTGCCGGACAACATACAGTTTTCCAGAAATTTTTCGTCACTCCGCCATGGCGGCGTAGGATCAGGCAGGCTTCGAACGCCGACAACAGCGCCTCTGGAAAGGACGGGAGCGCATGCCAAGACTTGTCAAAGAGAAGTCCGGGAAAGGAAGACTCCACATCGAGTCCCCCCTCATGGGGGAGTCTCTGGTGAGCAAGGAGTTTCTCAAGCGCACGGAAGCCAAGGAATACTTCCGGATGCAGCCGGAGATCAACGTCATCAAGATCGGGGGCCAGAGCATCATCGACCGTGGGCGGGATGCGGTACTGCCGGTAGTCGACGTGCTTATCAAGGCCAAGGAGAAGCACAAGATCATTTTGATGACCGGCGGGGGCACGCGGGCCCGTCATGTCTACAGCATCGGTGTCGACCTCGGCATGCCGACCGGTGTGCTCTCCAAGCTGGGAGATAAAGTTTCATGGCAGAACGCCGAGATGCTCAGTGTCCTCCTCAACAAGTACGGTGGCGTTAAGATCGGCCACGGCGACAATCTGGAGCAGCTCACCATGTTCTGTCAGCTCGGTTATCTCCCCATCACGTATGGAATTCCTCCCTACGGCTTCTTTGAGCATCCGGCAGAATTCGGGTCCATCCCCCCCCACCGGACGGATTGCGGCGCCTTCCTCCTGGCCGAGAATATCGGTGCCCGCTCCCTCATTTTTCTGAAGGACGAGAAGGGCCTCTTTGATCGCGATCCGAAGAAGGTCCCCAAGGCGAAGCAAAAGCGGATGCGCTTCTTCGACAGGATCTCCGCCAAGAAGCTCCTTGAGCTGGACCTCGACGATCTCATTATCGAGAGGCCAATCCTCACCTTGCTCCAGAGGGCGAAGTGTCTCAAGGAACTCCAGATCATCGACGCGCTGAACCATCCGGAGCACATCCTGGCAGCTCTCGAGGGCAAGCACGTCGGCACGATAATCTACAAGGAATGAGGTGCGGCGGCGTGCTGGCAACAGACAGTCGCACGTCGCTCTCAAGCGCCGCCCTTCTCCTCCTTGCCGGCCTTGAGAAACACCACCTTGGCACCGGTAGCCTCGGCCAGCTGATCGAGTTCTTTCTTGCGCATATGTTTGACGTAGAGCTTCACATCGCCTCCGCTCACACCGACCACTCTGAAGCGCGGCTTCTTTTCGCCCTGCTCCACCTTGCGCCGTTCACGAACGAAGATCGTGGCGCTCATGGCTACCTCCTGTCCCGGAGGACCGGGGTTGAAAGGTCCAGAATTTGTTGTTACACATATATTAAATCTAAATCTATGTCCTTCTAGGATATATGTCAACAGCGATATGACGGAGCGCACGAGCCGAGAAGGCCGTTCAGGTCAGGGGAAAAGGGAGCGGTACGTTCAGCCCTCCCTGCTCATGGGGCTCTACCGTGGGCCATCCTATGGGTACGAGCTGATCAAGAGCATCCAGGAATTCGGCTTCATGAAGGGCCAGGCGCCGCCGGGGATGATCTACCGGCATCTGCGCCAGCTGGAAGAAGACGGACTGGTCTCCTCGTCTTGGGAAACCGAAGGGGTGGGACCGGCAAAACGGGTGTACCGGCTGACACCCGAAGGCGAGGAAGTGCTTGCCGCCTGGGTTGACCACATGGAGAAGCAGGCCGAGAACATCACCAGCTTCATTAAGCACTTTCGAAGAGTGCGCAAAGCGCGCGCAAGATCATCCACCTAAACGGCCGCCCCCGAGCGGTGGTGAGGGGAGAGGCGATCCCTCCGCCGTTCACCCAGGGATTCCCAGAGGCCGTTGCCGTTGGGAACCACACCCACAACGGCTTTTCCTCCCCAGAGGCGAGGCCGGAGCCACCCCTTGGTGGCGACCATCTCGTCCGCGGCGGGAACCCTCGCGTCTCGATCCATGGAGACCACGAGAAGGCCGGCCTGCTCCAGGTCGCCAATCCGCACGACCTCGGGGAAGTCCCGCAGCGCACCAAACTCGATGAAGCGGCCGTACCAGCCTGAAGCCGTGAGGCCCACTGCAGCGGCTGCGCCGATGATCCCGTCATTGGTGCCGCCATGTCCGGAAAGATGGGCTCCCTTTACCGCCTTGAGCGCGTCCTTTTGGCTGACCACTGCGTTCGTGCACCTGCGGCCGAAGGCGAGGAGGTTCGGCAGCGCCGCGTCGCCCTCCCCTATCACACATAGCCCGGGGTCGCTCCCTTCGAGAGCGTGACGTTCGAGGTGCCGGGCCGCCCTTTCAACCAGAGCCGGGAGCGGCGAGAGATCCGGCATGTCAACGATCACACAGGCGGAACTGTTGTGAGAGGTGTATGGGATAGCGTCGCAGACCAGCAACTGCTGGCGCACCACCCCGACCACACTGCACCCCTCGGGCAACTCCTGTTCAAACCACCGTGCCAATTTACCCGTGCCACGATCCGCTTCCAATGTGTCGGTGTCATCAAAGCCTATGTACGCGCGCATCAACTTTTCCGGTAGTGTAGTGTTTAGAGCTCGGACCGTTAGTTCGATAATCCGTCCCGGGTGACGACGAGCGGAAAGGTTCGACAGTCAGGCGGGGAACCGACCGGCTCAGGTTTCTTCGAGGAAAGGTATCGGGGTTCACTCTCCGTTCCCCATATGTCACCAGTGACATATAATGGTTCCGAGAGATAGAGAAGAATCTCTCGCTTGTCAACCGAAATCTCCCAGTCTCGGAGAGAGAGCAACCTTGGCGTTGCGGATCTGGGCGTTGGAAGGCGTCACAGGATCGGAGTTGACTGTGGGGCTCGAATCCTTTAACAGGTCAACTGCCCAGAAAGAAGCAGCAGCCTCCTGTGTGACGACGACAAGAGTCTTTCAGCACCCTGTGGGATCATCTATCCCGCGGTGACGTGGAGGGAGCCGTGCCAGAGAAGCCTATAGCTGAAGCAATGATCGAGCGGATCCGGGCCTTTCACGGCCACATGTGTCCCGGCCTGGCCATCGGTATTCGGGCGGCGGAGGTTGCCCTCCGGGAGATCGGCCCCCACTCCAAGGACGAGGAGGTCGTGGCCGTGGTCGAGACCGACATGTGCGGGGTGGATGCCATCCAGTTCCTGACCGGCTGCACCTTTGGCAAGGGAAACCTGATCCATCTCGACTACGGCAAGAGCGCCTTCACCTTCTACCGCCGCTCGGACGGCAAGGCCCTTCGCGTTGTGGCGAAGCCGGGAGGGGCCGGGCCTCCTGACCCGGAGTGGCAGGAGCTTCGGGGCAGGGCGGGGCGGGGGTCCCTCACCGCCGAGGAGCAGGAGCGTTTCCAAGTCCTCCACGAGGCGAGGTGCCGACGGATTCTGGCGACGCCTCTGGAGCAGCTCTTCGAGGTCACAGAGCCCCAGATGAAGATGCCGCAACCTGCGCGGATCATGGATAGTGTCCCGTGCGAGGAGTGCGGCGAGCTGACCATGGAGACCCGCACCCGCCGCTTCCGGGGAAAGACGCTCTGCATTCCTTGCTTCGAGAAGCTCGAACACCGCTGAGCGCCCCCCCGGTGCTCGCGATCCACGGTACGCGCGGCCCCATCGCCCTCCGAGGGGTCGGCTCGCAGGGTGAGGGTGTTCTCCAGGGGCGGCGTTAACTATAATGATGGCGCTCAGCACTCAGTGGAACTGAATTCAAAATTAGGAAACCCGGGTCCTGTGGCCGAACTCGAACTCCCCAAAGACCTGCTCCTTCTCTATCAACATTGCGAGCTCTGTCCGCGCCGTTGCGGCGTGGACAGGACTATAGAAGAGCTGGGGATCTGTCGTGAGGGCGTCACCCTGCGTCTCGCCTCCGTCGAGGCCCACATGGGTGAAGAACCGCCCATCAGCGGGGTCAACGGCTCGGGGACCGTCTTTTTTGCCGGCTGTTCACTCCGCTGCATCTATTGCCAGAACCATCAGATCTCCCACGCAGGCCTGGGCCGGGAGTGGAGCGTCGGAGAGCTCGTGGAAAAGCTGGTCGCCCTCTACGAGGGCGCTGGCATCCATAATGTGAATTTCGTCACCGCGGATCACTTCCTACCCCACACCGTCACTGTTGTGGAAGCTCTGCGGCGCCGCGCTCTCAGGATTCCCGTGCTCTACAACCTCTCAGGCTACCAGTCCCTGGAATCGCTGCGGCTCATCGAGCCGGTGGCAGATATCTATCTTCCCGATTTCAAGTACGCCGATCCAACCCTTGCCGGAAGCCTGTCGCGCTGCCCCGACTATGCCGCCGTGGCCCTGGAGGCTCTCGTGGAAATGGTCCGGCAGAAGGGCTTTTTGGACAGCTTCCTTTTGGGCGGGGACCATGAGATGCACGGTGGCGATCCAGGCAAGGCTCGACCCCTTGCCGGCAAAGGCGTGTTGGTTCGGCACCTTGTCCTGCCGGGTCAGGTGGAAAACTCACGACGGGTGCTGGACATGCTCTACGTCGAGTTTAGCCGAGACCTGTCTCTCAGCCTCATGAGCCAGTACGTGCCGATCCGAACGTTTCCGGAAGCCCCCTTTCTGAACCGCACCGTGACCGCAGAGGAGTTCCGTCAGGTCCTGGAGCACGCCGGCAAACTCGGCTTCAGCAACCTTTTTGTCCAGTACCCTGAGCAGACCGCCTCGGGCGTGCACCCATTTCTGCCTGATTTCAGCTCGTCCTCACCCTTCCTCGGAAACCTGAGAAAACCTGACTCCGAGAGGCCCTAGCCCGCATTATGCGCGGGCTAAACGACGAGAACAATCTTACCCCGGGTGTGCCTCGACTCGCTCAGTTCATGAGCCTTTGCCGCCTCCTCGAGGGGGAGCACCTCCTCAAGGCGAACCTTGAGACGACCCTGCTCCACCATCTGCCCGATTTCCGAGAGCTCCTTGGCGTTCGGGGCGACGAAGACAAACTCGAATCGGATGTCGGCCCTGCCGAGGCTCCCCTCATCAAGGCTGTCAACAATCGAGATCAGTCGGCCGCCCTTGCGGACGATCTCGACACTCTTCTTGAGAACATCGCCGCCCACACAGTCGAAGACCACATCCATGCCGTCGGGGTATGCCGACCGGACGACCTTCCGGAAGTCATCCCTGCTGTAATCGATCACCCGCTCCGCTCCCAGGCTTCGGACATAGTCCCCGTTACGACCGCTAGCGGTGCCCCAGACGAGAGCGCCCCGGCCCTTGGCGATCTGCACGCCGAACCCGCCGACGCCCCCGGCGGCGGCGTGGATCAACACCCGCTCTCCAGACCTGATCCCGGCTGCATCAACGAGGGCCTGATAGGCGGTGAGGGCCGTGAGCGGAATCCCGGCAGCCTCCGTGAATGTGGTGTTCCTTGGTTTGAACGCCATGTGTTCCTCTGTGAGAGCGATGTACTCGGCGTAGGCTCCGTCCTGAACCACAGGCTTCCGGCAGTAGGCGAAGATCTCGTCGCCGACTCGGAAGCGGCTCACTCCCGGCCCGATCTTTTCCACGATTCCCGCTGCGTCCCAGCCCGGGACGAGGGGGAACCTGTGGGGGAATAGATCCTTCAGCCATCCCTCGCGGATCTTCCAGTCCACCGGGTTCACGCCCGCCGCCTTCACCCTGACGAGGACCTCTCCCTCGCCCACCGCAGGCAACGGTAGATCCATGCGTTCCAGCTTTTCCCGGCCGCCGAATTCACGGATTGCGATCGCCTTCATGGTCACTCCTCCCGCTTCGAGACATCAACATAGGGCCTTACAAGATAAGTCGTCATTTCTTCACGTGAAGCCCTTTGAGAAAGGGTAGCTCTTGGCGTCCGGCCCGGGCAACCACCAGGCGCGGAGCTGATGGCGGCAAGCGCCCTTTCTTGACCAGCAACCGCCCGAGTCTTACCTTCTCTTCGCCCTTGCTCTCCACCTCAGCCGACGGGGTGGGTACAATGTGTTCACGGAGTTATAGATCCTCATGCCGCCTGACTAAGGGCGGCGAGGTATCCCAACAATGAAGGGGGTAGGATTATGAAGATCTTCATCACCGGGGCAACCGGGTACATCGGCTTCAACGTAGCTGCAGCGTTCCGCCGCGCCGGGCACGAAGTGTGGGGGTTGGCCCGCACCGAGGGGAAGGCGCAGCTTCTCTCCAGAAACGAGGTTCACCCGGTCCCGGGCAGCCTGCAAGCGCCGGATAGCTTTCGTGCCATAGCCGAGGAGTGTTCGGTCCTGATCCATGCCGCCGCTGACTATACAACGGATACCTTTTCCCTCGACCGGAAGGTCGTTGCCGAACTCCTTACTGCCGCAAGAAGAGGGCCGCGACCGAAGACGCTTATCTACACCAGCGGCGTCTGGCTCCACGGCGACACCGGAGGCAAGCTGGTGGACGAGACCGCTCCTCTCAATTCCCCCAAACTGGTCTCCCTCCGCCCCGCCACGGAAGAGCTGATCCTTAAGGCCTCAGGGATGCACGGCCTCGTCATCCGGCCCGGGTGCGTCTACGGCCGGCAGGGGGGGCTGACCGGCATCTGGTTCAAGGGGGCGCACGTGGACAAGGCCCTCAAGGTTGTCGGCGACGGCAATAACCGCTGGGCCATGGTGCATGTGGACGATCTGGCGGATGGGTACGTGCGCGTCGCCGAGAGCGGGTTGACCGGGGAGGCCTTTAACCTGGTGGATCGTTCTCGCTCCACAGTAGGTGAGATGGCTCGTTATGTGGCCTGTGCCGCAGGGTACCAAGGCGAGATCGAGTTCGTTCCACCAGCCGCTGCCGCGAAAGCCTTGGGAGATATGGCGGAATGCCTCGCCATGGACCAGCAAATAGACGGTCGCAAGGCCACTCGTCTCCTGGGATGGCAGCCGAAACACAACGGGTTCATCGACGAGGTCGATACCTACTTCGCCTCATGGAAGGCGGCCCAGTAAGCCGGGCGCGCGCCGAGTGTGGGCCTTGGTACAGCGGACCTCCGCCTTCGCCCGTGTCGCCCTATTCGAAAAGCGAGCGCTGCTGCGGCGTGGCCCGGCGGAATGCCGCGATGGAGAGCTGCGGGCCTTCGGTTGCAAGACCGGCCTTGCGGGCGGCGAGAGCAAAGAGCCCGGCAACCTGCTCGGCGAAGATCCCTTCCCCCTTCAGGCGCACGCCGAACCTCGAGTCGTAGAGTTTCCCGCCGCGGATCTCACGGATCCGATTCAGGACTTTCTCCTTGCGATCCGGGAGGTGCCGTTCGAGCCAGTCCTCGAAGATCGAAGCCACAGCGTGGGGCAGCCGGATCAGGGCATAGCCGGCAAACCGGGCGCCAGCCCCGGCGGCTTGAGCAAGGATCTCCGGCAGTTCGTGATCGGTGAGGCCGGGGATCACAGGCGCGATCAAGACCTTGATTGGCACGCCGGCCCGGGCAAGGGCCTCGGCCGCTGCCAGGCGGCGGCCCGGCGTCGAGGTTCGTGGCTCCATCATCCGGCTCAAAGGAGAATCGAGGGTCACAATGGAAATGCAGACCGCGGCCGCCTGGTGCCTGGACAGGTCGGACAGGATGTCGAGGTCCCGCGTCACCAGGTGATTCTTCGTGACTATCTGGACCGGGTTGCGGGACCCGGCGAGCACCTCCAGGCATCGCCGGGTAAGACCCAGACGGCGCTCCGCTGGTTGGTAGGGATCGGTAACCCCACTCAGGTTCACCACCTTGGGTTGCCACCGGGGCGAAGAAAGCTCCCGGCGAAGGAGATCAGCAGCCTTTTCCTTGACAAGGATCCTGGTCTCGAAATCGAGCCCGGCAGAAAACCCTAGGTACTCGTGGTAGGGCCGAGCGTAGCAGTAGCTGCACCCGTGCTCGCAGCCCCGGTAGGGATTGAGGCTCGCCTCGTAGCCGAGATCTGGGCTCTCGTTGTAGCTGATGACGGACCGGGACGAGTCTTTGAAGAACTGCGTCTCCGGCGCGGGCGCGAATGCCTCTCCGCCCGGCTCCGCGAGGTCCGGATCGGGCTCGTAGTGCAGCCTTTCGAACCGGTTCGGCGGGTTTCCCGCTGCACCCCTGCTGCTTGCAGAGGCCGGACGTTTGGCGCTGCTCATCCCGTCTCCCCTGAAGAATACCCTTTACCCCAGTATCCCCCCTCGGCCCGAGGGAATCAACGAGTATCTCTGGTTAACGGCCCCCATTCCAACTTCAGCCCCACACGCGGTGCGGCCGTCGACGCCTTCTCGTCCTCCCCGGGTAAGATCCTGCCCAAACCTCAGCGAAGGGTGAATCCACCTTTCTCGCCTTTCGAGTCTTCTTCGCCTGCCAACCCTTGCATCGCATCGACCAAATCCCGTAAACTGCCCAGGAGAAATGCCTGATTACGGATATGACCCTGTTTTTCCTCCAGGGAGCGGAAACCATGGCCGGCCCAGCCATCGATGAGACCGACCTCGATCGCCCGGCGCGCTTACAGCCCGAGTCCGATCCAAATGGTCGCTCGAGCCCGAAAGCGTGCTCACACCTCCTCACGACGTGCCAGATGGAAGCGGTTGGAGAGGTGGATTTGGCCCCGTGTGTGCGCGCGTGGCGCAACGGGGAAGCAGCCCCGATTTGATAACGGACGGCTTCATGCCTGGTCTCAAGGATCACCTCGCCCCTTAGACGTCACGGCACGTGCGGAGTTATCATTGCTCATATGGGCCGTTCGCGACTTGATACCGCGCTTTTCTTCACGACCCGCATCACGCGACTCTTCGCTTACGGGTTTCTTTCCGTCGTTCTCGTCCTGTATCTCGCCTCTGCGGGGCTGACGGAGAAAGAGATCGGCCTGCTCCTCACCCTCACCCTCGCGGGCGATGCGGCCATTTCTCTCTGGATCACCACGTCGGCGGACCGTATCGGCCGCCGCCGCATGCTGCTTTTTGGGAGCTTCTTGATGGCGGGAGCGGGCGCGGTCTTTCTCCTCACCAAGAACTTCGCCCTCCTCATCATTGCCGCCGTCATCGGCGTCATCAGCCCGAGCGGCCTCGAGGTCGGCCCCTTTCTCTCCATCGAGCAGGCGGCCTTGAGCCAGCTTGTAGCCAACGAGCTCCGTACCCAGGTCTTCGCTTGGTACAACCTCGTCGGCTCCTTCGCCACTGCCCTGGGCGCGCTCGGTGGAGGTTTGCTCGCTCAGACCCTGCAGACGTCCGGATGGACGGCGTTTAACTCCTACCGCGCGGTGCTCTTCGGCTACGCCGTCGCTGGCGGGATCCTGGCCGTTCTCTTCCTCTCTCTTTCCCCGGCCGTCGAAGCGGTGCATGCCCCTGAGGCCGCACTCGCCAAGCGTGTGCTCGGCCTGCACCGCTCCCGAGGTGTGGTGGCCAAGCTAAGCTCCCTCTTCGCCCTCGACGCCTTCGCCGGCGGGCTCATAGTCCAGAGCATCATGGCCTACTGGTTCCACGTGCGATTTGCCGTCGATGTGGGTACCCTAGGCGGGATCTTTTTCGGCGCGAACTTGTTGGCCGGTGTCTCCGCTCTCTTCGCCGCCCACATGGCGGCCCGAATCGGGCTCGTCAACACTATGGTCTTCACGCACATTCCGTCCAACCTGCTCCTCTGTCTGGTACCCCTCATGCCCAACATCCAGCTGGCCGTCGGCGTCCTCCTGGCACGGTTCGCCATCTCCCAGATGGACGTCCCGACACGCCAGTCCTACACGATGGCCGTGGTCGAGCCTGACGAGCGTTCAGCCGCCTCAGGCGTCACAACCATCGCCCGCTCCGTCGGGGCCTCTCTGTCCCCGACGCTGAGCGGGGTCTTCCTGGCGAGCCCGCTGCTGCTCAACGTGCCGTTCTTCCTTGCGGGAGGTCTCAAGGTCATCTATGATCTCCTTCTCTACAAGGGTTTTAGGGCACTGAAGCCGCCTGAGGAAGCGGCCGCCTCTCGCGCGGTCGGGGCGCGTCGTTTCGGCTAACAGGCAACAACAAAGAGACGCAGGAGACACCGCAGTCTGGAGGGAAACGAGATGAAAGAAAAGCACCTTCAAGGAGAGCTTCGGGACTTCCTAAAGTCCAGGAGCGTACCTCTGGTCGGCATCGCACCCGTGTCTCAACTTCCGGGCGTTCCGGAGGACTTCTCTCCCAAGCAGATCCTTGGGGGCGCACGGTCGGTCGTCTGTTACGGCGTCCCGATCCCGAAAGGGGTCCTTCATGCGGGCGCCCACGCACTTGCCCTCTACTGGCGCTACTGCAACACCGTCTACAGGGCCCTGGACACATCTTCCAATCAACTCTGTTTGCACCTCGAGGGGCGAGGCTATGCGGCCAGCCCCATCTACTCGTGTTTTCCCTGGAGGGTTATGGGCCGGAAATTCTGGGGGCTTTCGCCGCTGGTGTACTGGGCTGAGCAGACCGGCCTCGGGAGGCTTGCCAAGTCCGGGGTGCTCGCCACACCGGACCACGGCACCCGGGTTCTCCTCGGTGGGGTCATTACCACGGCGGAACTGGAATCAACCGAAAAGAGGGACGGTGAACCCTGTCCTTCCGACTGTTCCGTCTGCATTGATGCATGTCCGGCGCACGCCATCGACAGAACGGGGAGGGTGGATCACAACCTCTGCATACGGCACTCAGGAGCCAACCCGCTCCTGGCCCATGTCCTCAGCGACGCGGGGACGAAAGAGAAATTCTCCTTCGAGACCGTTCTCAACACCGTTGCTGTGGACGACCACGGGAGTTACACCTGCTTCGACTGCGTCCGCGTCTGCCCGTTGAACCGGTGAAAGTGGACTCGCCTAGGGCCGATGCCAACCGTGCGTCGTCTTGAGGGGATCGCGCCATGCCCGTACGAGAGATTCTGCTTCTCGGCAATCCCAAGCTCTATGAGGTCAGTGCGCCCCTGGCGCAACATGAACTGGCGACGATAGCAGGGCTGGTCGAGGACCTCAACGACACGCTCCTTGATTTCCGGAGGCGTCACGGGGTGGGACGTGCCATCGCCGCCCCGCAGATCGGGGTGATGAAGCGCCTTATCTACATGCATATCGATCGCCCCGTGGCGTTCATCAATCCGGTCCTCGACGCCGAGAGCAAGGAGATGATCGAGGTCTGGGACGACTGCATGTGTTTCCCTGATCTCCTGGTGAAAGTTCGCCGGCACAAGAACTGCCGCATACGATTCAAGGACCAGGGCTGGATCGATCAGGAGGTCCGGCTCGAGGACGACCTCTCCGAGTTGCTCCAGCACGAATGCGACCACCTGGATGGCATCCTCGCCGTATCCCGCGCCCTTGACCGAAAGTCTTTTGCCTTGAGAAGCCAGCGGCCGTAGTCCCCCGTGACTGAAATCCAGCCCCCCTCCTGACCCCCTCCCTCCCTGGCCTGCCACGCCCTACCAGCGCTGCCGACGGGCAGGCTAGCCCGCATTATGCACGAGACGCCATAGCGAGATCGTGGAGATGGCCGTGCCACCGGGCAACCATCCCGCGGTCCCGCGGGACTGGACCTGAGGCGTACTTGTTCAGTTCGGCGCAACGCACGAGACCCGAGGACCTCTGGCGTCCGGCCGCGCAAACTCGGCCGGCGCCGCGGGCAGGGACGGCCTGCGGCGCCAAGCGCAGCCGGAGCCTCTACCTTGCGTAGATGACAGGACTCACCCCCAAGCTTTCCACTACAGCCGCGCCTAAAGGCCCGGCCTCGCTCTCTACTATCAATGGCGCGACTATGCGCCTTTGCAGAGCAGACCTCCCTGCCCCGGCTCGCCCATCGCGGCTGGAAGCCTCTCCCACAGCGTTTCTACTCACAGAGCCTGCAGCTCGGAGAGAAGGGCGGCCAGAGCCGTGATCGCCGCAGGTGGTTTGGGCGTAATGCGGGCTGGAGAATGGGGTTGGCACGTCTATTGCTTGAATTACCAAGGAGACGCACATGGATAGGCAGAGGCCTTGTGCCCGGGATGGCGTCAAGGGGCCAAGAGAAACGGAGGTCGCGGGAAATACGGGAAGAATCTTCGCCCGTTTCGTGCCCGCCGGGGAATGGCCATGACCGCACGCGCTGGTGCACCAGAGAAGATCGGCCCGCCGTCCAGGCCCGACGAAACCCTTGAGGTGATCAAGGCCCGTCTCGCCCAGTTTCTCCTCGCTCTCATCCAGGCTTTCCTCCGCACCGGCTACTACACGCCGAACCACCCCCAGGCAAAAAACGCCAAGGTTGGACTCTATGACGAGTTTGAGAAGCTCTTTGAGGGGCAGGGCGAACTTACCTTCCTCGTGCGGGATGATCCGAAAGGGTTGAACGTTCTCATCGAAGGGATTCTCCCTGAGGCCCAGTACCTCACCTCCATCATGGCGCGGGGCATGGCGGAGATGTATCTCCCCAAGTTCGTAAAATTCCTCGAGAACAAGGAGCTCATCGGCCTCACTCTCAAGAGCACCATGACTCGCGAGGAATTCACCAAGTTCGTCGACGTCATGGGCGAAGCGACTTTTCTGGAGACCCGCGACCAAAGCGACAAGGAGCGCTTTACCCAGACCTTGCGGCAGACGGGGATCGTCAACATCTCCTATATCTACAAGGAAGAGCTCCTTGGCGAGAAGCGAAACATTCCCTGGCGCGCGCAGATCGCCCTCTCCCGCCTCCGCAAAGACTTCAAAATGATTCCCTTCTTCGTCGACCTCAACAAAGAAGACCTGAAGAAGGTGAGACGGCAAATCATTCAGGATGTGGCCCGGCCGGTGCAATACGTCGAGGTCATCTATCCCATCCTGTTGAACACGGAGCTGGCCGAAACGAACGAGATCAAGGAATCCGAGATCGACGGGGAGATCGTCGCCTGCCTTGCCGACTGGGTCCTCTTCAAGGTTGCGGAGAAGCTCCTAAAGGAAACCGAGCGGGGCGGCCCGACAGCACCCTCCCCGGGAAAAGCGGGCGGGCTCGCCGGGGAGTTTGCCAGGACGCTGAATCAGCGGGAAATCAGTGGAAGAGACGGAATCCTCGAGGGGTACTTCAAGCTCAAACTCATCCCCATGGATCAACTCCCGAAGGCTGCCCAGCAGCGAGTGAAGCTCGATCAGTTGACCGAGAAGTTCCTCCGCTGCAGCAGTGCCCTCTTCCAGGACTTCGACCGAGTTCAGAACCGCGAGCGCTACCTGCAGATTGGTCGATCCCTTACCGCCGTCATCCCTGAGCTGATCCGCCGCGATCGATATGACGAAGTCCTGAAGGTCCTCGACCATCTCGATCGCCATGCCCAGGAGAAGAAGGAGGTCTCCACCTATGCAGAGCAGGTCCTCGAGGAGATCGCCAAAGGCAGCGCCTTTCAGGAGCTGAAGGCGAAATTCCAGACCGGGAAGAAAGAGCTCTGTGAGTCCATAACCCCCGTCTTCCTCAAGATGCGTCGGAGATCGTTGGTCCCCCTCCTTACCCTGATCAAGAGCAGCAAGGATCATTTGGTGCGAAAGTCCGCCTGCGACGTCCTCGTCCAGATCGATCCCTCCGCCGTGAGCGTCATTCTCTATGACCTCCGCCAGGAGAAAGGCGGAATCGGTGCCATGCTCGATACCATGCGCATCCTCGGGGAAATACGCTGGGGCGTCTGGCACCAGCCGGTGGCTCAGGCCTTGAAGGGCTATCTCACCCACGAGAACTCCCACGTTCGGGAGGAGGCCCTGACGGCCTACTGCAAGATCAGGGGACTCGAAGCCGAGAAGCGCTGCCTTGCTCTTCTCAATGATCCGGATGTGGGCGTGCAGAAGAGGGCCGTTCAGTGCCTGGCCACCATGCGGAGCAGGCAGGGCCTGGATATGTTCGTTTCTATACTGAAGCGAATGGAGGATACGCCCGACGGCAAGAACGAACAGCTGGAAGCGCGCCTCTTCAGCGCCCTGGGATTCTACGAGAACATCGAGCGCGCCGTGCTGACCGCAGTGGAGGATTTGCTCCTCGAGCGCCTCGAGCGCCACCTCGGTGGCGGCGGCCTCAAGTTTCTCAAGAAAAAGAAGGACAGTCTGAGCGACGACGCCATCGTCGCCATCTGCGATACTCTCGGGAAGATCGGGTCCAGCAGGTCAGGCGCGGCGCTGGAGAAACTCGGGAAGCAGGACAGTTCCTGGAGAGAGCATACGGAGGGGCCCCTGGCAAGAATCGCAGAGCGAGCAGCACAGCAGGCCACCGACAACACCACCCAACCCCATTAAATCACTCAATTGCAGTGTCAAAAACCCAAAGGTCGTTATACAATCCCTCTCCACCGGGACGTTCGGGAAAGGAGACTCTGCTCCTCTCCTCAGCTGCAACCGGATAGACTATTAGCCAAGTGGGTGATTGCGTGAGAGGGGATCTTCCCTCGAGAGGAGAATCGTCGTCCATGCCGGGCCTCAGCCTTGTCGATACTCATGCTCATCTGTGCGACGCCCTGTTTGACCCGGACCGCACCGAGGTTTTGGAGCGGGCGAGGGCGGTAGGCGTCACCGCCATCATCGCTGTTGGCGAGGATCTCGCCGACGCCCGGCGGAATCTCGACCTCGCCGCCAGTCATCCGCTGCTTCGGCCGGCGGCGGGGCTCTATCCCACACACCTCGATCTCGAGGCTGCCGAGGCCATGGTATCCCTCATCCGCGCTGAACGGGACAAACTTGCCGCAGTCGGTGAGGTCGGCCTCGACTACTGGGTGGTGCAGGACGAGGCCGAGCGGGAACTCCAGCGCGAGATATTCGCCCGTTTCATCGAACTTTCCCGAGAGCTGGACCTGCCCCTCAACGTGCACTCCCGCTCTGCGGGCCGCCATGCCGTCGGCCTGCTCATCGGCCGCGGCGCCAGGAAGGTGCAGCTCCACGCCTTTGACGGCAAGGCCTCTGCAGCCCTCCCGGCCGTCGAGGCGGGGTATTTCTTCTCCATTCCTCCCTCCGTGGTCCGGTCCCGGCAGAAGCAGAACCTCGTCCGGTGCCTTCCCCTCTCCTCTCTCCTCGTGGAGACGGATAGTCCGGTGCTGGGCCCGACTCCAGACGGGCGCAACGAGCCGGCCAACATAACAGTTGCGGCGGACGCCATAGCAGCAATCAAGAAAATTTCGAAGGAGGCGGTCCTTGAGGCAGTTTCCGAAAACGCCCTCCGTCTTTTCGGTGATCTCAGTCGTGGTGCGCCCAAGCCTTTCTAGGGATCGCCAGCGAAGGAGGTTATAATGGCACTTCGGATCAAACGGGTCTATGACAAGGCGGAGAAAGCCGACGGGGTGCGGGTGTTGGTAGACCGCCTTTGGCCTCGGGGGGTTTCCAGGGAAAAGGCGGAAATTGATCGATGGCTCAAGGAGATCTCCCCGAGTACCGAGTTGCGCACATGGTACGGCCACGATCCGGCGCGGTGGGAGGAGTTCAAGGCTCGCTACTTCCGCGAGCTCGACCAACGCGATGCGGTGATCGGAGAACTGGTTCAACAGGCCAGGGCGGGGCCGGTGACCTTACTCTATGCCTCGACCGAGAAGAGAATCAACAACGCCGTTGCCCTGAAGGAGTACCTGGAAAAGAGGCTGAACGGTTGATCGGCAACGGCTTCCGGAACTGCTTGGATATGACGATGGCGCGCCGCGGGACCCTGAAATTACTTCTCCAGGTTCTGGTCGTCGTCGCCCTCGGGCGTGGTGCGGCGTGCGTCCAACCGCATTCGCAAAGCGGAGCTCCTCGACACCATCTGGTGGTGCTCCATACCAACGACAGCCACGGACATCCGGTGAAATTCTCCTACTCCGGCGCGCCAGATGTGGGTGGGTTGCCGGCGCGAGCGACCCTGGTGAGAAAGGTCAGGGCGGAGAACGAGAACGTGCTCGTTCTGGATGCAGGGGATCTCAACACGGGAAAGGCAGAGTCCACCTTTTTCAAAGCCAGACCTGACCTTGAAGGTTACAATGCCGTCGGCTATGACGCCCTCACGCTCGGGAACCACGAGTTTGACAACCCTCTGGAGACGTTGAACGAGCAGATGAACCTGGCAACATTCCCTTTTCTCTGCGCCAATATTAAGACCAGGGAGGGGCGGTCTCTTGCCCGGCCCTATGTCATCAAGGAGTTCAAGGGATTCAAGGTGGCCATCTTCGGTCTCACGACCAAGGAGACCGAACGCATCGGCAACCCCGAGCACATCAAGGGTCTCCTCATTCAGGACGAGGTCCCCATTGCCAGGAAGTTGGTCCCGAAGCTCCGCCGTAAGGCCGACCTCGTCATCGCCCTGGTCCACCTCGGGATTTACGACTCGCCGCGCCGAGGCTCAAAGCGCCTGGCCTCCGAGGTAGCCGGCATCGACCTGATTGTGGACGGCCACAGTCACACCAGGCTCGACGCGCCCCTTATGGTCAAGCATGGTGCCTCCGACTGGACAACGCCGATCGTTCAGGCATGGCAGTGGGGTCT
>Ga0335070_10004038_pt1 | contig 17124 bp, 13 predicted proteins | sample Lox_Sample_13_FD_206722 | JGI IMG/M metagenome (GOLD analysis project Ga0335070, IMG submission 206722) | Soil microbial communities from Loxahatchee National Wildlife Refuge, Florida, United States - Lox_Sample_1.3 | ecosystem: Environmental > Terrestrial > Soil > Wetlands | place: USA... | reverse complement strand
GGCGTGAAGAACAAGATGGCCTTCAAGGCCCAGACCCGCATTTGGGGATACGATCTGAAAAAGGGCAGCAAGGATGACGAGTTAACCAACATCCGTGTCGACAGTGTCACCGACGAAAGCTCCGCGCAGCAAGATGCTTCCCCGCTCCAGGCCGAGCGCGTGTGGCAACAGCAGGCGGAAGATAATGTCGTCGAGCGCCTGACCGCTGCTGGACTGCTCGCTCCTGAAGGCGATGTTGATCGTATTCTCCAGACGGTCGTCAACAATCTCGAAGTCACCAACAATATCGATCTGCCGCGCCCGGTTCGCACGCGCGTGCTGCTCACTTCTCCGCTGGAAACGTTCAGCGTCGGCAACACAATCGTGGTCAGCCGTGGCCTGGTCGACGTCCTTCCTGACGAAGCCAGTCTGGCGGCCGTGCTCTCACATGAACTGGCGCACATCGTTCTCGGGCACAATCTGGGATCGAAGTACGCTTTTAACGACCGCATGCTGTTCTCCGACGACGCGACCTATCAGAACCTCGGCTTCAAGCACATTCCCGAGGAAGAACAGGCCGCGGACAAGAAAGCCGTCGAGTTCCTGAAGAACTCGCCTTACGCGCAAAAGCTCGACAACGTGGGACTATTCCTCAAGGCGCTGCAAGCCCGCGCACCCGCACTGGGCGCTCTGCTGACCACGCACCTAGGCAATCCGCTCGCAGAAGCCGGGCAGGTCACCCGCCTGTCGGCTCTTTCGACGCAGGGCCCGGCGCTCGACAACAACAAGCTCGATCAGATCGCTGCCCTGCCGCTGGGCGGACGCGTGAAGATCAATCCCTGGGACGACAAGGCAGAGATGGTGAAGACGGCTCCGGTCGCCATCACCTCGGCGCGTGACAAGATGCCGTTCGAAGTCACGCCCTTCTTCCCGCGACTGGCGCGCTATGGTGGCAACGCCACGCCCGCCGCTGTGCCCACCACCGCCGCCAACAGCACGCCGAATCAGGGGAGTAACTAATTTCGAGGAATCCTGACTCGACATCACGAGCGAAGCAAAGGACCAGTTGGCGCCTTCCAGACCCTCGGGAAGAACTATCCAAGTTGATGTAAAAACACAGGCCGGAATCCGGAATACTCTTCCGGGATACCCGGCCTGAGTTCTTCTCTCACAATCCGCCCACAAGCGTCGAGATAGGTTTCTCAGTGTTGTGATCGAGAAAGATCTTGCAGCCATTCGATCACGTGTGAAAAGTCGCCGTATTTTCATGCAGTTCTGGTCCTACACCCAAGGTAACTGGAAAAAACGGCGTGGTCGGCTATTCTGAACTTGCCTTCCCCAGGGCTCGCAGGCATGCGTGTTTTCGCGTGCTCTGCGAGGCCTCGCCACAAAAGAAATCGATGGAACCGCCGAAATCGCCACAGGATTCGACCGAACTGCGAGAAGAAGCCGCCGAGGTGAAAGCGCTCAGCGGACGCGTGTCGCTGTTCGTTCGTATATGGAGTTATGGCGGGCCGTCGCAGCCTCCGATTGGACTAGCTCTGAAGCACGATGCGGAGGTCGCAGCGCTGCTTAACGAGATTGTGCGCGAGTGCCATGGGGAAATCGCAGAGCAGCAGCCGGAGTTGTGGTGCGCGCATTTTGACGACGCGCTGCACGCACTGTCGGCGGCGAAAACTCTGCAGCAGCGTTTTCTGACCTTTCATCGTAAGACGGAACCGCAGCAGGTAGTTCCGTCCATTCTGATTTACCCCACACTTGCCGAAGAAGTCTCGGGGACAGATGTCGCGGTTCCCGCCGACATGCTGGCCAATGTGACCTCAGCGCAGATCCTGATTGCCGAGAGCATTTACGAACAGATGAAAATCGTGCCCGGCTTCCGCTTCAACTCCCAGGCAGTGCGGCAAGCCGGCGAAACCTTCGGACCTGAGGCAATCTTCGAGATGCTCTGGACTGACGAGTCGACGTATGGGCATCTGCGGCAGGCGAGCCGCGCGGGGCTGAAGACCGTAGGCCGATACCAGATTCAGGAGGAACTCGGGCGCGGCGCCATGGGAGCGGTTTACAAGGCGTACGACGAATTGATCGGACGCACCGTTGCGTTGAAGACGATCTCGATCGATCGCAACGCGCCTCGACGCGACGAACTGATCGAGCGGCTCAAACAGGAAGCCAAGGCGGCCGGCGGCCTCGATCATCCGAACATCATCACGATTTATGACGTTGGGCAGGAAGACGATGTGGTCTATCTGAGTATGCAGCATGTGAAGGGGACCACGCTGGCATCGATGCTTGCGGAGGTGGGAGTGCCGTCGCTGGCGACGTTCCTTTCCTGGGCCGACCAGATTTGCGCGGCCGTTGGATTTGCCCACGCCAGTGGCGTGATCCATCGCGATCTCAAGCCTGCAAACCTGATGGTCACCGAGGACGGCGTGATCAAGGTGCTCGATTTCGGGATCGCGAAGCTTGAAGACACCTCGATGACGCAAACCGGGCTCGTGGTTGGGACCCCGAGCTACATGTCTCCCGAGCAACTGGCGGGCAAGAAAGTAGATCATCGCGCCGACATATTTGCGTTGGGGTCAGTGTTCTATGAACTGGTCACTCGGGAGCGTCCTTTCCAGGGAGATGTCACAACCATCCTGTACAAGATCGTGCATGAAGATCCGGTGGCGCCTGCGCTCATTAACCCGGCGATTCCTGGTGCGATCGATGCAGTGATCCGAAGGGCGCTGGCAAAGGAAGCGAAGGATCGATTCCAGACCTGTGAAGAGATGCGTACGGTATTTGCGGAACAGGCAGCGCGGTTGCATGTGACACCGGCATCCGGAGCGGCACTGCCGCCTGTGAAGGCAACTCCACAGCCCGCGCCAGCGCTGCCGAGTTTTCTTCTGACAGATCCTGAGCCGACGCCGCGCCATATATGGCTGCTCGTGCTCATGCTGTTGTTCATTGGAACCGGCTGCTGGGCCTTCTACGTCCACCACACAACCGGATCTTTCCCAGACTTTGTCAACGAGTTGCTCAGTTCTTCGAGGCAGTCGACGCCAGCACTGCCTGCTGAGAAGAGCACGCCGACTACATCCAACCAAAGCGGGACTGGCGGTTCAGCGAGTGAACCGAATGGGACGGCGAACGACGCCGGCACGCAAGCGCCACCGGCGGATACCTCACTATCGCAACCCACGCCCGAGAATCCTGAATTCGCAACGCCCTCGCCCGCGGGGAATGCCGAAACATCCTCAGGCAAACCGACAGCCGGGGCGCCCGCTGCAGGAGTCGCAGAAAATCAGGCGACCGGCAGTTCTCCGGCGCAGCCCGTCACCTCGTCGCCAGGTCCAGCCGCATCCACCGAGAACACGGCGAGAGCGCTCTTCTCTCCTGCAGGCAAGGAGCAACCGGCGAACTCGGAACTTACGACAGAAATGGCAAAGAAGCCCCGACAAGTTGCCACGACCGTAGACGGATTTACCAGAAAGAACATCCCCGAATTGCTGCGTGTTGCCGAGACTGCGGCGCGGCGGGGAGATTATCGCTTAGCGCGATACGAGTACAACCTTATCCTCAAGCTTGATCACACCAACGCCCGGGCGCGCACCGGGCTGCGGCTCATCCAGGGATCGGAACACCTCCGCTGATCTCTTTCCTCCGTGCTCTTCCGCAGACCGAGTACATGTTGACACCGGTAAACGGAAAGCTATGCTTTCGGCCTCACGCATCCCCCCGCGTGTGTGTTCGGGCCGAAAAGACCAGGTGTTCGCATTAGCTCACTGAATTGCCGGTGCGCGGCATTCCCTTGAATAACCCATGCCGCTGGTTCAGCTACAGCTTCGGCGCGCAGCAAAGCAACGCCTGGCAGGCAAATCGCCCGAGTTCGCGCTTTAGAGCAAGGTTCCACTGTGCTAAACAACCTGGAGCGAAGTTCTATGACCCCAGAACGGTGGCAGCAAGTGCGCGATGTCCTCGCCGCGGCGCGGGGCATGCCAACCGGCGAGCGCACAGCCTATCTGGAGAAAACCTGCGCCCAGGATCCGGAACTGCGCAGCGAAGTTGAGTCCCTGGTCTCCTCGCACGATCACGGCGGCAACTTCTTTATGAATATTCCTGTGGCCGACGTCAAAGGTGTCTTGGCCGAACGCAGCCATTCCAGCCGGATCGGCGGCCGCGTCGGCGTATATCTGATCCAAGAAGAGATCGGACACGGGGGGATGGGAGAGGTGTACCGAGCAGTACGAGCGGACGGCAGTATAAGAAAGAGGTTGCCATCAAGCTGGTTCGTGGGGGGTACGATAGCGCGGCGGTACTCGAGCACCTCACCTCCACTGATCGGAGTAATGCCCAATATCGCATTACCCTGGCGGACGCTCTGTCAGACATCGCGCGCATCTTATGTGCGTAGGGCCGGACAACAAGAAGAGCCTTCCATACGTCTGCAGTACTGGACCAAAGCCAGATCACATTATCAGCGCTGCCAGGAGCTGTGGCTGGAACTGGAAAGGTCTGGCAAACTCCCGTCTGCTCGAGGCCTGGCAATTCAGGAAGTGAGCGGCGAACTCTCCCGTTGCAATGATTCGCTGGCGAAGATGGCTCCCAGCCAGAATTGAATCGAAAAGAAAAAACCATCACAGAGGACCCACGGCACACAGAGCAGATTCCTGTACGCATCTATGGACCTCTGTGATGGCACTCCCGTCAACGGCCGGTCACTTCTTCGGGCTGACTGCGGTCAGCACGCTCGTAGCCGCCTGCTGCAACAAGGGAGTTAAAACGTCTTCGCCATCGGACTTGGCTTTACCCTGAAGAGCGTTCTGCATCACGGGTGTGCTCTGCCCAGCGGCGACCAGCTGGTATTGAACGGACACATCGTCTTTCGATTTGATCCGCCCGTTGAAGCCGGCGAGTTGGTTCATCGCCTGCTGCTGGGCGATCTGCGAGGCTGCCATTCCGGCGGCCTGCGCGGCGACAGCGCCACCCATGCCGTGAGCCATCGCACCCATTGGAGTCATGCTGGCGGCGAGACTGCCCACCTTCATGAACTTGCCGAAACCGCCGGAACTGTGTTTCACGCTCACCGCCGAGAACAGGATATAGTCGCATTGTTTTTGCTGAGCTTCGGCCTGCAACTGCACCGCCAGGTGAGAGTCCAGAGGAGCAATCTCGATCGCAGGTCCGCTCATCAGCGCGATCTCGGCATTACGGATTGGCGTGCTGAAGTCAGCCCCAGCATTGCTGCCCTGGCCAACCTGAGCGTCAGGAGGAGCAACTCCGATGCGGATCTTGCCCGCCGCCTTTGGCCCGAGAGCCTGAGGCGCAGCGAGTTGCGTACCGTTTGGCTGACTGCCGCCCATCATCCCTTGCATTCCCCCCATACCGCCGGCTGCGTTCTGGAACATGCGCATCTGCTGCTGCGCCATAGCGTTCGCATTCGCCTGCGCCGACGCGGCCGCCATCGGATTCAGCATCCCTTGCGTCATGCTGGACGCTAACCCGGCGTTAACTTTGGGCCCACCTTGCGCACCCTGCGGCATTTGCGGCGTCGGACCATACGAGGGCGCCTGCGCGATCATCTGCTGCCCGACTGAGTTCGTGCCTTGCAGTTCGGCGAATGACGCCACCTGGCGGTATCCCGCGGGAATGTCGAACATCTCTGCCGGAAGCTGCTGCTTCGAGATTTCCGCGACGCGGACGCTGACGGTGGTGGTGCCGCCGTCCGGCGTTGGCATCGTGATGTCTTCCTGCATCGGGTATCCAGTTTTTCCGCTGCCGACGAAGTGAGAAATGAGTTTGTCATGGCAGCCAGTTCCCTGCTGAACCGGGGGCGCAATCGTGCCGCAGAAAGCCAGATCCTTGGCGAGATCGGCGAACCAGCCGTCGATTTCGAATGACTGGCGCACCTGCGTGCACGCGTCAGCTGATGGTTCCTGCACGACTTTCGCTTTCAAGTGGCGCGCCTGATAGCCGTAGAAGGGTTTGCGTTCACCCGTATCGGTCACAGTCGTGGTGATTGTGATCTTTCCTCCCTGCGCTTCGGGAAGGGCGGCTCCGCTGGCTAATGCGGCTGCTTTGGCTGCGTTCTCGTCCTGAGGATCATCCACCACGTAATAGGTCTGATTCGCCTCATTCATGGTGAGGGTGCGGCGCAGGTCGCATTGGTGCAGGGTCACCGTACTCCCGTTCTGTGTCTGGGTCACACTGCGCTCGCGCGCGCCTTTAATCGAGGTCTCGGTCGTGGATACGACGTATCCACCGGTCGAAATGTTTTTCTTCAAATGCAGATCCTGGGCCTGGCCGGCGGTGGCAACGGCCAGCATGGTCACAAGTGACGACCGGCAAAACAGCGAAAGGGTAGGCATGGTCCACTCCTTTTCAGAATGAGCTCGGAGAAGCCCGCTATTCGTCATTGCTCAAGGTGGGTAACAGTCACGCCCCACCGTGACGTTTACGGAATGTCCCCTATTCCAAGAGGCGGCAAGAGCGACACAAAACGGCTCACGCAAATTAAGAAAATTTCCGGCCTTTTGATCGATGTGGGCCGTAGGCCTTAAAGGTCAACGGTTTTTCCAGAAATCGATAGCCCTGGCTAGCGCAACTTTTGCATGGCTTTCAGGTAGGCAAATATAGGCACGACGAAGTTATTGGATAAGATTTCGCCGCGAGATCGAAGGACGCTTTCTTCATCCTCTCGGGCACATTTTGGTGCGCACTCGAGAAGGTATCCGCGGGAGATTGCGTCGGGCGCTCTCTCTGTAAAGAGGCGGAAAATGGGAGAGCTTGTGGATCTGAGCACCTTAGATCGTTCGAAAGCAGCGCTCGTGACTGTCACAGGATGTGCCGGAGAAGGTCGGCCAGGCTCCAGACCAACTGGCCGCGGCCCTGATGCAGATAAAGCCCAAATTGTGCGAGAAGTGAATACGCGATCGCCATCTGCGCCAGAGCGAACCCGGCAATCGTGAACTGGCTGACGCTGAATAAGCCGATGCCGAATTGAGAGATGGTCACGACGCCGAACGCGAACTGGCCGATCGCGATAAAACCCTTCGCCGGCACCGGACGGCGGTTCGCACGATACTTGAACGAGATGTGCAGTAAAGGCAGCCCGAGGATCGTCGTTTCGGACTTGTATTCGAAGCCCCATCCGTCCCACTTCTCACGCGCCGGATAGGGTGCACCACAACCGGGACAGAAGACCGCCTGCTCTGAGATGGCACGAGTGCATTCGCGGCATGGTTTCATGACACGCCCCACTGCATCGTACTCCGCCGAGCAGGAACGCGTAATAGTTTTTCGACGACACCGTCGGACGGGGAATGCTGTTGTCATGGAGGAATCAGCCGCCAAATAAGGCGGTGTACAATGTGGCTTTGCGCCGGTCGCGCAAGGCATTGAGAGCGGTCTCGACACGTCAATGATTCGGAAATTTGTTTACGGGATCAGAATTGCGCTGGGCCAGGACAGAGCGGGGCGCAATCTGACAGTCTATGACGATGACGTGTTCCTGACGTCTTTTCCGAAATCGGGTAACACATGGACCCGGTTCCTGGTCGCGAATCTGATTCACCCTCTGGAACCGGTCACATTTTTGAACATCGAGAGTATCGTCCCCGAGCCGGAGCTGCAGTCACGACGATTCTTAAAGAAGTGCGCTCGTCCCCGAGTTCTGAAGAGCCACTCTCCTTTCGACCCGCGTTTCAAGAAAGTTGTTCACATCGTGCGCGATCCGCGAGACGTGGCCCTTTCCCAATATCACTTTCACATTAAACGCGGCATGCTAGATCCGGAGAGCACTGTGGAACAATTTGTGCAGCGATTTGTGAAGGGCGAGACCAGTGACTACGGATCTTGGGGACAGAATGTAGGTAGCTGGCTGATTACCCGTTACAATACGCCGGGCTTCCTGCTGCTGCGCTACGAGGATTTGAAGGAGCGCCCAAAGGAAGAATTGTCCAAAGTCGCGGAGTTTCTTGGTATCTCAGCGGATGACCAACTGCTGGCAAAGGCGGTTGAAAGCAGTTCGGCCGACCGGATGCGGACGCTCGAAAGACTGCAGGCCGACAAGTGGACTCTGACGAAGAAAACCCGCAAAGACATTTCCTTTGTTCGCAGCGCCGTCTCCGGCGGATGGAAGTCCAACCTCTCACCCACGGCTGCGGCGCAAATCGAAGCCGCATGGGGCGGTCTTATGCGGGCTCTAGGCTATAAGGTTGAATCCGCCGCCGAGGGTAACCGGACATTTCTCGACCTCGTCGAGTTGTCTGCTCGATGACAAGGACTCTCGGAGTTCCCCCATAGAAACCGCTGAAACAGATGGCGGAGGCCCTCGACGCGAAATAGTCTTGCTATACTCTGCTATTCGCAACTTCTCAAGGCACAAAAATTCTTACCAAGGCCAGGCGGTTGAGACTCCTTCAAAGTGTAGGGCTGATTGGTTTCTTATTCCTCTTGCTTCTGACGCCGCTGGCATTGTCCAATCATCCGGCGGGCACAGCCTTTGGGGGCTTGGCCCTCATCATTGCTTTCTTCTTCCCCGGTTACCTGGTGTTGGCTGCTGCAAGAGAGATCTCACCATCCCTACGCTTAATTCTCAGCCCCACCTTTGGCATTGCGAGTCTAACAACGCTATACGATGTCTTCGCTCGCGCCTCTGTCGGCACATATTTCTTCTACTTTGCCCTTGTGCTTTCGATTGCGGGGATCCTCTTCTTCGCGGTTCGAGTTCGCCACGATCTGGCTCCATGGACCGTAGAGGATCACAGAACCGTTTTTGCGGGCGGCGTTGTGGCATTGTCGGTCGCTCTCCTGTTCTGGAGAAGTGGCCGCTTCTCCGATGGAGAATTCGTATTTTACGGGCCGGCCGGTCAGGACCATCTTTTTCATGTGACTCTGTTGCAGCGGCTCCTGCATCATGTGCCGCCTGACAATTTCATGTTTGCCGGCCTGCGGCCGAGCGTCTATCACTATTTTGGCGATCAGACGCTTGCGCTTGTCCTGCGCGCGCAAGGTACATTGCATCTAGGCACGGCCGATTTGTTCGATCTCTATTACCGGTGCTACCCCACTCTGGTCTATTTTCTGATTGGCGCACTAGCGTATGTAGTCGGCCGACAAATCCTGGGCACGGCAAAGGGCGGCGTTCTCGGCATGTTGCTGCTCATGGGAGCGGGTGGTTTTGGGTGGGCTATCGGGATCTTACAGACCGCCGTCCATGCCACGCATCCCGTCGCGCTGCGAGAGAGACTGTTTTCTACGTGGACCTCGTGGGACGGCGTCGACGCGGTTCGGCCGCTCGTTCATCGACCGGCTCATTACCACAGCCTGCTTTTCTGTCTGGCTGCGATTTACATCCTTCTGCGGCAAGAACGAACCCGGCGCGACTGGGCTCTGGCAGGCTTGTTGCTCGGGTTGATGGCTGGATTTAACTTTACAGCGGCGGCGACATTTGGAGGTGCCGCCGTGCTCGCGTGCTTCTTATTACTCTTGCAGCGAAGGAAAGCCGATGCGCTGAACCTTGCCTGGCTTTCTCTATTCATTTTCGTCGGCAGCCTGCCGGTCAACTTGGAAATGTTCTTGTCAGGATTCCACAACGCGGCGACCGGATTCCCATTCCGCGGCCCGAATCTGGAATTCCCCACGTCAGTCTGGGGATTCTGGCTCGGCCGGATTCTTCCTCAGGCGCTGATTCCGGTGGGGTGCTTGATCTTGTTTCCGATCATCGCTTATGGAATCAAGCTGTTCGGGGTTGGCGCCCTGGCACGGTTGAATCTGGGTAACGAGACTCGAGCCATAGCCACGCTGCTCGCGGTTGTCTTCGCCATTTCTTTTGTGATAGGGACGTTTTTCCCATATCAAGGAACGGATGTGGGGGCCATATTCCTTCAGCCGACTTTCTGGATTCTGGGTCTCTTCGCACTTCTTCCGATCGGCAGCTGGATGGAACGCAACCGAAACAAACGGCGTACTGCTCTCGTATGGGGAGTGCTGGGACTGACCTGGGTTCAGGCTTTATTGGCGTTCAATCTGTCTTACGAAGCGACATTCGGTGCGGACACAACGCGCGCGCTGCAAGATATTCGCATGGCCGCAGCGCCCGACGATGTTATCGCCTATCTGCCGAGCGACATTACGCAGAAGCCACTCTGGGGGTACTCCCTTACTAGCACCAATTTCGCAATCATGGCGATGACCGGTCTCGATGGCTACTTCTCGTCACCGACGTACTCCAGGATCAGCGCCGTTCCGGGGCTAAGTGGGCAGAATCAGGAAGAGATCTCAGAGAAAGCCAGTCGCTTATACGAGCAGAGGCGCGCCGACGTTGACGAGTTCATCAAAGGTGGGCTCAAGGCGGCTGCCTCCGAGCGGCTAGCGAATGATCACGTGCGCTGGATCGTAGTTTTCGGTGATGCAATGCAGGTAATTTCGTCCTCGGCAACACCTTGGCGGAGAACTCGAGAAATCGCCGTTTACAAGTTATCGCCGTGAGGGGCCGGGCTTATCCAAATACACAGCACAGGTTGTGGTAGATTGTCCTATCCATTAACCTTCCCTCCATACCAGGTCGGGCAAGTAGATGCTTGAAGCCATTCGTTCCTTTTTGGCCGTGCCGCGGGCTTATCGACTCTGGTCGAACGCAGTTGGCGGACATGCCGGCACTGAGCGATTAGTCAGAGAATGCATACGGCCGCCTGAGGGGGGGCGCATTCTCGATATCGGGTGCGGTCCAGGGACGATTCTTCAATATTTGCCTAGGCTGGAGTACGTGGGGTTCGACCTGAGTTCGCGCTACATTGAACTGGCCAGGAGGCGCTATCCACAAGCGCAATTCGTGTGCGAGCGCGTGAGTCGGTTCTCGCTGGCAGAACGCGGGAGCTTTGACGTGGTACTTGCTGTGGGGGTCTTGCATCATCTAGACGACACCGAGGCTCTGCAGTTGTTTCAGATTGCATATGACGCGCTCCGACCGGGGGCAAGACTGGTCACCGTGGATGGAGTGTTCACCGAGGGTCAGTCGCGCGCCGCTCGCTGGTTATTGGCCAAGGATCGTGGAGAACACGTGCGCAATGAACGGCAGTACATCAGTATTGCCTCGCAGGTATTCAGTGACGTAACTCCGAGTATCCGTCACGATCTTTTGCGCATCCCCTATTCCCACCTGATTCTCGAGTGTGTTCGTTGAGGACTAACGCAGCAAGGCTCAATAATGTGGAGAGTGCCATGAACGCAAAAGTTGCAGCCTTCGCCGTCGTAGCGGTTTCCTTGTTTAGCGCGCCGATTGGCTTAGCCCACCATGGCCTGGCGCGCTTTGACACCTCCCACATCGTAACCATGAAGGGCACTGTTACCCGCTTCGACTGGATCAACCCGCATGCCTACGTCTATGCCGACATCACGGACCAGCACGGCAAAACCGCTAACTGGATGCTCGAGTGCGGCAGCCTGGGGATGCTGACCCGGTTTGGCTGGACGCCCGACGTCGTGAAGAAGGGCGACAAGGTCACGGTGTACGGATTTGCGGCCAAAGACGGATCGCCATATATGGCGCTGCAGACGATCGATCTTCCGAACGGCAAGTCGCTGCCCGGAGAGCCCTGATTCGGCCATGCTCGAATTCTGCCAATGGCTGGAACAAACCTCGGTAGGGACTGCCATCCGCCAGTCGCTCTGGCTTTTCCCGGCAATTGAAACCGTGCATCTGTTAGGAATGGCGGCTCTGGTTGGCACCGTCACGGTTCTTGACCTGCGCCTGTTGGGCTGGGTGCTGCGACGAGATCGAATCTCGCATCTGGTGGAATTGCTGATTCCGTGGGTCTGGTTCAGCTTCGGAGTGCAGCTCGTTACCGGTGCGCTGCTGTTTTCATCGGAGGCGGTGAAAATCTACGGCAATCCCGCCTTTCGACTGAAAATGCTCTTGCTGTTGCTTGCCGGAGTGCAAGCGGTGATTTTTCAGACCGTGATTTCCAGGAAACTAAGTGCATGGGACGAGAGGCGGTCACCCCCGATAGGGGCCAAACTGATGGGATTGATTTCGATTTTACTGTGGGCGAGTGTCGTTGCCGCCGGACGGTTCATCGGCTTCGTATAGATGCCAGGGACTCCGAGCGCTCGGAGTCCTTGACGCGACAGTCACTCCTCAGGAGACTCCGCACGAAGCAGGTTTGGCACCAACCTCTTGCGCCGGAGCCGGCGCTGCTTCGATAATGTGCAGCCCGCACTCGGTCTTGTTGAATCCCGGCCAGCGTCCCGCTCGCGGGTCTTCTCCAGGCCGTACGGCGCGGGTGCAATGCGTGCAGCCTATGCTGGGATAGTCCTGATCATGAAGCGTGTTGTAGGGTACGTCGTGATCGTGGATGTAACGCCACACTTGTTTGGAATTCCAATCTACAATCGGATTGACTTTTACCAAGTCAAATTTCGGATCCCATTCGATTCGCATCGCGCCGGAACGCGCCGACGTTTGATCCCGCCGGATGCTCGTGATCCAGGCGTTGAGCTCGCCCAGTTTCCGGCGGAGTGGTTCGACCTTGCGCAAATTGCAGCACAGATCGGGGTTGCGGCTCCACAAGGCTTCTCCGTGGACTCGTTGCTGCTCGTCGGGTGGAAGCGATGAATAGACGCTCTCGATGGTGATACCGTACTTCTCTTCGATACGGTCCATCAAGCTATAGGTCTCAGGAAACAGGAAATCCGTATCAACCGTGAACAAGCGGAAATCCTTGTTAATTCGCGAGGCCATATCGATGAGGACCATTCCTTCCGCTCCGAAGGCCGACGATATCGCGACGCTCTTACCAAATGTCTCGAACGCCCACGCCAGCGCGTGCTGCGGAGCCCAAGTCTCAGCATGAGTCTGCACCTCGGCAACTCGAACTCGTGCTTCGTCCTGGGGAAGGGGCTGAATGAAATTCTTCACGCGACTGGCTCCTCTTGAATGGAATCTGTTGTCATGGCCGAGATCAATTCGGCCGGAACCGGAAGCTCCGTGCCGGGCGAAACAACGCTGAACGGCTGAATGTCAGCAAATCGCACGACCTCACCGACGACAAGCAGCGTGGGTGCAGCGAACTTTGGGGAGAGCTGTAAGTTGTCAATCGTTGTGCGAAGGGTACGCTGACCTTCCGTGGTCGCGCGCGAGATGATGGCGCACGGCGTCGCTTTGTCCAGATTCGCAGCTTGTAACTTTGTGGCGATCGCGGTGTAGTCATCCCCGGGCATGTAGATCACCAGCGTTGCGCCGCTTCCGGCGAACTTGCTCCAGTCGGCAGCTTTGTTATTCGAGACCCGATGCCCGGTCATAAAGACTACAGCCGAGGAAGCACGCCTGTGGGTCAGTGGAATCTGCGCTGCCGCCGCTGCCCCGAGCGCTGAAGTTACGCCGGGCACGATCTCATAGGCGACATGTGCTTTGCGCAGAGCCTCAATTTCTTCGCCTGCCCGACCGAAGATCAGGGGGTCACCCGACTTCAACCGGATCACCCGCAACCCGGCATCCGCGAGCGCGATCATCAGAAAGTTGATTTCTTCCTGCTGAATCTTCTTCTTTCCGCATCGCTTGCCGACGTTGTGCAATTGCGCCGTGGCGGGAATCAGCTTCAGAATCTCGCGCGAAACCAGCTCGTCATAGAGCACCGCGTCGGCCGTTTGAAGCAGGCGCAATGCCCTTACCGTCAGAAGATCGGGATCACCGGGACCTGCGCCCACCAAAAAGACTTTCCCCTTCATGCCCGGTCCCCTTGTGCGGTGAGTTCAGCAGCCCGCTCGCGATTCTCAGCTAGCGCCTTCTCAACCGCTTCCCTGCTGGCCAGCGCGTGCAGCAGTTCAAGCTTGTGCTCTTTATCGAGATCGCTCGCCAAGATGAGCTTTCTGGTCTCGCCCAGCTCGGCCACCCAGGTTGCATATCCAGGGCCGAATTGTTTTTCAAGCTGCTGCCGAATTTTCTGCGCCAATGATGGACTCTGCCCAGCGGTCGAAACCGCAATCTGCAGATCACCGCGCCGCACCACCGACGGATAGAAGAAGTCGCACAGATCGGGCACATCAACGACGTTGCAGAGCACGCCGCGCGCCTGCGCTTCCCGATAGACACGTTCGTTGAGAGTACGAGAAGAAGTCGCGACCACGGCCAGGAAGGCGCCATCCAGATCGTCCGCCTTAAAGGCGCGGAGTTCGAGCTCAATCTTCCCAGCTCGCGCCCACTCGCGAACTGCGGCCGCAGCCTCAGGTGCTACGGCACGGATACGCGCCCCAGTCTCCAGCAGGCCGGCGATCTTGAGCTCCCCGACTTTGCCGGCGCCCACGACGAGGCACTGGCGGCCCTCAAGCTTCACAAACATGGGAAACATACTAGTCACCGATACCTCCTGCCAAATGCACCAGATTTTGCGGAGCCGGAAGATCGCGAACGACTGCAGGGATGCTCTCTCCTGCGAGGAATTCCCGCAGCTCGGCATCACTGTGACGTGCAAAGAACCGGCGGAGATTTTCCCCAGGGTTGCGATCGGCCTGATACCTGCCGAGCAAACGTTCGAGCGCATCCGGGACTTCAGTAGCCAGACAGCGATAACCGACGGGGCGCGCGGTGGATTGATGCAAACCTAGCGCTCCGCCCACGCAGAAGTAATAGGCGTCGAAAAGCTGACCATCGACCTTGATCTTCTTGCCTTCGATGCCGATGTCGGCAATCCAATGCTGGCCACAACTGTTGGGGCATCCCGTGACATGAAGCTTCATGTGCTGATCGAAGCCCGGTAGGCGTTCCTCCAGTTCTTCGACAAGCCATCGCGAAAAGCTCTTGGTCTCGGTGATGGCAAGCTTGCAAAATTCGGTTCCGCTGCATGCCACAGTGCCGCGCGCGAACGCTGAACCGCCCACCTGAAATCCGATGGCATCAAACTCGCGGGCCAGTGCATCCGCTTCGATTGTGGGTACGTTGACGATCAGCAGGTTCTGCATGTTCGTGGCGCGCAGTTCGCCGCAGCCAAAGCGCTCAGCAAGGTCGGCGGCTGCTTGCATCTGATCTGCATTGATCCGGCCGCGCAGCACGACCGCTCCTACATAAGAAAGCCCGGGCTGCTTCTGCGCATGAACGCCGACATGGTCGCGATAAACATCGTCGGGCGGATGTTCTTCGGCAGCCGGTTCCAGCTTGAATCCGATGCGCTGCTCGAGTTCATCCTGGAAACACTCGGCCGTCCACCCGTGCCGCAAAAAAAGGAACTTCAGGCGCGCACGTTCGCGGTGCTCGCGAAGAACATCGGCCTCACGGAATAACTCCGCTATTCCCTTAACAACGCGGACCACCTCGTCCTGGCGGACAAAGGCATTGAGGCGCGCGCCAAGATACGGGTCGGTCGAGAGCCCGCCGCCGACTCGCAAAGAGAAACCAACCTCTTGCTTTCCGCCCACAGTGCGAGTGATCGCCGTCAGGCCAATGTCATTGATCTCGGGATAGGAGCACCAGGAATGGCATCCGGCGATGGAGATCTTGAACTTTCGCGGGAGGTTGTAGAATTCAGGGTTTCCGGCGAGCAGCCGCGAGATCTCGAGCGCGTAAGGCGAGGCATCGATAATTTCGTCGGCATCGACTCCGGCGACAGGGCATCCAGTGACGTTGCGCACCACATCGCCGCAGGCGCCCGTCGTATTCAGCCCAACTTGCCAGAGGCCTTCCAGAACCTCCGGCAGCGATTCGATCGTGACCCAATGCAACTGAATATTCTGACGGACGGTGAGATCGGCGATTCCGTTCGCATACCGGCGGCTCAAGTCCGCAATGGCGCGTAGCTGCGGCGAGGTCATGATCCCGTTTGGAATGCGGATGCGGACCATGAAGCGCTGGATGGCGCGCCCTTCCCCGCCCTTTCCTCCAGTGACTCCGGCGCCATCGCCTTGCGTGTAAACGCCCCACCAGCGGAAGTAGGTTCCAATCCATTCGGGGGGGACGGAGTCGAATCCTTCGCGGGCGAACCGGCGAATCTCCTCCAACCCTTCCCAAGGGTTCTTGGCTCGCTTGAGCCGCTCAACCTTCTGCGCTTTGGTTTCTTTCCCCGAATTGTTTGTGACCGCTGTCATGTTTTTCACGCGCAAATAAAAAACCCACCGCCAGTCGCTCTGGCGGTGGGTTTATGAGTGCTTATCTTAAGATTAAGTTCTTAGGTCAGCAGTCTCCCCGCGCCAGCGCAGACGCATCCACAACAACAACACGTACAACAACACGTCGCGCGGCGATTGAGACTTCCTGACATTCGAGGCTAGATTCTACGGGGCTAACCGCTGCCCGTCAACATTACTATTCTGCGGCTTAGACTCAAAATTTCGATTTCAGGAATCAAAATTTTCGCAGCGACAGCCACATCGTCCTTCAACGCTGTAAAATCAGCAACTTAGCTCTCCCGCACTAGGTTTGGTGTATCTTTTCCGTTTGCCTAACCGCGTGACACATAGGAATCCAGCTAGAAAGGGCGTGGTCTTTTATGAAGCGTTCCGCTGCATTCTTCCTCTTTCCTCTACTACTCTGGTCGGTTTTCGGGATGTGTCAGAGCAGTACCTCTGATCCGTATAAGGCAACTCTTGATCGACTCAACTCGCTGACGCATCGGCCAGAATCCGAATGGCGTGTTCATGACGACATTCCCCATCCGGAGGACCCGGGGCTGGATGACTCAGGGTGGGGTATCTGGACGGTTAAGAACGTGTCCGGCCCCGGTGGCCAGCACGCGGATGAAGAGCACTGGACGGGGGCTCGGGTCTTTCGCCGCTGGATTCAAATCCCGGAGAAAATCAACGGCTATGCAACGCAAGGCTCGCGGGTATCGCTGGATTTGCGCTATGGCAGCTCAGGCAGCCTGATGATCACAGTGTTCTCCAATGGAGCGACTCTGTACCGTGGCAATGATGACAACATTCTGCCGGTACTTTTGACCGAGAACGCCCAACCCGGCCAGAAATTTCTGGTGGCGGCACGCGTGGTTCCTGGCGACGCGGTGCAGTCGGAGTTTTTTCACAGCGAACTCGTGATCGACGCACCAAAATCGCGCTTCGATCCTGCACAGTTACGCCTGGAGATTCTGGCTACTCGTCCGATCATTGCCGCCTACGAGGAAGGAAAATCTGAACGCGAACAGCAACTCGACGCGGCAACACAAGCGATTGACT
>Ga0335070_10004037_pt1 | contig 17124 bp, 15 predicted proteins | sample Lox_Sample_13_FD_206722 | JGI IMG/M metagenome (GOLD analysis project Ga0335070, IMG submission 206722) | Soil microbial communities from Loxahatchee National Wildlife Refuge, Florida, United States - Lox_Sample_1.3 | ecosystem: Environmental > Terrestrial > Soil > Wetlands | place: USA... | reverse complement strand
ACATCTCTGTGGCGACACGTTCGGCTGGCCCCGTAAGCCATCCCGGCCAATATGAGACATATCTTAATGTGAGCGGTGCTGATGATGTCGTACAAAATGTAATACGCGTTTGGTCAAGCACTTTCAATACACGCTCTGTGATTGCAAGGGCAAAATTAGGTCTCCCTTTACATTATGACCCGATCGGTGTGGCAGTATTAACCATGGTGGATGCAAAGGCTGCCGGCGTGATGTTTACAGTGAATCCAGTGAATGGGGATGAGTCAAAAGTGGTTATTGAGGGGAGTTTCGGTCTTGGCGAAGCGGTTGTTTCGGGGAACGTGACCCCTGATCGATATTTGGTTGATAAGGTGACGCTGGAAATAGAGGAGAGGGTGATCTCGGATAAGGGGAGTGAATATGCCTTTAACCCTAAGACCAAGGAAATGGAGTATAAAGAATTGCCGCCCGACAAGAGGAAAGTTCCATGCCTTGAAGACAAAGAAATCATAGAGCTTACAAAGATTGCAAAAAAAGTGGAGACGCACTTCGGATGCCCACAAGACATAGAATATTCTATCTCTATGAGCCTCCCATTTCCTGAGAGTATCTTTCTTGTTCAGGCCAGGCCTGAGTCCGTATGGGGTAAAAAGAAGAAGGAATCGGTGCTTGGGAAAAAGAGTGGTTTAGAATTATTGTTTGAAAAGGCATTTACCCCTACAAAAGTGAAGTTTTAAGCGAAGCCCCACCCGAGATGAGTGGGGCTTCGCTTCCATCCCCCCGAGGAGAACCGTCACCATCCTCCTCAGAGAAAGAGACCCCAAACAAGAACGGAATAGATAATGAAAAAACATCTTCTCATCATCGCCACATTAGATACCAAAGGGAGAGAAGCGGCTTATATTAAGGACTACGTCCAAAGACCCGGTATCCAGCCGATATTGATGGATGTCGGAATTCTGGGAGAACCTTTGACCCCTCCGGATATAGATCGGAACGAAGTCCTCGAGGCCGCGGGTTATCATCTCGACCGTTTGATCGGAGAGAAAGATCGTTCCATGGCCATCAAAGCCATTCAGGAGGGAGGAACGATCTTAGCAAGGCGTCTTTTGGAGGACAAAAGACTGGATGGGGTCTTAGGAATCGGGGGAGGGACAGGAACAGCGATTGCCACCCATATGATGCGATCCCTTCCTCTGGGTCTGCCCAAGGTCATGCTCTCGACGGTGGCCTCCAGAGATATGAGAGAATATGTGGGAACAAAAGATATTGTCATGTTCCACTCCGTGGCAGATATCCTGGGGTCCAATGAATTTATGCGCTTAATCCTTGCCCAGGTCTCCTCTGCCGTTTGCGGAATGATGGAAAAAGACCGAAGAATGAATAAAGAAAAACCCATGGTCGCGGTGACCGCCTATGGCATTAATTCAAATTGTGCAACTCACGCAGAGCCTTTGCTTCAAGAAAAAGGATATGAAATGATCGCTTTCCACGCCAACGGTGTCGGCGGGATGGCGATGGAAGAGTTTATTGCAGAGGGGCTCGTGGCGGGTGTGCTCGATTTCACGACTCACGAGATCGCCGATGAGATGTTTGGGGGATATTGCAAAGGCATCGGTCCGATGCGATTAGAAACTGCAGGCCGTTTTGGAATTCCTCTCGTGGTGGTCCCCGGGGGACTGGACAATGCCGTCTTTAGTCCCTATTACCCGATGCCCCATCGGTTGCAAGGGAGAAAGACGCATTCCCATGATATCCGATTTTGTGTCCGTATGGGGCCTGAGGAAATGAAGGCCTTTGCTCAAATCATCGGCGATAAGTTAAACCGGTCAAAGGGCCCCGCTCACGTCCTCATTCCTAAGAAGGGTTGGTCTGAAGCGGATAAGGAGGGAATGGCGCTTTTTGATCCGAAAATAAACCATGTGTTCGTTGAAGAACTGAAAAAAATCCTCCTGCCTCACATCCCTCTCGACGAGATGGATGTTCATATCAGCGAGCCTGCCTTTGCTCAGAGAGCGGTCGAGGTCCTGGATGACATGATAAGCTCGAAGAGATCAACCACAAATAATTTCTAAATCAAATATCCCAAGCAGATTGATCATCACCATCCGCGAAGATCGTTCGACGATCCATAGGGGAGGAGCAACGATTTACTCAGCGCTGGAGAAAGGGATTATAAGCAGGGTCTCTCATGTGCTCGGTGAATTTTTGAACCCAGATATTATATTTCATCGATTTCAGGAACAGAATAGAAATTTCAAGGAGGAGGGAAGGCGCGAGGGGAATGATTTTGAGATGTCGCTTCTCATCTTCGAGGATAGATCGCTTTATCAGCACGGAAATGCCCTTCCCTTTTGCCACCCATTCCTTGATAAAGTCCGTGCTCTTAACCTCCATGAGGACAGACGGGGTGATCCCCATGGATTCCAGCGCCGAAAGAACAACTTTTCTTGTCGCAGATCCCTCCTCCCGTAAGATAAGAGGATAATCCTTAATCTCGCGGAGCGAGATCAATTCCTTCTTTGAGAGGATATGATCTTTGGGCGTGATCAGGACAAGCTCCTCTTTGAGGAAAGGAATGGCTTGGAGTTTCTTGGATAGGGTTGGGTTTGCAACGATGACAATATCATTATGGCCGGAGAGTAAGGTCTTTTCCATCTCTTCCGAGCTTCCCGTATCCAGTTTGATCATCACTTGAGGGAAGGTCTTTTGAAAGCTCCCCAGAAGCTCTGGCATGATGGCCTTTGAATAGGTCGGGGTCGTTCCAACGTTGAGATGGGGCTTCACCTCCTCGTGCATGCCCTTGATTCTTTTCTCTAATTCTTCCGAGATCTTGACGATCCTCTCCGCATATTTGAAAATTACCTTTCCTTCCGCGGTCAATTCAATCGTCCCTTTTTCTCTTTTCAGAAGAGGGCGCCCCGCTTGAACCTCTAATTGTGCAATATGATTGGAAACGCCGGGCTGGGTCAGACAGAGCACCTCTGCTGCTTTGGAGAAACTTTTCAGGTGCACCACTTCATAAAAGACAATGAGCGAGTTTAAGGAGTAAGAATACATATCAGTTTTTCTTATAAACTATTATTAGAAATAAATTGACATGTCAAGTCAATGTTTATAAGTTAGAGACAAAGAGCATTGCCCCTGCCGGCAGGCATAGGGCTGAGCTTTAATACCTAAATTCTAAACCCAAAACCGAGACCCCAAAATCGCTGTAATTTGAAACAAGTTCAAGACCTGGCTCGCGGTAACCGGAACCGACCGCCATGCCATGCTGAGCGTGTTTCAGCACATACCGTCCATCCTGTCAAGATGGGACGAGCACGACCGGGTTTTCAGATGCGATCTTAATAAAATCCAAAGGAGGCCGCTTATGGATTTAAGAAGTTTCATATCACTTTGTGAGAAGGAAGGGGAACTCAAAAGGGTAAAACCAGAGGTGGATTGGGATCTTGAGATGTCGCACATTGCAAAACTGAATGAAGAACGCGGGGGACCGGCTCTTCTGTTTGAAAAAGTCAAGGGCTATCCCAGCCAAGCGCTCTCGAGTGTCTGTACGACCACATCCAGGCTGGCCCTGATTATGGGCATGCCCAAGAATACGAGTCTGGTTGAACTCATGAGGGAGTGGGTGAAGAGGACGGCCAATAAGAAACCCCCCAAGTCCGTGGCCACTGGCCCCTGTAAGGAGAACGTGCTCAAAGGGGATCAGATCAATCTTCTCAAGTTCCCGGTTCCCAAGGTTTTCCCGAAAGATGGGGGACGTTTTTTCGGCACCACGGCCTATACCATTTCGAAGGATCCCGAGTCCGGATGGTTGAACGTGGGTGTCTACAGACTTCAGGTGTTGGACGAGAAGACCCTCGGTTGCCAATTTATCAAAGGAAAGCACTCAGACCTCATGCTCCAGAAATATAAGTCGCTTAAGAAACCGATGCCTGTGATTGTGGCCATCGGAGGGGATCCCCTGATGTTCTTGATGGGGGCTGCGAGGTTGCCTGCCTTTGAATCAGAATATGACTTCGGCGGCGCGATTCGAGGTGAACCGATAGAGGTTGTCAAAGGGGAGACCGTCGACCTCCCTGTTCCGGCGAGCGCTGAAATCGTCGTGGAGGGAGAGGTCGATGCTGAAACCACGAAGCCTGAGGGCCCCTTCGGAGAATACACGGGATATTATTCAGGCGTTGGATCGACACCAAGAAATTTTATCAAGATCAACTGCATCACGCATCGAAACAATCCCATCTTCTGGTTTACGACGGTGGGAAGGGCAGTTACCGACACGCATATGACCATGGCGCTGACCTATGGCGCGACACTTTGGCAGGAACTCGTAACGATGAGGATCCCGGGAATAAAGGCCGTATATTGCCCACCCGAAGGAGCAGGAAGGTTCGTCGCCATCATCTCCGTAAAGCAGATGTATCCTGGACATGCCAATCAGGTAGGCACTGCAGCCATCTCAACGGAGATGGGTGCTTATGGCTTGAAAACCGTGATTGTCGTGGATGAGGACATCGATCCCTGGGATTTACCTCGCGTCCTCTGGGCACTCAGTTTCAGGTTCCAACCGAGTCGATCTCAGATCATTAATCGCGGAAGATCTACCCCCTTAGATCCTTCTCTTCCCATCGATCAAAGGGATATCACCTCCAGGATCATCATGGACGCCACGATACCCTTCGAATGGAAGGAAAAACCGGTTGCGATTGAACTGGATGCAGACATGGTTAAGAAGGTAAAGGCAAGGTGGTCCGAACTCGGCTTATAAAGTATCGCAGAGGGCATAGAGCAAAGGGCAAGGAGCTAGGAAAACGAGCCCCGTTGACCGAGTGCCTTGCCCTTTCCCAGCCGAGTTAACCTCAGGAATGGAGGATATCAAGAATGGCAATCGTGATTGCGGGGATGTTGGATGAAAGGGAAGAAGCCCTCAAGATCATCAAAGGGCAGATAGAGAAACGAGGGCATGAAACGCTCTTGATCGACTTCAGTATTGGCACGGGGGCGATTGTTTCCTCGTTGAAGGCGGATGTGACCTGCGATGAGCTTGCAAAGCTGGGCGGAGGGACGATTGAGCAAATTAAGGGGATGCTCGCGAAGGAGAGGGAAAAAGCTACGTCCATGGTGGCAGAAGGGTTGTCCAAGAAAGTGACGGAGCTTTATCAAACGGGAAAATTAAAAGGGATGATTGCCATTGCGGGCATGACAGGAACTTTCCTTTCCTTGACGGCCATGAGGGCCTTACCTTTCGGGGTCCCGAAGCTTCTTATCTCAAGCGTCACCGCTATGCCCGCCTACGCCAATCGGCTGGCAGATTATTTTGGGGTCAGGGACATCACCGTCATGCACAGTGTGGTCGACACGGTTGGCTTAAACCCACTGGTAAGAACGCTGGCTGTAAATGGGGCCAACGCGATCGCTGGAATGGTCGAGAGGCTGGAACCCACCCAGAAAGAGAAGAAGCCTTCGATCGCCCTCACCGAATTTGGTTTCTGCGATAAAGGGGCCCATTATGTCAGGGAACTCTTGGAAAAAGATTATGACCTCATCTCTTTTCATGCAACCGGCATCGGGGATCGTGCCGCCGTGGACCTCGTCAGTCAAGGGTTCTTTGAAGCCTTTATCGACCTGGTCCCGGCAAGCTTCAGTGAATATCTTTTCGGTGGCAACCGGGCTTCCGGACCCAACCGATTGGATGCAGCGCTCCGGGCATCCGTTCCTTACATCCTCTCTCCCTGTGGCTTTGACATGATCAGCTGCGGCCCCATTGAGCGAAGGGATAAAGGCGACCCGCTTTGGGTCTCCCGGAAACTGGCGGAGAGGAAACTTCTTATCCAAGACGCCATGAGAGTTCAGGCAAGAACAAGTCATGAGGAGATGGAGACGATTGCCAAAGCCGTGGCTGAGAAGCTCAATCAGTATCCGAACAAGAATTTATTGAAGTTTATTATTCCTCAAAAAGGATTCTCTTCTCTCAGTGTGGAGGGGGGTGCTCTTTACGATCCCGCTTCAGACAAAGCATTTGTGGATGCATTGAGAAAGTATTTAGACCCGAGGATCAAGGTTGTAGAGGTGAATACAGACATCAACAACTCTCAGTTTGCCCGAGCTGTGGTCGACGCTCTCACAGAAAGTTTGAAAAGGTGAAGATCTCAGATGAACAGTATCGTCGTGGGGATCACGGGTGCTTCCGGGGCGATCTATGGCGTGAAAATCCTGGAAGTCCTCTCTAAGTTGGGGGCGGAAACCCATCTCATCATCACTCAAGCCGGTATAAAAAACTTAGAGATTGAGACGAGCGTTAACCTTGATGGACTCAAGGCGATGGCTTCCCATGTTTACGAGGAGGAGGATTTCACTGCCCCTCTGGCGAGTGGCTCCTTCAAAGTGGACGGAATGGTGGTCGCTCCCTGCTCCATCAAGACCCTTTCCGCGATTGCCAATTCGTACAGTCATAACCTGCTGGTAAGAACTGCGGATGTCATGTTGAAAGAGAGGAGAAGGCTCGTCCTCCTTGTCAGGGAAACACCTTTGCATGAGGGACATCTTGAATTGATGCTCAGGGTAACGAGAATGGGAGGAGTGATCATGCCTCCCGTGCCCGCTTTTTATCACCATCCGAAGACCATAGAGGATTTAATCAATCAAACGATCGGGAAGGTCCTCGACCTCTTTTCTGTCGACGCAAAACTTTTTAGAAGATGGGGGGCCGGGTCTAAATAGAGTTTGTCCACAGACTAAGGTTGGAATAAAGAGGTGACATTCCGGCCCCGCATCAAGCACGGGTAGACTCCAGCCGGGCGACCGAAGGGAGGCGGAGTGAGCGAAGCGAGCGAGCACATCCAATGTTTTCGAAGGTCTCGGGGTGCCGGAGATATCACGCGGGGTCCGCATCCCATTGATCTGGCGGGGGTTCCCTCCCCACTTCCCAGAGCGCTCTTAAAGCAGGTCTTTCACATCACTGATGTTGATCTCCAGCATCTTCACCGACGCAAGGATTCGGACTGCATTCCGGTCGACGGCGGGGATCTTGCGCGAAAGCGCTTTGAGCTCTTGGGCAGCCTTCTTGATCGCCTGAATTCGAGTGTCGAGTTTGTTCATTTCCCTTCGAGTCATCGAGTTCTCCTTATCATTCCAATTCCTTTAAAGTAACTCCGAAATCCGAATATCGAAATCCGAAACAAATTCGAATTCTAAACATTCCAAACTCGGCTACTCAGCTTAACGTTTTGTATTTCGATCATTAGAATTCATTTTCGAATTTCGGATTTTGTGCTTCGGATTTCTTTTTCAACTGTGTTTCCTTAAGTCCTTAAATCGTTTGGCCTTCACCTCGTAACGAGGCAGGGAGTTGAAGGGGTGGACTTCGATGTTGTAGCCAAGGTTCGTTTTCAATCGGAGCTGATCCTTCAGTTGGGTGAGAATGCCTTCACGGTTCTTTTCTTCCTCGGGTAAGAGCTCGATTTTGAGCGTGATGTCGTCCAGATCTCCTTTCTTCGTCACCACCACCTCAAATTCATTGCTTAGGCCTTTAACGGAGCGGACCACTTCTTCGATGGCGGAGGGCGCAATCAAGACGCCTTTGATTTTCGTAATGTCGTCTGCTCTTCCAACCACGCCGCCTCGAATGATCCGGAAAGTCCTGCCACAGGGGCAGGGATCCGCCGCCCATTCCGCCACGTCCTTGGAGTCGAACCGGATACAGGGCTGGGCAATCCGGTCGAGGGCGGTGATAATAATCTTTCCCTTTCGACCCGGCTCTTCGATGATCTCTCCCGTCTCAATGTCCTCTAATTGGACGAGAAACATGGCTTCGTTGATGTGAAGGCCTCCGGGTTGCTGTTCGCATTCATACCCCCACGCCCCGATCTCCGTGGCGCCGACATGATCATAAACCTTGGCACCCCAGGCTTCTTCCATTCTCTTCTTCGTTGCCGGGATGCTGGCCCCAGGCTCTCCCGCACAGGTGATCTTTCGGATGGTAAGATCCCGGGGAGGATCGATTCCCAATTTCTTTCTCGCCGTGTCGGCCATTCCCAGGACATAGGTAGGGGTTGCCATCATGGCGGTCGCCCGAAGCTCCTGGATTTTTAGAATCCGAGCTTCCGTATCGAGCACTCCGCCCGGGATGACTTCACACCCGATCTTCTCAGCGGCATAATGACCTGCCCAGAAGGCGACGAAAATGTTGTAGCCGAAGGGCAGGAAGACTCGGTCCGTTTTCCGGTAACCCTGCGAATAGAGAATGTAGGACCAGCATTCGGACCACCACTCCCAATCCTGCCAGGTATCGGGCTGATACACGGGTAACCCGGTCGTGCCGCTGGTCTGCCGAAATTCGGTGACCTCTTCCAGAGGGACACAGAGCGCGTCTCCGTACGGGAAAGGATCCTTCCTCTGGATATCCCTCATCATGGCCTTTTCCACTTTCGGGATCTTGGCCACGTCTTCAAAAGTCTTGATGTCGCCGGGCTTAAGTCCGGCCTCCTGATAGAGCTTTCGATGAAACTTCGACTTTTCATAGGCCCATTTCAGAATCCTTTTAAACTTTTTGACTTGAAGCTCCTGTAATTGTTCAAGGGGAAGAGTTTCCGTGATCGGGTTCCAGTAGAGGTCGGTCTTTCTTGAACTGTTCTTCATTCTATCGTCTCCTTACCTTACCGGCAGGCAGAAGTTTGTTAAGAATACGGTCTGACAATTTTCCGGTAAGGTTCTCTATGGTTTTAATCTCTTGAGGGGTGAGGCTGTCCCAGTGGATGCCGGCGGTCACCACCACATTTTTCTTCAACTGGGTGGCCAACCTTTCCGAAATCCTTTTGACCAGCGCGTCCTCTTTATGGCCTGGGAAGGTAAAGTTGGAAGAAGTGGCGCTCCATTGGTCAGGGTTCTTAAGGCTGGGCCTTGGGACCGCTATTCCGACGGCCCCGATATGGGGCTGGGTCCCCCCCCAGATCGAAACCAGAATGTCTTGGCCCACCTGTTGAACAAAACCACAGGTCTTGAATCGACCTTTGGAAGTCTCAACAGAAAATCTTTTCATGGGGTCGGTTCGCATTTTAGACAATCAAGGACGTTTTGTCGGATTCTACTCGACCAAGTCAGAAATGTTCCTTTTGAGAAGGTAGACAAACGTGAGGATCGAATCCGCATTTCGTTCAACGGTGACAAACCCACTGCCTAATTCCTTCAGTTTCTTCGTTCTTTCTTCGATCGCCTTGATCTCTCGATCCATTGCTTTCAAATCGTAGTCCATGCCTTCACTCTCCTCTTCGCTCTTTTAAGAATAAGATCCCAGCCCTCTGCGGCGCGGGATTACTTTTTCGTCAAGTCCTTAAATCTTGCCGACTTCAACGTATAGCGAGGCAGGCCTCCGGGTTTAACAGCCTCGATTTCATAAGTAAGATTCGTCCTGATCTTGAGTTTTTCCCGGATGGCTTTGCGAAGCTCTTTTTGCCCCGATTCGGCCAGCGACGGGTCCATCTCCACCCTGAGTGTCAGAACGGGCATGATGCCTTCCTGCGTTAAGATCGTTTCAAACTCCACCACTTCCGGGAAGCTTCCGCGGATCACCTCTTCCACGACGCTTGGACTGAAGAAAACCCCCCTTATCTTTCTGAGGTCATCCACCCGTCCCCCGACCTGGTCAACGCGGACGGACGTTCTCCCGCACGGACAGGGTTCATCCCTGACCATCATCATGTCTTTCAAGTTGAATCGAATGAGGGGAATGGATCTCCGGCAAAGGGAAGTGATCACAGCGACGCCCTTCATCCCCGGAGGAATGGGTTTTGACATCGTCTCCAGGTCTATCATTTCCAGCAGAAAATGGGGCTCGATCACATGCATCCCTTTCTTTTCGGTACACATTCCCGCCCATCCCCCTGGTTCTGTCCCTCCCAGGTGGTCGAAAACGTCCGCTCCCCATCCCTCTTCCAAGCGAAGTCGAGTCGGCTCCGGCATCGGTTCGCCGGCACAAATCATCTTTTTAATCGTTAGATCGCGCTTCGGATCAATTCCCATCTCTTTGGCCACTTCTAGCATGTGAAGGCCGTAGGTCGGAGTGTTCATCAGACCCGTCGCTTTTACCTCCATCATCTTCTGAATACGTGCTTTTGTCTCGAGACCTCCTCCAGGAACGACTTCACATCCCAACTTTTCCGCAGCGTAGTGGCCCTGCCAGAATGCAATATAGACATTGTAGACAAAGGGGAGAAAAACCCGGTCCGTCGGTCGAAAGCCTGCCCCGTAAAGGATGTAACACCATACCTCCACAACCCATTGCCAGCTTTCGTAGGTATCCGGAATGTACACGGGCTTCCCTGTCGTCCCCGAGGTTTGATGGTATACGGAGAGTCGTTCGGTAGGTACGGCCAGAAGGTCGCCATAAAGGTACGGTTCTTTTCCCACTTGGGCCTCCCGGAGTTCATCCTTCTCCGTCAGGGGAACCTTTGCAAGGTCTTCAAGCGTTCGAATATCCTCCGGCTCAATCCCGCGGAATTTCTTTTTATAAAAGGGAGAGTTCTCCTGACTCCATCGGAGAAGCTCTCTAAAACGCTTCAATTCAATCTCGACAAGCCTCTCCCTCGGCATCGTCTCGATAGCCGGATTCCAATACTTTCTTTCCTCTTTCATCGGTTTCACCTCGTTCTTGGTTTTGCCGGTATCGAATCATCAGACCACCGACACTTTCTCAGTCTTAGATAGTTCACTTCTTCACAGGACCGGCCCTTTTAGGCGAAAGCTATATAACACAACGCCGCTTTGCTATCAACCAGGATAAGAGAGTGACTTCAGGAGAAGATCGATGAAATCTTACGTACGGAGGATACGAAAGAACTCAGCTCCTTCCAGGGTATCCATGCGGACGGGTGGCGCTTCTTGCCTTAAAAGGACTTGACCGCCCCTGATACAGGGCTCCACTCCGGCCCGATTCAGGCCGGAGTGCCGGAGCCCCTTTACAGCAAAGGCTAACTATCGTTAATACTGGAACACTAAGGGTATTTTCCTCGCCTTTTCTTCGCCCTTCCAGTATTGAATACGTTTGTTTATGAAGCCGATCCATTCATCGATATCGCCGGCCTTGTAGCCCTTGGCGATAATATCTTTCTTGTAGTCTTCGATCACGGGCTGTACCGCTTTTATCCACTTGGGGTTATCAGCCTCGGGGATAGGCACCACCGTGCCGCCGTTGCTCTTGAAGACCTCCATGCCTTCAATATCGATGTTGGTCCACTCGATTGTCCACCGTTCGATAAATTCCCTGGAGAAATCGGTTATGGTTTTCTGGACATCGGCAGGAAGGCTGTTCCATTTCTGCTTACTCATCGCCACATAGAAGCAATAAGCACATCCAATCCTCCACGACGGAGTAACGTATTTTATCAACTCGCCGGTCTTAAAGCCTTTCATCGTTTCTGCGGAAATAAATGCGCCTTCAATCACGTTCCTTTTCAGCCCGTCGTAAAGGTCGGGCGTCTCGAGAGGGATGGGTATCGCCCCGAGGGCTTTGACAATATCCCCGATCCTTCCCGTGCCCCTCAATTTCATCCCTTTGATGTCGTCGAGTGTCTTGACAGATTTGCTGACCGTCTGGATGACGAGAATTCCAGGCGAGCTGAACATGAGGGCGTGATACGAGTCAAAATCTTTTGGTTGAAACTTATTATAGAAGTCGTTGGCCACATGGCCGGCGATCCAGGCGCTCGGGAAACCGAGGGGGAGTTCCATCATCTCCATGATGGGGAACCGTCCCCTCGTATAAGATAGGTTCGAGAGGCCAATATCCGCAATCCCAGAAGTGACGCCGGCGGCCATTTTTCCGGCTGAAAGAAGCGTGCCGCCTGTGTACTGGGTGAGCTCCACCTTGCCAGCGAGCTTCTTGTTCAGTTCCTCGCAGTACTTACCCATGAGGATTGAATTCATGTGGGTCGGTGGAAAAAAATTCGCAAATTTGAGCTTGATCACCTCCGCTGCATAGGGAGAAGAAACCATTGAAAAGAGGAACGTCATGACAAACACGGCCCATGCGATCTTTCTTCCCATTTTTGAACCTCCTTTCCCTTCTTTATGTTGTTTCAAGATGTGAGATAGACTTCGTCTCTGTTCCGTTCCGTTTATGAGACAGTTGCCAATAAACTTCTCTTGCCTGACACAAGCTCCTCGGATCTAAATAGAACGAGGGAAGTCACAGGGCAAACTAGGGAAAGAAAAAGAGAGGAACAAGCAAACGGATTGGCCGCACTCCACCCGCCGCGACGGATGAAGTGTGGCCACTTTTCTAACAAATACCGACAGTCCTTAATACTGATACGATGTCGGTATTTTCTTCGCTTTTTCCTCGCCCTTCCAATACTGAATACGCTTATTTACGAAGCTGATCCATTCATCGATATCGCCAGCCTTAGACCCCTTGGAAACCAGGTCTTTCTTGTAATCGTCGATAACGGGCTGAACCGCTTGTATCCATTTGGGGGCATCCGCATCGGGGACGGTCACAATCTGGCCGCCTTGTTTCAGGAAGAAATCCTTGCCTTCGATATCGATATTGTTCCACTCTACGGTCCACCTTTCAATAAACTCCTTGGAAAAGTCTCCCATGACTTTCTGGACATCGGCAGGAAGACTACTCCATTTTTGCTTATTCATGAGCACATAAAAACAATAGGCGCTTCCAACCCGCCACGATGCGGAGACGTATTTGATTAACTCCCCCGTCTTAAAGCCCTTCATCGTTTCCAGGGGAAGGTATGCGCCGTCAATCACACTCCTCTTCAGCCCATCGTAAAGGTCGGGCGTCTCAATCGGAATGGGTGTAGCCCCGAGGGCTTTGACAATGTCTCCGAGTCTCCCCGTGCCCCTCAGCTTTAAACCCTTCATATCGTCCAGTGTCTTGACAGGCTTATTCAACGTCTGGACGACGTTAATCGGAGACGTGCTGAGCATGAGCACCTGATACGCCTCAAAATCCTTCGGTTGATATTTGCTATAAAAGTCATTGGCTACATGGCCGGCGATCCAGGCGCTCGGGAACCCGTGGGGGAGTTCCATGATCTCCATGACAGGAAACCGCCCTCGGGTATAGGATAGATTGGAGAGGCCGATGTCCGCTATTCCCGCGGCGACGCCCGCCGCAATCTTGGGGGCCGCCAGAAGTGTGCTGCCTGTGTATTGGGTCAATTCCACTTTGCCGGCAAGCTTCTTGCTCAGCTCCTCGCAGTATTTACCCATCATGACTGAATTCATGTGGGTTGGCGGAAAATAATTTGCAAACTTGAGCTTAATCGCTTCCGCCGCATAGGGAGAAGAAACCATCGAAAACAAAAAAGTCATTACCAGTACCGTTAATACAACCTTTTTTTTCATTTATGTGCCTCCCTTCTTTATGATGCGTTAAATTGTGAACGGTTGCGCGCCTTTCTTGGACCACACCTAAGAAAGGCTTGGATAAACATGTCTCTCCGTTCTCGTCCCCTCTCATTTGTAAAACAACGACGGGAGCCAGAGGGCGAGCTGCGGAAAGAAGAACAGAAGGCCCCAGACCAGGATAAGAGAGATTAAGAACGGGGCTACGCCTTTATAGATCCGGCCGATGGGCTCCTTGGTGATGTTCTTCACCACAAACACGCAAACCGCTACCGGGGGAATGACGACACCGATCATCACGACAACGCTGATCAATATCCCGAACCAGATAGGATTGAAACCCAGCTTCAGTACCGCCGGGTAAAAAATAGGAGTGGCAAGGATCATAAACGCCAGGTCATCGATGAAGGACCCGCCGATCTCGTAAGCGATGCAGATCATAATCATAATGATATAACGGTTAAGAGGCAGTTCCACCAGCCAATCCGCTGTTCTCTGGGGCATGTTGGTCACCGCGATGAAATGGCCAAGGATCACGGAGCCTGCAATGAGCATAAGAATCATCCCTGCGGTACGAAGGGCTTCCTGGAGGGAAGCAACGTACTTTTTAAAATTCATATTCCTCTTGGCGACCGCCAGCACAAGAATGGCAAATGTACCCACGGCCCCCGCCTCCGTCGGCGTGAAAAAGCCCTGCATGATCCCTCCGATGACCAGCAGGAAGACAAGGATGACCCAGGCAACCTCCGGCAGCGAGCGTAACCTGGCCTTCCATGTCGACCGTTCCGCCATGGGGGCGATTTTTGGATTGATCTTGACCCATCCAAAAATGATCCCGATGAAAAAGAGGGCGATGATAAGCCCGGGGACTATCCCGGCGAGGAAAAGCTGTCCTATGGACTGCTCAGTAATAATGCCGAAGATAATGAGCACCACGCTGGGGGGAATGATGCAGCCGAGCGATCCCACGGTCGCAACGATCCCTGTGGAAAGCTTCCTGTCATACCCATACCGGTCCATTTCCGGGACCGCCACGCTCGCGAAGGTCGCCGCGGTAGCCGCTGAGGAGCCGCAAATGGCTTTAAAACCAGTCGCTCCCATCACGGTAGCCATGGCCAGGCCTCCGGGGATATGGCCAATGAACCTGTGTGCCGCATCATACAGCCTTACCGCAATGCCTGCGTTGAAACCGATTTGGCCCATCAGGATAAAGAGGGGGAAGACCGTGTATCCATAATTGGTGATGACATCATAGATGTCTCTGCCCACGAGTTGCATGGCCGGTTGAAAGCCATTGAGGTAAGCAAAACCGATGAATCCCACAAGTGCCATGGCAATGCCCAATTCGATGCCCGTGGTGAAAAGAAGCAACAGCAAAACAAGAGCCGTAATGCCTACCGTGATCTCACTCATACTGACCCCTCCAGATTTTTGCGATATCGAAGATGAAAACAAAGCACTCAACAAAGCAGCAAATTCCCACGAAGTAAACGACGGGATAGAAAGGGATCTTCAATGTAGATGAAACTTCGCCCGAAGTATGGAATTCCCTGCCGATCACGAAGAGATTATATGCTATGATTGCGAATAGAATGATGCCCAGAACCCGCGTAAAGGTGTTCATGATGGCCTTATCCCTTTGGGAGAGCTTTTCCAGCAGGATTTCCATATACACGTGCCCCCGGTCCAATGAGACCTTGGGAATCGTAAAGCCGATCACAATCGCCAGCGTTAATGATACCAATTCGTAGGTACCCAAAATAGGCCGGCCACCGGCTCGTAAGAGGACATCCGCGACAGTCAAAAACATCATGAAAGTCAGGGCTGCGCTGCCAATGTAACTGAGGATTTTGCTCACCCATTGAAGAATGCGAAATAATGTCTCCATTCCCACTCCTTTTCGTCCGAATCTGTTCGGATATGTTCATCGAAATACAGGAATCCGCAGGATAGTCTTGGTGATAGGATTTTGCTGGATTGCTGTTTTTAAGATTCTAGAAAATGCCCCCAGGATCCCGCTCAACCTGTCAAATCGCTGTTCGATCCCATCCGGCCTTAACCCTGTCTTATCTGCATAGTATGTATACAGGGCTTATACATAAAGTCGGTTTTTTTGTCAAGCAAAATCTTGGATCTACGATACAGGCGGTGGAAGCCGATCGTGAACAGTTCATTTTCCGTTCAATCTAAAGAACGCTCTTTTTGTCTTCCGGAGATGATTTATTTCTGCACACTCAGATGTCAGAATAGGACAACCGCAACAGGGCGGAGAGGCCTTCTTTTCCGATCGCCCCTTCGAGGATTTGAACGGAGCAGCCTGGCTATAGTCGAATCCCCTTGGGAACCACCACAATCCCTGACGGGGTCACTGTAAATCGCTTTGCATCTTCGTCCAGATGATATCCGATCTCCATCCCCGGAGGGATTTGAACCTCCTTATCGATAATCGTCCTCTTAATCTTCGCATTCCTTCCCACATCCGCTCCTTCCAGGAGGATGGAATCGTCAATCTCGGCAAAGCTATGGATCGTTACGCGGGGCGAGAGGATCGATCGCTTGACATTTCCGCCGCTGATAATGCAGCCATTGGAGATGATCGAGTTGAGAGCCATCCCTACCCTTCCCTCCTCGATCCAAACGGTTTTTGCGGGCGGGGAAGGAGACTGGTAGCTCAGGATGGGCCATTGTGGATCGTAAAGATTGAGTTCGGGTGTGACCGAGATCAAATCCATATTGGCTTCATAAAAGGCATCGATCGTCCCCACATCTCTCCAGTATCCCGTCCCTCCGCAGTCTCCTCGTCTGAAATCAAAAGCGAAGACGCGGTCTCTTCCGATCATCTGAGGAATGATATCCTTCCCAAAATCATGGCTTGAATCCGATCGAGTATCCTCGATCAATCGTCTCACGAGTACTTCGGTGTTGAAGATATAGATTCCCATGGAGGCCATAATCCCTCCCGGATCTCCGGGCATCGTCTTGGGTTCCTCGGGCTTCTCCTGAAAACCCACCATCTTCCAATCCCTGTTTGCCTCGATGACGCCGAATTCTCTCGAAAGCCTCCGATCCATCCGAATGACAGCGACCGTCAGATCCGCCTCTTTCTCCAGGTGGAAAGCGATCATCTTCCGGTAGTCCATTTTATAAATATGATCCCCGGAGAGAATTAAGACGAGGTCGGGCTGCTCCACCTGCAGGATGTTGATGTTTTGAAAAATCGCATCGGCGGTTCCCTGGTACCAATGCTCGTCGATTCTCTGTTGCGCGGGAACTGCCTCGATGAACTCTCCCAGAGGGGAGGAGAGGATATCCCAACCGAATTGGATGTGACGGTGGAGTGAAGTCGATTTATATTGGGTGAGGACGTAGATACGGCGGACGCCGGAATGAAGGCAGTTCGAGAGCGTGAAGTCGATGATCCGATAAATGGCGCCGAAAGGAACAGCCGGCTTGGCCCGATCCCGAGTGAGAGGATAGAGTCTTTCTCCACGGCCGCCCGCTAAAACCATGGCCAAGACTTTCTTCACCGGCCTTTACCCTTCTCTAAAGAGAGCCCTGAAACACCGCTTTTCGCTCTCTTGATCGAAGATTTCACGACTTTTCAGAAATCTTTAAGAGTTCTCGGATCTTCTTTTTCAGTTCAGTGAGGTCATGAGACTTGGTCACATAGGCATCGGCGGCCCAACTCATAAAGTCCTGCCGATACCCTGAATAAGAGGTGTTGAGGATAACGGGGGTCTTCCTCTCCTTGCTGACGATCCGCCCGAGGGCCTCCATCCCATC
>Ga0335070_10004035_pt1 | contig 17125 bp, 15 predicted proteins | sample Lox_Sample_13_FD_206722 | JGI IMG/M metagenome (GOLD analysis project Ga0335070, IMG submission 206722) | Soil microbial communities from Loxahatchee National Wildlife Refuge, Florida, United States - Lox_Sample_1.3 | ecosystem: Environmental > Terrestrial > Soil > Wetlands | place: USA... | reverse complement strand
GGAGCAAATCTTGGCCGGCAAGTCTCAGATTGAAGGAATCGGGTGCGCCTCCTGCCATCTGATTCACGATGTGGATCGGACGATCAATCCGCCGCCGACCTTCAGGATTAAACCGGGGTCGGTGCTTTTCGGACCGTTTGCCGATCCAGAAGAGAATCTGGTTCACCAGGCCGCGCAGTCTCCGTTGTTCCGTGAAGCCGCCTATTGTGCGTCGTGCCATTTTGACAAAGTGAAAGACGTCACGCAAAAAGGCCTGCCGGGAGAAATTCTTCAAGGTACGGTTTGTCAGGATTGCCACATGGAACCCTCAACCGGCAGTTCGACGTCAAGGCGGGGAGCCATGACCAGAGCGATTGGGCGCCACTGGTTTCGCGGCGTGGTGGTGTCCGGCACCATGCTGCGCAATCGCAACCTCCAGGCCGAATGGACGCCGCGTGTCGATATCGATGTCAAGAAAACCGGGGGCACGCTGGAGGGAACGGTGTTGGTGAAGATCGGCAGCCTGCCGCACAGTTTCCCCGATGGTGATCCGGTGCTGAAACAGTTTTCCCTGACCATCACCGCCAAAGACGCAGCCGGCCACGTGCTGGCCGAAGCCACGAAACCATTTGGGTTGCCCTACGATAGAATTCTCCGTGGCCCGATCCCCGACCCCTTCATCAAAGGAGGCCATACGCGGAAGGTCCCGTTTGCGTTGACGATACCGGAAGGTTCAGCAGCGGTCACGGTAGAAGCGGTGCTGACCTATGCGCTGATCCCAACCCCCGAGCCGGATATACAAGAGAAGTATCTCGCGACCCTGAGCGGCGATAAGGAGAGGGACGAAGCCAAACAGATCATTCATGAATACACGCGACCGCGCATGCTAACATATCGTGCGAAATCGTTGTAAGAACCCAATGGAATATCGGTTGCGATCCATGACCATCGCGGCGGGTTTTGTCGCATGCTTAATGGGATGGGTCTGCCTGCTGCTTGGTGGAGTCACGGAGGTTCCGGCTCAGGAGATTAAGCCGCAAGCACTTATTGAGAAGGCCTTCCCCCATTCCAATAAGTGCAAACGATGCCACGAGCGGGTCTTTGAAGAGTGGGAAACATCGCCCCTTTCGAAATCCATCCATTCTCCCGCCTTCCGGGTGTCCCTTGAGGCATATCTTGCCTCAGTGAGCGGCAAGGAGAAGGCGCTCTGTTTCCGCTGCCATGCGCCGCAAGTCCGGGAGTTTCCCGATCACGCTCAGCTGTTCGTCGATCAAGTACGGTCCGGCAATCCGTCGTTGGACGGCGTCGCCTGCTCACAGTGCCATTTGATCAAGCAGGTGGATCGCGCCAAACACCCGCCGGAGCCGAAATATGAGAGCGGCAGCAAGACCCTCTATGGCCCCTACAAGGATGCGGTCCAAAACCTCGCGCATCAATCGATGGATCTGGAGCTGTTTCAAAAGTCCGATCTCTGTTTGAACTGCCACCAGTCAGTGCCGTCCGCGGCGAATCTCGGCAAGGCCAACGATTTGTTGGGCAGCTGGGATCAAAGCCCAGCGGTCAAGTCCGGAAAAACCTGCCAAGGCTGCCACATGCCTGAGCAGGTCGGCGAATCGGCCAATGGAGAAAAGAATCGAAAGGTTGCCAACCATACCTTTCCCGGCCGTATCGGCACGTTGCGCCAGGACGCGGCAAAGTTGGATGTACAGACGAAGATCGATGGCGACAAGACCACCGTGACGGTGAAGGTGCAAAGCCTGGTGCCGCACAATCTGCCCGCCACCCATCCAGCCTGGGCCACGGTTGTCTTGAATCTGGAAGTAAGAGGCAAGAATCTGAAGACCGTTTTTATGGACAGCCGGCTGTATGGCCGGACCTATGCGGACGCCAAGGGGCAGAAGACCGTCTTCGATTTCGAAGCGGTCAAAGTGCTCGACGATACAGTGCTGAAGCCGGAAGAAACGCGAACCGAAACCTTTTCCTTTCCCACGCCAAAAGACACCAAAACGTTCGATGTCGAGGCTGTCCTCAACTATGGGCCTCTCACAGGGCCTCAAGCCTTTGTCGAACGAGTCGAAGCAGAATCCTCTAAAGGCTCGCAAGACCCCGCCTTCCAGCCGATCGAAATCACCAGACGGGCGGACAACGTGCCGGTCGGGAAGTGATCGTCGGTCGGATCTCGTGAAGCAGCCATAGCCGTGCTCGAAGTGGCGAAGGAGAGTCTCTTCGCTCACGCGCCTGCTGCCTGACGATTCCAGCTCATACGCACTGTCACCCTCAAACAATTCCAACGAGTCGGAAGAGCCGAATTACATCCGGCAGTGCGTTCCAGTGCTTGGTGGCAAAGAAGACCGGGAGTTCTTCGCCCCTGTATTTTTCTTTATGAAAGTAGTTGCCTTTGAAGCTGTAGAGCGCGTTGGCATTTCTATACAGCCAGTTGCCAAACGCGCGGACAAAGGGAGGCTCGTTTGCACAGGGCGACAGTTTCGCGAGTGGTGACATGCCAAAAGACAGGTGGGGAGAATCTTCCTTCATGAATTGGGCCAGGGCGAATTCTATGATGACATCGCTGGTCCCATGGGGAGCGTTTGTTGCAAATTGGACGAGGTTCACATAGTACCCTGAGGCAGTATTGGCGTTGAATATAGGATCGAACTCGACTATTCCTTCGAGCGCCGTTCCCTTATATGCTGCAAACGTCCGCACATGATGGGCGAATGCGGACGCTCTGTACGATTCTCTTGTCAGGAACCGGAGCGCATATGACTTAGTTCTGCTCTGTAGCCATTCCTCGTGGAGCCTGTGCCGTTCCTGAAGATGTTCTCTTGGCCCCAATTCGGTTACCGTAAGGCCGGCCTTCTTCGCACTATTCAGCCATCGGCGCAGATGAGATTTGTCTTTGCCTTGGAGATTCCAGGTGTTGCCGTCGAGCCAGGTTTCCACTCCCATTTGCACCGGGTAGTACTGAAACTGATCCCTGAGCACAGAAGAAACGGGCTCCGTGATTTGAACAAAGCACGCTTTGGGATGCTCTGCCAAGAATTGCTCCAGCAAGGTGCGCATGGCGTGATCCGCACAGATGGGATTCGCTAAAACAAACGTGGTGGCCCCTTGCATCCGGTATCCGAGGAAGCCGATGTGAGGCAGGTCAAAATATTCCATGTCCCGCTGGAGCAGGGAGTACGCCATTGTGTGGTTTCCATACGCACGTAGATATTCCAGCCGTTCGGCGATGCTGAAACGAATGGTGCATGAAGACACCATTGTGGATGGGGCGTTGCAAAGCGCCGTCTCAGTCACAAGTTTGAGAGGTTGCATAAGAATGGCTCCAAGGAATAGTGTCGAGCAGGGCTGGCTTCATAAGCTGACGGATGCTGCGGATGGGAAGCGTGATCATCATGCCGCATGTGGGAGTGCAACTTCGCGGGTGCGTGCTCCACTGCCACAGTATCTTGCTGTGGCTTCGACAGTGTTGCCGCCGTCATCCCATGATTTGGCCAGGTATTTCCTTGTGTACGCGCGCATGAGAAATTGACACAGCTCAGGAGTCATATCCACTCGTGGCAGCCCCAGACGATCCACGTTCTGGGTTTCCCACTGTGGTTCTGAATACTGCAAATATGGGCGCCACGCTTTACAATGTCTATGGAGCAGCAATTCCGTTCTATGTGATTTGTCGCGAAGCTCCCGTGAAGACACAGACGGATCCAATCGAATCCCGCAAAGTTTGAGGGCGGACTGCATAGATTCGATGAGACAGCCGACCGATAGATTGTTCCTGTTCACTACATGAAACGTTTTCCCAACGGCAGACGATGCTGCCCGTATTCCCATACATACTCTCGTGACATCATCTATGGTCACAAGATTCTTCGTGGTTTCAGGATGGCCATAGACGCGAAGGTTGAGGTCCAGGAAGGGGCCATTCGATGTTCGGTGCCACTGATCCCAAAACATATTTTCGTTCTCACATAGCTGCAGAGCAGAGCGGTACACCGCGAGCAATCCACCATAAAACATTCTCGTTTCCTTCCCCGCCTCTCCTGTTTGCGAATGGCCCATGATGATGCTCGGCCGAATAATGACAAAGGGCAGGTCCGATTCTCTGATGAGCTGTTCCGAGCGATACTTGGTTCGTTCGTAGGCATTCTTGAAACCCATATTGCGGGGCATTCCCGTTTCACTAATCCCGGCCGTGTTCGTGCCGCATATGTACGCGGTGCTAATCGCAAAAAATCGTTCCAGTTGACTGAATATATCGGCCAACCTCACGACGTTCCGGGTTCCCTGCACATTGGTTGCTTCTACTTCATCCACTTTGGAATCATCGAACCGGGTTGAAGCGGCGACGTGCCATACCTCGTCGACTCGCTTGCTCAGGAAGGCAAGATCGTGACCACTAAGGCCCAGGTCGCTGGACCTGACATCTCCGTGCAAGAACGTAATTCTGCGAAGTGCGAGTGGTGAACACCTCGCTTTAACGTGTCGTTCACTCTCTATCGACCGTAACAGGAGATAATAGTTTGCCGTGTCATCCTTGAGCATTGCGTCGAGCAATGCACTTCCTAGAAATCCTCCCGCTCCCGTAATGAACACATGTCTGGCCATAGTGCCCCCTTCAGTAAAGCACTGAGGAAATCCGGGTTCCCGTCATGAGAACGAGAAAATAGATCGCAGAAACATTCCGTCTATGGAGGTATTCTTCTCTCTGAACTGCAGGCTGAGGGCTATCAAAACCCTTCAATGGGTTGGAGCGAGATCATGCTGTTCGCCCGTGATGTGCCCTGTTCCTATGGTAGTGGGGAGCAAGGATTGCGCCTGAGGAAATTTGCTTCTGATGATCCGTAGTACTACGCCTCCTTCCTGTAACCTTCATCCCGGTCGTCGTGCAATATGGCCAATATTATCAGCGCGGTGCCTAGCACACTCCAGATTGCCAACATTTGAGCAGCAACACTGGTGAGGAAGGAACGGTGCCTTGTCCTCCTTCTCCTGTATGGAAATGGATTAAATAGTACGGTTATGTCTGTTCAGCTCAAATTGGGCGCCAGCTTCATTTGGTGTCGGACAGTGTGTCTGAAATTTATACAATCCAAAACGGGCGGAGGGGGACTGAGCTTGAAGCAGTGCAGGAGTGCGGGTCATATCTTACATTCCGATCTAGAAGGTGCCCTGCCGAGGGAGCGACTTTCACGTGCAAGATTCGCGAAATTCTATGATTCAAATCCGAATGCCAGTTTGTTCATTGAGAGATTGGCATGAAAAGCAGGGATATCCCACGTTTCTACCAATTGGGGTCGCATCCCAATCGGCCGGAGACCTGAGGCTCTCGGTTGCCTGATGAAGTTCATCCCCGGATGGTTCCGATGCAGATGGCATGCGCGACGAAGCGTCCGTAGGGGACGTCGCGGACCTGTTCCCAATCAGATTCAATCCAATAATTCTGCTTGGAGGTCCGTTTGAGGAAGTGTTGAGCCGTGAACGGACTCTTGCCGCTATTGAGCAATTCATCGAAGTACCGGTTATAGCCGACCGGTAAGCTGGCGACGAGGATCCCGTTTGTAGCCAAGCAGGCGGATCGGAGATGCTCGATCGCCTGGAGCAGCTTGGCCGGTTCCTGCGGTTGTTCGTCCCACCCGACATGCTCCAACGTCGAGATGCTGACGATGAGGTCGTATTTGTGCTGAGGGACAAACTCGACGATATCCTTGTTGATAACGCCGGGACTGACCTCGTACTTGTCGACGATGTCATGCTGAATGGGGAAATAGTGCGAGAGGACGTTGCCGACTTCGAGGATCCGCTTGCCCTGGTGTTGCAGAAGCAGTTCACGGAAGATCGGGATTTCGATGCCGCGTTCGTTCTTCCAGGTTCTGTTGTATGGGTGATAGAGGTACTCGTAGGCTCGACCATCAAACTGGAAGGTCTTGATCCTGAGGCAGCGAGTGAGCGCCATCTTCAAGGAGCGGAAGTAGCGTCGGGCGACGTTCTCACCGGCTGCCTTGCTGGTGTAGTCGTAGGTATAGGACAAGGACGACGTCCTTCGGACCTTACTCGAAGACGATGCGGGACCCTGGCGACTTCATCTTGAAGATCTGCAGGGCATTGTAGATGCCCTTGGCCGGGTGGTTGAGGATCAGGCGCGAATTGGTGATGTGGGTATCCAGCAGTTCGTATTGCCCGCCACTATAGTAGAGATCACAGTCATCGATCTGGCAGTTTTTGTAGACGTGATTGTCCAGGGCCAGCTTCACCTTGCTGAAATTCTGGCCATCGATGACGATGTAGTTCGGTTCAAGTCCCATCCACCGCTCCGATCTCGGCGGACTATAACAAAGTCGGCTGGCGGCGTAAACACAGGGCGCCGGTGTGCCCCGATCTTTCGATACGAATGCACCTATTGCCCACCCCTATCTTTCGTCTTGATCCTCCAGCCCCATCTGTATAGAATGGCGCGACTTTTCCAATAGTTAGCCGCTTGCTGCTCCCGCGCGCCAGACGGTTTCCCCACTTGTCTCATGTACTTTGGATGGGTTGAAGCCACGGGCAGCCGTGTGACATAAGAAGTGCGTTTATCCACCAGGAGGGTATCCCGTGAGTGATTCAGCGATTGTGATATTTGCGTTGATCGCGGCCGTGGCCGGTATTGCCTATGGCCTCTATCTGGCCATGTGGGTGTTCAAGCTGAATGCCGGCAACGCAAAGATGCAGGAAATTGCCAAGGCGATTCAGGAAGGCGCCAGCGCCTACATGAACCGGCAGTACAAGACTGTCGGCATCGTGGCCGCGGGTCTGTTTGTCGTATTGGCAGGGGCGGGGGCGGTGTCCGACAAATTCGGCCTGCTGACGGCGGTCGGATTTCTCGTTGGCGCGGGGGCCTCGTCGATCGCCGGCTATGTGGGAATGATTATCGCCGTGCGGGCGAATGTGCGGACGGCCCAAGCGGCACACGACGGCATGAATGCCGCACTGACTGTCGCGTTTCGCGGCGGTGCGGTGACCGGGCTGTTGCTGATCGGTCTGGGCCTCTTGGCCATTACGACGTTCTATACGATCGCACAATCGATCGCCGGACAAGAGAAAGCCATTCACGCCTTGCTGAGTCTCGGGTTCGGCGGCAGTTTGATCTCGGTGTTCGCTCGAGTCGGCGGCGGTATTTATACCAAGGCGGCGGATGTCGGCGCGGATCTCGTTGGAAAGGTGGAAGCCGGTATCCCTGAAGACGATCCTCGTAATCCGGCTGTGATTGCGGACAACGTCGGCGACAACGTCGGCGATTGCGCCGGCATGGCTGCGGACCTGTTTGAAACGTATGCGGTGACGACGGTCGCAGCGATGGTCTTGGCCTTCACGATGTTCAAGGGGGCCACGGCTCCGATTCTCTATCCGCTCGCGCTGGGCGGTGTGACGATTTTCGCAACGATTATCGGGATCCTGTTTGTGAAGGTGAGTCCGGGCGGCGAGATCATGACGGCCCTGTACAAGGGCCTGTTCGTGGCCGGCGGCATTGCAGCACTGGCGTTTTTTCCCATCACGTCGAAGATTATGGACGGCGTCGGTGGGGTCAGCGGCATGAGCTACTACGCGGCGGCGTTGATTGGCTTGATCGTGACCTTGGCCCTGGTGTTCATTACCGACTACTACACGTCGAAGAGTTACGAGCCGGTGAAGTATATCGCCAAGGCCAGTGAAACCGGGCACGCGACGAATATCATTGCAGGATTGGCGGTCGGCATGCAGGCGACGGCGGCGCCGGTGGTGGTGATTGCGGCGGCCATCCTGGGCAGCTTCTGGGTCTGTGGCGGAGCGGAGTCGGGCGGTCTGTACGGTGTGGCCGTGGCGGCGGTGTCGATGCTCTCGATGGCCGGGATCGTCGTGGCAATCGATGCGTTCGGTCCGATTACGGATAATGCGGGCGGGATTGCCGAAATGTCGCATTTGGGCAAAGCGGTGCGTGACATTACCGATCCGCTCGATGCGGTGGGCAACACGACCAAAGCCGTGACGAAGGGGTATGCGATCGGTTCAGCTGGCTTGGCGGCGGTGGTGCTGTTTGCCGAGTATTCGCGTGAGGTGGCGGCGCACAATCCTGCGTTGGCGGCCTTTGATCTCTCCAATCCCAAAGTGCTGGTTGGATTATTTTTGGGTGGCATGTTGCCGTTTATCTTTGGCGCCCTCTGTATGAAAGCGGTCGGTCAAGCCGGCGGTCTGATCGTGGAAGAAGTTCGGCGCCAGTTCCGCACGATCAAGGGGATTATGGAAGGAACCGGCAAGCCTGAGTACGGCACATGTGTCGATATCGTGACGCAGGCGGCCATTCAGAAGATGATGATCCCTGGATTAATTCCCGTCTTGTCGCCGATCATTGTGGGGTTGATTCTTGGGCCTCAGGCGCTGGGCGGTGTGCTGGTCGGCAGCATCGTCACCGGCCTGTTCGTCGCAATTTCGATGACGAGCGGCGGAGGCGCCTGGGACAATGCGAAGAAGTTCATCGAGGAGCAGGGATTGAAAGGGACCGATACGCACAAAGCCGCGGTGACCGGCGACACGGTTGGCGATCCCTATAAGGATACAGCCGGGCCGGCGGTGAATCCGATGATCAAGGTCATCAACATCGTCGCGCTCTTGATCGTATCGTTGATCGTGAGATAGCGCGGCTGATTGTGTGATGTGTAGGACGCGTGAAGCGCCGTTTGGAATTGATCCGGACGGCGCTTCTCGTTTTTACCCTTGCCTTGACGGGTTTTGGTGACGTGGAGTAAGGTGAATCCGTGTAGTCGCGCCGGTGAGCGATCCTTGAAGCGGTCCCTGACCCACGGGAGGTGCTCGAATGGAAAAACAAGAGCGCAAACAGGAACCGAAACGCGAGCCTCAGGCCAAGGATGACGTTAAGGCGAATCCCAAAGTCATCGAGGCCGGCAAGAAGCTGAAGGAAGATATCGACAAGCTTGTCGATGAAATCGACGATGTGCTGGAAAAGAATGCCGAAGAATTCGTAAAAAACTACGTCCAAAAGGGAGGGGAATAGCGGGCCTTCAGCCTGTCCCTTCCCCTTCCGTTGTTCCGTGTGCTCCTCTCGGTCATCGTTCACTCCTAGCGTCCAGATTCCAGGTTTGCGCCCGGTTTTCATTGGATAGCAGTCGTTTATGCTGCCCCGCGACCGGTTTGACAAAGGGGAGGGGAGCCATTACCATCCGCTCAAATCCCAACGAATCGGTGGTGTTATCCGTTGCAGCTCATGGTGAGGAAAGAATGAGCTCTAGGCTCTGGGTGTTTCGAGAGATTGATCCTGTCCAACGGGCAGCGTTCGCGCAGGCCTTGTCGATTTCATCGGCAACGGCGGCGCTGCTGCTCGCGCGTGGTGTGACCACGCTCGACCAGGCGGCTGCGTGGATGACCCCTGGCACGCCGCACGATCCTTTCTTAATTCCGGACATGGAACGAGCCGTCGATCGGCTTCATCGGGCGCTGAGTGACCGGGAACGCATCTGCTTTTACGGCGATTATGACGTGGACGGTATGTCGGCGACCAGCATCTACCTCTCGTTTTTTCGGGCACTCGGTGCCGATGCCTGCGCGTATGTGCCGCACCGTGTTCGGGAGGGGTATGGACTCAACGAAGGCGCAATCCGCACGCTCGCGGCTGAGGGGGTGGCGTTGGTGGTGACGTCCGATTGCGGGACGACGTCGCACCGCGAGATCGCCTTGGCCAACCAGCTTGGGATCGACGTCATCGTCACTGACCATCACCAAACAGACGAGACGATGCCTCCGGCGCTGGCCGTGATGAATCCCCATCGGCAGGGGGCCGAGTATCCGTTTCGCGGCCTGTGCTCGGGCGGTTTAGCGTACAAGGTGGCCGGCGCCTACGCGGCGAAGTACGGGGCCGGGGACCTGCCGCTGGAGGCGCTCTTGGATCTGGTCGCGCTCTCCACCATTGCCGATGTGGTGCCGCTCAAGGATGAGAACCGTATCTTTGTGCGTGAAGGATTGGCACAGATTACGCGTGGAGCTCGGTGCGGCATCAGGGCATTGAAGCAGGTATCTGGCGTGACGGCGGCGTGCACGGCGGAAACGATCGCTTTCAAGCTGGCTCCCAGGCTGAATGCGGCCGGCCGTCTGGAGCATGCGATCAAAGGAGTCCAGTTACTCACGACGGACTCTGACGCGGAGGCGAAACAATTGGCTGAGGAGTTAGACCAGTTGAATCGAGCCCGCCAGCGACTCGAATCGGAGATCATGCGGGAGGCCTTGGCGCAGGTGGATGAGGACAAGTTCCCCGGTGCGATCGTCCTGGCTTCTCGCCACTGGCATCTGGGTGTGGTGGGGATCGTCGCGGCTCGGCTCGTTGAACGATTCCACCGACCTGCCGTCGTGATTGCCGTGAATGAGCAGGGAATTGGAAAGGGCTCGGCGCGCACCGTTCCTGGGTTTGATCTCTATCAAGGTATTGCCGCATGTCGTGAACTCGTCATGGCATTTGGTGGGCACCCCAGCGCGGCGGGAGTGACAATTTCTGAAGACCGGTTACCGGAATTCGCGGAACGCTTTTCTGCGATGGCGAGCCAATGGGCCAGGGAGGCCAGGTCTGTGTCCGCCTTGCACGTTGATTCTGAAGTCAGATTGGAAGAGGTCACCCACCGGCTGCTTCAGGAAATCGGCACGTTGCATCCGTTCGGGGCCGGCAATCCTGAACCGATGTTCGCGGGGAGGCGGCTGGAGATAGTGAATGCGCGCGTGGTAGGGGAGAAGCATCTCAAAATGACGCTCCGCCAAGGGAGGTCACTCGCCTTTGACGGGATCGGGTTCGGCATGAAATCGCTCGAAGCCCAGGGTCTCTCGATTCAAACGCCCGTGGATGTGGCTTTTACGCCTGAAATGAATCATTGGAACGGATACGATCGGATTCAATTGCGCATCCGCGACATTCGCCCCGCGGTGCCCGAGTAGCAGCCTATGGTGTACGAAACGGTTACGGATATCGAACAACTCCTGGCGCGGTTCCGGAACTATCAACCGGACGCGGATCTCAGCATGATCCGCAAGGCCTATGAGTTTTCCGCCAAGGCGCATGAAGGCCAGACGCGGCGTTCCGGAGAGCCCTATGTGCAGCATCCCGTGGCGGTGGCCGGAGTGTTAACGATGTTGAAAACCGACGTCACGGCGATCGTGGCCGGATTGCTCCACGATACCTTGGAAGATACGGTGGCGACCGTCGAGGAACTCGAACGGGAGTTTGGGAAGGAAGTGGTCCACTTGGTCGACGGCGTCACCAAGATTGGAAAGATTACTTTCAGAAGTTCCGAGGAAAAACAGGCGGAAAACTTCCGCAAGATGGTGCTTTCGATGGCGGACGACATCCGCGTCGTCATCATCAAGCTTGCCGACCGGCTGCACAACATGCGCACCCTCGAGCACCTTGGCGAGCGTAAACGGCAGGAAATTGCGCAGGAGACGCTGGAGATTTACGCCCCCCTGGCGAATCGGATCGGGATCGGCTGGGTCAAGAATGAACTGGAAGACCTCTGCCTGAAACATCTGAAGCCGGACGTCTATGAAATGCTGCGCGTCAGCGTGGCGAAACGGGATGAGGACCGGCAACAGTATATTCAGGAGGTGACAACGCTTGTGCAAAAGGCGTTGGATGACAACGGGTTGGTCGGAACCGTCTATGGACGGCCGAAGCATCTGTACGGCGTCTATCAAAAAATGAACAAACAGTCGATTTCGTTCGAAGAGGTCTACGACCTGACGGCGCTGCGAATCATCACCGATACCAAAATGAATTGCTACGCCACGCTCGGCGTGATTCACTCCTTGTGGCGTCCGCTGCCTGGCCGGTTTAAGGATTACATTGCGATTCCCAAGTCCAATCTCTATCAGTCGCTCCATACGACCGTCGTAGGGCCGAAGGGCGAGCATGTGGAGTTTCAGATTCGCACGGAAGACATGCATCGGATGGCTGAGTATGGGATTGCAGCCCATTGGAAGTACAAGGAGCAAGGGCGGGTTGATGACAAAGACAGCAAGGCTTTCGGCTGGCTGAGGCAGTTTGTCGAGTGGCAGAAGGATTTGCCGGACAACCGGCAATTCATGGATTCGGTCAAACTGGAGCTCTTCCACGACGTCGTTTATGTGTTCACGCCGAAGGGCTCGGTGAAGGAGCTGCCCAAGGGGGCGACGCCGATTGATTTCGCCTACGCCATTCATACCGAAGTAGGTGATCATTGCGTGGGCGCCAAGGTGAACGGCAAGATCGTGCCGTTACGGCATGAGGTGGAGAGTGGCGATACTATCGAAATCCTGACCTCACCCACCCAGACCCCGCACAAGGATTGGCTCAAGTTCGTGCGGACCTCGCGCGCCAAGACGAAAATCAAACATTGGATCAAAGTCGAAGAACAGACGCGAAGCCTCGAAATCGGCCGACGATTGCTGGAGGCGGAGTTTCGCCGTCATGGGTTGGCTCCAGCGCAGGCGTTCAAGTCCGGGCAACTGCTTGATGCCGCAAAACAGGAAGGATATGAGACGATCGATGAGCTGATCGCCGCCGTCGGCTTCGGGCACCTGTCGACGGGACAAGTCGTGGGGAGGCTGGCAGCTCATGCATCCGTCAGTTCACCCGTTGAAGAGCCGACGAGCTCGGCGAAAGTATCGGGCCACAAGAATCTGAGCAAGGGGATTCAGGTCAAGGGGGCACGGGATTTGTTGATGCAGTTATCCCGCTGCTGCAACCCTGTCCCCGGCGACAAGATTTTGGGCTACATCACCCGCGGGCGGGGTCTCACAATCCACGCCGTCGATTGTCCGAACTTGGAAGCATTGGATTACGATCGGGCAAGGCTGGTGGAAGTCGAATGGGACATTGCCACTCCAGGCCACCATCCGGTCAAGATTGCGGTGATTGCCGCGGATAAGACCGGGGTGCTGGCGAATGTATCCTCCGCCATCGCGGAATGTCACGCCAACATCAGCCGCGCGGAAATCATCACACGCGAAGATCGGAAGGCGGAGTTGGATTTTGTGGTGGAGATCGCTGATACGGCGCACCTGAATCGCGTGCTGAAAGCTATCGAACGAGTAGAGGGCGTGATCACCACACGGCGTGTCCGGTCCTGGCAGGAGAAATCATAACAACAGGTTAAGGCTTAGATTGAGGTCAAAGTTTCGGTTGGGAAGGCTTTATCAGTTGGTTTCTTCCCTTAACCTCAGCCGTGCCCACCGTGCTTTCGATCTTCCGATTACAACCTCGTAAATTGCAGCGTTGAGCCCTTCTCGATTTTGTAGCCTTCCGCGGTGCCGCCCGCAATCTCCAGGACAAACACGGCGTCTTCGCTGTTCGGCCGATATTGTGGGCACGAGTCGTCGGCTTTGGTGCAGACGGGGACGTTCCGCTCGATATGCACGACCCGCTTTTTATCGTCCAACCAAATCAAGTCAAGCGCGATTTTGGTGTTTTTCATCCAGAAGGACCAGGCGTGAGGCTGGCCGAATACAAAGAGCATTCCGTGGTCTTTCTTGAGATGATCTCGATACATGAGGCCGGTTGCACGTTTGAACGGGGTGTCGGCGAGCTCCGCTTGGATAGTGCCGCCTGAGGGAGTGCGGATCGCGATAAGGCCTGGATCTGAAGCGGAGCTTGGCAACGGTGTGAGGACAAACAGGACTCCTGTCAGCAAAGCTGATGGCAGTCGGCTGATGAGGATAGATGAAATCATCATGGGGCATCGTAACCAGCAGGTCCTGCCGAGTCAAGAAACTGCCTCCTTGCAATCCCGTCGAGCGTTGTGCGATCCTTCACCAAGTAATTGCGGGGAACCAATGCAGGAAAAGCGCCGGGTGCTCTACAAAAAAGGGGTGTTTGTCTGCCCCACATGCCGCCAGTCGTATGTGCAGGAAAAGTGGATCGAAGAGTGGCGGATTCGCTGCCATCGTTGTAGCTACCGGGGCACCTTGACGGAAGTATCGGTTGAAGAGCACATGGAAGAAGAGACTTTTCGGCGCTAGTGTCGTCCAGCGTTGCGTTAGATTCATGGCGCCCGTCATGAATACCGGTAAGCTCCTCACCACAGGCATTCTCATCTTCACCATAATCGTCGGCCTCGGCTCCAGGTCGTGGGCAGAGGAATCGCCGTTGTCCGTGAAGGTACTCGTGACCTATCACTCGCTCACCGGCAGTACGGAGCGGATGGCGGAATCGGTCGTCGAGGGAGCCAAGTCGGTACCCGGCACAGCCGTGATGCTCAAACGTGTCGGCCAAGTCACCGCGGAAGATCTGTTCTCTTCGGATGCCGTGATCGTCGGCTCGCCGGTCTATTGGTCCAACATGTCGGGAGAGGTGAAGACCTTTCTCGATAATTGGCAATTCAAGTTCGGCGTGTTCCCCGAGTTCAAGATGAAGAACAAAGTCGGCGCGGCGTTTGCAACTGGTGGGCAGATTTCCAGCGGCAAGGAAGTGACGATGCTGACGATTCTTGCCGCCATGTTGGGTAATCAGATGATCGTGGTGAGCGGGGGGGGAGCCTTCGGAGCGTCGGCCACCACGGAAGGCGACAGTCCGGGCATCGATAAGAAAGAACTTGCCGATGCCAAGGCCCTTGGCCAGCGTGTTGCGGAGATTGCCAAACTCATCCGCCGAGCTTCTTCCCAATAAGCGAGATCGTTCTTGCGCGGAAGAGATTCCTTACAGGCAAAACCCGAGGCGTCAGGACGCGGTGCTCACGTATTAAGGGCTGTGCCGATGTGTTGCTACGGGATTGGCAGCGGTTGAGGGGGGATTACAGATCTACAGTTGTGGAGCAGGAGGCCGAAGCTCCTTGAACGGCGACTTCGACAAATTCGTGGATGTTCTTGGCGCAGCGCCCGCAGCAACCGTTACACTTGAGGTCGAATTTGGCCTTCAGCTGGCTGGGCATGACCAGTCCGGCCCGGCCAGCCTCGCGGACATCCGACTCGGTAATTCCCTTGCAGAGGCACATATACATAGTCTGCTCCTTGGGCGATTATGAGAAGCATTATCAGTATATGCCTTGCGTGCAGTTCTGTCAACCCATTGGGAGAGAGGGAACAAACAACCCGGCGGTGAGCCGCTTGCCGGAGTAAAGCATCAAGTAATTCAGGCATTTATCAGTTCCGTCAACCCTATGGGTGTGTAATCCAGTGGCGGCAGCCTTACCACGATCATGTCCGTGCGCACCATTGCATTCAATAAACCTTACGGCGTACTACCATGCTTTACTGATCCAGAGGGGAGGCCGACGCTCGCCGACTATGTCGCCGTGCCCGGTGTCTATGCAGCGGGGCGTCTCGATCAGGACAGTGAAGGGCTGATGATCTTGACCTCAGATGGGGCGCTTGCGCATCGGATTACCGATCCAAAGCACAAATTGCCGAAAGTCTATCTGGTGCAAGTCGAACGCATTCCCGATGACGATGCCATAGAACGGCTATGTCGGGGCTTGCGACTCGGCGGAAAACAGACGAGGCCGGCGGAGGCAAGGCTGTTGGCCGAGGCGCCAACGTTGCCTGAACGGCCTGTGCCCATCCGCGTTCGGAAGAATGTGCCGACTGCATGGCTGGAAATGACCATCTACGAAGGGATGAATCGCCAAGTCCGCCGCATGACAGCCGCGGTGGGGTATCCGACTTTGCGGCTGGTGCGCATTGCTATCGGACCGGTACGTCTGGGTGATCTCAAACTTGGTGAATGGCGGGCTCTGACCAAGGATGAAGTCAAGGCCTTCCCCGGATGATTGATCACCGAACGTTCAGGCTCGGCATCATCGTTATCAATGCTGATGAGCAGGATGGTGGCAAACGACGACTAATGCCAAGCGCAAGGCCAAGGAATGCATTAGGATTTGTCTGTCACGTCGGATACCGCCTACAAGGATCAACGTCACATCGTACCTACCAGCTGACCCACCATTTCTCGAATCGTATCGAAGCCGGATTGCCAGAACACTTCCGATGTCATATTGACGCCGACGGTGGCGAGAATCTGTTGTGGAGACTGTGAACCGCCGGTGGCGAGGAGGTCCAGATACTTCGGTACGAATGCCGCGCCTTGTTCCTTGTACATGCGGTAGAGCGCCAACACGAGCAGATTGCCGAAACTGTAAGCGTAACAGTAGAACGGACTGGCGAAAATATGGGGGATGGTCAACCACTCCCATTGAAACTCATCCGGTACCTTTACTGCCTTGCCGAACTGTTGCCGTAGCTCTTGCCCATAGGCCTTGGCCAATTGGTCGGCGGTGGCGCCGTCCGCGATCATCTGATGCGCCAGCTTTTCAAACCGGACGAAATAGGCCTGCCGCAGCACCGTGGCATATATGTCGTCCAACTGGCTCAGCAGCAGCCCTTGTTGCACGGCCTTGTTCCGTTCTTGAGACATCAGGGCGTCGGACAAAATGCGCTCGCCAAAGACGGACGCGGTTTCCGCGAGGGGGAGAGTCGAATGAAAGGTGAAGACAGAGTGGTCTTTGGCCAGCATCCCATGGACGGCATGTCCGAGTTCATGCGCCATTGTGGCGATATCCCTGGCTTCGCCAGTGTAGTTGAGCATGACGTAGGGTGTCATGTTCGGGACGATGCTGTAGCAATAGGCGCCGCCGAGTTTGCCTGGTCTCGTCGGGGCGTCGACGTGCCGATCATGGAAGACTTGTTCGGCCAAGTTGGCCAGGCGAGGAGAGAAACCGCGGTAGGCGTCGAGCACCATCGCAACCGCATCAGCGTACGTGTACTTTTTCGACTCCGTGCGATGCGGCGCGTAGAGATGATAGCGGTTCATCGGCTTGATCTTGCAGATCTTGGCTTTCAACGTGAAATAGGTTTGGAAGATGTCGGCGTTCTTGGCGCAGGAGGCCAGCAGCACATCGACGGCTTGGTCCGGTACGTCGTTGCCCAAATTGCGGCTGGCGATCGGGGCGGAAAATCGGCGGAGCCCAAGGTTTTCCGATTTCATATCGTTCACGAGTGTCTTATAGATTTCCCCCAGCAAGTCGCGTTGGGTAGCAAAGACGCGATAGAGTTCTTGATAGGCGGCCTGCCTCACGGAGGGCTTCGGGCTTCGCACGTAGGTCATCAGTTCTTCACGATTGGCGGTCTTTTTCTTGCCGCCGATCTTGATCGTGAAGGTGAATCC
>Ga0335070_10004034_pt1 | contig 17126 bp, 17 predicted proteins | sample Lox_Sample_13_FD_206722 | JGI IMG/M metagenome (GOLD analysis project Ga0335070, IMG submission 206722) | Soil microbial communities from Loxahatchee National Wildlife Refuge, Florida, United States - Lox_Sample_1.3 | ecosystem: Environmental > Terrestrial > Soil > Wetlands | place: USA... | reverse complement strand
ACCGGCTGTGGATTACGCCGATCACAACGTCGGCGCGATTTCGTTTTTCCGGCACGCGCGCCGACGCGACCGCGACCGGGTCCGAGAAGGAAAGACCAGCCCAGTGCGAAGCTAGCTCCCAGTGCGGGATGTTCGGGTTGGTCAGCCCCAGCACGGCTACCCGGACTCCTCCGCGCACGACGACCAACTCCGCCGCGACCGGGAGCCGCGCCTCCTTGGCAACCGAAATGTTGGCTGCCAGCCACCGAAAGCGCGACTGCTCGAGCGAGCGCCGGAGGACGTCCAACCCGAAGTTGAACTCGTGGTTCCCGAGCACGGCCGCGTCGTACCCCACCAGGTTCATCGCCGCGACCGTCGGGTCCGGCCCGCTTGCCCCGGTGGCGCCGATCGCGTAGTAGCCGAGCGGCGTCCCCTCGATCGCGTCGCCACCGTCGAGCACGACGGTACGGGGGTTTTCCGCCCGCACGCGAGCCACCAGCGTGGCCACCTGGGCGACCGAGCCGCTTGTCGGCTTCTCCCGCACGTCGTCGAACGGCAGCACGTTGGCGTGCACGTCGGACGTGAACAGGATCGTGAGCGTCGCCCGCCGTTCGGCCGGGAACACGACCGTCCCGAACAACAGAAGCACGAAGGCGAGCACGGATTTGGTGCGCCCGAACCCTGATCCCGGAACCCTGGCCCCTGTCCTCACAGTGCCACCCCCTCCCTGTACTCACCGAAGACTTCGACCAACGTCGACGCGATTTCCCCCAGCGAAGCCGAGGCGTCGACGGCCTCCACGAGCGGCGGCATCAGGTTCTCGCTCCCTCGGGCCGCCGCCGCGACTGCCGCCAGCGCTTGCCGTACGCGGGTGCGGTCGCGCCCCAACCGCACGGCAGCCAGGCGCTCGACCTGTGCCTGCTGGGCGGCTTCGTCAACTCGGAACGACGGGATCGGCTCCTCCCGATCGACCCGAAAACGGTTGACCCCGACGACCACCCGCTCCCCCGACTCGACCGCCCGCTGGACCTGGTAAGCCGCCTCGTGGATCTCCCGCTGCTGGAACCCGCGCTCGATGGCAGCGAGGGCACCCCCGAGCCGCTCGATCTTCTCGAGGTAGGCGCTGGCCTCACGCTCGATCCGATCCGTCCACGCCTCGACGACCCAGGCGCCCCCGAGCGGATCCACCACGTCCGCGAGACCCGACTCGCAGGCGATGACCTGCTGCGTGCGCAGTGCAACGCGCGCCGCCCCCTCGCTGGGCAGCGACAACGCCTCGTCCATCGCGTTGGTGTGCAGCGACTGGGTCCCGCCCGCCACCGCCGCCATCGCCTGGATCGTCACCCGGGCCACGTTGTTCTCGGGTTGCTGCGCGGTGAGGCACGAGCCGGCGGTCTGGGTGTGGAAGCGCAGCAGCCAGGACCTGGGGTCGGCGGCGCGGAACTCCTCGCGCATCATCCGGGCCCACATCCGGCGCGCCGCACGGAACTTCGCGACCTCCTCGAGAAAGTTGTTGTGCGCGTTGAAGAAGAACGAAAGGCGCGGGGCGAACTCGTCGATGGCGAGCCCCGCAGCAAGCGCCGCTCGCACGTACTCGCGCGCGTTCGCGAGCGTGAACGCCACCTCCTGCACCGCGGTCGAGCCCGCTTCGCGGATGTGATACCCGGAAATCGAGATGGTGTTCCACTTGGGGACCCTGGCGCCGCAGAAGCCGAACAGGTCGGTGATCAGCCGCATGCTCGGGCGCGGCGGGAAGCGGTACGTACCGCGTGCGATGTACTCCTTCAGGATGTCGTTCTGGACGGTGCCTGTCAGCCTCTCCCACTCCACGCCGCGCCGCCGCGCCACCGTGAGAAGCATCGCGAGCAGCACGGGTGCGGTGGCGTTGATGGTCATGGACACCGAGACCTCCCCGAGCGGGATGCCGGAGAGCAAGAGCTCCATGTCCTCGATAGTGTCGATCGCGACGCCCACCCTTCCCACCTCGCCCCTCGCCATCGGGTCATCGGAGTCGTAGCCGATCTGGGTGGGGAGGTCGAACGCCACCGAGAGTCCGGTCTGACCCTGTTCGAGGAGGTAACGGAAGCGCAGGTTGGACTCCTCTGCGGTCGAGAAGCCGGCGTACTGCCGCATCGTCCACAGGCGCTCGCGGTACATCGACGGGTAGATGCCGCGGGTAAACGGATACTCGCCTGGCATGCCGGCTCGCTCGCCTGCGTCGGGGGCGTCCCACGGTCCGTAGACCGGTTCCACGGGGAAACCAGACGACGTCGTGAAGGTGCCCCGCTCACGCCGCGCGACCGGGCCGTACACCTCCTCCTTCCAAGATTGGTATGCCTTCGAGTCCATCGCAGGTCCTCCGACCCCCAAAGCAATTGAGTATAGCAAGCAGGAGCCAGCACTTTCTGGCATACTGATGTGGATGCTCGCACTCTCCGGGACGCTGGGCCGCCTCTACTTGGGCGACCTGCTCGAGTGGCTCCACCTCACCCATGCGACCGGGCGCCTCCTGCTCTCTGCCGGGGACGTGACTCGGGCGTTCGACATGCACCGTGGTAAGGTCGCGTTCGTCGCATCTTCGCGAGCCTCCGAGCGTCTCGGCTCCTGGCTCCTCCGCAAGGGTGTGGCGCGACGCGAGGTGCTCATGAGGTCGCTGGTCGTCTCGCAAACCCAGGGCGAGCTCTTCACCACCGTACTCAAGCGTGACGCCGGTATCGACCCGGCCCAGCTCGCCGAGGCCGGTCGCAGCCTCGCGACGACCCTTGCCAGTCGCGTCCTGCGCGAGCAACAGGTGATCTTCACCTTCGATCCCACATGGCCGGTGAAAGAACACAACGAGATCGATTTCGACCTCGACTGCCGCAACCTCATCATGCAGGCCGCCTACCGGGTCGACACCAGACCGCCTGGCAGGCTGGCGGACGGCCACCCCCACACGACGCTGGACCCCAACACCCTGGAGGCGCTCTTCTGGCACATCACGACAGAGCTGGAGGGCGAGATGCTGGAGGCAAGCGCGGTCGCCGAGGCGCACCGCGCCTTCCTGGCCGTCGGCGACCTCCTGCACCGGTGGGTCGCCCAGGGTCCACCCCTCCTCCCCGTCGGCCCTGCCGACGCGCAGCGGATCCTGCGTCGTTTGAAGACCGGTAAGAAGCCGCATCTCGAGGACTCGCCGACCCTCGTCTGGAACCTCCTCTGCCTCGTGAACGGGTTGGACGCTCCGGGCCACCCCCGCGCCACCAGCGCCACCGAGGCCTGGGAGATGGCGGGGGAGCATGCAAAAGCGTTCGTGCACTTCATCCTCGACAACCCGCGGTGGCACCGCGAGCGCAAGAGCGCCAATGACCCGGCTCTTCGGCGTGTAGCGCTCTCCCGCATTGCCGCGGCCCGCGAGCTCGCCCACGTGGTGGACCTCGACGAAGAGACCGCGGCGACGGCAGCCGCGCTTCCAATGGTGGTCCTGGAGCTCGTGGCCACCGCCCTGTCGTCCTCGCCCCTGGCGTCCTCGACGATGCAGCGCTGTGCCCTGCAGCACCTGCTGCCACTGGTCGGCCAGGCGGCCAGCACAGCGGCCGGCTTGCCCGAGGTGCTTCTGGCGGCCCTGACTTCCTCACCCGCCAAACATCCAGCCGCGCACCTGACCCGGCTCGTCGGCCTGGTGGCTGGAGAAATCGTGAGTACTGCGGAATCGCGGGACGACGCAGCGTCTGCGGCGGACCCAGCTCTCACCACTGCCCTGGCGGCCGCGCGAAGAGCAGCCGTGAAGGCTTCGAGAACCTCGACGGAGCAAAGGTAGAATCGAACCATGCAGGTACTGGTGATCGGAGGGAGCCGGTTCATTGGGCTGGCGGTGGTGCAGCGTCTGCTCATGGACGGCCACCGCATCACGCTGCTGAACCGGGGCCGCACCCCGGACCCATTCGGAACCAGGGTGAGCCGGGTGATCGGCGACCGTTCGGACCCTCAGACCATCCAGCGCGCCATAACGCGGCGGGATTTCGACGCGGTTGTTGACATCATCGCCTTCAGAGAGGAAGACACGCGTACCACCGTGGAGAAACTCTCCGGCAAGATCGGTCACTTCATCCACGTGTCGACGGCTTCCGTCTACCTCATCCGCGATCGCCTGCTGTGCCCGTTCCGTGAGGAGGACTTCGCCGGGCGCCTCGCACCCAAGACCGACGCCACCGCATCGACCTGGACGTATGCCTACCACAAGCGCCGGTGCGAGCTCACCCTCGCCCAGGCATGGGAGAACGAGCAGTTTCCCTACACCGCGCTCCGCCTGCCCATGGTCGTCGGGCCGCGCGACTACACCGAGCGCTCGCAGACCTACATGGAAAGGCTACTGGACGGCGGCCCGCTGATCCTGCCGGACGGCGGGCTGAACTCCTGGGGGTTCGTGTGGGTCCACGACGTGGCCGAGACCATCGCTGCAAACCTCATGAACGCGAACGCCTTTGGCCGCGCCTACAACCTCGCCCAGCGGGAGATCGTCTCGTTGAGACAGTTCCTCGAGACGGCCGCGGGCGCCCTCGGGCAGAGGCCGACCCTGGTCTCGGTGCCGCTCGAGTGGCTCAACAGGATCAACCTGGGCACGGCATTCTCACCGTACACGCACGACCACGACATCGTGCTCGACATCTCGGCGGCCCAGCGCGATCTTCTCTTCGAGCCGACGCCGTTCCTCGTCTGGTGCGACCAGTTGGTGGCAGACTTTCGCTCACACTGGGACGGCAACCACTCGCGCTTGTACGCGACCCGCTCGCTCGAGCTTCGCTTGGTGCAGGAACTCGCCCAACTGCGTATCCCGGGGCTCGGTCCGGCTCAGGTCTCCAACGCCCGCTGAAGTCGCCGACCGCGCCACCTCCCAGGCTTGCCCGCCAGGCCACCACCCAGGCTTGAAGCCCTGGCCACTTTCAAGCCTTCAAGCCTGCAGGCCTTCATGCCTCCAGGCGTTCAGGCCTCCAGACCCCCAAGCCTCTCCAACGCCCGGCGGGCGGCCTCCTGCTGAGCCGCCTTCTTCGAGGGTCCCTCTCCCTGCGCCAGGACCCGGCCACCGAATTCCACCTCGTAGACGTAGACGCGCCGGTGTGCCGGGCCGCGGGTCGCCACCTCACGGTAGAGCGGGAGCGGCAGGCCCCGCTTCTGGGCCATCTCCTGCAGCGTGGACTTGGGTTCCTCCAATGCCAGTTGAGTGGGGTCGAGCGCCTCGGCCAGCGGCATGAAGAGGCGTCTGACCGCGGCACGGAACGACCGCCACCCACCGTCGAGCAGGAGTGCACCCAGTACGGCCTCGAGCGCATCGGCCAGCACCGCCGGACCGGCGCTCCGCCCCTGAAGTCCACTGCCGAGCTGGAGGGCATCGGCCAAACCGAGTTGCTCGGCGAGCACCGCAAGCGACGCCTCCCTGACCAGCGCCGCCCGCGCCCTGGTGAGCTCACCCTCGCTGGCTTCCGGCCAGCGCTCGAAGAGCAGGGCGGCCACCGCGTGGGAGAGCGCGGCGTCGCCCAGATACTCCAGACGCTCGGACGAGGCGACGCCCTGCTCGTGCGCGGCCGAGCGGTGGCGCAGCGCCTCCTCGAGCAGCTCCGTTTGCGCAAAGCGGTGGCCCAGCGCGGCCTCGAGCCGCGGCAAGACTCCCCGCCGGGACCTCATCGTCCGCCGGGCCACAGCACCTCCTCACCTCGCCGCACCGCCACGAAGCGATGGTACGGGAGGAACATCCCCTCCGCCACCGTGACACCGCGCGGCAGGATCTCGGCAACGGCCGCGAAATCGACCTCCTCGATCCGCTCCGCACCGCCCCGGCGGACGCGGATCTCCAGCACCACCTCTTCCGGGCTGCCACCCGCCCAACGCAGGCGGTTGAGCACCTCGCGCACCGTCGGCATCTGACAATTCTAGGCGCCGGGACGCGCCGTCGGGTCGTGGCCGGAGGAGTCTCGGCCCGCAGCGCGCGGGGGCGCGCAAGGGTTGAGAGAGCCGCTGCATCCGAGGGGGCAAAGAACACGCTTGACGGAGTCACTCGGGAGGGCGACACTCCGGCGGTCATGGAGAAGTTCCGCATCCACGGCGGACACAGGCTCCGAGGGGAGGTCAGGGTCTCGGGTTCCAAGAACGCCGCCCTGCCCTGCCTCGCCGCAACGCTGCTCACCGCCGAGCCCGTGACCCTGCGTGGGCTCCCGAGGGTGAGAGACATCGTCACGATGGAGCGCGTGCTCGAGGCACTGGGCGAGTCGTGCGGCCACAGCGAAGGGGCCACCACGGCGGTTGCGGGCAGGGGGGACGCGCACCACGCTCCGTACGAGCTCGTGCGCACGATGCGTGCGTCCGTCCTCGTGCTGGGGCCACTCCTCGCCCGGCGCCGCCGTGCCCGTGTCGCTCTCCCCGGCGGCTGCGCCATTGGGGCACGCCCGATCGACTTTCACCTCCAAGCGCTCGCGGCGTTGGGCGCCGATCTCCGCATGGAGAGTGGAGACGTCGTCGCCGAGGCCACGGGCGGCCTCCGGGGCACCGAGGTGACCTTCCCGCGCATAACGGTGACCGGGACCGAGAACCTCCTGATGGCCGCGACTCTGGCGCACGGCCGCACGGTGCTGCACGACTGTGCCAGAGAACCCGAGGTGAACGATCTGGTCGAGTTGCTCTCGGCGATGGGCGCACGCATCAACGGGGCGGGCACTGCCACGCTGGAGATCGACGGCGTGGAGGAGCTCCACGGCGCCGACCACCGCGTGATCCCGGATCGCATCGAGGCAGGAACCTACGTCATCGCCGCCGTGCTCGCGGGGGATTCCGTGAGAGTCGCGGGGTGTCTCCCGGAACACCTGAGTGCGTTGCTTGCCGCCCTCCGCGAGGCGGGAGCCGTCCTCACCACTGAGGCCGATGCGGTCGCGATCCCACCGCAGCCCACACCGCTGCGCGCGGCGTCGCTCGTGACCGCGGAGTATCCGGGGTTCGCCACGGACTTGCAGGCGCAGTTCATGGCACTGATGACCCAGGCGCACGGCACCAGCTCGCTCACCGAGGCCATCTTCGAGAACCGTTTCCAGCACGTCCTTGAGCTCAAGCGGCTGGGCGCCGCGATCGACGTGGAGGGCGGTACCGCCCGGGTGCACGGGCCGACGACCCTCGACGGCACGACGGTGATGGCGTCGGATCTGCGCGCTTCGGCAGCCCTCGTGCTGGCCGCACTGGTCGCCCGCGGGGAGACGGTCGTGGACCGCATCTACCACCTCGACCGGGGGTACGAGGCAATGGAAGTCAAACTCAACGCACTGGGCGCCGCGGTCGAGCGCTTCAACCCCGGCAGGTACCTCTAGGCTCAGATACCCCGCTACGTCTTGGTATCCTTCGCGACATGGACGGTTGCATCTTCTGTCGCATGGCCGAAGGGGCGCCACCCGCGAGGATCCTCTTTGCGGACGAGGAGGTCGTCGCGTTCCACGACATCGCCCCCCGCGCGCCCGTGCACGTGCTCGTGATCCCGCGCCACCACATCGCATCGCTTTCCAGTGCCTCCGAGGACGACCGCCAGATCCTGGGCAGGCTTCTTCTGGCCGCGGCGGAGGTCGCGAGACGCACCGGGATCGCCGAGACCGGCTATCGCGTCGTGACAAACAGCGGCGCCGGCGCCGGTCAAAGCGTCTTTCACCTCCACCTCCACGTGCTGGGCGGGCGGAGGATGGAGTGGCCGCCGGGTTAATGCAGGCCCCTCCTCCACCGGACCCTGCCCTCGCCGATGCGGTGCGCGCCGGACGGTGGGCCGAGGTCCGCACGCTCACAAACAACACCGGTCAGCCGCTGCCCCCGCCGCTCGCGCTCGTGACCGCGCGTGCGGCACGCACCCTCGGCGAGCCCACGCGTGCTCTCGAGCTGGTGCGCGCGGTCCTCCCGCGCGCCGGGGAGATGGGCGCGGCGCTGCGCCTGGAGGGTGCCGAAGCTGCGATCACCCTCGACCAGGATCCGTTCCCGTACCTGGCGCCCCTGCTCTCCAGTTCGAGCCCCGCCGCCCACCGCAAGGCGGCGGCGGCCCGCCTGCGCGCCGCGTTCGCGACCTTGCCGCTTCCAACGCTACGGGCGATGCCTCGCCCGACGCTTCCGCCGACCCTGCGCCGCGAGCTTGCCGTGGCTCTCGCCGTACGGGGCGAGGACGAGGTCGGTGCGTTGCACGTGCTCGCCGAGCGCGTGAACGACGAGGCGACGCTGCGAGCGGCGCAGTGGTTGGCCGGACGGACGACCCTTGCGCCCTCGACGCGCCTCGCGGTCGCAGAGGCCCTCCTGGCCGGCGGAGCGTGGCGAGAGGCCGATGACGTGGTGACAGCGTTGGAGCCGCCGCCGGGCCCTGGGATGCGCTTCCGCTGGGAGTTCGTGTGCGGGCGTGCAGCGTACCGGCTCGGGGCCCTCGTGCGCGCCGCCGACGCCTTCGACCGTGCCCTGGCAGCCGCGACCTTCGACGAGGAGCGCTTCACCGCCGCGGTGCAGCGCGCCCGTCTGGCCGAGCTCTCGGGCGATCTTCCGGCGGCCCTCCCCCTGTTCGACCTCGCGCGCTCGGCGCGGCCCCGCGAGGTCGAGGGCTGGGACGGGGCGCTCCGGGTGCGCGTCCTTCTCAATCGCGGGGGAGACGCCGTCGAGCTCCTGAAGGGGTGTCCGACCAAGGTGCTCCGCGTCGCGGGGCCCCGCCTGGCCGCGACGTTCCTCCTGCGCGGCGATCCGGTGCGCGCACGCGCCGTGCTCGCCAGGCTGCCCAGGCGGCTGCCGGTGGTGCGGGCTCTGGCCGTGGCGCTCTTCATCCACTCCGGCGAGACCGAAGCGGCGAGAGCCGAGGCCGCAGCGTTGCTCGCCGATCGCGGCGCCGGACCGTGGCGCGAGCAGGTGCTCGCGCTCTTACCCGCGGACGCCGACGACGCCCCGCCCCCTCCGCCCACCCGCGACACTGCGAGTCTGGCCCGAATCGCCACGCGGCTCGGTGCGGCGCAGGCACGGATGGCTCTCGCTTCCGCCCTCGCAACCGACCCTGCCTGGGCCCCGGTGCTGGCGGGGCAGTACCCTGAACCGGCGGGGTGGACCGGAGCCGCTCACGATCTCGCGGCCGTGGGACTGGAGCGCGAGGCCGCCGCTCTTTACCCCCACACCTTCCCGAGCGGCTCGCCGGCAGAGCAGGCGTGGACCGCCCGCACCCTCGCCCTGTGGGATAACCGGCCGGCGGCTCTCAGCGCGGGGGAGCGCCTTTGGGCCGACCTGGGAGCGGTGCCCGCGGTGCTGCTGCCCGAGAAGTTGCTTCCCGCCATCGTACCGCCCGAGTTGGTCGCCGGTTGCGTGACCGCAGCCAAGATGGAGTCGGTGCCCGCCTCGTGGCTCTTCGCGATCATCCGCCAGGAGTCACGTTTCGACGTCGCGGCGTACTCCGCCGCGGGTGCGATCGGTGTCGCACAGCTCATGCCGGAGGTGGCCCGACGACTCGGGGCGACCCCCGACGAGCTGACGGACGAGAGCCGTGCGCTGCACCTGGCCGCACGGGAGGTCGCAGGGCTCAAGGGGAGGTTCGGTCCCCGGCTTGCCCCGGTGGCCGCTGCCTACAACGCCGGTGAGACCGTGGTTGCAGGTTGGCTCGCGGAGTTCGGTACCGAGCCCGACGAAATGCTGCTCGTCGCTGCGACGCCTTACCGCGAGACCGCCACCTACACGCTCGCCGTCCGTGAAGGTGCGGAACTCGCGCGCTTCCTGGACTTGCCTCCCGGAAATGAGTGACGCGAGTCGCGCTGCGGGGAGCGAGCGCGGAGAAATCAGGGGACGATCGCGGTCGGGCTAGGCGGCGGAGCCGACGCGGGACCCCCCGCATGAGGCAAAGCGAGTCCCGCCTCCGGCGGGATGAGCGTGGGGGCTCGGGGGGTCGAGAGCGTCGGGGTGGGCGGTGGAGCCGACGCGGAACCCCCCTCAACGGATAGATATCTGATGATCTCGGCGCGTTTCGCGACGTCCGACGTCCACCGTTCGACCTCTGCGGCGAGCTTGCGTTCCCGCAGCAGCGCCTCCACGTTGGCGCGGACCTGAGCGAGATCGGGCACCGGCTGCCCTGCCGCTTTCAGCTTGGGTACGAGTTCTTCCTCCCAGGCTTTCTGTACTTCCTGGGGCGTCGGGCGCGCGAGCGGGCCGAAGCGAGAGGCGACATACGCCTCCACCACCGCGGCGCGCCTGATGAGCTCGCGGAGCGCCGCTTCGGGCAGCCCGATCCGCTGCAGCCGCAGGTGCAGCTCACCCTCACCGCCTACCCTCTGGACCACCTTGCGCCACGCCGCGTCGAGGTCGACGGGGACGCGCTGCGTGATCGCCACCGCCTCCAAGTCCTGCCAGCGAAGCTCCAGGTCGATGAGTGCCTCCACCACCGCATATCGGTAGGCGTCGTCGCTCTCGCCCTGTTGCCGAGGAATGAGGGCGCCCGCCTCCGCGAGGTCCGCGTCAGAGGCCAGCACCGGCACGCCGTTGACCATCGCCAGGACCCGCTCCACCTCGAACGCGCCAGCGAGTAACAGCGGAATGACAAGCGCCACCACGCCATCATGTTACACTCGCCGCGGAGGGCGTCGTGGGGAGAGCCGCGGAACAGGTGATTGCGCTGGCGCAGATCGCCACCTGTCCGGGCCAGCTCCAGCACAACCTCGAGCGTCACCTCGACATGGTGGACCAGGCGCGCCGCGCCAGCGCCCACCTCGTGGTCTTCCCCGAGCTCTCGCTGTCCGGGTACCTCCTCGCCCACGGGGTCCTAGAGCACGCGCTGCGCCTCAAAGATGCTCGGCTTGCGCCGCTGCTCAAAGCGAGTCGGGATATCGCCCTGCTCGTCGGCCTGCCGCTGCGTGAGGGGCACGGAGGGATCTCGAACGCGGCCGTGCTTTTGGAGGGCGGCGAGATCCGCGGCGTGCACCGCAAGCTCTACCTGCCCACCTACGGGATGTTCGACGAGGGGAGGTACTTCATTCCGGGCCCGTGTCTGGAGCCGCTCGTCTGCTCGCTCGGGAGGCTCGGGGTGATGATCTGCGAGGACGCCTGGCACCTCTCCACTGCGGTGATCCTGGCCCAGGCCGGCGTTGACGCCCTGCTCGTGGTGGCCGGCGGACCGACCGAACTCGACGGGGGCATGGAGCCCGCAGGCTCGAGACGCTGGCACTGGATCATGGGAGCCACCGCGGTGACCACGGTGCGGCCGGTGTTCTTCGCCAACCGCTGCGGGTGGGAGGAGGGAGTCCTGTTCGGCGGCTGCTCGTGGGCGGTGGACGGGAGGGGGCGCGACCTGGCGCCGCCCGCTCCCGCAATGACGGAGACGCTCGTTCTCGCGCCCTTCTCGGAGGCAGCGGCGGCGCGCGCACGCACGCTCATCCCGATCCCATACGCAGAGCGCTTCGACCTCTGGCGGGCCTCTCTGGAGCGGGCCGGTGCTTGAGCTGCCGCCGGTGGCCACCGGACTGCTCGCCGAGACACTGGAGAAGTTCCTCGCCGAGGAGCTGCGTGCCTCGGGGCTGTCGGGCTACGTCGTCGGGCTTTCGGGGGGCGTGGACTCCGCGGTGTCGGCGGCGTTGGCGGCGTCGGCGGTGGGGCGCGAGCGCATCCTGGCGCTCGCCTTGCCCGGCCCCACCAGCGCGCCCGAAAGCCTGCGCGATGCACAGAAGGTGGCCGAGGCGCTCGGCCTGAAGCTCGAGACCGTGGCGCTCGGTCCGGCGGCCGAGCTCCTCGCCGGGACGCTGGGGGCGCGCGACGACCGCGTGCGCTTCGGCAACCTGCTGGCGCGCCTGCGAATGGTGGCGCTCTTCGACCGCGCGCGGACCGTGCCGGCGCTGGTCCTCGGCACCAGCAACAAGTCGGAGATCCTGCTCGGCTACTCGACGCTCTTCGGCGACGCTGCCGCCTCCGTGCAGCCGCTGGGAGACGTCTGGAAGACGCACGTCTTTGCGCTCGCGCGCACCCTCGGTGTACCTGAGGCCGTGGTCGCCAAAGCGCCCACCGCCGATCTGTGGCCGGGGCAGACCGACGCGGGCGAGCTGGGTTTCGACTATCCGACGGTGGACCCGGTGCTCTACTGGCACCACGAGGGTGGGATGGACCGGGAAGGGTTGATCGCGGCTGGGTTTCCCGCAGCCCTCGTGGACGGGGCGCTGGGTGCCTACCGCCGCAACCGATTCAAGTGGCGACCGACGGTCGTCGCCCGCGTCTCGGCGAGTTGCATGAACGTGGACCGCATCCTGCCCCGCAACCCCGAACGGTGAAGACAGGACGCAGGGCTCAGGGGACAGGGAACAGGGGTTTACGTGCAGCCCCTTCGCTGACCCCTGACCCCGGATCCCGGAGCTCCGGGCGGGAGGCCGGGTGTCTGTACGTGGTGGCCACCCCCATCGGGAACCTTGCCGACCTCACGCCACGCGCGCGCACGGTCCTGAGTGAGGTCCGGCTGGTGCTGGCCGAGGACACGCGTCGGGTCCGCAAGCTCCTGAGCCATTTTCAGATTCACACCACAGTGCAGGCGCTGCACGAGCACAACGAGGTCCGCGAGGTTACGCGGCTGCTGGCGCTGCTGGCCGCCGGCAGCGACCTCGCTCTGGTCTCCGACGCGGGCACCCCGCTGCTCGCGGACCCTGGGTACCGTCTGGTGCGCGCCTGCCGCGAGGGAGGGGTCCAGGTGCTGGCGGTGCCGGGGCCGAGCGCAGTGACCGCCGCGCTGGCAGTCAGCGGGCTGCCGCCGACGCCGTTCACCTTCGGCGGCTTCCTGCCAGCCAAGGGGGGCGCGCGCGGCGCGGCTCTGGACGCGCTGGCCTCGCTGGCACACACCGTGGTGCTCTTCCTTTCGCCGCACCGGTTGGCGGCGGAGCTCGCGGCGTGTGCCGCCCACCTGGGCGAGGCGCGCGCGGCGGCGCTCCTGGCCGAGCTCACCAAGGTGCACGAGCGCTGCGAGCGCGGCACCCTGGCGGAGCTGGCCAGTTGGGCGACCCAGATTCAGCCGCGCGGCGAGTACACCCTGGTCGTCGGACCCCCGGATGCGGTGACGCTCTCCGAACCCACTCCCGAGGCCGCGCGCGCCGCCGTAGCCGAAGCCACCGCGCGCGGTCTCGATCGCGCCGGGGCGTTGCGCCAGGCGGCCCGCGCCCTCGGTGTCAACCGGAAGGAGTTGTACGCGCTGCTGACGCGGGGCGAGGAGCGATGAAGCCGAGCGTAAGCGAGCTCACCGCGGCCAGTGCAGACGGGCCACGATCGCGCTCCGCGCGGCTGCCGGCGAGACGCGCCAGTGCCTCGACCAGCTCCGCCTCCGAGTAGGCTGCTGCCAGCCTGAACGAGCGGTGGAGCTGCCAGGGGGTCCGGCCCGCGGCCGGCGAGCCGGGTGTCGCCTCGACGTCGGCCAACAGGCGCGGATACAGCTTCGGCTTGAACGTCCTGTTGTACCAGCCCTCGCCCGCGCACCGCTGTGGATCGAGCTCGCTCTCGAGGCCAGTCCGCACCGCGTGCGCTCGCACCGCCAGCGCCTGCCGGAGCAGGCGCCCAAACGTGCTGGCGAGCACCATGGCGCCGCGTTCGGGCGCCACGGCCTCCCCCCACCAGTCTGTCAGCACCCCGCCCACGGCAAGCGTGCCAGTGAGGCGCACGAGGCGCTTCGCGTCTCGCCGAAGCAGCGCCTCCTCGAGATCCCGGAGCGTGCACTCCCCAGCGCCCGCCTGCTCCCGGACGGCCTCCGCGCTCACCTCTCCTGCAAGGAGCAGACGCTCGGCCGCCTTTGCAAGCTCGCGCGGACGGAACCCGTGAGCCTCGATGAGCGCGTCGATCACCTCGTGCTGGTCCGCCAGTCCCGGGGCGACCCTGGCCACCAGCGACGCGAGCACGGGACGCTGCTCCCTGGAGACCCGCCCCTCGTCCCACGGCTTGGGCTTCTCCGGAAGCGCGAGGAAACGCACCTCGCCGCACCCCAGGACGGCTTCCGCCAGAGGACCCTCCGGGGCTCTTTCTGTCACGGCGGTGAGCAGCAGCGTCACGTCACGAAGCGGCAGCGAGGCCAGCGCTTGGCCGAGAGCCTCTCCCTCGCCGGCGTTCCCCTTCTTCAGGTAGGGAATCGCGCTCACCACGACCAGCAGTCGCTCCGGCGCGAAAAGCGATGGGCTCGCCAACTCCTGAACCAGGCGCCCCACAGGGGGGGTCTCATCGAAGGTGAGGACCTCGCCCTGTGGGTGCGTCGCGCGCCACGTCGCGACGATGTCGCCGCGTTCGAGCTCGAGAAGGTAGTCGTCCGGTGAGGCGATGAAGAGGACCCTGGGGGGTGACGTTCCGACACGGGTCTGAGCCTCGCCTCCCGCGTCGGGGTTCCTCGCACCGCTTGGGTGAGATCGTCTGCTTCGGTTGTTGGGATCCTTCGCTTTGCTCAGGATGACCCCCGTTCCGTGGTGGGGGCCGGGATCAGATCTCGCCGCGGTCCTGGAGTTCCTGGCATGCGATGCAGTGGCGGGCCCACGGCACGGCTTGCAGGCGCTGCTTCTCGATCGGCTGCTCGCAGTGGACGCAGAGGCCGAATCTGCCGTTGTCAAGGCGCGCGAGCGCCTCATCGATCATCCGCAGCATCTTGCCCTCGTTCTCCGAGAGCGAGAAGGAGAACTCCCGCTGGAAGGCGCTGGTCGCGCGGTCGGCGATGTCAGGCGCCCCCGACTCAGTTTCCACTGAGCCCATCTCGCGGGCACGCAACACACCTTCCACGACTTCCTTGCGCTTGACCTGCAGCTGCTTCCGCATCGCTTTGAGATCTGTCTTGTTCCCCAAACCTACCTCCGAAACTCCAAGCCGGGGATTATACCAGATTGCCTAACCCGAACAACCACGGTGGTATTGCCCTCCCGCGAGCAGGTCCAGCACCCGGTACAGTTGCTCGAGGAGCACCAGGCGGGCGAGCCCGTGGGCGAGGGTCAGTCGGGAGACCGCCATTTTCTCATCGGCCTCGCTTTTGAGACTGGGATCGAGGCCGAGGTCAGAGCCGATCACGAAGACCGTCCGCCCCTGGCGGAGACGCCCGGCCAGCCAGGAGGCGATCTCATCGGTCGTGCGCTCGCGCCCGGCCTCGTCCAGCGCCACGACGGTGTCCCCGGGGCGCAGATGGCTGCGCACCGCAGCTGCCTCCTCCGCCAGCGCCCGCCGGGGATCCGACTGACGGCCGGCCGCAGGACGGATCCGGAGCTCGGCGAGCGGGACGTGGCGCGCGACCCGCTTCGCGTAGGTGGCCGTGAGCGCCTCGAGTTCGGCCGCCGCGCGGCGACCGACCCACAGCACGGCGATGCCATTCATGCTTCCCGCCGCCAACGGATCAGTGTCCGGCGCGAGACGCCGAGCACCCTCGCGGCTCGCGAGACGTTGCCGCCCTGCCCCGCAAGGACCCACAGTGCGTAAAGCCGCTCCACCTCGATCAGCGGGAGCGCGCGCTCGGCGGCCAACTCGACCACGCGGGGCCAGGCATCAGCGGGAAGCCCCAGCTCCGCCGGCCCGATCACCGGGCTGCTGGCCTGCACGACGGCCCGGTTCAAAACGGTCTCCAGTTCGCGGAAGTTCCCCGGCCACGGGTACGCGGCGAGGAGTCGCTCCGCGTCGGAATCGAGGACCGACTCTCGGCCGACCCTGCGGGTAGTGCGGCGCAGCAGGCCCTTCGCCGCCGGCACGATGTCCTCGGGCCGCCGGCGCAGCGGCGGCAGCTGAGCATGGTACCCCGCGACCCTGTGGTACAGGTCGGGACGGAACAGTCCGGCCCCGACGCGGTTGCGGAGGCCGGCGTCGGCCAGCGCGACGACACGTGCCCGGAACGGCCGCGCCACCGTGCTGCCGACCGGAAAGAAGGCGCGCTCCTCAAGCGCCCGCAGCAACGACGTCTGCCCTTCGACGGGGAGGGACTCCACCCTGTCGAGCACCAGCGTCCCGTCACCCGCCCGCTCCAGCCACCCCTGGTGTGCCCTGGTGGCGTCGGTGAACGCCCCCGCCCGGTGGCCGAACAGCTCGGAGGTGAGCAGGGTGGCAGCCACCGCCCCGCAGTCCATCACGACGTATGGCCTGCCGCGTCGCCCCGCCCGGTGGAGACGCGCCGCGAGGAAGCTCTTCCCGACCCCGGTCTCCCCCTCGAGGACGAGTGGCAGTTCGGTGGGTGCCAGCCGCGCGAGGGTTCGAGAGAGCTCGCGCGCGTCCGGGTTGCGGGTGGAAAAGAGGCCGATCACTGGGGGGAGGTCCGCAGCATTTCCGTGACCTCGGGGGCATCGCCCCAGAGGCGGTCCAGTGCGTAGTAGTCGCGCCGGTCTTCCTGAAAGATGTGCAGGATGAAGTCCCCGTAGTCCATCAGGACCCAGGAACCCTGCGTGTACCCTTCGACGGAGAGCGTGCGCGTCCCGGCTGCGGCCAGCACCCTTTCCACCTCGTCCGCCACGGCCTGGGCCTGCCGCTGCGATCCCACCGAGCAGATGATGAATGACTCCGCGATCGAGGTCTTCTCCGAGACGTCGAGCGCAAGCAGGTGGTAGGCCTTCTTCGCGTCGAGCGCCGAGAAAGCGAGCCGCAGGCGGCCCAGCAACTCAGACTCCATTGGAGCGCTCGTCTCCCTGATGGTAGAGGCGGTGCTTGACGATGTAGCGATGAACCTCGGGCGGAACCAGCTCGTGGATGGTCAACCCGGCCCGCAAGCGCTCCCGCAGGTGCGTCGCCGAGATGGGGAACGGCTCGTGCTCGAGCAGGTAGATCCAGCGCGAGCCCGGCTCGGGGTCGGCAACCTGGCGAAACGGCTCGACAATCCGCATCCGGCCCCGCAGCGCCTCCGGCACACGGGATTCCAGGCTCTTCCCCCAAACGGTGTCGCGGTGCAGGACAACGAGGTGCGCCAGGTCCACCAGCTCCTGCCACCGGTTCCAGGTGCCGATCTGCGAAAACGAGTCGCTTCCCATGAGGAAGTAGATCTGCTCGGCGGAAAGGCGCTCGCGCAACGCCCGCAGCGTGTCCACGGTGAACGTCGGGCCCTCGCGCTCCGACTCGATCGGCGACACCAGGAAACGGTCGTAGGGCTGGGTGGCCAGGGCCAGCATCGCGAAACGGTGCGAAAAGGGCGTGAGTGGCTCACCCAGCTTGTGCGGGGGGTGAGCACCGGGGATGAACAC
>Ga0335070_10004032_pt1 | contig 17130 bp, 19 predicted proteins | sample Lox_Sample_13_FD_206722 | JGI IMG/M metagenome (GOLD analysis project Ga0335070, IMG submission 206722) | Soil microbial communities from Loxahatchee National Wildlife Refuge, Florida, United States - Lox_Sample_1.3 | ecosystem: Environmental > Terrestrial > Soil > Wetlands | place: USA... | reverse complement strand
GTGGGTGTGGGGGAGACTGGTGCAGCAATTTCATTGCCAAACAGGTGGACGCTCTCGCCCCCTCACCCCAGCCCTCTCCCCCTCCGGGGGCGAGGGGGAAGATTAGTTTGACGTGTCTTCTCACACTGAAACGCGACTGCTGCCATATTCCGCCGATCTCATGTTCGGGATCGTGGCGGATGTGGAGCGCTATCCGGAATTCCTGCCCTGGTGCACGGGTCTGCGCATTCTCAGCCGGTCGAAAGACGGTGATCGAGATATCCTGATCGCCGAAATGCTGGTCGGTTATCGTGCACTGCGCGAGCGCTACACGAGCCGCGTGGTGCTCGATCTCGCCGCGCGCATCATCGACGTGGAACAAACCACCGGGCCGTTCAAGGTGCTCGCCAACCATTGGCGCTTCGTGCCGAAGGAAAACGGCTGCGAAGTGACTTTCCGCATCGATTTCGAATTCAAGAGCCGCCTGCTCAACATGGTTGCAGGGCAGGCGTTCGAACACGTGCTGTTCAGGATGGCCGACGCGTTCGAAAAGCGCGCCAGGGATCTGTCAAAACATCCGCTGTAGGAGATTGAGCGCCGCTTCGACCGTGCGCATCCGTATCTCGCTGCGCCCGATGTCGCCGAAGCGATGCGCCTCATGCAGGATCGAGCGGCCTTCGCGCGCCGCAGCGATGTGAACCAGACCGACCGGCTTCAACGGCGTCCCACCGCCCGGTCCCGCAACGCCGGTCACCGCGATCGCGCAATGCGCGTTGGAATTTTCGACGGCACCTTCCGCCATGGCGCGCGCCACCGCTTCCGACACTGCGCCCATATCGGCAATCAGATCGCCCGGCACGCCCAGCATGTCCGATTTCGCGCGGTTGGAATAAACCACGAAACCCCGATCCACCACATCCGACGATCCGGGGATTTCGGTGAGTAGTCCCGCGATCAATCCGCCGGTGCAGCTTTCGGCCGTCGCGATGCGCAGCTTCTTCTCGCGCGCTTCCATCAACACGACTTCGGCCAGGCGCAGGAACGGAGCGGGAAACATCAGATGACTTTCCAATAATGCAGCAGCGACACGATAATCCCTGCGATCAGCCCTGCAACAATATCGTCCAGCATCACGCCCCATCCGCCGCGCGCCCGCTCGGCCGCTGAGACAGGCCAGATCTTGGTCATGTCGAAAAACCGGAACAGCACGAAGGCCGCCGCATATCCCGCAATCGACAGCGGCGCGAGCGAACAAGCCAGCCATTGCCCCGCCAACTCGTCGATTACCGCTTCAGACGGATCTTCGTTGCCGGTCTGGCGCGCGTAGAGTTCGCAGGCCCAGACGCCCACGATGCTGGCCACGATCGTCGCCGCGAACAGCCACGAAGCGCCGCAGAATTTCTGGATGAGAAACGCGAAGGGCAGCGACACCAGGCTTGCCGCCGTCCCCGGCGCAAACGGCGCGAAGCCGACGCCGAACAGCGTGGCAAATCGTTTCGACCAGATTTTGAGGAGCGGAGGCATCAGGCGGGCAGGCGGATGGTCGCCACGGCTTGCGCCGCAATACCTTCGCGGCGGCCGGTGAAACCCATGCCTTCCGTCGTGGTCGCCTTCACGCTCACCCGCGAAATATCGAGCCCGAGGATTTCCGCCACACGTTTGCGCATCGCCTCGCGGTGCGGGCCGATCTTCGGCGCTTCGCAGATCAGCGTCACATCGCAATGCACGACGCTGCCGCCGGCATTCGCCACCAGATCGGAAGCATGTCTCAGGAATTTATCGGAAGACGCGCCGCGCCAGCGTTCATCCGTCGGCGGAAAGTGCTGACCGATATCGCCATCGCCCAGCGCGCCCAGAATCGCATCCGTCAGCGCATGCAATCCGGCGTCGGCATCGGAATGACCGATCAATCCGGCGCCGTGCGGAATCTTCAAGCCGCACAGCCACACATGATCTCCGGGCCCGAAGCGGTGCGCGTCGAAACCCATGCCGGTGCGGAATTGGCCGCCCATCAAATTCTCCGCCAAAGCAAAGTCGTCCGGCGCGGTGATTTTCATATTGCGTTCGTCTCCGGCGACGGTGGTGATTTTCATGCCTGCATTCTCGGCGATGGCGATGTCGTCCACCGCCTCGCGCCCGCGTTGTGCGCGATGGGCCGCGAGTATGGCATCGAAACGGAAGCCTTGCGGCGTCTGCGCGCGAAACAATCCCTCGCGCGAAACGGCGGGCAGTCCATTCGCTTCTTGTCGCTTCAGTGCATCGGTCACCGGCAGCACCGGCACCACCGCCTCGCCACCTTCCCGCAATGCGCCCGTAACGCGCGCGATCAGCGCGGGCGAAACAAGTGGACGCGCTGCATCGTGAATGAGCACGAACTCCGGCGAATGCGCCGCCAAAGCCTCCAGCCCCAATCGCACGGATTCCTGCCGATTGGGCCCGCCTGTTGTTGGGGTGAGAATTTTCTGTCCGGCTGCCGCCGTCGCAAAGGCTTCGCCATCCGCCGCGCCGATCACCACCTGAATCAGGTCCGTGCTTTTGAAAGCCTCCATGGTCCAGGCCAGAACCGGCTTGCCCAGCAATGGCCTGTACTGCTTGGCCACGCCGCCGCCGGCGCGTTCGCCGCGTCCGCCGGCCACTATCAAAGCTGCAATCTTCCCCATGGCCCCAACCTAGAAGGGCGGCTTGTTCCCGCCAAGCATTGCGCGCGCCGCAGTTCGCCGCTAGATTGCCTATGGAATGTGCAAAAATATTATGTGATTAAAAAATGGGCAATGAAGTCAAGAAGTCGGCACCAAGGTCGGGATTTAGCGAAGCCGCTGCCCAGATTGCCGCTGCATTGCCAATGCCTGTCCTGATGGTGGGCCCGGGCCATGAAGTGCTGTTCGTCAACCCGGCCGGCGAGCAGTTTTTCGATATGGGGGCCGGCCTTCTGTCCAAGCGCAGCCTCGAAGAGATCGTGCCCTTCGGCAGCCCCATCCTGCAACTGATCGCGCAAGCCTGCGAGCGCGGCGCGTCGGTGGGCGAGCGCGACGTCGATCTTACCATGCCGCGTCATGGCGAGCGCGTGGCCGATGTCACGGCAACACCCATTGTCGAACCCGAGGGCGCGGTGATCGTCACATTACAGGAACGTAGCCTTGCCCAACGCATCGACCGACAGCTTCTGCATCGCGGTGCGGTTCGTTCGATGCACGGCATGGCAGCGGTGCTCGCGCACGAAATCAAGAACCCGCTCGCCGGCATTCGCGGCGCAGCCCAATTGCTGGAAGAGGCCGTTCCAGCGAGCGAACGCAATCTTACGGAGCTGATCTGCGCGGAAGCCGATCGTATCCGCACGCTTATCGACCGCATGGAAGATTTCAGCGACACGCGCCGCCATCCGCGCGTGCCGGTGAACATCCACGAAGTTCTCAATCGCGTGCGCAAGGTCGCCGAAACGAGTTTCGCGCGCGATGTAACTTTCCACGAACAATTCGATCCGTCGCTTCCGCCCGTGCTCGGCGACCGCGATCAACTGATACAGGTGTTCCTCAATCTCGTGCGCAACGCTGCCGATGCGCTGCCGGAGGCTGGCGGCGAGATCACGCTCACCACCGGCTATCGCCCCGGCGTGCGCGTGAGCGCGCCGGTTTCGGGCGAACGACTCAGTCTGCCGCTCGAAGTCACCGTGCGCGACAACGGCTCCGGCGTGCCGCCAGATCTGATGCCGCACATCTTCGATCCCTTCGTCACCACGAAGACGCGCGGCTCTGGCCTCGGTCTTGCATTGGTCGCCAAGATCATTGGTGACCACGGTGGCGTAATCGAATGCGACTCAGTGCCAAGGAAGACGATCTTTCGCGTTTTGTTGCCGAAAGCAGCGGTGGATGGGGAGGAGATGTGATGCCTGCCGGAACCATTCTCATTGCCGACGACGATTCAGCGATCCGCACAGTTCTTAATCAGGCGCTTGGCCGCGCGGGCTATGACGTGCGTTCCACTGGAACTGCCGCAGGCTTGTGGCGCTGGATAACGGCTGGCGAGGGCAATCTTGTTATAACCGACGTCGTTTTACCGGATGAAAATGGCTTCGATCTGATTCCGCGCATCAAAAAGACGCGACCGGATCTTCCGGTGATCGTCATGAGTGCACAGAACACACTGCTCACCGCGATCACTGCCGCGGAGCGCGGCGCATTCGAATATCTGCCAAAACCGTTCGACCTGAAGGAACTCACCTCCGTCGTGCAACGCGCGCTGGCGGCGCCGCAGCCCAAGCGCGGCGATCGTGCCGCCGAAGTGAACGAAGAGCGCCTGCCGCTGATCGGCCGCTCGCCCGCGATGCAGGAAATCTATCGTGTCATCGCACGCCTGACACAAACCGACCTCACCGTGATGGTGATGGGCGAAAGCGGCACCGGTAAGGAACTGGTGGCGCGCGCGCTGCACGACTATGGCAAGCGCCGCAACGGACCGTTCGTCGCCGTGAACATGGCTGCGATTCCGAAAGAACTTGTCGAAAGCGAATTGTTCGGCCACGAACGCGGTGCATTCACCGGCGCAACCAACCGCGGGGTGGGGCGCTTCGAACAGGCCGAAGGCGGCACGCTGTTCCTCGACGAAATCGGCGACATGCCGCTGGAAGCGCAAACGCGTTTGCTGCGCGTCCTGCAACAGGGCGAATACACGACCGTCGGCGGACGCACACCGATCAAGACCGATGTGCGCATCATCGCCGCGACCAATCGCGATCTGCGCCAGCTCATTCAACAGGGTCTGTTCCGCGAAGATCTCTATTACCGTTTGAACGTCGTGCCGATGCGCCTGCCGCCGCTGCGCGAACGCTCGGAAGACATTCCCGATCTCGTGCGCCACTTCCTGCGCAAAGGCGCGGAAGCCGGATTGCCGATCAAGAGTCTGGATGCCGAAGCGCTCGATCTGCTCAAGCGTTATCGCTGGCCGGGCAATGTGCGAGAACTGGAAAACCTGATCCGTCGTCTCGCGGTGCTGCATCCGGGCGAAGACATTCCGGCGTCCGCCATCGCCTCCGAATTGCGCGAACCCACGCTCGCCCGAACGGATGGGGCGGATGACGGCGCATCGCTCTCCGCCGCCGCCGAGCGTTATCTCACCCAATACTTCCGTGCCCAGGGCGACCGACTGCCGCCACCGGGCCTCTACGACCGCATCCTGCAGGAGGTGGAGCGCCCCCTGATTTCCATCTGTCTGGCGGCCACGCGCGGTAACCAGATTCGGGCCGCCCAGCTCCTCGGCGTTAACCGAAATACCCTGCGAAAGAAGATCCGCGATCTGGGGCTGGAGGTCATCAAGGGGCTGAAAGCCAGCTAATCCGCCCTTGTACAGGGGATGACGCTGCATTCTTGCAACAGTTTGTGTCCTGGCTACACTGTGACTGTTTGACGAAGCCGCTTAACGCCCGGCTTCCTCCACCAACGGACTGAATGGCCACCGCAAACGCTTTACCAGCGCCAGGGAGAACCGGGCTGCGCGCCGTCGTGATGGCGATATCGCGGCCGTCGCTGCTCGCGCTCGCCGTGGGCATTCTGGCGGTGCTGTCCGGCGTGGCGACCTATGCCAGCGTCACCGGCCTCGTTCCTTACAACCCCACGCCCGGTGGGTTGATCGCGCTGCTGATCGTCAACCTTACCCTCGTGCTCACGCTGGGCGCGCTGATCGGCTGGCGATTGGTGCGCATCTGGAGCCAGCGCCGCTCCGGCATCGCGGGCGCCAAGCTGCACGTCCGCCTTGTGCTCATGTTCACCGCCGTTGCCATCGTGCCGACGATCCTTGTGGCCATCTTCGCCGCCGTTACCCTGAACCTCGGCGTCGAAGCGTGGTTCTCCGAACGCGTGAAGGCCGCACTCTCCAACGCGGTGAGCGTGGCGCAGGCCTATGTCGAAGAACACCGTCAGGTGATCCGCGGCGACATCCTCGCCATGGCGTTCGACATCGACCGCGCGGCACCCGTGCTGCAACAGAACCAGGCCGAGATGCGCAAACGCTTCACCGATTATCTGGTGACGCAAGCCTCCGTGCGCGCATTGCCCGCCGTGTTCGTCATCGACTCCAATGGGCGTGTGCTCGCCAGCGCCAAACTTCCGTCGATGCCCGCCTACGAAGCGCCCTCCGCGCAGGCGATGGCGAAGGCGGCGCAAGGGGAGGTGGTTGTGCTCACGGAACGCAACGACAATCTCGTGCGCGCCTTGGTAAAACTGGACGCGTTTGTAGACGCCTATCTGCTCGTGGCGCGCGCCGTGGACCCAGAAGTGCTGGCACATCAGCAGCGAACGATAGACGCAGCCTCCGAATACCGACGATTGAATCAAAATCGCGCCGAAGTGCAGTTGATCTTCGCGGCTCTGTACGCAGTGGTCTCGCTGGTGATCCTGCTCGCTGCGATCTGGGCGGGCTTGTGGGCGGCGACGCGATTGGTGCGTCCGATCTCCAATCTCATCGGGGCTGCCGAACGGGTGACCGAAGGCGATCTGAAAGCGCGTGTCGAAATCGACCGCGACGACGACGAGATGGGCACGTTGGGCCTGGCCTTCAATCGCATGACGGCGCAGCTCGATGCTCAGCGCGATGCGTTGATGGCCGCGAACGTGCAGAACGAAGAACGCCGCCGTTTCACAGAAGCCGTGCTCGCCGGCGTCAGTGCAGGCGTGGTCGGCCTCGACAATGACGGCCGCATCACCATCGTCAATCGCATGGCCGCGCGGTTGTTGAATGCAGAGCCCGACGACATCGAAGGCAAGCACTATTCCGAAGTGATGCCGGAACTGGCCGCCCTCATCCGCCGCGCGATTCAGGAGCCGGTGGGCCGCGCCAGCGGCGAGGCCACGATCAAACGCGGTTCGATGACGCGAAACCTGAGCGTGCAGGTGTCGAGCGAAAGCGGCGTGTTCGAAGGCGGATATGTCGTCACCTTCGACGACATCACCGATCTCATCTCAGCGCAGCGCACCGCCGCCTGGGCCGATGTTGCACGGCGCATCGCGCATGAAATCAAGAACCCGCTCACGCCGATCCAGCTGTCCGCCGAGCGTCTGAAGCGCAAATACGGCAAGGAAGTCACCAGCGACCCCGACGTGTTCGACCAGTGCACGGATACGATCATCCGTCAGGTGGGCGACATCGAACGCATGGTCAACGAGTTTTCCTCTTTTGCGCGTATGCCCGCACCGAAGATGCGCCGCGAAAACGTGCAGGAGCTTTTGACACAGGCCGTGTTCCTGCAACGTGTGGCCCATCCCACCGTGTCGTTCGAAACGAAATCCCCAAAAGATCCGGTCTGGTTCGAAGCCGATGGCCGCCTGGTTTCGCAGGCGCTGACCAACGTGCTCAAGAATGCCTGCGAAGCCATCGAGGCGCGCAAGGCCAATGGCGACGATGCCAAAGGCCGCATCAACGTCCTTCTCGAAACGAACGAAGATCGTTTCTCTATCCGTGTGATCGACAACGGCATCGGCCTTCCCGCCGAACACCGCCACCGTCTCACCGAGCCTTATGTCACCACACGCGCGAAAGGCACGGGGCTGGGCCTCGCCATCGTGCGCAAGATTGTGGAAGACCACGGTGGTGAAATCGTCATCACCGACGCGCCGGAACAGCACGGCGCGGAAATCCGCATGACGTTTCCGCTCAAACAAAAAGTTCTTAAAGACCTGGGAGTGAAGAATGAGCAAGACCGGCTCGTTGATAGCGCCTGAAATCCTCATCGTCGACGACGAGGAAGACATCCGCGATCTGATTGCGGGCATTTTGCGCGACGAGGGTTACGAGACCCGCGTCGCCTCCGACAGCGACACCGCGCTCAATGCGGTGCGCCAGCGCCGCCCGCAACTTGTCGTGCTCGACATATGGTTGCAGGGAAGCCGCCTCGACGGCATTCAAATCCTCGATCTCATCAAGCGCGAACATCCCGATCTGCCGGTGGTGATGATCTCCGGCCACGGCACCATCGAAACGGCCGTCGCTTCCATCCGCAAAGGCGCTTACGATTTCATCGAGAAGCCGTTCAAATCCGACCGCCTGATCCATGTCTGCGCCCGCGCGCTGGAAGCGGCGCGATTGAAACGCGAAGTGCAGGAATTGAAACTGAAAGCCGGTGACGATCTCGAGATCGTCGGCATTTCCTCTGCCATCTCCCAACTTCGCCAGATGATCGAAAAGGTGGCCCCTGCGGGAAGCCGCGTGTTGATTTCTGGTCCGTCCGGTTCCGGCAAGGAAGTGGTCGCGCGCCTGATCCATGCCCATTCGCGCCGCGCGGGCAATGCCTTCGTGGCGATCAACTGCGCCAATCTCGAACCGGATCATATCGAGGCGGAATTGTTCGGTGTCGAAACAGCGGATGCGCCGCGCAAGACGGGCCTGCTCGAACTCGCGCACAACGGCACGCTCTATCTCGACGAAGTGGGCGACATGCCGCTCGAAACGCAGGCGAAGATCCTGCGCGTGCTGGTCGACCAGACGTTCCAAAGGGTAGGGGGCACGACACGCGTGCAGGTCGATGCGCGTGTGATCTCGTCTTCCACCCGCGACCTGCGCAACGAAATCGCCAACGGCCGTTTCCGCGAAGACCTTTATCACCGTTTGAACGTGGTGCCGGTGCGCGTGCCGTCGCTGTCCGAACGGCGCGACGACATTCCGCCGCTGGTGACGCATTTCATGAAGCGGCTCTCCGTTTCGTCCGGCCTTCCGATCCGCGAAATCGGCGACGATGCGATGGCCGTGCTGCAGGCTCACAACTGGCCCGGCAACGTCCGCCAGCTTCGAAACATCGTTGAACGTCTGTTGATCCTGGCGACCGACGATGCCGCGCAGGCGATCTCCGCGGATCTCCTTCCGTCCGATCTCGGCGCCAACGCGCCGTGGAGCAATGGCGGCAAAAGCGATCTGGTGATCTCGATGCCGCTGCGGGAGGCGCGCGAAATCTTCGAACGCGACTACCTGCTGGCGCAGATCAATCGCTTCGGCGGCAACATCTCGCGCACGGCGGCGTTCATCGGCATGGAGCGGTCGGCGCTGCATCGCAAGTTGAAGTCGCTGGGCGTCGGCCCCACCGGACGCGACCAGCAGTTCAACGCCTGATGCGCTGGCCCACGCGCGCACCCACCGGCCGCATCGCCTATGTGAACGGCCGCTACCTGCCGCATGGGCAGGCGCAGGTTCACATTGAAGATCGCGGCCTGCAATTCGGCGACGCGATCTACGAAGTCGTGGGCGTGGTGAACGGCGCGTTCCGCGACGAGGAAGAACATCTCGACCGCCTGGAACGCTCGCTGCACGAAGTGCGCATGGAAATGCCCATGTCGCGCGCCGCACTCAAATTCGTCTTCCGCGAAATCGCGCGCCGCAACAGGATGAAGAACGGCCTCATCTATTTGCAGGTCACGCGCGGCATGTTCCGCCGCGATCATCCGATACCGGCGGAAAAGCAGAAACCAACGCTCATCCTTACCGCCAAGGAATTGCCGCCCGCCGCCGTCGACGCGCGCCGCTCCAAAGGCATCAAGGTCATCACGCGGCCGGACGAACGCTGGGCGCGGTGCGATATCAAGACGACGCAACTTCTTCCCAACCTGCTTGCCAAAACCGATGCGCGGAAGGAGGGCGCCTTCGAGGCCTGGCTGATCGACCGCGACGGTTATGTGACCGAAGGTTCTTCCACCACCGCCTGGATCGTCACCGCCGATGGCGAGATCGTCACCCGCGATCTTACCAACGCGATCCTGCCCGGCGTCACCCGCCGCGTGATCCTGGAGGCCGCCGCCGCCGCCCAGAAGAAAGTGGTCGAGCGCAAGTTCACCCCCGAAGAGGCCAAACAAGCGAAGGAGGCATTTCTCTCTGCTGCCACCGGCGCGGGCATCCCCATCGTTGCCATCGATGGCGTCCAAGTTGGCGATGGCAAGCCCGGCCCCGTCACCCGCCGGGTGCAGGAGGTCTATGAAGATTGGGCCCGCCACCATACCGAAAACCCGGAAAACCGCGGTTAGACCCTTTCGCGCCTGCAACAAAAGGCTCTATGCTCGCAATGCTTCGCAGGGGCCGCGGAGTGCAACCAGACAAATGGGTTCACCCATGAGCGAAAAACAACAAAATTTGCAGGACACTTTTTTAAACGCAGTTCGTAAAAGCAAATCGGCGGTGACGATCTTTTTGGTCAACGGCGTGAAGCTTCAGGGAAACATCACTTGGTTCGACAATTTCTGCGTGCTTCTCCGCCGGGACGGCCAAGCCCAACTGGTCTACAAGCACGCGATCTCGACAGTCATGCCGCTGGGTCCGATTCAGCTGCAGGACGTCGAAGCAAATCAAACGCATCCGGAGCACGCGTAAGCTCCGAGGTTCGGCGTACCGCGTTCGTAGTCCACATCGAACCGAAGACACGCCGCGCCTCGGGCGGGCGCGATGCGCAAGCACGGCTCGCGGAAGCTGTCGGCCTCACCGCTGCCATTGGGCTTGAGGTCATCGCCGAATATATCGTGCCCTTGGCGCGCGCGACGCCGGCAACTCTCATCGGCAGCGGCAAGGTGGAAGAGATCGGCGCGGAGGCGCGCGCCGTGGAACCCACCGTCATCATCGTCAACGCGCAGCTTTCGCCGGTCCAGCAACGCAATCTCGAAAAGGCGTGGGGCACCAAGGTGCTCGACCGCACGGCGCTGATCCTGGAGATATTCGGCGAACGCGCGCAGACACGGGAAGGTCGGCTGCAAGTCGAACTCGCCCATCTCACCTATCAGCGCAGCCGCCTGGTCCGCAGCTGGACCCATCTGGAGCGGCAACGCGGCGGCTTCGGCTTCCTCGGCGGCCCCGGCGAAACCCAGATCGAATCCGACCGCCGCCTGATCGGCGAGCGGATCACCAAGATCAAAAAGGAACTGGAGGGCGTCAAACGCACCCGCGGCCTCCAGCGCCGCGCCCGCAAGCGTGTCCCGTTCCCGGTGATTGCACTGGTGGGCTACACCAACGCCGGCAAGTCCACCCTGTTCAACACGCTGACCAAGGCCGACGTGCTGGCGAAGGACCTGCTGTTCGCCACCCTCGATCCCACCATGCGGGGGCTGAAGCTGCCGAGCGGGCGGCGCGCCATCCTGTCTGACACGGTGGGTTTCATCTCCGATCTCCCCATCGAACTCGTCGCCGCCTTCCGCGCCACTTTGGAGGAGGTTCTGGAAGCCGATGTCATCGCCCACATCCGCGACGCCGCGCATGACGAAAGCGAAGCGCAGAAGGCCGATGTGCTCGAAGTGCTGAGCGAACTGGGCGTGGACGAAGACCAGACCCGCATCGTCGAAGTTCTCAACAAAATCGATCTGTTACCACGCGAAGCTCAGACATCGCTTCTGGAGCAGGGCAATGGGGCAGGGCCCATCGCGGTTTCAGCACTGACCGGAGAAGGTTTGCCCGCGCTGCTCGCGCGCCTCGACGCGATGCTCGGCAAGGAGCAGAACGTGTTCAAGTTGACATTGGATGCATCGGACGGCGCAGGCCTCGCCTGGGCCTACCGCCACGGCCGCATCGTGAAGCGACGCGACAATGCGAAAGGCATCGCGCTGACGGTGGCGGTGGACCCGCAGGACATGGATCGGTTCCGCAACCACTACGGCCAGAAAATCGCGGGCGTGTAATCGGTTACAGAACGATCTTAAGCCCTCATCTAACCTCCCCCTTGTGGGGAGGTCGGAAAACGCGGAACGCGTTTTACGGGTGGGGGGCCGAAGACAATGACGACCACCGCCCCCACCCGAAAAATCCCTCGCTCCGCTCGCGATTTGTTCGACCTCCCCACAAGGGGGAGGTGAACTCACTTCGCTTCCCCCCGCTTCGCCTCCTGCCAAAGCGCCTCCATCTCCTCCAGACTCGCCTCCGCCGTCGTGTGCCCCTTCGCTGCAAGAGCGGCTTCGATGGCCTTGAACCGTCTTGTGAACTTGGCATTGGCGCTGCGCAGCGCGGCCTCGGGATCGACCTTCATGTGCCGCGCCAGATTGGCCGCGGCGAAGAGGAGGTCGCCGAACTCCTCCTCGATCTTCTCAGGCCCGGCGCCCGCCGCATGCGCCTCGGCGATCTCGCCGGCTTCCTCCACGATCTTCTCGACAACCTTTGGCGCCGAGTCCCAATCGAACCCCACGGTCGACGCCCGCTTCTGGAGCTTCACCGCGCGCAGCAACGCGGGCAGGGCACGCGGAACGTCGTCCAGTAGCCCCTGATCCGGCTTGGCCGCCCGTTCGCGCCGCTTGTGCTCCTCCCAGGCGATCGTCTGCGCCTCGGCATCCGCAATCCCGCCGGCCGCCGCGAACACATGGGGATGCCGCCTGAGCATCTTCTCGCAAACCGCCGCCACCACGTCGTCGAACGCAAACAACCCATGCTCCTCGGCCATGCGCGCATGGAACACGACCTGAAACAGCAGGTCGCCAAGCTCGTCCTTCAGCGCGGGCCAATCGCCATCCTCGATCGCGCCCGCCACCTCATAGGCTTCCTCGATCGTATAGGGCGCGATGGTCGCGAAGGTCTGCTCGCGATCCCACGGGCAGCCGTTTTGGGGATCGCGCAAACGCCGCATAATCTCAAGCAGCGACTCGATGTTCGTTTTGTCCGTCATAGGCGGATTGAAAAGACCGCCGGGCCCGCGGGCAAGACGTTCGCTGAAGATGGGCGGTGAGGGCGATGCCGACAGCCAAAAGAGACCGGGCGATCCAGGCCTTCGAGAAACTGGGGCTGACAGGCGCGAACCGCCGCCTGGCGGTTTATTGGCTCTCGCTGTGGAACGGCGACAATCTGCCGATGCGCGCGCAATTCCGGCCCGGCGCGATGCGCGATCTGTTGCCCGGCATCGGCATTTTCGCGGTGAAGCCGGGCGTGGCCACGCATTGCAGGCTCGCCGGCACCGAACTCACGCGCGCCATCGGCCGCGATCTCACGGGGCTGAACTGGCAGGCCTACACACCGCAAGACGAATGGAAGCTCAGGCTCGACCGCAATTCCGAAATCGCCAAAGGCAGCGTCGGCATCGGCATCCGCCACACGCAGGATCGCCACGGCCAGCCGGAGCGCGCCATCGAACTCCAGCTCCCATTCGCCGACGAGGCGGAAGACGGCACCCGCCAGATCCTGTTCCACCTCGATTGGCGCGTACCCAGACTAGCCGTCAGACCCGCACCAGCCCCGCAAGGCCCCCGCATAGCCGACCAATTCCTCGCGGTGGCGTTGAGTTAAGCCGAGCCAGCCCGAAACCCAAACTGTCATGGCCCGCGAATGCGGGCCACCCAGGTGGCCGCACGCGGCCCACGCAGGGGCAGGCGCCGTCACTCATCCTTTACGACGTTTGCTCGCTTCGCGTGACCCAGTCGCGCTACGACGCTAAGGGCCGGAACAGTCGAAGGCGGGAAACCCAAGTATGTTTCTCTACGCGTTTTTCCTGTTCCGCCATCACATGCTGATGGTTCTGCCGCTTGCCGCGGCCACGGTCTTCATCGGTTTCTACGCGGGCGGGCACATCGAACGGCTGATCGCCAAACGCGAGCAAGCCAACCTCCCAAGGTGGAAACAGGGTGGGCTGCGGCGTTGACGGGGCTGACGGCAGGCCTCCTGCGCCCGGCCCGACACCAATTTATCGTATAAGTAATATTATGGGAAATTATATGGCGATATTATACGTGACAAATGCTAAGGTCTGATTCGACAGGCCGACCCAATGCCACGGTTTGCGGGGCCTCCGCATATCGCTCGCCAATATTAACCACTGGAGGCTCCGCAGATTTAGGACCGGGCTATGGAGCCCGATGTTTGCTCACCGCCAAATCCCTTTGATGATGTGCCGGTCGATCAAGTCTTGGCCGAGATCGCAGCCAGCGGCCTTCCCCATGCCAAACTAGAAGCTGCTGCGTCACTGGTTTATCTCTACCTACACAGCGGGAGCCCAGATTGCCGCCTGTTGGTCGTGCGCCTCTGGGAGATTTTACGGCATGTCTGATGGCACCAGCGTTGCGGCGTGGCGCATTATGGCTCCTCCAAGAGAGAACGCCTTAGTGCGCATCGCTGTCAGCCGCCCAAGGGTAATAGGCTTTTGGATGATCTTTCCTGTCTGAGGGCCTAAATCGAGCCGCTTGAGCATAAGCCGGTCAGCGTCACTAAGGGCTAGACTGACTATTCCTTTCATGACCCAGTGACGGTCGTCCTTGATCCCATTGATTTCAGAAATCCATGTGGCGGCTTGTTTCTTGTGACCTCTGAAAGAAGCGTTCTTATTGTGCGCCAGCTTTAGGAATTCCAGTTTTCGGCGCATTGCCGTTGGCTGGCTAGAATCCATGCCGGTGAAAGGATGGTGCAAATAAATTGCATTTACCCAACCGCTAAGCGCAAATTCGACCGTTGACCATGCGAGTGTGAACTTGCCTAGTTCGACAATGTACCGATCAAGTTGTTCCTTGGAGACTTTCATGCCGAAGCCCCTATCCCGCGAGGACGAAACTCTCAAACGAATGCTGAGCACGCCCCCGAAACAGTATTCCGAAATGAAGGCGCGCAAACCTAAGACGAGTCGGGCCAAGGCTTCCAATCGCCGCAAAGCCGCCAAGAAGGCCTAGAAACGCGGATTCGCGCCGACCGAAGGGCGCGGCTATAACTGATTCCAGCGGGCCGCTTTCGGCCTGCTGGGGCGTAAGAACCCCTCCATCAGCGGCGCAAGTGCCGCCGCAAGGCACTCCTCACCACACGGTCGAGGAGGCATCGGCGTATGTTCAGGGCGAAAGCCTAAAGGCCGGTGCGGTCTTCTGATGGAGGCTTCTTAACTCCCCGATCACCAGGGGGAGGCCATGAAGCCGTTTTCCGATACCGTTGCCAAAGTTATCGTTTTGGCTGGCGCAATTGCCGTTCTGATTTTGTGGGTGAAATTCAAGGAAGCCAATGATCCTCCCGCGCCCTCGCAACCAGATTCAACCGAACAAACAGACAATGCTCCTCAAGGTGACGGTCTTTCGCCCGAAGCCATAGCGAAGGCCGAGGGTGCGCTGGAGCAAGATTTAAAAGACCCGGAGAAGGTCAAACTTTTGGAATGCATGGGCGTGAAGGTTTACGAAGACCCGCAACCGCCGGGTCATCCGCCATCCGCGCAAGAATGCGCTGAGGTTCAAGCGGAAAATGGGATGTCTCCATCCGATGCTCCAACGGCCGCAGCACCTCCAAACGACAATGTACCTTTTGACCGCGATGCCGAAATCAAAGGCGCGCAATTCGACCAGCTAGAAGCAGGGGCAGTTTCTTGCATGGATCAGCTATTGCACGGCTACTTGATGCAGGGAATGCGAAGCCGTGCTCAACTCATTCAATGGGCAACGCATATATGCGGCGTGCAGCTTTCGAAATTCATGGTGGAGACCGGAAAGCAAACAAAAGAACTTGCGGATTCCTATGTCGAAGTTTTGGCGAACAAGGAGTTGGATCTGATTTTGCGCGAAAACGGGCAAGAGTGATTCACTCGCGAATCGCTTTGCGCTATGATTCGCGCATGTCGATCTAGGAAGGAACCTACATGTGGAGCCAGCTTTTCAGCACCGGTCCAATGGCAATGATTGCTGCAATCGCGGCTATTATCGCGGCCATCGCTGCGATCCATGCAGCGCGCTTGGCACTTAAAGCCGTTGCGCGGTCAACTGCTCTTTCGGAATCCATGCGGACGCGTTCTTCTTCCTCGCGATGAGCAATCCATTGGATCGCCCATCGTTGCATCTCGCCGCTCCATTGAGAAACATAAATACGCATCGCCGATAGCCCCAAGGCATCAAATGCGGCGAGTTGTTCTGCTGGAATTTCCATCTGGATTTCCTAGATTTGTCGCGATTCCTAGGATGAAGGGGAAGCCCCAGAGAATCATTTCCGGGGCTTTTGCTTGTACCATTTGTGCCAAGGCGGGCGCCTTTTAGGCTCAACGGGATAGCCGCGAGCCTTGCGCCAGCGAATGAACGCTGCGGCTTGCTGCTTAGGAGTAACGGCTTTCGACAGTCCGCCGATAGGTGAGGCGCTTTCCAGCGATACCCTCAAGCGCCACGTCGGTACGCATGTCGTCGGTATAGCCGAGGCGTGCGCGGTGGCTCATGCGGAAGTCGAATTCCGCCAGATAGCGAGCCAGATGTTGCTCGCTCATATGCTGGTAAGTGCCGACAAGGCCACGCTTAAAGATCGAAAAGTAGCCCTCGGCTGTGTTGACATGGATTTTCTCGCCAGCGTCGGTCTCGCGGACGAATTCGCGGTTATGATTGACGGCTTCGTGGCTATTGACCGCCAGCGTGAATTCATAGTGCTGGGCACCATCGGTATGGAGCGTGCTGGCCGGATCGACATTGGTCCTGAGCACGTCCTGAAGTTCGCTCTTGATCGACCTCTTGGCCCCGGTGATGCGGCGCGAACGGACGGTGCCGTCACGCTCCACAAGGGAGACGAATTTCAGGTTCTTCGCACGAGCACGCGGGCGGCTCTTACGCGAGGGAGAGAGTTCAGTCTCGTCGGCTTCGACCACAAAGCCATCGCCACCCATGGGCGGCTCAGAGCCTTCCAGCGGAGCCATGGCGGCACGGATGCGATGGCTCATGAACCATGCCGTCTTGACCGTCACGCCCAGCATACGGGCCATCTGCTGGCTCGAAATGCCTTTCTTGGACGAGCAAAGCAGGTGGGTGGCGTAAAGCCATGTGTGAAGCGGTACTTTGGAACGCTCAAAGACCGTCCCGACCGTAACGGAGAACTGCTTGCGGCAGGCGTTGCAGAACCACAGGCCGGGGCGACCGCCGCTGATGGCCGAGGCGCGGTCAACCGTGGCGCAATGGGGGCAGATCGGGCCTTCCGGCCATTGCAGGCGCTCCAGATGGGCGCGGGCAGCGGCTTCGTCGGTAAAGCGTTTCGGAAGGGCTTTCGGCATGGCAACTAACTCCTTATGCAGCAAACATAAGGTTTCTCGTTGCATGTGTCAAGTATAATATCGCCAATTATATCGTTGGCAGTTGCTTTGCTCAATTAGGGATATCAAGATTCCAAGGTCGCAAAGCGATTCGCGCAAACAGTTGCGAGCGCGACAAATCTTGAAAAAGGTTCGAATGCGGCTTGGTTTCCCATCAAGCCAGCAAGCTATGCCTTTTGGGGGGGCGTCTTAATGCG
>Ga0335070_10004031_pt1 | contig 17131 bp, 10 predicted proteins | sample Lox_Sample_13_FD_206722 | JGI IMG/M metagenome (GOLD analysis project Ga0335070, IMG submission 206722) | Soil microbial communities from Loxahatchee National Wildlife Refuge, Florida, United States - Lox_Sample_1.3 | ecosystem: Environmental > Terrestrial > Soil > Wetlands | place: USA... | reverse complement strand
GGCGATCGCGGCGGAGGCGGGGGTGGACGACTTCCTCGCGGAGGCGACGCCGGAGACCAAGCTCCGCCTGATCCGCGAGCAGCAGACGGGCGGGCGCCTGGTGGCGATGACCGGCGACGGAACCAACGACGCGCCCGCGCTCGCGCAGGCCGACGTCGCGGTGGCGATGAACTCCGGCACCCAGGCCGCCAAGGAAGCCGGCAACATGGTCGACCTCGATTCCAACCCGACCAAACTCATCGAGGTGGTGGAGATCGGCAAGCAGCTCCTGATGACGAGGGGCTCGCTGACCACGTTCTCGATCGCGAACGACGTGGCGAAGTACTTCGCGATCATCCCGGCGATGTTCGTCGCCACGTACCCGCAACTGGGCGCGCTCAACGTCATGCACCTCGCGACCCCGGCGAGCGCCGTGATGTCGGCCGTGATCTTCAACGCCCTCATCATCATCGCCCTGATCCCCCTGGCATTGCGCGGGGTGGCGTACCGCCCGATCGGCGCTGCCGCGCTGCTGCGCCGCAACCTGCTCATGTACGGGCTCGGCGGGCTGGTCGCGCCGTTCGTGGGGATCAAGGCGATCGACCTGCTGCTCGAGCTGCTCCGGCTCGCCTGAGGAGGCGTGCGATGATCACCCAACTTCGTCCAGCCCTGGTCCTCCTGGCGGCCCTCCACGTCCTGACCGGCGTGATCTACCCGCTGGCGGTCACCGGCGTGGCGCAGACCTTCTGGCACGACAAGGCGAACGGCTCGCTGCTGGTCGAGCGAGGCGCGGTGCGCGGCTCGTCGCTCATCGGGCAGCCGTTCTCGTCGCCCGGGTATTTCTGGGGCCGTCCGTCCGCAACCTCGCCGGTGCCGTACGACGGGTCGGGCTCGACCGGATCCAACCTCGGGCCGACGAACCCGGCGTTGCCGGCGGCCGTCCGCGGCCGCGTCGCGGCGCTCCACGCGGCCGACCCCTCGCTCACGGGGCCGGTCCCCGTGGACCTCGTCACGACCTCAGGCAGCGGCCTCGACCCCGACATCAGCGTCGCGGCGGCGCTCGTCCAGGTCCCACGGGTCGCCCGCGCTCGAGGGCTGGCCGAGGACAAGGTCCGCGCCCTCGTCCTGCGCCGGGTCGAGGGGCGCACGCTTGGGTTCCTGGGCGAGCCGCGTGTGAACGTCCTCGGGCTCAACCTGGCCCTCGACAATATGAGATCCTGAACCGCGCTATCTTTGGTGGAGCATGAGCCACCGGCGGCCCGACCCCGACGAGCTGCTCGCCCGAGTGCAGCAGCAGGAGGCTCGCAGGTCGCGCGGGAAGCTGAAGATCTTCTTCGGCGCCGCGCCCGGCGTCGGAAAGACGTACGCGATGCTCGAGGCGGCCCGCGCGCGGAGGGCAGAGGGCCTCGACGTTGTGGTCGGGTGGGTCGAGACCCACGGCCGGAAGGAGACGGAGGTCCTGCTCCGGGGCCTGGAGGTCATGCCCCGCCGCCAACTCTCGTACCGTGGCACTCGCCTGGAGGAGTTCGACCTCGAGGGCGCGCTCGACCGGCATCCCGCCCTGATCCTCGTCGACGAACTCGCCCACACCAACGCCCCCGGCTCAGTTCACACGAAGCGGTTTCGCGACGTCGAGCAGCTCCTGGCGGCGGGGATCGACGTCTACACCACCCTCAACGTCCAGCACATCGAGAGCCTCAACGACGTCGTGGCCCAGATCACCGGTGTGACGGTGCGCGAGACGGTGCCCGACGCGGTGCTGGACCTGGCGGCGGAGATCGAGCTCGTCGATCTCCCGGCCGAGGAGCTGCGCAAGCGCCTCGCGGAGGGGAAGGTTTACGTCCCCGAGCTCGCCGGCAGGGCCGCGGAGAGCTTCTTCCGCGAGGGGAACCTCATCGCCCTGCGGGAGCTCGCGCTGCGCCGCACCGCCGACCGCGTGGACGCCCAGATGCGCCAGTACCGCCTCGACCACGCCGTGCGCGAGACGTGGCCGACCGCCGAGCGCGTCCTGGTGTGCGTCGGGCCGAGCCCGTACGCGGCGCGTCTGGTGCGGGCCGCCCGCCGGATGGCCGCGCGCCTCCAGGCCGAGTGGGTGGCGGTCTACGTCGAGACGCCGGGCCATGCGCGGATCTCGGACGCGGACCGCGAGCAGCTCGAGAGGACGCTCCGGCTCGCCGAGCAGCTCGGCGCCGAGACCGCCACGCTCACCGGCTCGGACGTCGCCGAGGAGCTGCTCTCGTACGCCCGGCGGCGCAACGTCACGAAGCTCGTCGTCGGGAAGCCCGCGGAGCCGCGCTGGCGCACGATCGTGCGCGGCTCGTTCGTCGAGCGCCTGATCCGGGGGAGCGGCGAGATCGACGTGTACGTGATCACCGGGACCGGCGACGAAGAGGCCGCACCCTCGCCGCGGACGGCGGCCGGGACGCGCGGGAAACGCCGGCTCGTCTACGCTGTGCTCGTGGTCGCGGCGAGCACGGCGGTCGCGGCACCGCTCGCCACCAGGTTCGCGCTCGCGAACCTGATCATGGTGTACCTGGCGGGCGTGATCGCGGTCGCCGCGCTGTGGGGCAGGTGGCCGGCGGTGCTGGCGTCGGTCCTGAGCGTCCTCACGTTCGACGTGGCGTTCGTGCCGCCGCGGCTCTCGTTCGCCGTGGCGGACACCCAGTACCTGCTCACGCTGATCGTGATGCTGGCGGTTGCGCTCGTCGTGTCGGGGCTGACCGCGCGCGTCCGCGACCAGGCAGAGGCCGCGAGGGCCCGCGAGCGCCGCACGGCAGCGCTGTACGCGGTGAGCCGGGCGTGCGCGAACGCCGGCGAGACGTACGACGTGGTCCGGATCGCCGGCCAGCGCGTCGCCGAGGTGTTCGACAGCGACGTGGCGGTGTTCCTGCCGCACCGCGACGGCCGCCTCGGACCGGCGTTCACTGGCCACGCCGGGTTCGCGGGCGACCCGAAGGAGCTCTCGGTCGCGCAGTGGGCGTTCGACCACGGCGAGCCGGCCGGCCTCGGTACCTCCACGCTCCCCGGTAGCTCTGCGCTCTACCTTCCGCTGCTCGTCTCGAAGGGCGCCGTCGGCGTCCTCGGAGCCAAGCCGGGGTCTGACGGCAAGCCGTTCGACTCCGAGCGCTTCCACCTCCTCGAGGCATTCGCGAGCCAGATCGCTCTGGCCGTCGAGCGCACCAACCTGGCGGCGGAGGCGCAGGCGGCCGTGCTGCAGGCCGAGACCGAGCGGATGCGCAGCGCGCTCCTGGCGTCCGTCTCGCACGACCTGCGCACGCCGCTCGCCGCCATCGGCGGCGCCGCGAGCACGCTTCTGCGCGGCGAAGACACGCTGCCGAGAGCTGGACGGCGGGAGCTCCTCCAGTCGATCAGCGACGAGGCCCAGAGGCTCAACCGGTTCGTCGCCAACCTCCTCGACATGACGAGGCTCGAAGCGGGAGCGATCACGGTGCGGAAGGAGTGGCAGCCCGTCGAGGAGGTCATCGGGGCCGCACTCGGGCAGGTCGAAGCCGCGCTCGCCGGCCGGGAGGTGAGAACGAGCGTCCCGGACGGGCTTCCGCTGGTTCCGATCGACACCGCCCTCGTCTCGCAGGCGCTCGCCAACCTCCTGGAGAACGCCGTCAAGTACACGCCGGCGGGATCCCCGATCGAGATCGGGGCCATCCTCGACCGGGACGCCGTCGTCATCAGCGTCGCCGACCGCGGCCCCGGGCTCGCGCCGGGCGAGGAGCGCAGGGTGTTCGAGAAGTTCTACCGGGTGGCGGGCGAGGGCGGACAGCCCGGAGCCGGGCTGGGGCTCGCGATCTGCCAGGCAGTCGCCGCCGCGCACGGCGGGAGCGCGAGCGCCGCCAACCGTCCCGGAGGCGGGTCGGTGTTCTCCCTGCGCCTGCCCGTCGCCGGCACACCGCCGGAGCTCCCGCCCGAGGATCATCCGGGATAACATCCCGACCGAGGACCGACGACGATGGTCTCCTCCCAGCCGCTCGTCCTGATCGTCGACGACGAGACGCCGATCCGGCGCTTCCTGCGGTTGAGCCTCGCCGGGGAAGGGTACCGGGTGGCGGAGGCGGGCACTGCGGCTGCGGCGCTGGAGCTCATCGCCAGCCAGCGCCCGGACGTCGTGCTCCTGGACCTCGGCCTGCCGGACAGGGACGGGCTCGAGCTCACGAAGGAGGTTCGTGAGTGGTCGCCCGTCCCGATCGTCGTGCTCTCCGCGCGCGGGAAGGAGGCCGACAAGGTCTCGGCGCTCGAGGCCGGCGCCGACGACTACGTGACGAAGCCGTTCGGCGTCGGCGAGCTGATCGCCCGCCTCAAGGTAGCGCTCCGCCACGCCTCGTCGGCGGGCGCGCAGGAGGGCGAAGCGGTGTTCACCGCAGGAGAGCTGAGGGTCGACCTCGCCCGGCGGCAGGTGTTCATCGCTGGCCGCGAGGTCCGTCTCACGCCGATCGAGTACCGGCTGCTCGCGGCGCTGGTCAAGCACGCCGGGAAGGTGCTCACGCATCGCCAGCTCCTCCACGAGGTGTGGGGACCCGAGTACGGCGACGAGAACCACTACGTCCGGGTCTACGTCGCGCAGCTCCGCCGGAAGCTCGAGGCGGACCCCGCGCGTCCGCGCTACCTCCGGACGGAGCCCGGCGTGGGCTATCGCCTGATCGCTGACTGAGGGGCGGCGCTCGCGCCTCGGGGACGGCTCGACGACGATCCAGTCGAGCGCGAAGCCGAACGTGCGCCGGTGGGCCGTCGAACATTTTGGAGCTGGGCCAGCGCGCCTCGGGCCGCAAGCGAGATCGCGCGGCTCGCGGCGGATCGGCGAGTGCGTCGACCGGCGGCCGGAGCGATCCGCGGCCGCGTGCGAGAATGGTGCCGGAGGCTACCGTGCCATTCACCGATCTTCGTGAGTACCTGGACGTGCTCGAGCGTGCCGGCGAGCTGCGGCGCATCGCGACCGAGGTCTCCCCTGTGCTGGAGATCACCGAGATCGCGGACCGTGTGGTCAAGCGCCAGGGGCCCGCGCTGGTGTTCGAGCACGTCGCGGGCTCGTCGATGCCGGTGGCGATCAACCTGTTCGGCTCGATCCCCAGGGTGATGCGTGCCCTCGGCGTCGAGTCGTGGGCGGAGTGGGCGGACCGCGTGAACTTCTTCCTGGAGCCCAAGGTCCCGACCTCTCTCCTCGACAAGGTGAAGACGCTCCCCAAGCTGGCGGAGGTCGCGGGGATCGTCCCCAAGGTCGTCAAGGACGGAGCGGTGCACGAGGTCGTGAAGCGCGGCGGGGAGGTCGACCTCAACGATCTGCCGGTGCTTCACTGCTGGCCGGAGGACGGAGGCCGGTTCTTCACGCTGACGAACGTGATCACGAAGGACCCGGCGACCGGCGGACGCAACTGCGGGATGTACCGGCTCCAGGTGTACGACCGCAACACGACGGGGATGCACTGGCACCTGCACCACGACTCCGCCCGGATCTTCCGGGACACCAGCGCGTCCGGCCGCCGCACGGAGGTCGCGGTCGCGTTCGGCGGCGACCCCGCGACGATGTTCGCCCCCGCCGTTCCGCTCCCGCCCGGGGTCGACGAGATGCTGTTCGCCGGCTTCGTGCGGCGCGAGGCGGTCGAGATGGTCCGCTGCGTGAGCGTGGACCTCGACGTTCCCGCGCACGCGGAGCTCGTCCTCGAGGGGTGGGTCGACCCGGAGGAACGCCGGCGCGAGGGGCCGTTCGGCGACCACACGGGGTTCTACTCGCTCGCCGACGACTACCCCGTGTTCCACGTCACCGCGGTCACCCACCGCAGGGACGCGATCTACCCGGCGACGATCGTCGGGCGCCCTCCGATGGAGGACTGCTACATGGGGTACGCGATCGAGCGCATGTTCCTGCCGCTGATGCAGAAGATGCTCCCCGAGGTCGTGGACTACCACATGCCGTTCGAGGGCGTGTTCCACAACCTGATGATCGTGGCGATCGACAAGCGGTACCCGCAGCACGCGCGCCGCGTGATGCACGGGATCTGGGGGCTCGGGCAGGCCGCATTCACCAAGGTGATCGTGGTCGTGGACGCGGACGTGGACGTCCACGACCCCGCCGAGGTGGCGTGGCGCGCGCTCGGGAACATCGACCCGCAGCGCGACACCGAGTTCGTGATCGGGCCGGCCGAAACGCTCGACCACGCCTCGCGGATGCCGTGGTGGGGGAGCAAGGTCGGGATCGACGCCACGCGCAAGTGGCCGAGCGAGGGGTTCACGCGGCCGTGGCCCGGCGACATCGTGATGTCTCCCGAGGTGAAGGCGAGGATCGACGCGATCTGGGACCGGCTCGGGCTCTGAGGTCCGGTCCCCGCCGTGCCGCGCCGCTGTATACTTTTTCCCGATGGGATCGGTGCGGAACGGGTCTTCGGCGCTCCTCGAGGTCCTGGACGGCGCCGGGTGGCGACCTTCCCGGATGGCGGCGAAGTTCAAGAGCCTTCCCGCGGACGACCTCGACACGGCGCTCCGGCTGGCGCTCGACCTCGCGGGAGAGGAGTGCGACGGCGACGTCGCCCGCTGGCGCGAGCGGCTCCTGATCGAGGCGAAGCGCCGTCTCTATCCCGAGACGTTCCCGGATCCGGCGCCCGAGGTCGCTCGCGTGGCCGGGTTCTTCTACCCGCTCGCCGCGGGAGCGCTGCGGGCCCAGACCGCCAACGCCGAGGATGGGATCGCGCAGCGCCTTCCCTTCGTGCCGCTCTCCGAGCCGGAAATCGCCCGCTCGCCGTCGGGCGGGGAGTACCGCCGCCTCGTCGAGCACGTCGAGCGCGAAGGGCTCCTCGTGTGCCTCGCGATGGTCCAGGCATGGGAGGGGTACTCGACGTACGAGCACATCCTCGGGGTGACCGGGCTCTCGCTCTGGATCGGTCGCCAGCTCGCGGGCGTGATCCCGGTGGACCTGCCGCTCCTCCACGGTGCGGCGATCGGTCACGACATCGGCAAGTTCGGGTGCGTCGGCGACGAGGTCCGCCGCATCCCTCGCCTCCACTACTACTACACGCACACGTGGTACCAGGACCGCGGCCTGCTGAGCCTGGGCCACATCGCGACCAACCACTCGTGCTGGGACCTGGAGAGCGTGCGGCTGCCGGTGGAGACGCTGCTTCTCATCTACGCCGACTTCCGGGTGAAGGAGTCGGTCGGCGCAAGCGAGCGGATGGGGATCATCTCGCTCTCCGACGCCTTCGCCACGATCCGCGACAAGCTCGAGAACCTGGACCGCGAGAAGATCCGGCGCTACCGCGGCGTCTACCGGAAGCTGCGCGACCTCGAGGAGTACCTGCAGTTCCTGGGCGTCGAGCTCGACCCGCCCGGCTTCGCGTGCCCGCAGCCGCCGAAGCCGCAGGTGCCGAAGGAGCTCGACCTCGTGGCGGTGTTGGCGGGGAAGGAGCGACCCGACGCGGTCGCGCTCGCGACCGGACGGAGCCTGGCGACGCTCCGCCGCCTGCTCGTGACGGCCCACAACCTCGGCGTGATGGAGAGGCTGCGCGACCTGCCCGCGCTGCGCGCCCTCCTCGAGGAGGCGCGATCGTTCGAGAGCTGGCGCGGTCTGCGGACGTACCTCGCGATCCTCGGCGAGTACGCCCCGGCGCTCTCGCGGGAGCAGAAGGCGCTCGCTCTCGACTTCTTCATCGAGCTCCTCGGCCACCGCGACGACGACATCCGGTATCACGCCGCCAACCGCATCGGCGACCTGCTCTCGGGGAGCGAGGACTTCTGGCGCAAGGACCTGCCGGAGGGTGTCGTCCTAAGGCCTGAGCGGACCGTCCTCGACGAGCTCGGACGGGTGCTCGCGCTCCTCGACCGTGCCAAGGCCGACCCCGAGGAGGACATGGCGCCGACGGAGCGGGTTCTGTACGCCGTCCCGATCGTGGTCCGGCGCCTCCTGCGCCGCGCCGACCCCGGCTTGAAGGCCCAGGCGTGGGGACGGATCAGGGCGAGCTTCGCGGAGAGGGTGGGGGATCGGCGTCCGCTCGTTGGACTGTACGTCTGCGAGGCGCTCGAGGCGAGCATGGAGCTCATCCCGCCCGAGGAGAGGCCGGACCTGCTCGCGTTCGCCGAGGCGTGGTGCGACCATCCGGTGGCGGCGACCAGGCTGATGGCGTGGCGCCTCCTGCTCAGGCTCGCCCGCGACGGCGGAGGCGCTTCGGAGTTCCGGGCTGCGCTCCGGGCGAGGGTCGAGGCGATCGCGGAGCGGATCGGCGACCGGTACCTGGTGGCCGAGCTCTTCCTGCTCCAAGAGCTCGCCACGGCGTGCGGCCTGGGGAAGATCGCGGAGAGGTGCCGGAAGCTGCGCGTCGAGGGGCGCGATCCGGTGCGCGAGGTTTTCCTCCGCAACCTCAAGAGCCGCGTGGACTGGGTCGAGAAGAAGGTGAACTGCGACTACCTCACGGTCTCGGCGCGGGCACGCCATGAGGAGGACCGCGACCCGGGGTCGTACTTCGCCAACGAGGTCGCCTCGCACTTCGCCAACCTCCTCAAGGTGAGCCGGGTGGAGGGCACCCGCTTCCACGCGGGGCGGTGCCTGCTCGAGCTCCTCCCGCTCCTGACCGTGCCCCAGCGCAACGACCTGACGGTCGAGCTGCTGCGCTCGCTGGAGCTCGACATCGAGGCCGTCACCAGGTACATCCCCCGCTTCCTCGGGTCGGTGCTGGCGAGCCTCCCCGACCAGGAGTTCCTCGAGGCGCTCGACGACATCGAGGGGAACGTCCGGCGCGGGACCGAGCCCCTGCAGCGCCTCCTCCTGCAGACCGTCGGCTGGATCCTCCTGTCCGTCCAGGTGACGCGTCTTCGGAGCGACGTCCTCCGCCGGCTCTCCGGGATGCTGTTGGGGGCGCTCGCCGAGTCGCGCACGGCCACGGCGGCGGAAGGGTTCGCGCAGGTCGCGATGGTGCTCGACCGGCTCTCGGGGGCGCGCCGGGACGACGGCCGGTTGCGCGCGTTCCTGGCGCTGTCCACCAAGAAGTTCCTCTCGCTCGTCACGCACAGGCCGGGCGACCGCGTCCGGTTCTTCCTCGTCGCCTCGGCTCTCAACCACCTGGACCGCGCCGTCGCCTCGCTGAGGCCCGCCCTCGCGTTTCCCGAGCATCCGTCCGTCGCGTTCATCCCGGGGACGTACGACCCGTTCACGGGCGCCCACCAGGCCGTCGTCACGAAGGCGCTCGAGAACGCCGACGAGGCGATGGTCCAGATGGACGACTACTCGTGGCGGAAGCACGCGCTGCCCCGCAAGCTGCGGGAGGACCTCGCGTGGATGGCGCTCGCGGCGGTGCCGGAGGCGTTCCTCGCTCCGTTCCGCCCGCCGGTCAACCTGGCCAGCCCAGCCGGTCTCGCGCACCTGCGGCGCGCGTTCCGCCAGAGGAAGCTGATCCTCGTCGTCGGGTCGGACGTGCTGGCCGGGGCGAGCGCGTACGCCGCGCCGGCGAGGGAGATCTGGGAGCTCCCGCACCTGCTCGTGATGAGAGACGACGCGCAGCCCGAGGGGCTCCTCGACAGGATCGGGCAGTTCCGCGGCGGCGTGGCGGTGGTCCCGGCCCCGGAACGCGTGCGCTCGCTGTCGTCCACGTCGCTGCGGGCGGCGCTCGACCGCCGCGACGACCTCGAGGCGCTCTGCCACCCGCTCGTGGCGCGCACGCTCGTGGAACGCCGGCTCTACGTGAACTACCCGGCCCAGAAGCAGCGGGTTCCGCCGCCGGAGTCCACGGTGTCGGTCGGCCCCGGGCGGGCGCGGCCACGACAGGGCGTGCGGCCGCTTCCGGGCGTCGGCAGCGGGGAGCCGCCGAACGCGGCGCCGGGCGAGAGGACCGAGCTCGTGCTCGAGACCCGAGTGGGCGGCACGCCGACGGCGTCGGCGCTGGCCTGGCGGAACGTGACGGCCGCCGCACTCCCGGTGATCCTGGGCGAGGAGAGGCTGGCGCTGCCCGTCGAGGGCCGACTGCTCGGCGAGGGCGCGCTCGTGGAGTCGGTGGGTCTGGCGGTCGAACTGCCCGGCGGCGAGCCGCTGCACGGTCTCCTCTCGGAGGCGTTGCTGAGGTGGCTCGACGCCGGCCTCCTGTTCGGCCTCGTCCCGCTCGGCCCGGAGGCGGGGGAGGTCGTGAGGGACGCGCTGCGGCAGGTCGGCGCGGCGCTGCCCGAGCCGGGGGCGGCGCCGCGCTCGCGGTCGCTCGCAGTCATCGGCCTCGCCAACCCGCTCGTCCTCCTGTGGGACGTCGAGAGCGTGCTGCAGCCTCCGTTCGCTACAGCCCCCGGGGTACGCGCGGCGCTCGCCGAGACGAGGCGGGCGCTGGCGGATTTCTTCTCGAGCGTCACGCCGGGCAGCGCCCTTCTGCACCTGCACGAGGAGCACCTCAAGCGCGTCCTGGTGGAGCGGGCCAAGGAGAGCCTCGGCGACCAGCCGAAGGGGCGGCGGTGGGTGACGCTGGGGCTCGGGCGCCAGTTCTCCCGCGACATCGTCGGGAACTGTCCGACCCTCGCCGTCGACCTCGAGAGGTTCCTGACGTGGCAGGGGTACGAGGCCGGCACGTTCCCGCTCGTGGGGAGCCCCGCGCTCGAGCTCCAGCTGGCGGTGGCCCGTGAGCTGGCCCGGAACGCGATCGTCCTCGCGCCCTTCCTCGACAGCGCCGAGGCGGTGGTCCAGGTCGTGGACGCCGCGGCGCGCGTCGGTCTCCAGGTGCGCGAGGTCCTCGTGGGTGTGACGAACGCGTCGGTGCGCGCCACGCTCGAGCTGCGCGGGATCCCGCACCGCTGCGTCGCAGTGCTGCCGGGTTGGCAGGGCGTCCTGCGGGAGAGCGCCGTCGCACCGTACGTCGGGGGGTGGAGCATCCTGGGGCGGGAGCCGCTCGAGACGGGGTCGCTCCTGCCGTCGCTCAACGACTGCCTGCCGTACCACCACCCCCATCACCTCGGCCTCGCGGGGACCGAGGCGCTCGACTTCTCGCGGCTCGCGCTGCGGCAGGCGCGTGCGCTGCTCGTCGCTCTTGAGGAGGCGTTCCGGGAACGCGAGGGCCGGCTCCTGTCGGTCCAGGACCTGGGCGCCGTGGTGCGGACGCCGCGCTGCCCGCCGCTGCCGCAGGGCTTCCTGCCGCCGCGGGACCGCTTCCCCAGCGAGCTGATCGGCGAGGACCTCGAGGCGCTCGCGCGCCTCCACCCCGAGACTCACGCAGCGCACCGCGACCGCTGGAGGGGGCGTTGAAGCTCTTCGGCCAGGGCGCCGCCGCGCTCGCCGGCGACCCCGTCACCGCGGAACGGCTGGGGTGGGGCGCTCGCCGCCGCTCTTGTCCCGACCCGGAGATCGTCCTCGAGCCCCGCCCGGGCGACCCGCGCGCCGAGGCGTGGATCACGCCGCCGTGGTTCGACGTGGGGCTCGGGGTCGAGTCGGTGCGGCGGGGGGCGCCGCGGCGGCGGAACTGGGGGTACCTGGCGGGCGCTCCCGGTGTCGCGCGGTATCTCGAGCGGCTTGCCGCGCCCGGAGAGCGGCGCGGGTGGCGCGTCGGGCTCGCGGGTCTCGGCCGGGTCGGGGGGGTTGCCGCAACCCTGCTCGCCGCCGCGCCGAGCGGGCGGTCTGGTGTTCGCGAGCTGCTCGTGCACGACGTGGACGCCGCCAACCAGCAGCGCTGGGTCCTCGAGTTGGGGTCGATCGCCGCCTGGCGGGCGCCGGGCGCGAGGCCGACCGTGAGCGCCGCGACGCCGCACGAGATGTTCGACCGGTGCGACGCCGTTCTGTTCGCGGCCACCGAGGGCGTCCCGCCGCTGGGCGCCCGCGGCGACGTCCGGATGGTCCAGTTCGAACCCAACCGCGCGATCCTGCGCGGCTTCCTGGCCGAGGCGCAGCGCGCCGGGTTCGCCGGACTCCTCCTGGTGGTGTCGGACCCGATCGAGTGGCTCGCCCACGCGGCGTTTCGCGACACCAACACCGACGCAGCGGGGCGCTTCTCCGGGGCCGGGATCGCCCCCGAGCGGATTGCGGGCCTCGGCCTCGGCGTGATGTGGGGGCGTGCGCTGTCCGCCGCGCGGCACGACGGCGTGGAGGACGCAGTCGCGCGCCGCGGCGCGGCGTACGGGCCGCACAGCACCGAGGTGGTCGCGTTCGACGACCTCGAGCGGCCCGACCGGACTCTCTGCCGCCGGTTGACCGAGTCGGCACGGCAGTGCAACTTCAAGGTCCGCGACCTCGGGCACCTGCCGTACGTCGGGCCGGGCGCGTCGTCGGTCGGGCTCATGTTGCCGTTGCTGCTCGCGGGGCGCGAGGCGCTCGCGAGCGCGTTCGTGGGCGGCATCTACTTCGGGGCGCCGGCGCGAATGGCGTGGGGGATCTACCCGACACACCGCCGCATGGACGACGAGGTGTTCGGGACGATCCGCGCGCTCCACGGGCGCCTGCGGGCGCGGGCCCGCTCGCTGGGCCTCGAGTGGCCGCTCGAGTGAGGCCCGCTCTCCCGCGGACGGCGCACCATCGCTGCGCACGCGGGGAGCGCGGGCGTCGAGGAGGTCGCGGTGCTGTGCCCAAACCGTGAGTGCCCAGACTTCGCCGAGGACGGCGTTCCCGGAGAGTACGTCGAGACGGTGACGGTGTGTCCCAAGTGCGGCACGCCGCTGGTCGCCGAGTGGCCTGCCGACGAGCCGGTCGCGGAGCCCGGGGTCCGCCCGCCGGCCGCCGAGGACCTCGAAGAGTGCCCTGCCGAGCCGCGGCCGCGCGGCCTGCTGGTCGCGCTCGCCGCGTTCGACTACCCGGACGAGACCGAGGCGTTCGTGGCGGCCCTCCGGGCCGCGGGGATCCAGGCGTTCCAGTTCCTCGACGACGCGAGGGACTTCCAGGACCGCGGAGGGATCGCGACGTGCACCAGGATCCTGGTTCCGGAGGACCGGGCTGCCGACGCCGCGGAGGTGGTGAGGCGTCTCGAGGAGAGCGTGTGAGCGGCGGGCGTCCTCGCCCCGCCGCCTCCGCGGTCGCGGCCGGCGGGCTCACGGTCGCGGCGCTGCTTGGTGCCGCGATCCCGGCGCTGGGTCGGGCCGAAGTCGAGCGGGCGAGCGTGGTCACCACGGACGGGCCGAGGAGCTATCTCATCGCGAGGCCGAACCGGCGGGCGTCCGGCCTGCGTCCCCTCGTGCTCGTCTTCCACGGTCACGGCGGGAGTGCCGAGCAGGCGCTCGGGCTCAACGGAAAGCCCTCGCCGCTCGCGGTGTGGCTGGAGATCGCGGAGCGCGAGGACGTGCTCGTCGCGGCGCTCGACGGCGCCAGGGGAAAGGACGGCTCGCAGGGATGGACCGACTGACGTGCGCGCTTTCCCGGCTCGCCGGGGACCGATGACGTCGCGTTCGCCCGGGCCGTGATCGCGCGCCTCGTGCGGGGGGGTGCGGTCGACCCGGCCCGCGTCTACGCGATGGGAATGTCGAACGGCGGATTCATGGTGTTCCGGCTGGCGCTCGAACTCGATCCGCCGCTGGCGGCGGTCGCGGCGGTGTCCTCCTCCCTCGCCGGCGAGAGCCTCTGCGGTCCGCTCCGCCGGGCGGTCTCTCTCCTGATGATCGCCGGCACGAAGGACCCGATCGTTCCCTATGCAGGCGGCGAGGTGAAGGCGCTCGGCCGTGCCCGCGGCGCTACGGTTGCCATCGAGGAAGCCGCCGCCCAGTGGCGCCGCGTCGCCGGGATCCCGGGGCCGCCGCTCACCGAGGTACTTCCTCATCTCGGCGGCGCCGACGACCCGACGCGCGCGGTGCGAACGGTTTGGGGGGCCGATCCGGGCTCGCCGCAGGTGGAACTGATCCGCGTCGAGGGCGGCGGCCACGTCGAGCCCAGCGTTGCGCAGAGGTACGGGCGGCTGTACCAGGGGCTCGTCGGGCGCCAGAGCCGCGATCTCGAGAGCGCCGAGGAGGCGTGGCGCTTCTTCAGGGAGAAGCGGGCCGCCGTCGAGGCCAGGTGAAGGAGGTCCCGTGCAGATGCACAACCCTCATTTCCCGCACCGGCCGTGGCACCTGGCCGGGCACATGGTGGCGCGCGCCTTCGCGCTCCTGCCGCTCGCCGTCGGGACGCTGATGCTGGGAATGGTGATCTACCACTGGGTCGAAGGGCTGTCGTGGACCGACGCGTTCCTGAACGCCTCGATGCTCCTCGGCGGCATGGGCCCGGTCGACCAGCTCCACACCACGGCGGGGAAGTGGCTGGCAGGCCTCTACGCCCTCTTCTCCGGTATGGTGTTCCTGGTCCTCGCGGGCGTGATGCTCGCCCCCGTGATCCACCACGTCCTCCACCGGTTCCACCTCGAGATCGGTGGCGGCGACGAGGACGCGAGCTGAACCAGGGAAGAGGGCAAAGGGAAGACCGGGAGCGCCACGCCCCCCTCGCGTGTTCTCCGTTTACCGTTTGCCCTTTACCCTTTGACCAGCTTCTTCACGAGGCGGCGAGCGTCGGCAGCTCGACGGCCTCCCTGCGAGCAACGGCCTGGGCGAACAGGCGCTGGAACCTCTTGGCGAAGCGGGCCTCGAGGCAGTCGAGGTCGAGAGTCGGGACCGGAACGACCGGCTCCGTCGCGGTCCACGTCGGCTCGACCCTGGCCAGCGGGAAGCTGCCGGCATCCCAAACCCCGTCGGCCCCGGGGTCGTCCACGGCGACGTTGCGGTAGATCGGGACCACGCGCCGGATCTCCGCCATGACCTCGTCCGTGCTCGCGTACTTCATCTTGAACCGGTGGCCCATGCGGGCCGCGAGCGCGGCCAGGAGCTGCCACGTCTCCAACCCGCACCGCGGCGGGATGGCGCGCCGCACGCGCTGCACGCGGCGCTCCTGGTTCGTGATCGTGCCGCTCGTCTCGGCGAGGGCCGACAGGGGGAGGACGACGTTCGCGGCCGCGGCCGTGGCGGTGAGCAGAGTGTCCGCGACGAGGAGGAAGTCCGTCGCCAGCAGGCCGGCCTTGAGCTCTTCCGGGATCGCCTCGGCGCCGAGCGGGTCCTCGCCGAGCACGACCGCGACCTTGATCTTCTTTGCCGCCAGCGCCTGGGCGAGGCGCGCGCCGTGGCCGCCGAGGTCGCGCAACACCGCGCCCCACTCCTTCTCGAGTCCGTCCACGGCGGCCTCGTCGTCGAGCGACCGGTAGCCGGGGAGCCACGCCGGCGACGCGCCCATGTCGAGGAGCCCTTGCATGTTGGACTTCTCGCGCAGCGCCAGCAGCGGAGAGCCGAGCGCGTCGGCGGCGGCGGCGAACAGGCGCTCGTCGCCGGCGACGCGGGCGCCGCGGAAGTCCCTGTTGATCACGAAGACTTTGAGGATGGTGTCGGCGAGCAGGCGGGCGGCGGCCCCGACACCGTCCCAGCTCACGCCCGTACGCTTCTCCAACGTCTTCGTCCTGATCGCGCCGACCGCTTTGGCGAGCTCCGGATGGCCCGCGAGGCCGCTCCCGGTGCGCTCGGCGTGCGCCTTCAGCAGGCCGAGAACGACCTCGGCCTCGGTTCCGGCGGCGCATTGGAGGAACACCTCGGCGGTCTGGGAGGTCCTGTTCGTGCGGTTCCCGATGTAGACGAGCTTTCCGCCCTTGCGGATTGCGCGCTTGGCCAGCACGTCGACCGTGAAGTGCTCGTCGTCGAGCGCAGAGTCGACGACAACGATCGCCTGGGCCTCCGCCAGGTCGCCGTACGACGCCGTCGAGATCACCTCCGGGCAGTCCGTCTCCCCGTTCACGAGGCGGGCGAACGACGTCACGTTGTGCGTCCGCAACGCGAGCCGCGCGAACTTCTGCGCCAGGTAGATCTCCTCGTTCGTGAGGCGCGGCGACACGAACACCGCGACCTCCTCCGGGGAGTACCTGTGGGAGAGCTCCTTCAGGCGCATCCCGGCGTACGCGACGGCGTCCTCGACCGTCGTCTGCTGCAGCTCGCGACCAGGCCTGATCCGCGCGTCGAGCAGGCGGTCCCGGGCCTGGACGTACTCGAAGCCGAACATCCCCTTCTTGCAGTGCGTGCCCAACGTGACCGGGTTGTCCTCGCGGCGGCTCACTTTGACGAGGGCGTCGCCGTACGAGTCGTAGTTGAGCTGGCACCCGGTCCCGCAGAAGTGGCACACCGAAGGCGCCGGGGTCGTGGACCACGGTCCCGGCTTGGCCAGAGGGAGCGTGGCGGAGACGGCGCCGGTCGGACACGTGCCGATGCACATCCCGCAGCTCACGCAGTCTGTGTCCAGGAGCGAGCCCCCGAGAGCCGGACGCACGACCGTCGCGAACCCGCGGTTGATGAAGCCGAACGCGTTGACGCCCACGACCTCGCTGCAGATCCGCACGCAGCGCCCGCACAGGATGCACTTGTTGGGGTCGAGCTCGATGACGGGGTGGGTGCGGTCCACGCGGTACTGGGTCGCCTCGCCGGTGAACGACTTGAGCTCGACCTTGTACTCGGTGGCGTACCGCCGCAGGTCGCAGTCGAACAGCGCAGTGCACCCGCACTCGAGGCACCGCGCTGCCTCGCCGGCGACGTCGTCGAGGGAGTAGCCGAGCTCGACCTCGGCGAAGCTGCTCCTGCGCTCGTCGGGCGGGATGAGCGGCATCGGCCGGTGCGGCATCTTCTCGGTCGACTTGAGGTCCTCCGGCTTGACCTTCGCGAAGACGTCCTTGCGCGAGACGAACTCGAACGGCTCGGGCTCGGCCTTGCCGGTCGCGATGTAGCAGTCGATCGCGTGCGCCGCCTTGCGGCCGGCAGCGATGGCCTCGACGGCGGTCGCCGCGCCCGTGACCACGTCGCCGCCCGAGAACACCCCCTCCACGCTGGTCTCGAACGTCTTCTCGTTGACCTGGATCGTCTGCCAGCGGGTGAGGTTGAGCGTCTCACCGAACGGCAGGAAGTTGGGGACCTTGCCGTCCACGAGCTGCGCCACCTTCGTGCTCTGGCCGATCGCGGCGATCACGAAGTCGCACGGCACCTCGAACTCGGAGCCGCGAACGGGCTTCGGGCTCCGCCGCCCGGAGGCGTCGGGCTCGCCGAGCTCCATCCTGAGGCACTCGACGGCCGCGGCGCGCCCCTCCTTCTGGATCACGCGTGTGGGCGCGACCAGGAACTCGATCTTGACCCCCTCGCGCTCGGCCTCCTCGATCTCCATCGCGTTCGCGGGCATCTCGGCCCGCGTCCTGCGGTAGAGGATCTTGACCTCGCCGGC
>Ga0335070_10004030_pt1 | contig 17131 bp, 11 predicted proteins | sample Lox_Sample_13_FD_206722 | JGI IMG/M metagenome (GOLD analysis project Ga0335070, IMG submission 206722) | Soil microbial communities from Loxahatchee National Wildlife Refuge, Florida, United States - Lox_Sample_1.3 | ecosystem: Environmental > Terrestrial > Soil > Wetlands | place: USA... | reverse complement strand
AACCTCTGGAGGCATTCGGTCTGCCGGTGGTGCTACACTCTCCCACCGCTGGCGGCGGCGCGGTGGCGTCGGAGCGTTGAGACATTGCAGCTAACGCGCGAGAGTCTGCCGTTGCCCAGCGTGGGCCCGTCTGCCCGCACGCTCCACCTTGCGCCGCATTGGCGTGGTGCTGCGGACCACCTCCTCCGCCTGATGCGCACGGCGCGCGAGATCCCGCCTCCCCAGCTGGCTGCGCTGTTGCGCTTCATGGCTTTGCAACGGCTGTACGGTCGGTTGCCGACACTGCCGATCCGGCGCGCCCGACGTGCCGCCGCCGGCACCTGTGTAGCCGAGCCGTTGCCGTCGCTGCTGCCGCAGTTGGCGTTGCCCATTGCCCCAGCAACGCTTGCCGAACGCACCGCGCTCCTGGCGACGGGCCGCTTTGCCTACCTCGGACGCGCGGCGGATTTTACGGCGGGCATCCGCTGGAGAGATCCCAACGCCTCTCCCCTGTGGGCCTTCAATCTGCACTACCTGGGAGCTGTGGCGGAACTGGTGTTCGCCGGACACACCGGAGTGGCACAGCGTGTCCTGGCCTCGTGGGTGGCCTCGTATCAGGACCGCTGGGACCCCGTGGCCTGGCATCCGTATCCGGCGTCGCTGCGGCTGATCAACCTGTGCGTGGCTGCAGGGTACGCTGGCAGGTTCGAAGCGTTGGGCGATCAGACCCTGGAGCTGGTACGCATCCATGCGGCATACCTCCTACGGCACCTCGAGTACCATCTGCGCGGCAACCACCTCCTCGAGAACGCCTGCGCGTTGTTGTTTGCCGCTCGATTCCTGCGCGGGTCGTTGGCGGCAGACTGCGAAGTCATGGCTCGGCGGTTGTTTGTCGTCGAGGTTCCGGAGCAGATTCTACCCGACGGCGCTCATTTCGAGCTCTCGCCCATGTATCACGCGATCGCCATGCACCGGCTGCTCCAGGCGATCGCCCTGCTGGGAGATGACGACCCGTTGGTGCAGGGGACACTGGCGCCTGCGGTCGTCCGCATGGCCAACTTCCTGGTGGGTGTGCTTTGTCCGGACGGGGACATTCCCTTGCTCGGTGACAGCAGCCGGGGTTTTGCACCGCACCCGTCGGTCCTGCTCGACCTGGCGCGCCAACTCGGCGTTGCGGCGACCCTGCAGCCAGCCGACGGGATCACATCGTTCGGCGACTGCGGCCTGCACGTATTGCGCACGCCACGCCTGTGGGCCGTCTTCGATGCCGGCCCGGTGTGTCCACCATACTTGCCCGGCCACGGCCAGGCCGACTCTCTGACCGTCGAGGTATGGTGCGACGGCGCCTGCGTCGTGGGCGATCCCGGGATCCACGACTACACCGGACCGGAACGCGCCTGGGGTCGTTCCTCACGTGCGCATAGCACGCTGAGCGTTGATGACGCAGACACCTCTGAAGTCTACGGGAGCTTCCGAGTCGGCGGCCGTGCGCAGATCGCTGCCGTGAGCGTAGAGCCGCACGGGGTGACGGCCACGCTCCGCCCGTTCGGCCTGCCGGCGCGGATGGTGCGCAGCGTGCGTCTGCTCGATGGTGACGCGCTGGAGGTTGTCGACTCAGCGAGCGTGCCAGCGGGCAGAACAGTGCGTTCGCGGCTCCATCTCCATCCCGACGTGCGGCTGGTGGAGCCGCCAAGCTCAAATGGCAAATCGGGGCATTCGGTATTGCTCCGCAGCCCGGCAGGGTACGTCCGCATCAGCGCGCCGCACCTGCTACGCCTCGAGCCGGGCCGCGCCTCGCGCCGCTATGGGCTGATCGAACCGACGACCATTATGGTGCAGGAGCTGCAGCGCAGTGGCGGGGCCGAACCGGTCGTTGCAGGGCGCTGGCTGCTGCAGCCCTTGGAAGCGGTGGGATAGACGCACCGATGTACAGAGCCGTGGTCGCTCGCAACGCAGTCAGCCGGCAGCGGCAGGATCAGCCGGCGCTTCCAGGCTGGGTTGCCGTGCCGGTGGTCGCCGCTCTGGCGTCGCTGCTGTTGCTCATCATTGCGCTGACGCCGGCGCAGCACTTGCCGGGAGCGGCGCTGGCGTATGTCAATCTGCTCATCATTTGCGGCGCGGCAGTGTATTTCCTCCGCGAGGGGACACTGCAGGGGCTCATCCCGGTGATCTTCCTCACCTGGCTCGCCGCGGCCTGGCCGTTGGCGTCGATCTACTTTGCCACTCGTTTCCCGACGGCGGTGTACACGACGCTGGCGGAGGACCGAGAGTTCCTCTTCCGCAATACCTGGTTGCAAGCCGTCACCTTGCTATTCCTGGTTTGCTATTTGACGGCGCTGTTCCTTCTCCGAGGCCGGTACCCAGCGTGGTCCAGTTCTGCTGGATCGCTGCGGGATGACCGGCGTGCGGCCACCATCGTGCTTTGCATCGCGATGAGCGCGATCACGCTGCACGCGGTGTCGAAGGTCGCGGCATTTCCCGAACTGCTGCAGTACACTGCTGATGGTGGCTTCATCTTTCTGCACAGCCTCATCTTGATGGTGGGGGTACTGTTTCTCCGCCTGCCCCTGCCGACGCGCTGCTGGGCGCTGCTCTTCATGGTGTTCGCCGGGGCTTTCTATACAATCGGCAACGCGCGTGGGCAGGCGGCCCTGCCGATGACGCTGTTACTGATCGGTTTGATTTTCCTGAGCGACCTCGACCTGCGCTGGAAGGTGGGGATCGTGAGCGTCGTGGTGGTGGGGTTTCCGCTCGGCTTGGTCATCTCCAATACCACGCGCCTGGTGACTCAGACGATTGGTTTCGTGGACCTTGCCACACGGCTGAAAGCCTTGCAGCAATGGCAGGAGGTGCTTTCCGATACGCCCGTTCTCGCCTCCACGTTCGGGCGTCTGTTCTTCACGGGCGGCCACAGTGTCGTCACCCTGTCACCCGAGCGATATCCCTATGTAGACTTCTCTTGGACGAAGTATCTCTGGGAGTTCGTCATGCGTGTCCTGCCACGCAAATTCTTCTACGACCCCTACTACTCCTCCAACCCCAACGTGTTGCTGCGCAAGTATGATTTCATCATCACGGATGAAACCTCGACGCCGCTGTCGCTCATCGGCGGCCTGTACGTTCTTGGCGGCGTCGTGCCGGTGATGGTGGGCGGCCTGTTCCTGGGTGCGTACCATGCGTTGTTTGGTCGCTTGATCGCGCGGCTGAACCGCGCATCGAAGCACATGGCGTTGCTTGTCTTCGCGTTGACGGGCACGCACCTCCTGTGGGCGCAAAACCTCGACCTGATCACGCACGTGCGTGGCACGATCTGGGCGGCCGCTTCTGGAATCGCGCTGTACCTGGTGGTCATTCGTCCGTTCCTCGGCTTGCCGGTACGTGGCCGACGCGTGCTCGTGCGCCGCCGACGGCTGATGGCGAGGCCGGCATGAAGTACCTCGTCGCCGTCGATGACTGCTTCCTGGACCGTCCCGGGGGGATGGGCCGTGTGGCGTGGGATATTGCCCTGCTGATGCGCGATCGTGGGCACACGGTCGCCATGGTTGCGGCGCGGCCGCAACCGAGTACCGAAGCGTCGCACGTCAGTGTCCACGACGGCATCCGTGTGCTGCGCTACTCTCGCCCACCGCTCGCAAGCTGGCACCCGTTCCGGGCGCAGCGGATCATCCGAGCGGCGCGGTCCGCCACGCAGCAGCATTTCGGACGCGAGCGGTGGGACGTCGTGCACATGCATTCGGCCTTGACGGCGGCCGGCGTGTTGGCAGCGGTGGGAGGCGGCCCGCGCTACGTCTACACCCTGCACTCCCCCATCACCATGGAACAACAGATCAACTGGGCGAGCCAGGGCGCGGTGGGGCAGCTGAAGCTGATCTCCGGGCTCGGGATTTTGGCGCGCATCGAGCGCCAGGTCCTGTCGGCGTGCGAGCGCATTCACACGCTCTCCGAGTATAGTCGGGCGCGGCTCGAGGAGATCCACGGGACCAACGGCCGTGTGTCGGTGATACCGCACTGGCAGCGCCCGGCACTGCGTCGTGAACACACTAGAGCGGAAGCGCGCCAGCAGCTGGGGTGGCCTGTCGACGAAGCGATTCTGTTGACCGTCCGCACGCTCGCAGCGCGCTATGGCGTCGACATCGCGATTCGCGCCGTGGCGCCCATGGCACGGCAAGGCCAGTGCGCCTTTGCCATCGGTGGCGACGGTCCGCAGCAAGCGTCCCTGACCCACTTGGCGCAGTCGCTCAATGCAGGCGAGCGCATCTGGTTTCTGGGCCGGCTTACCGAGCCGCAGTTGGCGCTGGCCTATCAAGCCGCTGATCTCTTCCTTCTGCCGACGCGTGCCTTGGAATGCTTCGGGTTGATCGTGCTGGAGGCACTTGCCTGTGGCTGTCCAGTGCTTGGGACCGACGCCGGAGCAATTCCAGAGCTGCTGCGACCCATCCTGCCGGACTACATTGTGCCGGCTGGAGATGACGCGGCGCTCCAAGAAAAGGTGCAGGCGTTTCTCGCGGGCCGCCTGAGCAGAACGCCCGAGGCCCAGCTCATTGCGCATGTGCAGCAGTACTTTGGCAAGTCGGTGATCGCGCCGCGGATCGCGGCGCTGTTGGAGGACGGCGTTGCTATGCACAGCACCCTCATGGAAGCGGCGCCTTCTTGCATGTGACCATGAAGACGCGCGTGAACACGCCGCTGCCCGTAGTGCCGGTTTCCACCAGATTGTATGCCTTCAAAGTCTGCCTGATGCCCTGCCACAAGACCCACCGGAGCGTGGAGAGCGGGCTGTACCCGCGCGGCACCGGACCGACCTCTCGACAGACCACGTCGGTGCCGCCAGCAAGCAGCAGCAAACGGGTGATCGGGTTGGGTCCGAGGCCGATCTCATGGGTGAAGTCGTCGTAGCGCAGATGGGTTCCCCACGGACTCTCCGCATTTGGGGTTTGCAGGATGAGGCGGCCGCCGCATTTCAGCGCGCCGAGGCACCCATCGAGGAATTGCAAGACCTCGTCTTTGCGGAAGTGCTCGACAATGTCCAAACCGGTAATCAGATCGAACGAGTCACGATGCGTGTCGAGGAAGGCGAGGACATTGTCCTGTGTGACACTGGCCACCACCTGACGCGCGAGCCGCACTTGCTCCGGGCTCAGGTCGACGCCCGAGAGGTTGGTGTAGCCGCGTTGCTTGAAGAAGTGGAGCAGCCTGCCGCTGCCGCAAGCGAGATCGACGATTGCAGCGTCCTTGTCCCGCGGCAGCCAGCCGCGCATGTAGTAATCGTAGGCGCGACCCCAGCGGTCGGCGGGGCCGGTGTCGAACGTCGCCGGGGCATCCTGGAACAGCGAGGCGTAGCGACGGTAGATGCGGGCGCGGTAGTCTATCGGTGCATCACCCATGCAGCGTGGGCACGCGGACGTCGCTCTGGACTAGGCACATCGTCCTCTTGCGGCGGTGTCGGATCATCGTCCCCAGCCTATAAACGATCGGTGCCAGCGAAGCTAGTTCATCTTGCACCCGGGACTGTGCTGGGGACGTCGGGACAACGCATTGACTGCAGGGAGAGATGGGATGCACGTCGAGACTGAGAACACCCGCGATCTGACCAACGTGAGAAGCGGGCAGACATTGCGCGCTGCTTTGTTCAGCGCCGTGGCCGATCGTTTGGCCGTGCAGGTCGATGCCTACACGTGGCGCCGCTACTCGCTGATCAAGCCGTTCTTGCTCAAGGGGCCGATACGGGCGCTCAACATCGGCACCGGCGGCGGGGTCGAGACGCTGCGGCTCCTGCGCCGTGGGAACTGCGTGACGACGATCGAGATCAACCGCGACACCGCGCAGCGCACGCGGCAGCGGATCGAGCGCTGCGGGTACGGCGAGCAACACGAGGGCACGGTCGGCCACGTACTCCATGTCGAGCTGGACGGGCCGTTTCAGCTGGTGCTCATGAGTGAGGTGCTCGAACACATTGTCGACGACTTTGCGGCACTGCGTCGCATTGCGGGTTGGCTCGCACCCGGCGGCCGACTGGTCCTGTCAACCCCGACGGCGTCGTACGGCATGCTGCCCGGTGACACCCTGTCGGTGCATGAAGACGGGGGCCACGTGCGTCCGGGCTACGATGGTCCGGAACTCGACGCGATGTTGGCCGCGGTCGGGTTGGTTACCCTGCGGCGCATCTACAACTGTGCCGCCGGCGCGTGCTGGCAGCACCGCATCGAGCGACAGCTCCGTTTGACGAGTGCGACGCGGTGGGCGGGCTACGCCTTCGGGCTCATCAGCCGACCACTGCTGCCGCTGCTCGACGCGCTCCCCTACCACCCATCCGACCAGATCACCATCGCTTCGAAGCTGGCCACCAAACCATGAGCGGCGACAACGGGAGCTCCGCTGTCCACATCTTGTACGTCGGTCATCTCACGCCCGGGGGGACATGCTTGCAGCGCCAGCGCGCCTTCGAGGACCTCGGATGCCGACTGACCCTTGTGGATCTGGCGAGCCCTGCGGGTGTCGCCCGCGAACGCCGGCTGTGGGAACGGGTACGGCGCAAGCTGTTGGGGCCGCGCGACTGGACCGGCGCCAACCGGCAGATCCGCGACTGGGTGCGGCGGAGTCGGTTCGATGCGTTGTGGATCGATCGCGGCCTGCAAATCACGGCCGCCACCTTGCACGCGGTCAAGTTGGCGCAACCGGAGTGCCGCATCATCGGCTACTCCCCGGACGATATGTACGCGCGCCACAACCAAAGCCCGAACTTTCGGCGGCACCTCCCCCTGTGCGACATCTTCTTCACCACGAAGAGCTACGGTGTCGCCGAATTGAAAGCGCTGGGATGCCCGGACGTGGGGTTTCTCGACAACGCCTTCGATCCGTACACGCACCGCCCATTGCCGGTGAGTGCCGAGGAACGGCAGCGCTACGGAGGCCCCGTCGGCTTCGTCGGCACCTGGGAGCCGGCACGCGCCCACGCGATGTACCAGCTCGCGCAAGCCGGCATCCCCGTCAGGATCTGGGGCAATATGTGGGAGCGGTGCCGGACACGCCACCCCAACCTGACCATCGAGGGACGGGCGCTCTACGGCGACGACTACGCGCGTGCCCTCAACGCCTTCGACATCAATCTCTGCTTTCTGCGCAAGCAGAATCGCGACCTGCAAACCACACGCAGTGTCGAAATCCCAGCCTGTGGCGCCTTCATGCTCGCGGAGCGGACAGCTGAGCACGAAGCGCTGTTCGCGGCGGGCTCCGAGGCCGAGTTCTTCGACTCCGATGACGAGCTCCTCGCAAAAGTCCGCCACTATCTGGCACACCCCGCACAGCGCCGGCGAATCGCGGCGGCGGGCCGAGAGCGCTGCCTCCGAGACGGCTACCGCTATCAAGACCGCCTGGCAGCGATGCTCGATCGGGCAGGTATCAACTGGCGGCGAGGGAAGGACGGCGAGCACAGGGTGACGGATCGCCAAGGTTCCGAATCGTGCGTATCGCTATTGTGACATCGGGACGCTTTCACGTCTGCGACCTGGCGCGTGAACTGGATGCCAAGGGCCATGACGTCCTCTTCTATTCGCTCGTGCCCCTGGCGCGCACCAGTAGTTTCGGGCTGCCGGAGCGCTGCCACCGCTCGCTCGGCGCGCCACTCAGTGCGCTGCAGGCCCTGGCGCAGTCGACCTCTCGGCTGCAGCTGCGTGCGTTCGTGAACCGGATGGTCACCGTGGCGCTGGATCGGCACGCCGCGCGTGTGGTTGAGGCGTGCGATGTATTCATCGGCATGTCGGGGCTCTGTTGTGCCTCGCTCGAGAGCATCCGACGGCGCTGCGGCGCGCGCACCGTGCTCGAACGTGGCAGCCGACACATCCTGTCGCAGAAGGCTCTTTTGGAAGCGATACCGGGGCTCGCCGCGTCTGGCGTACCGGATTGGGCGGTCAGCCGCGAACTCAAAGGCTATGCGCTTGCCGACAGAATCGTGGTGCCCGCGAAGCACGTCGAAGCGAGCTTCGTCGAGCGCGGCGTGCCGGCGCAGAAGCTGTTCCGCAATCCGTACGGCGTCGATCTGCAAATGTTTCCACCCACGCCGGCGCCGCCGCGTGACGCACCGCCCACCATCATGATGGTGGGCGCATGGTCGCTGCGCAAGGGATGTGACGTCCTCGTCGCAGCGTGGCGCCGCATGCGCACGCCGGGGACCCGTCTGCTGCATGTCGGCCGCGTCTTGGATGCCCCCCTGCCGTCGGCTGCTGACTTCGAGCATCACGACCCGGTCGACCAGCGTGAGCTGACGGCATGGTACGAGCGAGCGCACGTCATGGCGCTGGCGTCGCGCGAGGAGGGACTCGCGCTCGTGCAGGCGCAAGCGCTGGCCAGCGGGCTGCATTTGGTGGCCACCGATCGCACTGGCGCCGAAGATCTTCAGGAGTGCATCGAGGATGCAAGCGCGGTGTCGATCACCCCCGCGGACGACGTCGCGGCGTTTGCTGCGGCCTTGGATGCGCAGCTCGAGAGCGCCCGGCGTCAGCGCGGTGCGCGCGATCTGCTCGGACCGGCGCGCCAGCGACTGACGTGGGCCGCGTACGGCGCGCGTTACGACAGCATGTTGCGAGGTTGGTTGCACACCCCTAACGGTGACCGGGATGCGCCGCGGCACGAGCGCTGCGCGGGGCAAGCGGCGCTCGGCTGACCGTGCCTGTTCGCATGCGTATTGCGATTGTGAGCTCGGGACGCCTGTGGTTGTGCGATCTGGCGCGCGAGTTGTCGCTGCGTGGGCACCGGGTGCGCTTCTATTCGCTCGTGCCGCCATGGCGCACCCGCCAGTTCGGCCTGCCCGGCGAGTGTAATCACTGGCTGGGCCCCTCCCTGGCGTCGCTCGCTGCCGCGGTACGCGCCTGGTCACGCACATCGCTGGCCGAGCGGGCGCAACATTGGCTCGCCCGTGCCGTCGATCGCGGTGCCGCACGAGCGGTCGAGGACTGCGACGTGCTGATCGGTGCCTCCCACATGTGCCTGCACACGATCGAAGCGGTGCGTGCGCGCTGTGGCGCGCGCATCATTCTGGAGCGCGGCAGCCGTCACATTCTGTCGCAGCGCGATATCCTGGACGGCTTGCCGCGGGCACGCTCAGGTGAGCCGCGCGTGCCCGATTGGGCGGTCCGCCGAGAACTCGCCGAATATGCGCTGGCGGATAGAATCGTTGTGCCCTCGAAGCACGCGGAGGAAAGCTTCATCGAGCACGGCGTACCGGCACGCAAACTCTTTCGCAATCCGTACGGTGTTGATCTGCGCATGTTTCCGCCGACCCCCGCCCCCGCCGCCGCGGCGATGCCCACGGTCCTCATGGCCGGCTGGTGGTCTCTGCGCAAGGGATGCGATCTCCTGGTCGAAGCCTGGCGTGCGATGCGCACGCCCGGGGTGCGCCTGTTGCATGTGGGTGACGTGCACGACTGCCCGCTCCCGTCGTATCCGCACTTCGAGCACCACGAACGTGTCCACCAGTCACGGCTCACGCGGTGGTACGCGCAAGCGCACGTGATGGCGCTGGCGTCGCGTGAGGAGGGCTTGGCGTTGGTGCAGGTGCAGGGGCTGGCGAGCGGGCTACACCTGGCCGCCACGGAACGGACCGGCGCCGAAGATCTCCAAGAGTTCCTGGATGACCCGCAAGCCGTCGCCATCGCGCCGGTAGACGATGCTGCTGCTTTCGCCGCCACGTTGGACACGCAGTTGCAGCGAGCCCGCAGCCGCACCGGTCTCCGTGATCTGCTCGGTGGGGCGCGGACGCAACTCACATGGCAGGCCTACGGCCTCCGCTATGATACGATGCTGCGTCACGGTTGAGTGAAAGGGGCGGGGCATGCACAGGGGGACGAGCCCGTCGATCACTGCGCGTTCGTTTGCGGCACAGATCTTACTGACCAGCGGCACCAACGTCATCTTGGCGCTGCTCGGAATGTTGACCGGGGTGTTGGCCGCACGCCTCTTGGGACCCGAAGGACGAGGGCAGTTGGCGGCGATTCAAATGTGGCCCAACTTTCTTGCCGGAGTGGCGTGCTTGGGCTTGCCGCAGGCGCTGACCTTCTACTCGGCGCAGTCGACCAGCGGGCCTGGGCGCTACCTCGGTTCCGCCATGTGCCTCGGCATGTTCGCGAGCGTACCCGTGATGATCGTCGGCTACGCCAGTATGCCCGGTCTGCTGCCCGCACAGTCCGCCAGCGTCGTCGCGGCGGCACGCTGGTATCTCCTGCTGTTGCCGATTCAGGTGCTGGAATCGATGCCGCATCACCTGCTGCGCGGCCGCAGCGACTTCGCGGTGTGGAACGTCGTGCGTGTCGTGCCGGGTGTCAGTTGGCTCGGCATCCTGGCATACGGCTGGCTGTTCCAACGGACGGATCCGACGTTCTTCGCCCTCATGTACCTGGCGGCGCTGACACTGCTAGCCGCTCCGACCTTTTATGTCGTGCGGCGGCGGGTGGCGGGATCATTCCTGCCGGATTCCGGACACTGGCTGGCGATGCTGCGCTATGGTTTCCCCTCCATGCTGAGCGGCGTGCCGCAGGTTTTGAACCTGCGCCTCGACCAGATGTTGATGGCGGCCTTGCTGCCGGCCGAGACCCTGGGTTTGTACGTCGTCGCAGTGACCTGGAGCGGTGGCGTGGGCCTGATACCAAATGCTCTCGGAACCGTGCTCTTTCCCAAGACGGCCTCCCAGGAGGAACCGCGCGAGCGCCGCGTGGTCTTTGCGCAGGGCATTCGGCTTGCCGTCCTGAGCGCCGGCGTGGTGGCCATCGTGGTGGCAGGAGTGACACCGGTCGCGCTGCCGCTGCTCTTCGGAGAAAAATTCGCGGCGTCGGTTCCGGCAGCTTTGGTGCTGGTCGTGGCCGCCGCGATCGCGGCCGTCAACCTGGTGCTCGAAGAAGGGTTGCGAGGCCTTGGTCAGCCGGCGCTTACGCTCTGGGCCGAGACGGGCGGTCTGGTGGTGACCGGCATCAGCTTGCTGTTTCTGCTGAAGCCTCTGGGAATCATGGGGGCCGCCATCGCTTCGGTGCTCGGCTACGGTGCGGTAACGGTGACATTGGTGGTGGCGAGCCTGCGGATGACCGGCTTTTCGGCTGCCGCGCTACTACGTCCCGGCCCCCGCGAGATCCGTCAGATCTGCAAGAGGCTGCACGGTCTCGTTACCCCGATGCGAACGGTGCGGGCAAGCTCCCACTGACCGATGGCTGCCACGAGTCACACGCAGGGCCTCAACACCGCCTTTCGCTTCTTTCGCTTTGCGCTGTCTCACCCGTCGCCGCTGCACAACCGCATCGGCGCCATCGGGCGTTTTCTGCTGCGGCAGGCGCACAAGCGGATCGTCGGTCGATCACTGCTCATCAATTGGGAGGGGCTGCAGCTCGATGTCGGGGTCTCCTCGACCTCGGCCGCAGCGGCCTACTACCTTGGCCGCCCGGACTGGTGGGAGTTCGATTTTCTCGAACGCTTTCTCCGTTACGGCGACACGGTCGTCGACGTCGGCGCCAACGTCGGCGTCTATTCCCTCTTCATGGGGAAATTGGTCGGCCCCGGCGGCACCGTCATCGCATGTGAGCCGGATCCGGAGAGCGCCGGCGCGCTACGTGCAAACGTGGTGCGCAATCACCTCCAACACGTCGAGGTTGTAGAGGCGGCGGTGGCGGACAAGGGCGGGGCGGTTGACTTCCTATCGGGCCTCGGGACGGTCAGCCGGATTGCAGCAGACGGCGGCGACCACCCGTCCGCGCGGGTCACGCTGGTTACGCTGGACGCGGTGTGCCGCACGTGCAACCCCGTCTTTGCCAAGGTGGATGTCGAGGGCTTCGAAGATCTCGTGCTGCGCGGCGCTAACCAGCTCATGCAGCGGGGCTTCCCGAAGGTGTGGCAGCTCGAGGTGGACCCACACCGTACCCAGCAGACCGCCTCGGTGGCCGCGGAGCTGGCGCGCTTTCGGTACCGCTGTTTCGTCTGGAATCCAGGCACCCATGTCCTCGTGCCTCATACTCTTGGCAGCTCGAATGCCAACAATGTGCTGGCCATTGCGGATATCGGGTTCGTTGAACAGCGCTTGAAGAAGGCGGCGCCGCTCCAGGCGGGACAGCCAGGAGTCTTGGGCACCGCGTGACCACCGTTCTCACATTGGTTCCCTACTACCTGCCTGGGCACAAGTCCGGCGGTCCGGTGCGCAGCCTGGCGAATCTGGTGGAGCAGCTCGCCGGCGACGTTCACTTCATTGTTGTAACCTCCGATCGAGACTGTGGAGACACCCAGCCGTACCCCGGGATCGTCCACGGCGCCCGACACCGTGTCGGCAAGGCCGAGGTGATCTACCTCGATCCAGCGACGGTGGTTGTGAGCATCGCGCGCGCCATTCGCGCCACCCGGGCCGACATTTTGTATCTGAACAGCTTTTTCTCGCCGGCGTTCAGCATCCTTCCCGTGCTGCTGCGCCGGCTCGGGCTGATTCGCAGTATCCCCATCGTTCTCGCCCCGCGTGGCGAATTCTCTCCGGGCGCCTTGGGAATCAAACCGTTCCGTAAGCGTGCCTTTCTCGCCGCTTCGGCGGCGTTGGGACTGCACGCCGGAATCACCTGGCAAGCGTCCAGTCCGTTCGAGGCGGCAGAGATCCGCCATGCCCTGCCGGCGCGCGGCGAAGAATCTTCATCGAGGAGCTTTCGGGCACCTGTCGTGGTGGCGCCAGATCTGGCCGATGCGGTCACCAGCGCCGTGCAAGGCAGCGGCAAGGAGAGAAAGGCCCCCGGCCAGTTGCGCGTGATCTTCATGTCTCGGTTGTCACAGAAGAAGAATCTGCTGGGCGCGTTGGAGGTGCTGGCGCATGTGCGCGGTCGCCTCGAGTTCACAATATGCGGTCCGCTCGAGGACAGCGCCTATTGGGCGAAATGCCAAAGGGCGATCAGCGCTTTGCCGAGCAACATCAACGTGAGCTACATCGGCGCGATCGAACACGCGCGCGTACCCGAGGTCCTGGCGGCGCACGACCTGTTCTTCTTTCCCACCTTGGGAGAGAACTACGGGCACGTCATTCTGGAAGCGCTTATCGCAGGCTGTCCGGTGCTCCTGAGCGACCAAACGCCCTGGCGGAATTTGGCGGTCGAGGGAGTCGGTTGGGAATTCCCCTTACAGGAGCTTGACGCGTTCCGGTCCGTGATCGAGCGCTGCATCGAGATGGACAGCGTGACGTTCGCCGCTCTGTCGGAGCGCGCCGCTGCCTATGGGCGTCAACGGGCGCACGATCCCAGCGCCCTCGAGGCGAATCGCTCCCTGTTCCGGTCCGTCATCAGCAGGAACACCAGCGGCGCGGTGCAATCACCGGCGCTCACATGAGTCCCAACGCCCGCTTGATCCCAGCCGCACTGGCCTCCGTCGAGTACGCCGCGACGTGCAGCCGGGCAGCGTCACCGAGCCGACGGGCCAAAGCCGGGTCACGGAGGAAGCGCTCGAGACACTGCGCCAATGTCCTCTCGTCGCCGTCCGCGAAGACCATACCGGTTCGCCCTTCGACGATCAGGTCGCGATGGCAACCAACCTTGCAGCTTACGACGGCGGGGACGCCAAACTGCATCGCTTCGTTCACCACCAGGCCCCATGTCTCATAGCGCGATGGAAGCACGAGCACATCGGCGGCGGCGTAGTAGCGTCCGATCTCGCTTTGATTCACGAAGCCGAGCAGGCGACACCGATCCCCCAGCAGCGCACGCCCCTCCGCCTCGATCTGAGGGCGCAGCTCTCCATCGCCAACCACCAGCAGAACGACCTTGTCGAGGGGCCGGAGGTGGCGTAGCGCGCCAGTCAGCAGCAGCGGCGCTTTTCTGGGGATCAGCTTGCCGCTGAGGATGAGCACGAGGTGATCGTCGCTGATCCGCAACCCGGCACGCGTTTCGGCGCGGCTGAACGTCTGCCGTTGCAACTCGAACAAGCTGCTGTCGACGGAATAGGGTGCAAAGAACATTCGGCTTGCGGGTACACCGGCACGGACCAGGTGAAGGCGGGCGGCTTCGCCGACATAACAGAACGCATCGACGTGCCCGTAGAACCAGCGCAGATACAGGGTTCGTAGCAGCCGCTTCATCGGCCCGCGCCCGCCATATGGAACCTCGTCGGTGAACTCGCCGCGGATGATGGTCGAGACGCCGTTGGCGCGGGCCGCACGTACCACGTCGCGCTCGAAGCCGTAAACGTATCCATGAATCATGACCGCGTCGAAGTGGTCGAGCGTGACGCGTTGCCGCGCGTCCGGAAGACGAACCGATCGCGGTACCGCGAGGCCGGCGTCTCGGGAGACGAACTCGTGCGGGTAACCTTCGAGCAGCGGGACGTCCCAGGCGACCGTCACGCCGAAGCCGGGATCGACGCCGCCGCGCAGGCTGTGGTCGCTGAAGAAGTGCACCTTTGGGCTGAGTCCCGGCGTTGCCGCCAGGGCGCGCCAGAGCGGCGCAAAATACTGGATGGGATGCGTAACGAAAATGCCCAGACGGAGTGATCGACTGGGCACTCCGACCTTGTTCTCGTCGCTCACTGCAGCGGTCTCCATCCCTGTGACGTCCGCGGACAACTCGGCTCATCTGCATATACCAGAGACCAACCGAGGCGACACCGTGGGCACGTCGTCGTGCCGCTTCCGGCTGATCCCATCAGCGCTCTCGCTGCTGTTGCCGCTACTGCTGGCCGTCGCAGCCTCTGCCGCGCCGCCGGCCGTGCTCATCGTATCACCGCAAGGCGCTGCCGGCGGTTGGGTCGACCTCGACTATTTGAGGGAACTGCACGCTGCCGGTTTTGAGGTCGACTACACGAACGGCATGGCGGATGTCAGCTGGGAACGTATCAAGCAATACAATGTCCTGGTCATCTTCTCGTGTCCTCCCGACCAGGGAGTGGATGGCTGGCCCTTCCACGGAGATCAGCCGATCTACAAGCAGGACTTCATCGCTTTGATCAACCGTTTCCTCGAGGAGGGTGGCGGGGTGTTCTTGATGGCAGTCGAAACGCAGGTCCGCCTCACCTTGACTCGACCGCTCATCCTGCCGTGGGGCGCAGACCTGCCTCTCGAAACGATTTCCGATGCCGGCAATACCGCCTACATGAGCCGGATGCCGAAAACGCCGCTGACCTTTACAGACCAGATCCTCAGTTCGCCGGTCAGCGACGGCGTCACCGGCCTCTGGTATCCATCGCAGCCGCACTACAATGGTGCCGACACCTTGCCACTGGCTGTAGACAATCACTGGCAGGTGGTGGTGCGTGCCATGCCCAACGCACGCACGGTGCCCGTCGACCCGATGCATTCACCCTTTCCGCTGCCACCCAATCCGCTGGTCCGGCCGGGGGGGGTGACGGCCCCACCGCTGTTTGCGATTCGTCAGTTCGGTGCGGGGCGAATCGCTCTCTCATCGCAGTGGCCCACGTACTCGATCGGCTCGGGAACCAAGTGGCTCTACGATCGTGAGGTGCTCTCCAAGGGACTTCAGGGCACGCCGAGCGACTACGGCCGTCTCATCGAGAACAGCTTTCGCTGGCTGGCCGCTCCCAGCCTCTCGTCGAACCGGCTCGGCGGTTACGTGACCGCCCCCGCACGTTTGCAGCCTCCGAACCTGAGCCCGGAAGTGAAGCAGCAGTTTGCGGAACCGGTTTGGGGCGGCGTCGACGACCGTCTCTTGCAGCCGCCCAACAATACACGCCTGTTCAAAGGCGTGATCGGTGTTCAAACCAATCTCAGCGGCGGTCACGGAACGGTTGCCGACTACGCTGCAGCGGCCAAGCAGGCTGGCTTGGACTTCGTGGTCTTCTTGGAAGACTTCGTCAACCTTGACGCCGGCAAACTCGCGCAACTCAAAGCCGATTGCCAAGACAACTCGGATGGCTCCCTGATCCTCTACCCCGGCTACCACATCGACAACAACATCGGGAATCACATGTTCCTGTTTGGGCCCGGTCTCACCCTCCCGCCGCCGCGGTTACTGACGGGTCTCAACGGGAAGCTCTTCATGTTGCAAGGTGAGAGCGCACCCGGCGTATTCGGCGCGACGCCCCCCGCGGCAATGGACTTCCTCGTCAACCTTACCCGCGACACGCAGATCGGGTACTACGACTTCGCGCACAGCGGGATGGGGATGCGGCTGCAGGACGCGCGCTTGTACGCGATGGCTGCTCTGCGTACGTATCGCAACGGCCAACTGCTCGACGATGTCACCACAGACTACTTGACGAGCGCTCAAGGAACGATCAGTCCCGCTCCGGTCGCCGTCAATTTCATTGCCTCACCGTCGGCGCTGCGTGCAGCAGTGGCCGCCAACCAAGGGTTGACGTATGCGATGGCGCATAGTTCCGATACGCTCTGGAACGACGCCATTGGCTACGCCAATCAGTACAGCTGTCCGAACGTATTTGCGTCGGATGGCCCGCTCATCCTGCGCTGGCCCGATTGTGTGCGCGTCTCGACTTATGGTGCCGAGCCGTTCGTCACCGGTCGCGGCTTGATGGAGGCGCCCATCTACATCACGTCGGACAAGGGCCTGGCCGAGGTCCGCATCTACGACGGGCAGAATCTGTACCGTCGATTCAAGCTCGCGGGCGATCCGGTTTTCCGCAAGCTCCTGCATCTGGAGGGTACCGTGCAGCGCAACTTGGTCCTGGTGGCCGAGGATGTCGCTGGGGGCCGCGCCGTCAGCGCGGCCCGGCGTGCCTGGAAGGACGGGTCGCTCGCACCGGTATTCTGCGGCGACCGCATCAACGATTGTGCGTACATGTTCCTGGCACGTGGTCCCTACCCGATGACCGTGATCCGCACGCCCGAGCTCTCCGACCCGGGCGCCACGTGGGATGGTGGTCCGCGCGGAATCCTGACACCGATCGACTTCGAAGGCTGCAATCCCAACGTCGACGCCGACCGGGGCCGGGTCAACGGCGACCAGTACAATCAGACGCCGCTGCTGGAGTTTGCCGATGAGGGAGCGGTCGCGGTCCGCTCCGTGCGTGACGAGTTGATCGACAAGCGTGTCCGCGTCACCAACCCCTGGAACACCTATGGGCCGCGGGCGTCCTCGCGCGTAATGGACTTTGCGTTGAGCTATACGCAGTTTGACCGCGCCAACGTCGGCGTGCCAGCGGTTGGCTGGGCGGCTCCTCCCAGGCAGACCGGCTGCAACGCGGC